>RCUL01000732.1_pt1 | contig 14461 bp, 10 predicted proteins | sample 2167521 | NCBI WGS metagenome assembly RCUL01 (sample SAMN09932745, study PRJNA488358) | compost metagenome | feature: garden; material: soil; isolation source: compost soil in acetic acid-enriched culture | place: Germany: Experimental Botanical Garden Goettingen | collected 2016-01-27
TTGCCGTAGTGGTCGGCCTTCCAGCCCTTGACGATGGCGAAGTCGCCGGTGATGGATTCTTCGAGGATGTACTTGCGGCCGTTGAACTCGCGCACTTCCTTGCCATCGGCAACCGGGGTGCCGTAGCCGGTGGCCGTGTAGAAGGCCGGGATGCCGGCGCCACCGGCGCGCATTTTCTCGGCGAGGGTGCCTTGCGGGGTCAGTTCCACTTCCAGTTCGCCGCTCAGCAGCTGGCGTTCGAACTCGGCGTTCTCGCCCACGTAGGAGGCGACCATCTTGCGGATCTGCCGGTCTTCCAGCAGCACGCCCAGGCCAAAGCCATCGACACCGCAGTTGTTGGAGACCACGGTCAGGCCCTTGACGCCACGGCGCTTGATTTCGCTGATAAGGTTTTCCGGGATGCCGCACAGGCCGAAACCACCAGCCAGTACCGTCATGTTGTCGGTCAGGCCTTCGAGGGCCTGTTCATAGGTTGCAACGCGCTTGTCCAGTCCGGCCATGCTGATCCGCCTTTTGTAGTTGTTGAACCGACGAGGCTGTCGGTGAGCGTGTGGGGACATCTTCACCGCAAGCGACTGATTTGTTAATTTTGTTTTCATCATCGATTGATAACTTTTGCAAAACAACCAAAAGGCCTGTCATGAACGTCAAGCAACTGCGCGCCTTTGTCGCTGTGGCCAAGTACCAGAGCTTCGCCCAGGCCGGTGAACACCTGCATGTCTCGCAACCGGCCCTGAGCCTGACCATCAAGGCCCTGGAAGAAAACCTTGGCGGCGCCCTGCTGAGCCGCACCACACGCAGCGTCAGCCTGACTGCCGAGGGCGAGGTACTGCTGCCGCTGGCGCGGCGCCTGCTGGCCGACTGGGACGACACCGAAGAAATGCTGCGCCAGCGTTTCACCCTGCAACTGGGCCGGGTTTCGGTGGCGGCCATGCCGGCCTTTGCCGGCAACCTGCTGCCCCATTCGCTGAAGGTCTTTCGCCAGCGTTACCCGAAGGTCAACGTCACGGTGCACGATGTGATCAACGAACAGGTGCAGGAACTGGTGCGCCATCGCCGCGTCGAACTGGGCATCGGCTTCGAACCGGACAACATCGATGGCCTGGATTTCCACCCGTTGTACATGGACCGCTTCGTCGCCGTGGTGCCCGCCGATTCGCCCTTGGCGCAGCTGCCCCAGGTCAGCTGGGCACAGTTGCTGGCCGAAGACTTCGTGGCCCTGCAACGCCCTTCGGCGGTGCGCCTGCTGATGGAACAGAACGTGGCCGCCCACCACGGCAAACTGGCGGTGGCTTTCGAGAGCCACCAGCTGTCGACCATCGGCCGCATGGTCGCCAGTGGCCTGGGGGTCAGTGCTGTACCGGCACTGTGCATCAACCAGATGCAGGAGCTTGGCGCCCGCTGCGTAACCCTGGTCGAACCCACGGTCGAGCGCCGCATCGGCGTGATTGCCCTCAGCGAACACAAGCTTTCCACGGCCGCGCAAGCGCTGCTTGAGGTACTGCTTTCCAATACCCGCATCCCGGAGGTGACATGCGTTACGTGAAACTGGCAGGTTCGAGCGTTCCGGCCATCGGCCAGGGCACCTGGTACATGGGTGAAGATCCGGCCCGCAAGGCGGCCGAGGTGGCGGCCCTGCAACAGGGTATCGAACTTGGCCTGAGCCTGATCGATACCGCCGAGATGTATGCCGAAGGTGGCGCGGAAGAAGTGGTTGGCCAGGCCATTGCCGGGCGCCGCGACCAGGTGTTCCTGGTCAGCAAGGTGTACCCGCACAATGCCAGCCGGCGCGGTATGGCGGCGGCCTGCGAACGCAGCCTCACGCGCCTGGGCACCGAATGCATCGACCTGTACCTGCTGCACTGGCGTGGCCAGCACCCACTGGAGGAAACCGTCGAGGCCTTCGAGCGCTTGCGCGAGCAAGGCAAGATCAGGCGCTGGGGTGTTTCCAATTTCGACGTCGACGACCTGCGCGAACTGCACAACCCCGATTGCGCCACCAACCAGGTGCTGTACAACCCGGCCCAGCGCGGCATCGAGTTCGACCTGTTGCCGTGGTGCGAAAAGCGCGCGCTGCCGACCATGGCCTACTGCCCGCTGGCCCAGGCCGGGCGCCTGCTGCAGCACCCGGTGCTGGCGGAAGTCGCCGAGCGCCATGGCGCCACGGCGGCCCAGGTCAGCCTGGCCTGGGTGACCCGTTATGACGGGGTGATAGCCATCCCCAAGGCCGTGACGCCCGAGCATGTGCGGTTGAATGCGGCTGCCGGTATGCTGACCTTGACCAGCGAAGACCTGCGGGCGATCGACCGGGCGTTCCCGGCACCGACGCGCAAGCAGCGGTTGGCGATGGTGTAGCGACTGGCACGAAATCGCTTTTTGTAGGAGCGGCCTTGCGTCGCGAAAGGGCCGCAAAGCGGCCCCAGCATTATCTGCAGTGACGCCGAAATCCTGGGGCTGCTACGCAGCCCTTTCGCGACGCAAGGCCGCTCCTACAGGTCAGCGCATTCCGGACTACGGCGAGACTCCTGTGGGAGCGGGCGCGCCCGCGAACACCGGCAAAGCCGGTGCCATGCACCGCAGTGCCTGCTTCGCGGGCCCGCTCCCACAGGGACCGCGCATGTATCGGGATTCGTGCAAGGCCATTTAACAGCGGGCTCACTTCCACAGCGCGTTCCCGGCACCGACGCGCAAGTAGCGACTGGCACGAAATAGCTTTTTTGTGGGAGCGGCCTTGCGTCGCGAAAGGGCCGCAAAGCGGCCCCAGCATTATCTGCAGTGACGCCGAAATCCTGGGGCTGCTACGCAGCCCTTTCGCGACGCAAGGCCGCTCCTACAGGTCAGCGCATTCCGGACTACGGCGAGACTCCTGTGGGAGCGGGCGCGCCCGCGAACACCGGCAAAGCCGGTGCCATGCACCGCAGTGCCTGCTTCGCGGGCTTGCCCGCTCCCACAAGGGCCCGCGCAAAGATGGGGATTCAGTGAAAGTCCCGGCTGCGTACGTCCAGCCCTTGCAACAGCGGGCTCACATCCTCCAGCCGCCGTGCTATCAGGTGGCGCACGCCATTCTCCTGCTCCAGCCGCCCACTGACCTTGAGCAACTGCGACCCCACCAGCGCCCGACGCTGCCGTTCGGCAAGCGCCCGCCACACCACCACATTGACCATGCCGTGCTCGTCCTCCAGGGTGACGAAGGTCACGCCACTGGCGGTCTGGGGCCGCTGGCGGCCCACCACCAGCCCGGCCACGGCAATGTTGTCACCATGCCCGACACCTTGCAGCTCGCGCGAACTGCGACAGCCCAGTGCCCGCAGGCGTGAGCGCAGCAAGGTCAAGGGATGCGGCCCAAGCGTGGTACCCAGGGTCTGGTAATCGGCCATCAGGTCCTCTGCCACGCTGGGAACGGGCAGTTCGACGGGGCTTTCCGGCAAGACTTCGATGTCGGTGAACAAAGGCAGTTGCGGCTGCACCGCCGCCACCTGCCAGCGCGCCTGGTGCCGGTCGCTGGCCAAGGCGCGCAGCGCGCCGGCATCGGCCAGGTGGGCGCGGGCTCGCGGATCGAGCCCGGCACGCAGGCACAGGTCTTCGACATCGCGCCATGGCCGCTGCGCCCTCGCCTGCTCCAGGCGCCTGGCATCGGCCTCGGCAAGGCCGCGCACCAGGCGCAAGCCCATGCGAATGGCCAGCACCTCTCCAGGCTCAGGCTCGAGCGTGCAATCCCAGTCACTGTGGCACACATCCACCGGCCTTACCTCGATACCCTGGCGCCGGGCCTCTTGCAGCAACTGGTCGGGGCTGTAGAAGCCCATGGGCCAGCTGTTGACCAGCGCGCAGGTGAAAATCGCCGGCTCATGGCACTTGAGCCAGCTGCTGGCATAGCACAACAAGGCAAAGCTGGCCGCGTGCGATTCCGGAAAGCCATAGCTGCCAAAGCCCTTGATCTGCTCGAAGATGCGCTCGGCAAACGCCAAGTCATAACCATTGCGCAACATGCCCTGCACCAGCCGCTCGCGGTGCGGTTCCAGGCCGCCGTGGCGCTTCCAGGCGGCCATGCTGCGGCGCAACTGGTCGGCCTCGCCCGGGGTGTAGTCGGCCGCGACCATCGCCAGTTCCATCACCTGCTCCTGGAACAGCGGCACGCCCAAGGTACGCTCGAACACTGCCTTCAGTTGCGGCGAGGGATAGGTCACCGGTTCCTGCTTCAGGCGCCGGCGCAGATAAGGGTGGACCATGTCGCCCTGGATCGGCCCGGGGCGGACGATGGCCACCTCGATGACCAGGTCGTAGAACTTTTCCGGCCGCAGCCGCGGCAACATGGCCATTTGCGCGCGGGACTCGATCTGGAACACGCCCATGGTCTCGGCACGGCTGATCATCGCGTAGGTGGCCGGGTCTTCGGCGGGGATGGACGCCAGGGTCAGGTGCCGGCCACGGTGGCGTTGCAGCAGGTCGAAGCAACGGCGCAAGGCGCTGAGCATGCCCAGCGCCAGCACGTCGACCTTGAGCAGGCCGACCATGTCCAGGTCGTCCTTGTCCCACTGGATCACCGTGCGCTCCGGCATCGCGGCATTCTCCACCGGCACCAGCTCGTCCAGGGGTTGCTGCGAGATAACGAAGCCGCCTGGGTGCTGTGACAGGTGCCGGGGGAAGCCGATCAGTTCGCCGGCCAGTACCAGCACCCGGCGCAGCGAAGGGCTGCCCGCCTCGAAACCGGCCTCGGCCAGGCGCTGGTCATCGGGTATGCGATCGCTCCAGCGGCCACAGCATTTGGCCAGGGCGTCCACCTGGTCGGCGGGCAGCCCCAGCACCCGCGCCACATCCCGCACCGCACCGGCGGCATGGTAGGTGTTGACCACCGCAGTGAGCGCCGCCCGGTGCCGGCCATAGCGACGAAATACATACTGGATCACCTCCTCGCGCCGGTCGTGCTCGAAGTCCACGTCGATGTCCGGCGGCTCGTTGCGCTCGCGCGACAGGAAGCGCTCGAACAACAGGTGGTGTTGCATGGGGTCGAGCTCGGTGATGCCCAGCACGAAGCACACCACCGAGTTGGCAGCCGAGCCCCGCCCCTGGCACAGAATGCGCTGGCTGCGGGCGAAGGCGACGATGTCGTGCACAGTCAGGAAGTAGCTTTCGTAGCCCAGCTCCTCGATCAGCGCCAGCTCCTTGGCCAGCACATCCCTCACCTTGCTGCTCGGCCCGTTTGGCCAGCGCGACGGCAAACCCTGCTGGCACAATTGGCGCAACCAGCTCGCCGGGCTATGCCCCTGGGGCACCAGTTCGCGTGGGTACTGGTATTTCAATTCGCTCAGTTCGAACTGGCAGCGCGCCGCGATCGCCAAGGTCTCGGCCAGCAGGTCGGCGGGATAGAGTTCGCCCAGTTGCGCCTGGCTGCGCAGGTGCCGCTCGCCATTGGCAAACAGGAAGCGCCCGGCCTCGGCCACCAGGCAATGCTGGCGAATGGCGGTCATGCAATCTTGCAGGGCGCGGCGACCGCGCACGTGCATGTGCACGTCGCCACAGGCCACGGCGCGGATGCCGACCCTGGCCGCCAGACCGCGCAAGCGTTCAAGGCGCAAGGTATCGTCACTGCCGCGGTGCAGGTGCACGGCCAGCCACAGGCGCTCGCCGAAGATGCTACGCAGCCACTGCCCGGGGGTGGCATCGCCGCTGTCATCGGCTACCCACAATGCCAGCAGGCCCTGATGGTGCTGCTGCAGGTCATCGCGAAACAGTTGGTACTCGCCCTTCTGCGCCCGCCGCCTGGCCCGGGTGATCAGCGCGCACAGGTTCTGGTAGCCGGCCAGGTCCTGCACCAGCAGCACCAGCCTGGGGCCGTCCTGCAACTGCACTTCACTGCCCACGATCAGCCGCAGCTGGTGTTCCTTGGCTGCCTGCCAGGCACGGACGATGCCGGCCAGGGTGCATTCGTCGGTGATCGCCAGCGCCTGGTAGCCCTGTTCACGCGCGCGCCGGAACAGCTCGTCGGCGCTCGACGCGCCGCGCTGGAAGCTGAAGTTGGACAGGCAATGCAGCTCGGCATAACCCGCGGTGTTCATGCGAACCAGCCCTGCAGCCACAACGGGCCGGCCTTGCCCAGGTCGCGGTAGGCCCAGCCGCGCAGGCCGTCACGGGTTTCGATGCGGTAATAGTCGCGGCGCACATCGCCGCCATCCCACCAGCCCGATTCGATGCGCTCGGCATGGCCTTGCAGGCGATAGCCGCCTTCGTCCAGCGCCATGGGGGCCGACAGCAGCCAGCCAGGGCGGCTGCCAGGAACGACCGGCATGCTGCCCTGGGCACCCTGCTCTACCGCTTGCCAGGCACATTCGGGGCGATGATCGGCTGCCGCGCTCAGGCCCTTGACCGCCTCATCCCCCAAGCGGGCGCGCAGCCGTTCGCGCAATTGTTCCCAGGGTTGCGCCTGTTGCGCACGCGGGTCGAACAATGCCTGGTGTTGCGGCACGAAGGGTGGCAGGTCCTCGGCAACCAGCCGCAGGTTGCGCACCGGTGCGGGAATGCGTAGCGGCTCCAGGCGCCCGCGCGCCAGTTCGAACAACATTGCCGCATCGCGTTCGGCGGCCAGCAGGCCTACCTGCAGCAAGGTATCCGCCCCTTCGGCGTGCTCCAGGTGCAGGCAGAAACGCTGCACGCCACAGTCACGCCCGGCGAGGAACGCGGCAAGGTCGTTGAGCATGCGCCGCAGCGGGAACAGCAGGGCCTGGTGTGATTCGACGTCGAAGTTCAGCTCCAGCCGGGCCTCGAAACGGTCCGGCGGCTGGTAGAAGCCCAGCCCCAGGTTGCGCAGGCCGAGCAACTGGTCAAGGTGCAGCTGCACCTGGGCCGGAAAGCGCCTGGCCAGGCTGTCGCGGGGCAAGGCCAGCACCTGGCTCAACTGGCGCAGGCCCATGCGGGCAAAGGCCTCGGCAGCCTGCGCAGGCAGGCCGATACGCTCGATGGGCATGCCCAGCAGCGCCGCACGGGTGGCATCGGCGTCACTCACGGCCAGGCCATCGTGAGCGTTGGCGAGCATGCGCGCCGCCACCGGGTTGCTGGCCAGGACGATGCGTTGGCGCAAGCCCAGTTCCGCCAGTTCCTGGCGCAGGCGTGCCTCGAACAGCGGCCAGGGGCCGAACAGTTGCAGGCTGGAGCCCACCTCCAGCAACAGCGCCCGTGGGTAGTGCAGGCTGACCTGGGCACTGAAGCGGTAGGCCCAGGCTGCCAGCAACTGCTGCACCTGGTCGATGCGCCTGGGGTCGGCTTCGACGCAGCTGAAGCCATCGGCCAGCGCACGCGCCGCCGTCAGGGTTTGCCCGGCCCGCAGGCCGAGCGCGGCCGCCGCCGGGTTGACCGCCTGCAGCACGCGTCGCTGGGTCGGCCCGCCAAGCAGCACCAGGGGGGTATCAGGGTCGTCACGCTCACGCAGGACCGTGTCCAGCGCCAGCTGCGGGAGCAGGATGCAGGCCCAGAGCATGTTGCATCAGCCCCGCCCCGGGCAGGCGATGGGCAGCGCCGGGGGCATGCCGCCACGGCTTTTCAGCACGCGCCATTGTGCCGGGCGGGTGTCGACGGCAATGCGCAGCGCTGCGGGTGAAGGGTTGTGCGCCGCCTGTTGCGGCCGGCAGGCGAAGGCCAGCGCCTGCCCGGTTTCGGCAGCCACCTGCAAGCGCCGCAGGGCGCGGTCATCGGCACGTTCCGGCCAGCACAGCACCGCCGCGCAACTGCCGGAACGCAGGCACTGCTCTGCGGCCCACAGGGCATCGGCAGGTGCGGCGTCCACCTGTACCAGCCAGCGCAGGTCCACCCCCGCGGCCTGCCAGGCCGGGGCGTAAGGAATGAATGGCGGTGCCACCAGCACGATTCGGCTGGCCTCAGCGCTCAAGCGGGCCAGGGTTGGCCACAGCAGCTGCAATTCGCCACAGCCGGGGCTGGCCAGCAACAGTTCGCTGAGCGCAGCCGCCGGCCAGCCACCTTCCGGCAGGCATTGGTCAAGGGCGGCATGGCCCGTGGGCTGCAGGCCGAGCGGCCGCGCCTGGGCCTGCCGACCGCGCCATACCCGGCGCTGGTCGAGCAACCTGTCGAGGTCGACCACCGCACCCATCAGTCACGCCTCAGCAAGCCGCAGAACACGCCTTCGATGAAGAACTCCTGTTCAGGCCGCACATCGATGGGCGCATAGGCCGGGTTGCGTGGCAACAGCCGGTAATTGCCACCCTGGCGCTGCAGGCGCTTGATGGTCACCTCGCCGTCCAGGCGCGCGACCACGATCTGGCCATCGCGGGCGTCGGCCTGCTGGAGGATGCCGACCAGGTCGCCGTCGAAAATGCCGTCGTCGATCATCGAGTCGCCACGCACCTTCAGCAGGTAGTCGGGGGTACGGCGGAACAGGCTGGGGTCGAGCAGCAACTGCTCGTGAATGTCGAGGTCCGGGCCGATGGGGGCGCCTGCCGCCACCTGGCCCAGCACCGGCACTTCGAGGATTTCCGGGCGGCGCAGCCGTTCGGCCAGGCGTATGCCCCGCGCCTGGTTCGGCGTGACGTCGATGTAGCCGGCCTGGCACAGGGCGGTGATGTGCTTGCGCGCGACACTGCGCGAGGCAAAACCGAAGCGCGTGGCGATATCGGCCAGGCTCGGCGGCTGGCCGTGGTCGGCGATGCGCTCACGGATGAACTCGAAGATGGCGCGGCGTTTTGGGGTAAGATTGTCCATGGAGCACATTTGTACTCTTTTCGGAGCACGCTGAACAGCCCCCTTCGTCGTCAGCTTTCGCTATCATCCCCAAGCGTGTGATTTTTTGATCTGGATACCCAATGCTGACTGCCCTGCTGTTCGACCTCGACGGAACCCTCACCGACACTGACACCTTGCACCTGCAGGCCTTTCGCCAACTGCTGCGCGAGCATGACGGCCGCGAGCTGAGCCAGGCGCAGTTCGATGCCCAGGTCAGCGGCCGCGCCAACGGCGAACTGTTCGCCGAGCTGTTTGCCGGTGCCAGTGCCGAGCAGTGCCAGGTGCTGGCTGACCGCAAGGAGGCGCTGTTCCGCGACATGTCGCCGTCTCTTGAGCCGATGCCGGGCCTTGTGCGCCTGCTGGAACATGCCCGGGCTCGTGACATCGGCATGTGCGTGGTGACCAACGCACCGCGGCTGAACGCCGAGCACATGTTGAACGCCATGGGCCTGGGCCAGCGCTTCGCGCATGTGCTGGTGGCCGAGGAACTGGCACGGCCCAAGCCGGACCCGTTGCCCTACCTGACCGGTTTGCAGCGGCTGGGTGCCGAGGCAGGGCAGGCACTGGCCTTCGAGGATTCGCTGCCGGGGGTGGCAGCAGCGAGTGGCGCGGGGATCTTTACCGTGGGCGTGGCCACTACGCAGGCGCCGGAGCGGTTGCTGGCGGCGGGGGCGAAGCTGGTTGTCCGTGACTTCAACGACCCAGCGTTGTGGACCTTGATCGGATCCATGCAATGAGCATACGGGGCCGCTTCGCGCCCCATCGCCGGCAAGCCAGCTCCCACCTCGACCGCATCGGCCTCAAACCATGCGCCATCCCTGTGGGAGCTGGCCTGCCGGCGATCAGGCCAGAACAGGCAGCACAAGACAGTTGCTCCCACTTCGACCGCATCGGCCTCAAACCATACGCTGTCCCTGTGGGAGCTGGCTTGCCGGCGATGGGCTGCGAAGCGGCCTCAAAATTTCAAGACAATATGCATGCCCCTGCCATTGTGCACACCCAGGTCAACCCATGCTGATCGACGAAGAACTGACCCTCAAGAAGCTGGAAACCTTCCTCGCCTTCATGCGCACCGGAAACCTCGGCCGCGCCGCCGCCGAGCTGGCCACCAGCGCCGTCAGCGTGCACCGCGCCATCCACTCGCTGGAAAGCGCACTGCGCTGCCCGCTGTTCAAGCACGAAGGCCGCCAGCTGATCCCGCTGGAAAGCGCCTACGTGCTGGAAAAGAAAGCCCGCCAGCTGATCCAGGACGCCGAGCAGATGGTCCGCCAGACCCGCGAGGCCGCCGGCTTCTACGCCGAGCGCTTCCGCCTGGGCGCGCTCTACTCGCTGACGGTGAAAACCGTGCCCAAGCTGGTCATGGGCCTCAAGCTGCGCCGCAGCGAACTCAACATCGACCTGACCCTGGGCTCCAACGTCGACCTGCTGCAGCGCCTGAAGAACCACGAGCTGGAGGCCATCCTCGTGTCGCTCGACGAAAGCGTCAGCGACCCGGCCTGCGAGCAGCTGCCGCTGTTCTCCGACGATATCTTCCTTGCCGTGCCCATCGATTCGCCCTTCGCCGAGCAGGCCGAAGTGGACCTGGCCGACCTGGCCGACTCCACCTTCATCACCCTGACCCAGGGCTTTGCCACCCACCGCGATGGCGCCCGGGTGTTCCAACAGGCCGGCTTCGAACCCAAGGTGGCCATGCAGGTGAACGATATCTTCACCCTGCTGAGCATGGTCAGCTCGGGCGTGGGCTTTGCCCTGCTGCCCGGGCGGATCGCGGCGGTGTACGAAAACCGGGTCAGATTGATTGCCCTGAAGCCGCAATATCGCTTGCAGCAGCATATCGGCGTGGTGTTCCTCAAGGCGCGGGAGCGGGAGCCGAACCTGCTGGCGTTGCTGGCAGAGTGTCGGATGTACAGCCTGGAGCGCTGAGGGGCCTCGGAACACAGCCTCTTTTGTTGTTTGCTGCACTGGCCTCTTCGCGGGTAAACCCGCTCCCACAGGTACCGAGCAAGCCTCGGGCAATGCACTTACCCTGTGGGAGCGGGTTTACCCGCGAAGAGGCCGGTACAGGCTGACTCAAACCACCAAGGCCCGCTGCACCTCCCCCACCGTTGTAGCCAGGCTGTTCAGGTGCAGGTTCAACACCCGCTCCACCGGCGCCTGGTCCAGCGGCCAGTGCAAGGCAATGCTCCCGGCCAGGCGCCCTTCGGCATGCACCGGCAGGGCTATCGCGCGGATCAGGAACGGCAAGCGCACCGGGTACTCCCAGTGCCCTTCGGTGCGCTGGCCGAACCCCTTGTTCGCTTCCTCCTCGATGTCGCGCAGCACCGTCTCGTCGCCCACCCGCGCATGGGCCGCCAGGCGCTGCACTTCATCGACCGCCAACTCACCCAGGCACGCCCGCCCCATCGCCGAATGGAACAGGCTGGCATGATGGCCGACGATCTGGCAGGTGTGCGGGTAGCGTTTGCGCAATACCTGGGGGATAGCGCTTTCCATCACCTCCAGCCGCTCGCCGTCGAAACACGACAGGTCAACCACCAACCCGGTGCGCTCGCTCAACTCCAGCAACATGGGTGCTGCGTGTTCCACCAGGCGCCGCTTGAAACGCAGCTGGCGGTCACCGAACAGGCGCCGCGCGCACAGCCGGTAACGCCGGTCGCTGAGGCCGCGGTAGACCCAGCCTTGCTCCTGCAGGGTGGCGAGCATGCGCGACACCGTGGCCTTGGGCAGCGCCGTCAGGTAATGCAGTTCTTCCAGGCCCAGCGCCTGGTGTTCGCCAAGCAGGTCGACGATGGCCAGCGCCCGCTCCACCGAACGCACGCCGCCACTGTCTGCCGTGATACCCATGTGTGTGACCTCCCTGTAGCTGGATGGTCAGGATAGCCAGCAAGATCCGCGCCTGCCCAGCGGTTTCATGGCGTTTGCAGGCTCCGGGGTGGGCGCCGCGCTACCCAACGGGTGAGCTGTTCATGGGCATGGGCCAGCTGCAACACCGCATGGTCGGCCTGGGCCGGGCCGATGATCTGCAGGCCCATGGGCAACCCGGCAGCGTTGAAGCCGACCGGTACGCTGATGCTCGGCAAGCCTGCCAGGGTCGGCCCTATCACCACTTCCATCCAGCGGTGATAGGTGTCCATCGCCCGCCCTCCGACCACCGTTGGCCAAGGTTGCCGTGCATCGAATGGGAACACCTGGGCCGATGGCAACAGCAGGTAATCGTAACGCTCGAACAGCTTGCCCAGCGCGCAGTACCAGGCGCTGCGGGCCACCGAAGCCTGGTACACCGCCGCCGCGCTCAGTTGCAGGCCACCCTCCACCTCCCACTGCGCCTCGGGCTTGAGCAGCGCGCGCTTGCCCGGGTCGGCATAGGCCGCAGCGAGGTTGCCGTGCACCAGGAAGTGGCGATGGGTCAGCCAGCATTGCCACAAACGCGCCAGGTCGAACGCCGGCTGGCAGGCTTCGACCCGGCAGCCCAGTTCGGCAAAGTCTGCCAGGGCCGCTTCGCACAGGCTCAGCACCCCGTCATCCATCGCCAGGTAGCCGTCGTAGTCGCCCAGCCAGCCAACCCGCACGCCGCGGAAATCGCGCTGCAACCCGGCGGCAAAATCGCGCCGGCCCTCGCCCAGCGACAACGGCGCCCGCGCATCGAAGCCCGCCTGGGTCGACAACAGCCGCGCCACATCCACCACGCTGCGGCCCATCGGCCCCTCGGTGGCCAGTTGCTGCACGAACAGTTCCGGCGCCGGCCCGTGGGGTACGCGGCCCTGCGACGGGCGCAGGCCATACACGTTGTTGAACGCCGCCGGGTTGCGCAGCGAGCCCATCATGTCGCTGCCGTCGGCGACCGGCAGCAGGCGCATGGCCAGCGCCGCCGCCGCCCCACCGCTGCTGCCCCCGGCCACCTTGCCCGGGTCGTAGGCGTTGGTGGTGGTGCCGAACAGGGTGTTGTAGGTCTGCGAACCAAGGCCGAATTCCGGCACATTGCTCTTGCCCACGATCAGCGCACCACTGGCCCGCACCCGCGCCACACTGATCGCGTCCTGCTCGGGCACCTGCTCGGCGAACAGCGGCGAGCCCAACGTGGTGCGCAGCCCGGCAGTGGCGGCCAGGTCCTTGATCGCCTGGGGCATGCCATGCATCCAGCCGCGCGAATGGCCACGGCCCAGCTCGCGGTCACGCTCATCGGCCTCGGCCAGCAGTGCCTCGGCCGGGCGCAGCGACACCAGCGCATTGACCTGTGGGTTGAAGCGTTCGATGTGCGCCAGATAAGCCTGCATCACCTCCCGGCACGACATCTGGCGGGCATGGATGGCCCGGGACAATGCCTCGGCATCGAGGGCAACGATGGGGTCGATGGCTAGCGGCATCACGGTTTCACTCCAAGGTTGAAAGCGGCAGGCTTGCCCGCACGTGGGGCTTCCTTCAGGCAATAGGTGCCCAGCAGTGTCAGCAGGCAGGCGAACAGCACATAGAACGACGGCGCCACCGGGGTAGCGAGCACCTTGCTCAGCCAGGTGACGATCAACGGGGCGAAGCCGCCGAACACCATCACCGCCACGTTATAGGCCACCGACACACCGGTAGAACGCACCTCGACCGGGAACTGCTCGGCCAGGGCCGTGGGCGCCGGCCCGAAGAAGCCACCGATGGCGGTGCACAGCAGCAGTTGCATCACCAGCAGGCGCTCCAGCGACGGCGCGGCAGCCACCCACACATACAACGGGTAGACCATGACGAAGAACGCCAGGGTGAAGGCCATCAGCACCGGGCGCCGCCCCAGCCGGTCAGACAACGCCCCGGACAGCGGGATCACCACGGTCATCAGCCCAACCGCAAGCATCTGCACCAGCAGCACCTGGTCCAGCGGCAGGCCGAGGTTCTTGTGGGCGAAGGTCGGCATGTTCACCAGCACCACGTAGAACGACACCGTCGCGCCACAGGCCAGGCCCATCGATACCAACAGGCTGCGCCGATGCTCACGCAGCACCTGCCACAGGCTGGGCGACTGGCCCTTGGCCTGGCGGCGCGCCTCGATGAATTCCTCGGGCTCTTCCATGTGCTTGCGAATCCACAGCCCCACCGGGCCGATCAGCAGGCCGAGCACGAACGGGATACGCCAGCCCCAGCTGTCCAGCGCCGCAGGCGTGCACAAGTGGGTGACCAAGGCCACCATCGCCGCCCCGGAGAACACCGCCAGGCACTGCCCCACCAGCTGCCACGAGCCATACAGGCCCTTGCGGTGGGCCGGCGCGCTCTCCACCAGGAAGGCCGTGGCGCTGGCGTACTCGCCGCCGGTGGCAAAACCCTGCAGCATGCGCGCCACCACGATCAGCATCGCCTGCCAAACGATCTTCCCATCACTGTCCGTCAGCTCTAGCGGCGTACCAATCTGGTCAGTATGGAAGTAATGAAACCTCTGCTCCTCCCCTTCCGCCTGATCGACCCGCGCCAACGGCGCATAGCTACCCGGCTCGTACAGATACAAAATGCTCTGCCCAGGCGTCTCCTCACGCAGCATCCGCAGCCTTGCCAGAGGAAGCGCTTCTGTTCGACTTCGCCGTTGATCTCCGCCTGCTTGGCTATTCGCCGCCCCAGACTGTCATAACGGTAATGCCCAGTACTCTCCAACTTGCCATTGACCAACGTTTCCGCCCGCACCAACCGGTTTTCGCAGTCATAGGCAAAGCTCTGCAGCTTGCTGTGCCCCGAGCGCTTCTCGATCAGGTTGCCCCACGGA
>RCUL01000733.1_pt1 | contig 14456 bp, 13 predicted proteins | sample 2167521 | NCBI WGS metagenome assembly RCUL01 (sample SAMN09932745, study PRJNA488358) | compost metagenome | feature: garden; material: soil; isolation source: compost soil in acetic acid-enriched culture | place: Germany: Experimental Botanical Garden Goettingen | collected 2016-01-27
AGTTCCAGGCCGACTACGACCCCAAGTTCCGCCGTGCGCAGATGCGCTACATCGGTACCGGCGGCACTGGCGTGGCCACTGACATGAACACCATCCCGTCCGAGCACTTCACCTTCTCCACCATGGTGATCCCGGCCGGCCACGAGGGCCCGCCGCACCTGCACATCGACGTCGAAGAGGTGTTCTTCGTCCTGCGCGGCAAGCTCAAGGTGATCCTGGAGAAGGACGGCGAGCGCTTCGAGACCATCCTCACCGACCGCGACGTGATTTCCGTGCCGCCGGGCGTGTACCGCGAAGAGATCAACATCGGCGACGAAGACGCGCTGATGTGCGTGATGCTCGGCGCGAAGAAGCCGATCACCCCGACCTACCCGCCGGAGCACCCTCTGGCGAGCATCAAGCGCTGAGGCCTTCGATGAACATGGCGCAGACCCACATCCCCGCCCCGAGCCTGCAGCAGCGCTTCCCCGAGCGCCTGGTGCAACTGGCCGACGGCGCCCAGGTGGCCATCCGCGAATGCGGCGAGGGCCCGGTGGTGGTGTTGTTGCACGGCATCGGCTCGGGCTCGGCATCCTGGCTGCACTGTGCCCGGCGCCTGGCCGCCGAGTGCCGGGTGATCGCCTGGGACGCGCCGGGTTACGGCCTGTCCACCCCGCTGCCGCAGGCGCAGCCGAAGGCCGCCGACTACGCCGCGCGCCTGGAGCTGCTGCTGGACGCGCTGGACGTGGACAGCTGCCTGCTGGTGGGCCACTCCCTCGGCGCGCTGATGGCCACCGCCTACGCCGCCGGCATCGGCGCGGCGCGGGTACGCCGCCTGGTGTTGCTCAGCCCGGCGCGCGGCTACGGCGCCGAGGAACTGCGCGACGCCGGCGCCCAGGTGCGCCGCCAGCGCCTGGAGAACCTGGAGCGCCTCGGCATCGACGGCATGGCCAGCGAGCGCACCTCGCGCCTGCTCAGCCGCCACCCGAGCGAGGACGCCCTGGCCTGGGTGCGCTGGAACATGGCGCGCCTCAATCCCGCCGGCTACCGCCAGGCCGTCGAGCTGCTCTGCGGCGACGACCTGCTGGGCCATGGCGTGCCGGCGGCGCCCTGCGAAGTGCACTGCGGCGAGGACGACGGCATCACCACGCCCCAGGCCTGCGGCGCCATCGCCGGTCAGCTCGGTGCGCCCTTCTCGCTGATTCCCGGGGCCGGCCACGCCAGCCCCATCGAACAACCCGAAGTGGTCGCGGGGCGCATCGGCCATGCGCAACGCCTCTCTCTTGAAGGAACCGCCAATGGATAAGCCAGACGACCAGCAAGACAAGTACATAGTGCCCGGCCTCGAACGTGGCCTGCTGCTGCTCTGCGAGTTCAGCCGGAAGAACCGCACCCTGTCCGCGCCGGAGCTGGCGCGGCGCCTGAAGCTGCCGCGCTCGACCATCTTCCGCCTGCTGACCACCCTGGAAACCATGGGCTTCGTCAACCGCATCGGCAACGAGTACCGCCTGGGCATGGCCGTGCTGCGCCTGGGCTTCGAGTACCTGGCGTCGCTGGAACTGACCGAGCTGGGCCAGCCGCTGCTGAACCGCCTGTGCGACGAGATCCGCTACCCCTGCAACCTGGTGGTGCGCGATGGCCGCTCCATCGTCTACGTGGCCAAGGTCTCGCCGTCCACCCTGCTGACCAGCACGGTCAACGTCGGCACCCGCCTGCCGGCCCACGCCACCGTGCTCGGCCGCATCCTGCTGCAGGACCTGTCCCTGGGCGAACTGCGCGAGCTGTACCCGGAAGAGCACCTGGAGCAGTTCTCGCCGAACACCCCGAAGACCGTGCTGGAACTGTTCGACCTGGTGCAGGGCGACCGCCAGCGCGGCTTCGTCCAGGGCGAAGGCTTCTTCGAGTCGACCATCTCCACCGTGGCCGCGCCGGTGCGCGACCACAGCGGCAAGGTGGTCGCGGCCATGGGGGCGACCATCCCCTCGGCGCACATCGAGCCGACCCGCATCGACAACCTGGTGAGCAACGTGTGCAACAGCGCCGACGAGCTGTCGCACCTGCTCAACTACACGCCGGACAGTCACGACAACGTCACCTCGATCTTCCGGAGCAAGCAGCATGAGCCTGTGTGATCTGTCCTCCGCCGTGGCGGTGGTCACCGGCGGCTCCTCCGGCATCGGCCTGGCCACGGTCGAGCTGCTGCTGGAAGCCGGCGCCGCCGTCGCCTTCTGCGGCCGCAACGCTGATCGCCTGCAGGCCGCCGAGGCCAGCCTGCGCGAACGCTTCCCCGCCGCGCGGCTGTTCGCCCAGGCCTGCGACGTGCTCGACCCGGCGCAGGTCAAGGCCTTCGCCGAGGCCAGCCAGGCAGCGCTGGGCCGCGCCAGCATCCTGGTGAACAACGCCGGCCAGGGCCGCGTCTCCACCTTCGCCGATACCACGGATGAAGCCTGGAGCGAGGAACTGCAGCTGAAGTTCTTCTCCATCATCCACCCGGTGCGCGCCTTCCTGCCGCAGCTGGAAGGCCAGATGGATGCCGCCATCGTCTGCGTCAACTCGCTGCTGGCCAGCCAGCCGGAGCCGCACATGGTGGCCACCAGCGCCGCCCGTGCCGGGGTGAAGAACCTGGTGCGCTCCATGGCCTTCGAGTTCGCGCCGAAGGGCGTGCGGGTCAACGGCATCCTCATCGGCCTGGTCGAGTCCGGCCAATGGCGCCGCCGTTTCGAGGCCCGCGAAGAGCGTGAGCTGGACTGGGCCCAGTGGACCGGCCAGCTGGCGCAACGCAAGCAGATTCCCCTGGGGCGCCTGGGCAAGCCGATAGAAGCGGCCCGCGCCATCGTTTTCCTCGCTTCCCCCCTGTCTGCCTATACGACGGGTAGTCACATCGATGTTTCCGGAGGTTTGTCCCGTCATGCGTAACGAAAGCAAAGTCACCGTCGGCGCCGCCATCGCCGCCTTCCTCGAACAGTGCGACGTCAAGGCCGCCTTCGGGGTGATCTCGATCCACAACATGCCGATCCTCGATGCCTTCGCCATCCGCGGCAACATCCGTTTCGTGATGGCCCGTGGCGAGGCCGGCGCGGCCAACATGGCCGATGCCTACGCCCGCACCACCGGTGGCCTGGGTGTGTGCCTGACCAGCACCGGCACCGCCGCCGGCAACGCCGCCGGCGCCATGGTGGAAGCGCTAACCGCCGGCACCCCGCTGCTGCACCTCACCGGGCAGATCGAAACCCCCTACCTGGACCAGAGCCTGGCCTACATCCACGAGGCGCCGGACCAGCTGACCATGCTCAAGGCCATCTCCAAGGCGGCCTTCCGCGTGCGCAGCGTCGACACCGCGATCAGCACCATCAAGCTGGCCGTGCAGACCGCCCTGACCGCACCCACCGGCCCGGTTAGCGTGGAAATCCCGATCGACATCCAGTCGGCGCTGATCAACATGCCGGCCGACCTCTCGCCGCTGCCGGTGCCGGTGGCCCAGCCCTCCGAGCAGGTGCTGGACGACCTCGCCGAGCGCTTCGCCAAGGCCAAGCGGCCGATGCTCTGGCTCGGCGGCGGCGCCCGCCATGCCGGTGAGCAGGTGCAACGCCTGCTGGCCATGGGCGTGGGCGTGGTCACCAGCACCCAGGGCCGCGGCATAGTCCCCGAAGACGACGAGCGTTCCCTCGGCGCCTTCAACCTGAACAAGCCTGTGGAGCAGTTCTACCAGACCTGCGATGCCATGCTTGTCGTTGGCTCGCGCCTGCGCGGCAACGAAACCCTCAAGTACGAGCTCAAGCTCCCGCGTCCGCTTTACCGGGCAGACGCCGATGCCACGGCGGAGGGCCGCTGCTACCCCAGCGACTTCTTCGTCTGTGGCGATTCCGAACTGGTCCTCAAGGGCCTCGCCGACCGCCTGCAAGGGCGCCTGGCGGTGGACCCGGCCTTCGCCGCGGACCTCGCCGCCGCACGCAACCAGGCCCGCGCCCAGCTGGTGGACGGCCTCGGCCCGTACGCCTCGCTGGTGGAGCAACTGCAGGCGCTGGCCGGCACCAATTTCAACTGGGTGCGCGACGTCACCGTCTCCAACAGCACCTGGGGCAACCGCCACCTGAAGATATTCAGCCCCCGCGCCGGCGTGCACGCCCTCGGCGGCGGCATCGGCCAGGGCCTGGCCATGGGCATCGGCGCGGCCGTCGGCGCGGCGGAAACCGCCCGTGGCCGCAAGACCTTCGTGCTGGCCGGCGACGGCGGCTTCATCCTCAACCTGGGCGAGCTGGCCACGGCCGTGCAGGAGCGCGCCGAGATGGTCATCGTGCTGATGAACGACCAGGGCTACGGGGTGATCAAGAACATCCAGGACGCCGCCTACGGTGGCCGCCGCTGCTACGTCGACCTGCACACCCCGGACTACGCCCAGCTGTCCGCGTCCCTCGGCCTGCGCCACGCCAGGGTCAGCGATCTTTCGGACTTCAGCGGCGTGCTGGACGGCGCCCTGGCCGAGTCCGGTCCCTTCCTGCTGGAGGTGGACATGCTCTCGGTGGGCAGCTTCAAGACCATCTTCGCCGGTCCGCCGACCAACGAAGCCAAGACCGCCAAGGCCACCGTCTGAGGCCCATGCCATGCTGCATATCACCATGATCGGTTGCGGCGCCATTGGCGTCGGTGTGTTGGAACTGCTGGAGAGCGACCCGCATCTCTGCGTCGATGCGGTGATAGTCCCGGAAGACTCCCAGGCCCTGGTCCGCCAGCGCCTGGCCAGCCTGCGCAAGCCGCCGCAGGTGCTCGCCGAACTGCCGGCCGGGGCGCGCCCCGACCTGCTGGTGGAGTGCGCCGGGCACCGCGCCATCGAGCAGCACGTGCTGCCGGCGCTGGCCCAGGGCATCCCCTGCCTGGTGGTGTCGGTGGGCGCGCTGTCCGAGCCGGGCCTGGTGGAACGCCTGGAGGCCGCCGCGGAGTTCGGCGGCACCCGCATCGAGCTGCTGCCCGGCGCCATCGGCGGCATCGACGCACTCTCGGCGGCCAAGGTCGGCGGCCTGGAGTCGGTGCGCTACACCGGCCGCAAGCCGGCGCGCGCCTGGCTGGGCACGCCGGGTGAGCAGGTCTGCGACCTGGAACACCTGGCCGAGGCGCGGGTGATCTTCGAAGGCAGCGCCCGCGAAGCCGCGCGGCTCTACCCGAAGAACGCCAACGTCGCCGCCACCCTGTCGCTGGCCGGCCTCGGCCTGGACCGCACCCAGGTGCGCCTGATCGCCGACCCGCAAAGCAGCGAGAACGTGCACCAGGTGGAAGCCAGCGGCGCCTTCGGCGGCTTCGAGCTGACCCTGCGCGGCAAGCCGCTGGCGGCCAACCCCAAGACCTCGGCGCTGACCGTGTACAGCGTGGTCCGCGCGCTGGGCAACCACGCCCACGTGATTTCGATCTAGGGACAAGAACCGTGATTGACCTGAACCCGATCCAACCCATCTGCATCGCCGGCGAGTGGCGCCTGGGCGGCGGCGACCTCTACCAGAGCCTCTACCCGGCCACCGGTGAAGCCATCGCCCGCCTGCACGCCGCCAGCCTGGACGACGTCGAAGAAGCCATCCAGGGCGCCCACCGCGCCTTCCGCGAAAGCGGTTGGGCCCAGCGCAAGCCCCATGAGCGCGCCGCCGTGCTCTACCGCATCGCCGCGCTGATCCGCGAGCGCAGCGAAGAGCTGGCGCAGCTGCAGCGCCTGGACAACGGCAAGCCGATCAAGGAAACCCGCAACCTGGTGGCCAGCGCCGCCGCCACCTTCCAGTTCTTCGCCGCCGCCTGCGAGACCCTGGAGGAAACCATCACCCCGTCGCGCGGCGACTTCGTCACCATGAGCGTTTACGAGCCGATGGGCGTGGTGGCCGCCATCACCCCCTGGAACTCGCCGATCGCCTCCGAGGCGCAGAAGCTCGCTCCGGCCCTGGCCGCCGGCAACGCCGTGGTGGTCAAGCCGGCGGAGATCACCCCGCTCGCGGCCCTGGCCCTGGCGCGCATCTGCGATGAGGCCGGCCTGCCGCGCGGCCTGGTCAGCGTGCTGCCGGGCAAGGGCTCGCTGATCGGCGATGCGCTGACCCGCCATCCGCTGGTCAAGCGCGTGTCCTTCACCGGCGGCACCAGCACCGGCAAGCACATCGCGCGCATCGCCGCCGACAAGATGATGCCGGTGTCCATGGAACTGGGCGGCAAGTCGCCGACCATGGTGCTGGCCGACGCCGACCTGGACCACGCGGTGGCCGGCGTGCTCTACGGCATCTTCAGCTCCAGCGGCGAGTCCTGCATCGCCGGCTCGCGGCTGTTCGTCGCCCGCGAGCACTACGAGGAGTTCATGGAGCGCCTGGCCCATGGCGCCGCCGCCCTGCGCGTCGGCGACCCGGCCGACGAGCGCACCCAGATGGGCCCGCTGATCAGCGCCCGCCATCGCGAGTCGGTGGAGCGCTACGTCGAGATGGGCGTGGCCGAGGGCGGCCGCCTGCGCACCGGTGGCGTGCGCCCCCATGGCGAGGCGTTCGACCGTGGCTACTTCTACACCCCGACCATCATCGAAGGCCTGCGCAACGACGCCCGCCTGTGCCAGGAGGAAGTCTTCGGCCCGGTGCTGGTGGCCATGCCCTTCGACAGCGAAGAGGCCCTGGTCGAAGAGGCCAACGACAGCTGCTACGCGCTCGCCGCCGGCATCTGGACCCGCGACTTCCAGCGCGCCTGGAAGCTCGGCCGCGCCGTGCAGGCCGGCACCGTGTGGATCAACACCTACAAGCAATTCTCCATTTCCACCCCCTTCGGCGGCTGGCGCGACAGCGGCCTGGGCCGGGAGAAGGGCCGCCTGGGGATTCTCCAGTACATGGAGCAGAAGAGCCTCTACTGGGGCCTGAACGAACAGCCGCTGGCCTGGGCCGGCAGCCACTGATGAGGAAGACGCGATGAGCGTATTGGGAATCGACGAAATCACCTACGGCGTGGAAGACCTGGCCACCAGCGCCCGCTTCTTCGCCGACTGGGGCCTGAAGCAGGTGGAGGCGAGCGACGACCAGGTGGTCTTCGAAAGCCTCAACGGTTGCCGCGTGATTGTCGCGGCCCTGGACAAGCCCGGCCTGCCGCCGGCCATCGAGGCCGGCTCGACCCTGCGCGAAGTGGTCTGGGGCGTGGAGAGCGAGGCGGACCTCAAGCTGTACGCCGAGCGCATCGCGGGCGACCCCGGCTTCATCGAGGGCGAGGGCCGCGTCGGCTGCACCGACCCCAACGGCATGGCGGTGCGCCTGCAGGTCACCCGCAAGCGCGATATCCAGGTGCCGTGCGGCCAGTCCAACACCTGGCAGTTCAAGGGCCGGATCAACCAGGCCAGCCCGATCTACGAGCGTGCCCAGCCCGTCGAAGTCGGCCACGTGGTGTTCTTCGTCAAGGACGTGAATGCCTGCGAGCGCTTCTACAGCGAGCGCTTCGGTTTCGTCTGCTCCGACCGCTACCCGGACCGTGGCGCCTTCATGCGCTGCGCGGAGGAGGGCGGCCACCACGACCTGTTCATGCTGCAACTGCCGCAGCCGCGCGCCGGCCTCAACCACGTGGCCTTCACCGTGCGCGACATCCACGAAGTGTTCGGCGGCGGCATGCACATCTCCCGCTGCGGCTGGGACACCGAGATCGGCCCGGGCCGTCACCCGGTGTCCTCGGCCTACTTCTGGTACTTCCGCAACCCCGCCGGCGCCCTGGTGGAGTACTACGCCGACGAGGACCAACTGACCGGCGAATGGCAGGCCCGCGAGTTCGAGCCCGGCCCCACCGTGTTCGCCGAGTGGGCCATCGCCGGCGGCCTGGACGGCAACACCCGGCGGCAGAAGAACGTCGAGGCGCCGCAAGGCAAGTTCCTCACCGACAAGCCCAAGAGCTGAGGCGACCATGAGCGAGACGCTGCTGCTGACCGTGCTGCTCAAGCACGACCAGTCGAAGAACCTCGACGACATCCAGGCCCACATGAAGGCCATGGACTGGTGGGAACGATTCCCCGGCGAGGGCGTCGAGATCGTCTCCTGGACCGTCGCCATGGGTCTGGGGCAGATCGTCACGCTGCGCCTGCCGCCGGCCCTGCTGCCACGCATCAACGTTGAACTGGAGCGCTCCGCCTGGGGCGTGTTCCGCACCGAGTGCTACCCGACCTACGACTTCGTCCCGGTTCGCGAAACCATCCGCGAACGGGTCCGCAATGGAGGCCAATGAAATGCAAGACCGTTACCTGGAACCCCATCAGGCGCGCGATCGCGAGCCGAACTCCTTCGAGGACCTGCTCGGTGATTCCATCGAGCGCGCCTATGCCGCCGGCCTGCACGACCTGCCGGGGCTGCTGGGCTACCTCAACCAGGCCGGCCCGACCTGCCCGGGCGGCGGTCCCTGGACCGAGGACGCCTACAAGACCCTGATGGCCCGCCTGGGCGAATGAATTCCCTCCAAGAGGAACCTGCTATGAGCACCGTGGACCCTGTTGAACAACTCCTCGCCAACGGCCTGAAGAACCTCTGGTACCCGATCTGCCCGGTCGGCTTCATCAAGGACAAGCCGGTATCCCTGCGCCGCCTGGGCTACAAGCTGGCCGTCTGGCGCGACACCGACGGCACCCTGCACGCCCTCGAAGACCACTGCCCGCACCGTGGCGCGCCGCTGTCGCGCGGGGTGAACCTGGGCGACCGCCTGCAGTGCCCCTACCACGGCGTGGAAGTGCGCTGCGACGGCGTCACCACCCGCGTGCCCGGCAGCCCCGGCTGCAAGCTGGAAGGCAGCCAGGCCACCCGCTTCTTCCATGTCACCGAGGCCGCCGGCGCGGTCTGGCTGTACAACTCGGCGGGCAACGTCGAAGAGGCGCCGCCGCTGGTGCTGCCCGAGCAACTGACCGACCCGGCCTTCTCCCACTTCCTCTGCTACACCGAGTGGCGCGGCGATTACCGCTACGTGCTGGACAACGTCATGGACCCCATGCACGGCACCTACCTGCACAAGCAGTCGCACTCGATGTCCGAGGGCGAGAGCCATGCCAGGTTCGTCACCCGCGACACCGACACCGGCTTCATCTTCGAGAAGGAAGGCCAGCGCGGGGTGAACTTCGACTGGACCGAGTGGGCCGACACCGGCGTGCACTGGATGCGCCTGGAAATCCCCTATCCGAAGACCGGCGGCCCGGGCGGCAACTTCCACATCGTCGGCAGCTACACGCCCGTCTCCCGCGACCTCTGCGCGGTCTTCCACTGGCGTTGCCGCCCGCTCACCGGCTGGCAGCGCGACACCTGGCGCTTCCTCTACAAGAACCGCCTGGAAGAGCGTCACTGGAAGGTGCTGGAGCAGGACCGCGAGATCCTCGAATTCATGGACCCGGACGCCAACCAGCGGGAGAACCTCTACCAGCACGACCTCGGCCTGGTGCGCCTGCGCCGCCACATGAAGAACCTGGCCAAGGCCCAGCTGGAACTGATCGAGGCCAAGCAGCTGTGACCCCGGTCCGCCGCATCCGCGCCGCCGGCGCGCCCGACCTGCCCAGTGCCAGCTGGTCCAACGCCCTGCTGGTGGGGCAGGAGCTGGTGATGTCCGGCATGACCGGGCACCCGGCCACCCGTCAGGCCGCCGAACGCGGCGAGCCGCTGGACGCCCATGCCCAGACCCTGGTGGTGCTGGGCAAGGTCAAGGCATTGCTGGAAGCGGCGGGCGGCCATATCGGCAACATCTACAAGCTCAACGTCTATGTCACCCGCATCACCGACAAGGACGAGGTCGGGCGCGCGCGGCGCGACTTCTTCGCCGGCCAGGGCACCTTTCCCGCCTCCACCCTGGTGGAGGTGAGCGGCCTGGTGTTCCCCGAGCTGGTGGTGGAGATCGACGCCTGGGCGCGGCTGGACATCGACCTGGCGAACTGCGACGAAGCCTGAACACAGAGGTAGAAAGATGACTCACAACAACACATTGACGGCCTTCGTCCACACCCTGCGTTTCGAAGCGGAAGGCATCATCAGCGTCGAGCTGCGCCCCCATGGCGACCAGGTCTTCCCGACCTTCGCCGCCGGCGCGCACATCGACCTGCACCTGCCCAACGGCCTGGTGCGCAGCTACTCCCTGCTGAATTCCCCCGAGGACAGCGGCCGCTACGTGGTCGGCATCCTCCGCGACCGCAACAGCCGTGGCGGCTCCGCCTACGTGCACCAGAACCTGCGGATTGGCATGCAGCTGCAGATCTCCCAGCCGCGCAACCTGTTCCAGCTCGACGAAAGCGCCGAGCACAGCGTGCTGGTGGCTGGCGGCATCGGCGTGACGCCGATCTACTGCATGCTCAATCGCCTGCGCGCCCTGGGCAAATCGGTGGAGATGCTCTACTGCGCGCGCACCCGCAAGGAGGCTGCCTTCGTCGAAGAACTGGCCGCCAGCGACGCCAATATCCAGCTGCACTTCGACGACGAGAAGGGCGGCCCCATCGACCTCAAGGCCTTCCTCGCCGCGCGGCCGTCCACGGCGCATTTCTACTGCTGCGGCCCGACGCCGATGATCGACGCCTTCGAGAACCTCTGCGAAAGCCTCGGCCACCCGAACGTGCACATCGAGCGCTTCGCCGCCGCGGCCCCGGCTGCCGCGGCGCCCCAGGGCACCTACGAGGTACAGCTGGCGCGCAGCAACAAGAGCATCGAGGTGCCCAGTGGCAAGTCGCTGCTGGATGCCCTGCTGGAATCCGGCATCGAAGTCGACTGCAGCTGCCGCGAAGGCGTCTGCGGCGCCTGCGAGACCCGCGTGCTGGAAGGCGAACCCGAGCACCGCGACGGCGTGCTGACCAAGGCCGAGAAGGCGGCGAACCAGACCATGATGGTCTGCGTGTCCGGCTGCAAGGGCGCGCGCCTGGTGCTGGACCTCTGATCCCCTGTTGTTCCTTTGCTCACCACTTCGGCCGGCGCTCGTGACGCCGGCTTTTTTTTGCCTGGCTGGCTGGTCGGCTGGTCCACGCACCGGACAGGTAGGATGGGTGGAGCTCCGCGATACCCATCGAACCATGGTGATGGGTATCGCTTCGCTCCACCCATCCTACGACGCTGCATTTCAGACCGCTGGGGGGCAGCCATGTAGCCCGGATGAAATCCGGGGAGTCCTGGCAGGCCGCTCCCGGATTCCATCCGGGCTACAGAACTGGTCCACCCATCCTACGAGGCTTGCATGCGCGGACAGCCCCTCTCCTCTGGGAGAGGGAAGTTGTAAGTTCACTCGGTATATCCCTGTGAATAATTCAATGACTATCCAGTCATGTTTCCAGTATGAAACGACAAAACTCCCCATAAAGTGTCACCGTGAAGATTCTACGCACACACTTCGTGCGCTTTTGTTACCCCGGAATCATCAGGTTTCAAGGGTGGTACAAAAATCCTCGTTCTATATATAAACAATTGAATTAAAAGGATTTTTGTTGAATAAGCCTGCTGGCGATGCAATGGCATGATTCATGCTCAAAACAACGTATCGCAGGTGAAACAAAATGCGATGGAGTTGGCCTCTCGGCAGCGTTGCCGGGTAACAGCCGAACCGGCCGATGGAAAGGCCGGAAAAACAATTAACGAGCAATAAGCGCAGCGCCTGTTCCTTCTCGCCAATGCAACTTTGAAGTTGTTCGAGAAGTTCGGGCGACGGGTCTCGCTTTGCTCAAAGAAACTCTGCCTTAGCGAACTTGCAGATGAGGTCGTAATGAAAAAGTACGTGCTGTCCATTGGTCTCGCGCTTTGCACCCATTCCGTCATGGCCGACCAGTCCGCCGGCCCGGCGGCACCATCGGCACCGGTGGCCGCACAGCCCAAGCCGTTCCCCCATATCGGCCTGCGCAGCGACGACGGCAAGAGCACCCTGGATATCGGCGGTGCCCTGCGCATGAACTACCGCGACGAGGACTGGGATACCACCGAGAACAACGGCCGTTTCCTCTTCGATACCTTCCGCCTGGACGTGCAGGCCACCCACCACAACTTCTTCTCGGACCTGGGCTACTGGTTCCAGGACGACGGCAAGCAGTCCATCGACCGTGGCTTCATCGGCTACAAGTTCAACGACACCTCCAGCCTGCAACTGGGCGCCCCCTTCAAGCCTTTCGGCCTTGAGCCCTACCCGCAGTTCGGCTGGAGCTACCACATCCCGTTCTTCCTCGGTTACGGCGTCAGCGCCGGCACCGGCGCCAAGTACATTTACAAGGACGCCGACTGGAACATCCAGGCCGGCTACTTCCCGCGCATGCTGCCCAGCGACCTGCGCTACTCGCCGGAAGTGGGCCGCTTCTCCGACCTCAACGACAACGCCATCCCGGCCATCCACTCGCGCCAGGACAACGAGAAGCGTGACCAGGTGAACCTGCGCGTGGCGCGCAACTTCGCCGGCGACGGCTGGAAGACCGAGGTGGGTGGCTCGCTGGCGGCGGCACGCCTGCACAACGCCACCACCGACGACGACGGCGATTACTGGGCCGGCGCCCTGCACGCGGTGATCAACAGCGGCAACTGGACGGTGACCACCCAGGGCATCCGCTACGAGTTCGATCCGAAGAACCCGGCCGGGGTCAGCGACGACAGCGTCCTCATGGGCACCAACGGCCTGACGCCAGCCTTCCTGATTGCCTCCGAGGCCACCGTGGCCTCCTTCAACGTCGCCTACGACGTGCCGACGCCGAACATGGGCATGCTGAAGAAGCTGCGCTTCTATAACGACTACAGCCGCATGTTCAAGGACAAGAGCGGCTGGGACGACTCGCAGATGTACACCGCCGGCGTGCAGTTCATCGCCATGCCGATCATGGGCTGGCTGGACTTCACCTGGGGCCGCAACGCCAACCCCTACGGCGGCGCGGAAAGCGGAACCGGCTTCACCAGCACCACCTCCTCGCGCAGCGACGAGTGGATTTTCCGCACCAACCTGAACATCGGTTACTACTTCTGACCCCTCGGCGGCGGCGTGGGCCGCCGCCTCCTTGCCGAGCCCTGCCATGCCTCCATTTCACCTTCCCCGGCTGGCCGACCTGCGCGTCGGCCACAAGCTGGCCCTGGGCTTCGCCCTGGTATTGCTGCTGGCGCTGCTGATCACCCTGGCCGCCGTGCTCAGCCTGGACAGCCTCAGCCAGCGTGGCGACCAGTTGATCCGGGGCAGTGATCTCAACCTGCATTTCCTCCAGGCCGACCGGGCCCGACGGGACTTCGCCGTGCAGGGCGAGGATGCCCAACGCGCGCGGGTCGAGCAGCTCACCGCGAGCATGCTGGAGGATGCCGAGCGTCTCGGCCGCAAGCTCGACGACGCCGGCGACCGCGAGCGCGTGACGCAGATCGGCGAGGCCACCCGCGCCTATCGCGAAGCCTTTGCCGCCTTGGCGCAGGCCCGCGCCGAGCAGCAGGAAGCCAGCCGCTTCGGCGTCGCCGCGGCGGAGCAGGGCATGCAGGCCTTCACCCGGCTGGAGGCGCAGTTCTTCGAGGACCTGGAGCAACTCTTCGACACCCACGCCATGCTCGACCAGATCCGCGCGGTGGGTCGGCTCAACCAGCAGTTCCTGCAGCTGCGCCTGCTCACCCTGGTCTATGTGCGCTCGCCATCGGCCGAGCGGGAAGCCGTCGCCTTCGACGCCGGCGCGGCCCTGGCCAAGGCCACCCGTACCCTGCAGGGACAACTGCCGGAACGCAGCGGCGCCATCCTCGGCGATACCCTGAAGGCGCTGGAGCAGTTCCAGCAGTCCCTGGAGCGTTTCCGCCAGGGCATCGCCGGCATGGCCCGGGCCACCGCCAGCATGGCCGAGCGGGCGGAGGCGGTGCAGGGCCTGAGCCGCGAGCTGCAGGCCTCGCTACTGGAGCGGCGCGACCGCGAAACGGCTCGCGTGCGCCTGCAGTTGCTCGGCATTGCTGGCGTCACCCTGCTGGTGGCGCTGCTGGCGGCCTGGGGCATCACCGGGCAGATCGTCCGTCCCTTGCGCGACACCCTGGCCCAGGCCCGGCGCATCGCCGGAGGTGACCTCTGCGGCACGGCGCCGGCCGCCCGAGGCGACGAGCTGGGGCAATTGCAGCAGGCCATGCAAGGCATGCAGGACAGCCTGCGCGAGCTGATCGGCCGCATCGGCGGCGGGGTGGGGGAAATCAGCGGCGCGGCCCAGGCGCTGTCCGCCGTCACCGAGCAGACCCGCGCCGGGGTGGAAGAACAGAAATCCGAGACCATCCAGGTCGCCACCGCCATGCAGGAGATGGCCTACACCGTGCAGGAAGTGGCCAGCAATGCCGGGCAGGCGGCCAATGCGGCGCAGCTCGCCTGTGAAGAAGCCGGCAGGGGCAACCAGGTGGTGCAGGACACCATCGCCCAGATCGAACGCCTGGCCGCCGGGGTGCAGGCTTCGGCCGACGTGATGGCCCGCCTCCACGAGGACAGCTCGCAGATCGGCTACGTGCTGGACGTGATCCGCTCGGTGGCCGAGCAGACCAACCTGCTGGCGCTCAACGCCGCCATCGAAGCCGCCC
>RCUL01000734.1_pt1 | contig 14452 bp, 10 predicted proteins | sample 2167521 | NCBI WGS metagenome assembly RCUL01 (sample SAMN09932745, study PRJNA488358) | compost metagenome | feature: garden; material: soil; isolation source: compost soil in acetic acid-enriched culture | place: Germany: Experimental Botanical Garden Goettingen | collected 2016-01-27
CCTTGGTGGGCGCCACGTCCAGGTTGAGGTCGTCGTTGAAGCCGTAGGTGTTGGCGTTGGGGTCGCTGGGGTTGCCGTCGGAGGTGTAGAAGTTATCCACAACCAGTTGGCTGCCGCTGCCGGGAGCGCCGTTGACGCGGTTGGTCTCCCAGACGATCTGGTTGCGCTTCTCGTCGGTGGCCACGCCGTTGCTGCTGCTTTCCACCGCCGTGTCGCGGACGAAGACGTTCTTCAGCTTCACCGACACGCCTTCGTTGCCCCGGTCTTCCCAGCGCCCGCCGCTGGCCGAGCAGGCGCCGGCGTTGGCGCCGCTGCCGCCGACGCAGAGGGCGCCGGCACCGCCGGAACTCAGCGCCAGGGTGGAGCCCTGTTCAAAGCGCTTGAGCACCAGCCGGCCAAGGCTGGTGCCGGTGTTGCGGTCGCCCCAGCGCAGGTCGGCGACGTCCAGCCTGGACCAGTAGGTGCCCTTGCTCAGCTCCACGCCGTTGTTGCTCACATCCACCGAGCCATCGCGAAAGTGCATGTCGTAATGGGTGCCGGCCAGCCACAGGCCCTTGCCGGTCTCGTCCACCGTGATGGCGGCGCGGGCGTCGGTGAAGAAGAAGTCGGCGTTGTAGCGCAGGCCGTCGCCGACCTTGCCGCCCGGCAGCAGGGTGATCTGGCCGTTGAGGGTGAAGTCGTAGGCCGGGAAGATTTCCATCAGCACCAGCAGTTCGGTGCCGCCCTGCAGCGGCGCGGTGGGCGAGCCCACCCGCAGGCCGTCGAAGCTGTAGCCGCCCTTGATGTTGGCAAGGCCCAGGCGCAGGCCGTCGAAATGGCCGTTATAGCTGCCTTTGCCCATGTCGCTCTGGGTCCCGGCGTAGCAGCCGGCGCTGGCGCCGGCGGCGCAGCCCTTGGTCAGGTCGACGGTGAGCTGGCCGGTGCCGTGGGTGCGCAGGCCGCTGAACCACATGCTGTTGCCGTTATCGGTGAGGGAAACCGAGCTGTTGGCCATGTTCCAGCTGACGTCGGCGGTCAGGCCCTTGGCGCCGGAGTTGGGGTCGCCGCCCGGGCGCAGCTTGAGCCAGTTCTGCCGGGTGCCTTCATCGATAAAGTTCAGGTCGATGGCCAGGCTGCCGAGCTTCTGGTTGGTCGGGTTACCGATGATCAAGCCGCCCAGGGTGGCGTTCAGCTTGAGGTCCTGGAAGGCCACCTGTGCATAGCTGCCGCCCACGTCCTGGGCCAGGTCGAGGGTCAGGCCGCCGAGGCTGCGCAGGGTGCCGGAGAAGTTCTCGGCACGCAGGATGCCTTCATCCTGGTACTGGAACAGGCTGCTGCCGATATTCAGGTCGGGGCGGATACGGATGCCGTCGCCGCTGGCGCCCCCGCTGGCGATGCTGAGGCTGCCGCCCAGGCGCAGGTCCATGCTCAGCCTGCCGAAGCTGCGGCTGGCGCCGGCGTCGCGCAGGTCCGGCGCATTCGGGGTCACGGGCGAGCCGGTGGGGTCGCCATGGGCGAGGTCGAGGCCGATGCCGCCCACCGTGCCGATGAAGCGCGCATCCCCCAGGTTCAGCTTGACCTCCTGGCCGCTGCCACCATTGACGATGTCCAGGTAGGCGTTGTCCAGGTAGGTGTCGAACGACAGGCCTTTGACGATCAGGTCGAAGCCGTTATCGCGGTAGTAGAAGGTCACATCGGTGAGGGATAGCCGGCTGTCGTCGATGGAGATCCCGCTGACGCCGCTGGCCCCGCCGCCCTTGAGCCTCAGGCTGGCGCCGAGCGTATAGAAGGCGCGGAAGGCGCCGAAGCTCTTGCTGCTGCCGTCCATCTCGATGTTGCTCACCGCCAGCACCTGGGGGCTGGCGGCGTGCTCGATCTGCAGTTGGCCGTCCTGCACGTCGAGGGTGGAACTGGACGTGCTGGCCCCGCCGCTGGCGGCGCGGTTGCTCACGTCCCGCAGGTTCAGGCTGCGGCCGTCCTCGCTGTAGCTGACGCTGCCGGCCGACCAGCCCTGGCTGGAGGTCTCCAGGCTGATGCCGCCCTGGCCGCTGACCGAGGCCATGGCGGAGTCGTCCAGCGCCTCCATGGCCTGGGCCTGGGAGGCGAGGAGCATGCCGAGCAGCAAGGGGGCTGGGCGCATGGTCGGTTCCTCAGTTCTTCGGGAAGATCAGCACGCTGCCCTGCATGCGGATGGTGCCGTCGATCTTCGCCGAGAAGATGTTGGTCTGCTGGTAGCCGGGATTGCCGCCGTTGGCGAGGGTGCCGGCCTTGTTCTGCCAGCCGCCCTGGTTGGCCACGCCGAAGGCGAAGCTGCCGTCCTTGAAGCGCACCTCGTTGGGCAGCCCGAATGCCAGCACGTCCTGGTTGAAGGCCGCACCATCGCCGCCGAAGCCGCTGGTGATGGTGCGGGTGTTCAGGGTCAGGCCCTCGAAGCTGAAGATGCCCTTGAGGTTGTCCAGCACGTACCAGCCGCCATTGGCCTCGGCGCGAATGGCGATGCGCAGGCCGCAGCTTTCCGGGGTGGCGCTGCCGGCGGTGGCGCAACTGCGCTGGTTGACCGTCCAGGTGGCGGCGTCGTTGGAAACCGGGGTGTTCCACAGCACACCACCATTTTTGTTGATGCTGAACTCGCCGGAGAGGTAGACCCCGCCCTGCCCGCTCAGCTGGCTCAGGTCGGCGTCTTCCAGCGCCTGCAGCTCGGCCCGTGCCAGGCTCGGCAGTACCAGCAACACCGCCAGGTAGAGCGCCTTAGAGGTCATGGCTGGTCACCTTCAGGTAGTTGATACTCAGGCCCTGGATGGCGTTGTAGCCGAAGTTGTAGCCACCGCTGCTGAAGCTGCCGCTGCCGGTCTGGAGGCTGTTGATGACGATGTTGGTACGCGGGGCGTTGGCGTAGAAGTCGGCAGCCAGGGCGTCCTTCTGTGCCTGGCTGGTGCCGGACGCCGTGGGGTTGGGCAGTTCGAGCACGAACTGGCCGTTGCTGCTCACGTCGAACAGCAATGGCTGGGTCTTGCCGTAGCCGAGGGAGATGTTGGCGTAGGCGTTGTTGAGGAAGAGGGTGCGGTCGCGCTGCTCCGTGGCGCTGGTGCAGCCACTGGTGTTGGCCGCACAGCTCATGATCTGCAGGCTCTTGGTGAAGAGGTTGATGCGCGCCTCGCCGACCATCTGGTTGCGGCTGCTGTCGCCCCACAGGCGCAGGTAGGAGCCGTCCATCGCCAGCTCGGCGAAGTCCAGGTTGAGGATGTCGGTGCGCCCGGCGGCCACCTGGAAGTCGAAGCGTATCCCCAGGTCGACCTTCTCGCTGGCGCGGCTGGAGCAATTGTTGCCCGCCGCGGCGAAGCCGCCGATGCAGGGCTGGCCGGCGGCGCCGGTCAGGCGCTCGGGGAACATGAACTCGAGGACGGTGACGTTGCTCGGAGTGGTCTGCACCCACTGCCCATCGTCGCGCAGGGTGCGCATGGCTTCGCCCTTGGCCAGGTTGAGGGCGAAGGGCTGGCTGAGCCGGCCGATGGTCACCGGGCTGAGGTTCGCGCCCTTGTTGCTGCCGGCGGCGCCGAGGTAGAACTCCTTCACCGCGATGGGGACATTCTGCTTGGCAGCGTTGGTGATGTCGTTGATGGTGATGGTGGCGTTGTTGGCGTCCAGCAGGACCTGCTCCAGCACGAAGCCGATGCCCGCCCCTTCCACGCTGGACAGTTCCTCGTCGTCCAGCGCCTTGAGCTCGGCCTGCGCCGTGGCGGCGGCCAGCGACAGCAGGATCAGGGCGGTTCTGCGCATGCTCAGCACCCCGCGGTGGCCGTACCCAGGCAGGTGTCCTGGCGTGGGATGCCGTTGAACGCCTGCTCGAAGTCGATATTGATCGGCGACACCAGGTTGCCGTTGGCATCCCGGTACTTGGGCATGTTCATGAAGGCGCCCTTGAGGGCGGTCATGAAGGCATTGCGGTCCATGTCCTTCCAGGCCAGGTCCTGGGTCTGGAAGGAGATGAAGAAGCCCTTGGCCGCCCCGTCCATGGTGTTCATGTTGGAGATGTTGCCCACTGGCAGGGACCTGAAGTCGCTCAGCGGGAAGCAGGTAGACAGGGAGAGGATGCCGCAGCCGCTGGACTTGAACAGGCCCAGCAGGGCATCGGAGAGGCCGCCGAGGTTGCAGCCGCTGACGCAGCTCAGCGCCGTGCCGTTTGGCATGCCGGCCAGGCCGCCGCGCACCGGGTCGACATCACCGCCGGAGTTCACCAGCGTCGCGTCCGCCTGTAGCTTGGTGCTGCCGGTGATGCCCGCCAGTCCCAGCAGGAAACGGTCCCAACCCGAAGCCTTGTCAATGATGGGTTGGGCGGTGCCGGTGATATGCACCGGGATGTTCCCGGTGAGGCTCTGGATATCCCCGGACAGCACGCCCTTGGCCTCGCCGAAGCCGATGCGCACGCCCACCACCTTGTTGCCGGAGTAGGCCAGCTCGACGAAGGGGTCGGCGATCCTGAAGGGATTCACCGAGCCATCGGCATTGACCGTGCCCAGGGCGAAGTTGTTGATCAGGATGTCGGACGAGCCGGCGATCTCTCCCGGCCGGGTGACGGAATCGTCGTACTGGCCGAGCTGGAGCTTCTTCATGTTCAGCTGGGTGTCGACGTTCACCCCGAAGTTGACCCGGGTGTAGTTGATCCCGGCGTTGCTGTCGGTGGTCAGGTTGATGAAGGCCTGGCCGGTGACTTCGGACAGTTCGCTGTCGGCCATCTCCTCCAGCCGCGCCTGGGCAACGGATGTGGACAGGACCCCCGCAAAGAAAACGGCCATCAGCTGCCAGGCTGGAAGCGGTATCGAACGCATGACGACTTCCCTGGTTGTTCTTGTATGGGCAAGCGACGGTGACTCGTCCCCTTTCTGGCCACTATAGGGAGGCCCGCGGCGAAGCGTCCCGACCCATAGTCGAGTCGAGGGCGGCGGGCAGGCAGGTGGCGACGGGCAGCTGTTACCCATCGCAACAAAGGGGTAACGCCGGCTTCAGCGCTGGCGGAACAGGCCGATCAGGTGCTCGGCGATGGTGCCCTTGATGACGTCCACGTCCAGCCGGGAAATCCGCCCCAGGCGGCGCGGATCGATGCGGTGCAGGTGCAGCGACGGCATCCGCGACTCGTATTCGCGCAGGTCGCCTTTCACCAGTACCGGCAGGAACTGCTCGCCACGCGCCTGGTAACGGCGGATCAGCGACTTGAGGCCGGCCTGGAAGGGCAGTTCGAGGGAGGGGCTCAAGGGATGCTCGCCGGGAATCTTCAGGTAGAGCCCGGTGCTGCCCAGCACTTCGCCCGGCAGGATATGCACCCCGGTGGGCAGCACGGCGTCGGCGGCGACATCGTGGAAGATGTCGTGCCAGGCACGCTCGTCGGGGAGGATGGTGATGCTGCCGTGCTCTTCTTCCGGCACCACGAAGCTGTAGCTGCTGTAGAGCTTCTCGACGTAGGCCGAGTAGACGCACAGGCGGTTCTCGAAGCGCATCAGGAAGGCGATGGCCTCCTGCCGGTTGGTGATCGCGTCGAGATCCCAGTCCAGGTCGGTCTGGCGTTCCAGTTCGGCCCAGCGGTCGTCGGCGAGAAGGGCGGATTCGGGGCTCATGGTGCCTGCGGTCGGGGAAGCGGATGCCACCATAACGCAGAAAACATGCCAGGAAATTCAATCACTTGGACGGGGCTTTCGACCCTTTTCGGGGCAATTGACAGCACGGTGCCAGTCGCAAACTGCCGAAAAACGTCAGTCTGCGATGGGCGTCGCTCCTCTGATCGGTTGAGGCTCAATCGCCACCGGCAACCTGAAGTACAATCGCCTCTTTTTTCAGCGAACCCGGCCCATCGATGATCGATCCCAAGCGCGTACTTCGCGCCCTAGCCGAACACTGGACGTTGCTCGAACCGCTCTGCGAGCGTTTCGATAATGGCACCCTGAGCCTGGTCGAACTGCGCGTGCAGCTCGCCGGCCAGTTGCCGGAAGGCACGCCCACCGACATCACCGCCCTGCTCGACGTCTGGGTGCGCCTGGACATCCTGGTTCCCGTGGCCAAGAGCCCGAACCGCTTCGAGCTGAACGCGCAGATCCACGACTTCCTCGCCTACCTGCGGCGCGAACACCGCCTGGGCCTGTGCCTGGAGATCGAAGCCTACCTGCGCCACCTGGAACGCCTCGCCGGCTACATCCAGGAAGCCTTCGAGATCCGCGACGGCAACGACCTGGCGCGCCAGCTGCGCCTGCTCGACATGCGCGTGCGCGACGTGCTGAAGAAGCTCGACAACGACGAGCAGGCCCTGGTGGCCGTGGCCGACCGGGCCAAGACCAGCGACCGGCAGATCCCCCTGCGCCAGCGCTATGCCGAGGTGCTGGCCACCTGGGATGAGTACGTCGAGCCGATGATCCAGCTGGTGGCCGCCGACGGCGCCTTCGAACAGGGCGTGCGCCGCGTCGAGCAGGTGCTGCTGCGCCTGTTGGGCGAACAGCAGCGCCTCGGCCAACTGGTGGACGACGACCTGCTGCTGCGTACCCACGCGCGCATCCTGGAAATGCAGACCAGCGCCCAGCTGACCCTGCGCAAGGCCCGCGAGCTGCTGCTGCCGCTGCGCGAGGAAGCGCGCCGGCACAACGCCGTGACCCGTGGCGCCGCCCTGGCGCTGTCGGTGATCCGCAAGAAGGGCCTGGACGCCGTGCCCCAGGCGGCCCTGCCGCTGTTCACCCGGCCGCAGACCACCTTCCTCGGCAGCGGGTCCCAGGTGGAGGCCTATGTCTACGCCCTGGCACGCTTCCAGCCGAAACCGGCGCACTTCCCCAAGTCCGGCGGCACGCGCAAGGCCAACGCCCCGCGCTCGCCGAAGACCGCGCGGGAGATGCTCGACCGTTGCGAGCAGGCCCTGCCGCTGCCGGACCTGATGGTCTGGCTGCTGGAGCAGGAGCCCGAAGGCGCCACCGACGAACTGCTCTACTGGTTCTCGCGCCTGTCCCGCGATGCCCGCTTTTCCCGCGACCGCCTGGAACGCCGTGACTACCTGACCGCCGAGCACCAGGTCAGCCTGAGCTCCTACGCCCTGATCAAGAGCCCATCCGCCGCGGCCGAGAAGACTTCCTGATGAATATCGACCTGAAAGAAATGACCCAGCTGGCGCCGATCTTCCGCGAGCTGTTCAAGGGCTACCACCTCTCCCGCAGCGAGCCGGAGTGCTATGCCCAGCTGTCCACCCTGCAGGACCAGTACCGCGCCCTGTTCAAGGGGCTCGGCTTCGAGCTGGTCTGCGACCCGCGCGGCTTCTACTACTTCGTGCCGGAGCAGATGGGCGCCCAGGTGAACAAGACCGCCCAGCGCCTGGCGCTGTTCACCTTCATCCTGGTGGAGCACCTGGCCGACCAGGGCCGCGACCCGCTCTCGGTGCTCGACGGCGGCAGCATCGGCCGCGACGAGCTGCCGGCCCTGCTGGAGAAGTACCGCGACCTGTTCATGCAAGCCGAGGTGACTACCCATGAAGAGCTGGAAGAGAAGGTCATCCGCCGCCTGACCCAACTCGGCTTCGCCGAGGACAGCAATGGCGTGTATCGCTTCCTGCCGCCCATGCACCGTTTCCTCGACGTGTGCCTGGCGGTGCAGCACGACCGCGACCTGGCCGCCAGCCTGCACAGTACCGACCTGGAACTGCACACCCCGGTGCTGATGGATGACGACAGCGGCGACGCAATCATTCCCATCGACATCCCAGACGAAGTCGAAGTATCTGAAGAAGACGCCCTGGCCCGCGCCATGGCCGAAGAACGCGCAGCCCAGGAGGAGGACGCATGAGCCAGGAACGCTACGGCATCCGCCGCTTCGCCCTGCTGAACACCGCCGGTTACAGCCTCGGCCTGTTCCCGCTGGAAACCCCGCTGTCGATCTACGGCGCCAACAACCTCGGCAAGTCGGCGTCCATCAACGCCCTGCAGTTCCCCATCCTGGCGCGCATGTCGGACATGAGCTTCGGCAAGTACAGCCTGGAACAGTCGCGCAAGTTCTACTTCGCCACCGACACCAGCTACATCCTGGTCGAAGTCTCCCTGCCCCACGGCCCCCACGTGATCGGCGTGGCCGGGCGCGGGCCGGGTGGCGGCTTCGGCCACCAGTTCTTCGCCTACCGCGGCGAGTTGAACCTGGAGCACTACCAGCGTGACGGCACCTGCCTGCGCCAGCGCGAACTGTTCAACAGCCTGGAGCGCGAGGGCATCAAGGCCTACGAGCTCAAGCCGGATGAGCTGCGCCGCCTGCTGGTCGGCGGCCATACCTCCATCCCGCTGGACCTGACCCTGATCCCGCTGCGCTCCACCAGCGAACAGAGCCTGAAGACCTTCCGCTCGCTGTTCATCAACCTGCTGCACATGCGCGAGATCACCGCGGCCAAGCTCAAGCAGCTGTTCCTCGATGCCTTCGAGCACAGCCTGCGTTCAGGCAGCGTGGACTACATCGCCGCCTGCGAAGAAGCCTTCCGCGACGTGCGCCGCATGGAGCAGGACTACCAGGCCCTGGTCGCCGCCGGCCCGCTGGTGGAAGCCCTGGCCTCGGGCGTGACCCAGCGCGAAGTGCTGCGCGGCAAGCTGCACCGGATTTCACCGCTGCTCGACTCCCTGCTGGGCACCTGGCAGGACTACTCCGGCGCCCGCCGCGAGGAACTGGTGATCCAGGCCGAGCACTACCGCAACGAGCAGGACGGCCTGCAGAACGAGCAGCGCGGCGGCACCCAGGAAATGATGCGCCTGGAGCGCGCCATTACCGAGAACCAGCGCTGGCTGGGCGAGCTGGCGGTGCTTAAGAACCGCTTCGCCCTGGTGGACGATGCCAAGGTGCTGGAGCAACAGCTGCTCGCCGCCAAGGACGCCCACGACGAGCTGGCCGGTGCGCTCGCGCAGTCCCGCCAGTTCTCCGCCGAGGACCTGGACGAACGCCTGCGCGACCTGGAAAAACGCCTGAAGGCGGTCAGGCAGCAGCTCGACCACGCCGACAACAACAGCTACTCGCGCCTGCGTGAGGAATTCTCCCAGGCCGACGTGGACCGCCTGATGCGCCTGTTCAACGGCCAGCTGTTCAGCCTGCCGCTGGGCGAGAAAGGTATCCAGCTGGACGACGGCGAGGCCTGGGTGAAGACCCTGGAAACCGTGCTCGACCAGTTCAAGGGCAGCCAGTTCGAGGTGCCCGGCCTGTCCATCGACCTGTCCCACATCGAGCCCCCGGCCCTCCAGGCCCTGGCCGACCGCGCCGCCCTGCGCGACCAGAAGGATCGCCTCGAACGCGAGCTGAAGCAGCTCAAGACCCAGCAATCGGTGGCCGCCGACCGCGCCGCGAGCAAGGCCCAGGCCGAGCAGCTGTACCAGGCCGTACTGGACGCCCAGAAGGCCCTGGAAGACTTCCGCAGGAGCCAGACCCTCAGCGCCGAAGAACCGGCCAAGCTGGAAGAGCTGGCGCAGCTGGAAGCCACCCAGGACGAACTCAAGCGCTCCAGCGACGCCTTTACCGAGCGCGTCCAGCAGTTGTCCGCCAAGCTGCAGCTGGTGGGTCGTCAACTGGCCGACCTGGAAGCCAAGGAACGCACTCTGGAAGACGCCCTGCGCCGTCGCCAGCTGCTGCCCGCCGACCTGCCCTTCGGCAAGCCCTTCATGGACCCGGTGGACGACAGCATGGACAACCTGCTGCCGCTGCTCAACGACTACCAGGACACCTGGCAGGCGCTGCAGCGCATCGACGGCCAGATCGAGGCGCTCTACGCCCAGGTTCGCCTCAAGGGCGTGGCCAAGTTCGACAGCGAGGACGACAACGAGCGCCGCCTGCAGCTCCTGATCAACGCCTACGCGCACCGCCAGGACGAAGCCCTGACCCTGGCCAAGGCGCGCCGTGCCGCTGTGACGGACATTGCGCGGACGTTGCGCAATATCCGCAGCGACTACGACAACCTGGAACACCAGCTGGCGCTGTTCAACCGCGAGATCAACAAGCGCCAGGTCTCCAACCTGCAAAGCTTCCGCATCGTCCTCGCGCCGAACAAGGAAGCCCTGCGCCATATCGACCAGATCATCCACAGCGCCGGCCAGTACGAGGAAGGCGAGACCCTCTCGGTCTTCGACCTGACCAATTCGACCGACCAGGATGCGAAGAACGAGGAAGCCAAGGAGTACCTGGCGCGCCTGGTGGCGGCCAACGGCAACCAGTTGGGCCTGAAGGACCTGTTCGAGCTGGCTTTCGAGATCACCAAGGTGCACGGCCAGCCGGTCATCCACACGGACATCGACGGCGCCGCCTCCAACGGCACCACCATGACCATCAAGGCGCTGACCAACATGTACCTGTTGCTGCACCTGATGGACCGCGAGCAGGCCGGGCGCATTCGCCTGCCCTACTACCTGGACGAGGCGGCGGACATCGACGAGCGCAACCAGCAGGCGCTGATCGAGACCAGCCAGCAACTGGGCTTCACGCCCATCCTCGCCTCGGTGAAGCCGCAGGTATCGGCCAACGTCGCCATCGACCTGGAAGGCGGCAGCGGCCCGAACGGCATCTACATCGACGAAGCGGACTGGAAGTTCATCAAGCGCCGCGAGGTGGCCAGGGCCTCCGAGGAAGCGAAGGACGAGGCGACCGAACCCGCCTGATCCCTCCCCCGAAAAAGCACAAGGGCCGCAATCGCGGCCCTTGTGCTTTCCGATACCTACGGAGCGCCCTCGTAGGGTGAAAATCCACGAAGTGGATTTCCACCAGCGGGCGTCACTTGCCCAGCGGAATCTTCGGCGCCCAGGTCAGCCACTCTTCCTCGGCGTCGTCATGCAGGGCGAAGGTCTGGCCATCGAGTGCGCGATTGCCCATTTGCCCTTCGTTCGGCGTCGCGAAGGAGATCCCACCTTCCATCAGCGACTCCAGGGATTCGGTGCGCACCTTGACCCCCTTGAACAGGCTGGCGTCCACACCTACACCGCTGGTGTGCCAGAAGCGGCTGCCGCTATGTACCAGCGGCGCGTAGCGTGGCTCGATCAGCGCGTGGATGAACACGCGGTCGGCAGTCTTGCCCAGCTCGAAGGACAGCACCTTGCCCACCGGAACTTCGCGGTAGCTGATGATCACACCGGGCTTGATGGAACCACGGCGCGGAGCGCTCAGGGTGATACGCAGGCCCTCCTGGCGAGCCAGGGAGTCCGGCGCCTCGGCCAGGGCGGTGAAGCGGGTCTGGGCAGCACCCGGCTTGCTGGCCGGCAGCACTTCCAGGTACTGGCCACTGACCAGGGTTTCCAGGTTGGCGGTGCGCAGCAGGCCGAGCTCGGGGCGCACTACCCAGAACTGGCTGCCGGCACGGGCGATGCGATCCGGAGCCTGCATGATGCGCGCCTTGACCAGCACGCCGGAAAGGTCGTTGTTGAGGCTGACGGACTCCACCTCGCCCACATCGATGCCCTTGTAACGTATCGGCGTCCCCTCCTTGAGGCCGTCGGCCTGGGGAACGGATATCTCGATCAGGGTGCCCTTGGCGATGGCCAGGCCCTCGTCCTGGTACAGGGTGAAGCGGCGTGGGCGAGTCACCGGCTTGGCCTTCGGATCCGGGGTGCTGAAGGTGATGCCGCCCGCCAGCAGAGTCTGCAGGGATTCGCTCTTCACTTCGACACCCGACAGCCCGCCCTTGAGGGTCACGCCGCTGGAGTTCCAGAAGCGCGTGGACTCGTTCACCAGCTTGGTGAACTCGGGTTCGATGTGCACGCCGATGACCACGCGCTGCTGATCGCGGGACAGCTGGTAGCTCTGCACGCTGCCCACGCGCATCTGGCGGAACAGCACGGGGCTGCCGACCTCCAGGGAGCCCAGGCGGTCGCTGGTCAGCACCAGGTGCAGGCCGGGGGCATCGGTGTTCAGCGGAGGCGCCTTGGGCCGAACGTTGAACTCGCGGGTCGGGGTGCCCTCCTTGGCGAAGCGCACGGCAATGTAGTTGCCCTTCACCAGGGCTTCGATACCGGTGATGCCGGCCAGGGAGATCGACGGCTTGACCGTCCAGAACTCGGTGCCTTCAACCAGGTAGTCCTCGGTGCGCGGCTCCATGGTCAGCTCGGCGGTGGCGCCGGTGAAGTCCTTGTCCATGTCCAGCTTCTTCAAGGTGCCGACCTGCACGCCGTTGTACATCACCGGCGTGTTGCCCGGGCTGAGGCCACTGACGTCGTCCATGCGCAGCAGCACCCGCAGGCCCGCTTCGGCGGATTCGAAGCCGTCATAGAGGCGGAAGGGGATGCTCGGGTCGGTGGGCGGGCTGTCCTGGCGGTGTTCCGGGGTGGCGAAGGCAATGCCGCCGGCCGCCATGCTGAGCAGGGATTCCGTGCGGATCTTCACCCCCGAGAGGCCGGCGGTGACGTTGAGGCCGCTGGCGTTCCAGAAGCGCGTGTGCTTGCGCACCAGATGGGCGTAGGGCTGGTCGACATGCACCTTGATCTCGACGGTGCGCTGGTCCTCCCCCAGTCGGTAGCTCTTCACCTGGCCGACCTGGATCTGCCGGTAATAGACCGGGCTGCCCTGCTCCAGGGAGCCGAGGCGTTCGGCCTTGAGGGTGAGGTGCAGGCCCGGCAGCGAGTCGGAGAGTGGCGGCGGCTCAGTGAGGGCGGTGTATTTCCGCGCCGGCTCGCCTTTCACCGGGTCGATGGCGATGTAGATGCCGGAGACCAGGGTTTCGAGTCCTGTGACGCCGGCCAGGGACACCCGCGGGCGAACCAGCCAGAAGCGGGTTTCCTCGCTCAGGTAGGGGGCGGCCTCCTTGAGCACCTCGACCGTGGCGACCACGCCCTTGATATCTTCACTGACATGCAGGTCGATCACCTTGCCCACCTGGATGCCCTTGTACATCAATTGGGTCTTGCCCGCCTGGATGCCGTCGCCATTCTCGAAGCGGATCTGGATCTCGATGCCGGCTTCGCTCATGGCCTTCCAGGCCAGCCAGAGTCCGATGACAAGCGCCAGTAGCGGTAGCACCCAGATGGCGGACCAGCTCGTGGTTTTGCGGGTTTTGGGCGTTGGCAGCTCAGGCATTCTCGTCGTCCATATCGGTGTTGTCCCAGATCAGCCTGGGGTCGAAAGTCACTGCCGCGATCATGGTGGTGATCACGACGCTGGCAAAGGCGGCCGCTCCCAGGTTGGCTTCGATGCTGGCCAGATTGCCGAAGCTCACCAGCGCCACCAGGATGGCGATGACGAAGATATCCAGCATGGACCAGCGGCCTATCCATTCGATGAAGCGGTACATCAGGATGCGCTGTCGCGGCGACATGGGCAGTCGCCGCTGTACTGAGTAAAGCAGCAGGGCAATACCTACAAGCTTGAAAGTGGGCACCAGGATGCTGGCGACGAAGACCACCAGGGCGATGGGCACCATTTCGGCATGGATCAACTCGAGTACCCCGCCCATGATGGTCGAGGGCGCGCCATTGCCGAAGAAGTTCACCGTCATGATCGGCAGCACGTTGGCGGGTATGTAGAGGATGGCGGCGGTGATCAGCAGGGCCCAGGTGCGGATCAGGCTGTTCGGGCGGCGCGGGTGCAGTTGGGAGCCGCAGCGGGTGCAGGCGCCGTGGTCTTCGTCCGATTCGGGACGGTTCAGTTGGTGGCACTCGTCGCAGACGATGATGCCGGCATCAATGGCGCGCATGGGACTCTCCCTCCGCATCCAGCGCATCCCAGACCTGGTGCGGCGACATGGTGACCTCCAGCCAGACCTGGGACAGTAGTAGCCCGATGAAACAGGCGAGGCCGATACCCAGGTGCAGGTCGGCCAGGTCGATCAGCTTGACGATGGAAACCAGGATGCCCATGAGGTAGACCTCGAGCATCCCCCACTCCCGCAGGTGGTGGTACAGGCGATAGAGCGTCACGCCCATGCCTCGGGCGCGGCCGCTGTTGATACAGAGCAGCACCACCAGTTGGCAGAGCAGTTTGACCAGGGGAATGACCATGCTGCAGAGGAACACCACCAGGGCCACGCTCGCCATGCCGGTGTTATAGAGGCCGAGGACCCCCGTCCAGACAGTGTCCTGGGTAGTCTGCCCCAGCAGGTTGAGCTTCATGATGGGCAGGAAGTTGGCCGGGACGAACAACAGCAGCGCCGTGATCACCAGGGCCAGGGCACGTCGCTCCATCTGCGAACGGTGCACCACCAGCTCATAACCGCAACGGGGGCAGCAGGCCTTCTGCTCTTCGCCGAGATCGGGGCGACGCATCAGCAGGTCGCACTCGTGGCAGGCAATAAGGTCGTGCAAGGGCAAATCGGATAGCGGACGTTGATCAGCCTGTTCAGGCATGGCGGCAAGGCTCTCAGGGTAACGCGGGGTATTTTAGACGAGCGGGCCTGCGCGGTCGCGACCCATGCGTTTCCAGGCACTACCGGCCGCAGCCTCCTGCCCGGGACTTTCTCGCGCGCAAAGACAAACCCCCGACACGCCTGGGCGTATCGGGGGTTTGGGATAGA
>RCUL01000735.1_pt1 | contig 14432 bp, 12 predicted proteins | sample 2167521 | NCBI WGS metagenome assembly RCUL01 (sample SAMN09932745, study PRJNA488358) | compost metagenome | feature: garden; material: soil; isolation source: compost soil in acetic acid-enriched culture | place: Germany: Experimental Botanical Garden Goettingen | collected 2016-01-27
TCGCGCAAGAACAGGCCGAAATAGCTCAGGCACTGGCGCAGGGCTTTTTCCAGGGTCGGTTCCTGGATCAGGCCACGGCAGATCAGGGCAAAACTGCCGGTCGGCATGCCATGACTGTCGAGATTGAAGAATTCGTCGTCCAGGTCCTGGATCAGGATCAACCAGAGCCGGGTAAAGGCCGTGGCCGGCACCCGGGCCCCCACGGTCTCCAGCACTGCCGGATCGATACCGGCCTCGCGCAACAAAGCCTGCGCCCGCTGCGGCTGGTCGCGCAGGGCGTGCAACATGCTGTGGACGAAGTAAACCGCGACTGTATCGTTTTCCCGCATGGCGGATTCCGCAAGGTATGGCAAAAAATACCAGATTCAGTGAACAGTTATGGCATAGGCCCGGCGAAAGGCTTTGCCTAGACTCGATGACAACCTGAACTGGCTTGGCGTGCATTCTCTCAGAGCCTGCCCCCGCCCCGCCATGCTTTCGCATACTGGAGTCGATCATGAACACCCCGGAAATCTACGTAATCAGCGCCGTCCGTTCGGCCATCGGCACGTTTGGCGGCACCCTCAAAGACCTGCCTCTGGCTGACCTGGCCACGGCAGTGACCCGCGCCGCCATCGAGCGCGCCGGTGTGGCGCCTGAGCAGATCGGCCATGTGGTCATGGGTAACGTGATTCCCACCGAAGCCCGCGATGCCTACCTGTCGCGTGTGGCCGCCATGAATGCCGGTATCCCCAAGGAAACCCCTGCCTTCAACGTCAACCGCCTCTGCGGTTCGGGCCTGCAGGCCATTGTTTCCGCCGCCCAGAGCCTGTTGCTGGGCGACGCCGAAGCGGTCGTTGCCGCCGGTGCCGAATCCATGAGCCGTGGCCCTTACCTGCTGCCGCAAGCCCGCTGGGGTGCGCGCATGGGTGACCTGCAAGGCGTGGACTACATGCTCGGCGCCCTGCACGACCCGTTCGCCGGTTTCCACATGGGCATCACCGCCGAAAACGTTGCCGAGCGCAATGGCATCACCCGTCAGATGCAGGACGAACTGGCCCTGGTCAGCCAGCAGCGCGCCGCCCGCGCGATTGCCGAAGGCCGTTTCAACAGCCAGATCGTGCCGATCGATATTCCTGGCCGCAAAGGCACCGTGCGCTTTGAAATCGACGAGCACGTGCGTGGCGCAGCCACCATCGAGCAACTGGCCGGCATGAAGCCCGCCTTCAAGAAAGACGGCACCGTCACCGCCGGCAATGCCAGCGGCCTGAACGATGGCGCTGGCGCTCTGGTGCTGGCCACCGGTGACTTCGTCAAACGTCATGGCCTCAAGCCGTTGGCACGCCTGGTGGCCTACGCCCATGCTGGCGTCGAGCCTGAGCTGATGGGTCTGGGCCCGGTCCCGGCCACTCGCAAGGCTCTGGAAAAGGCTGGCCTGACGGTCGCCGACCTGGACGTCATCGAGTCCAACGAAGCCTTCGCCGCCCAGGCCTGCGCCGTCGCCGCTGAACTGGGCTTTGATCCGGAGAAGGTCAACCCCAACGGTTCGGGTATTTCCCTCGGCCACCCGGTCGGTGCTACCGGCGCAATCATCGCCACCAAGGCCATCCACGAGCTGCAGCGTATTGAAGGCCGCTACGCACTGGCGACCATGTGCATCGGCGGCGGCCAAGGCATCGCCGTGGTCTTCGAGCGCGTCTGAACCCAGGAGTTTTCAAGGTGAGTATTCAAAACATTGCCGTAATCGGCGCAGGCACCATGGGCAACGGCATTGCCCAGGTGTGTGCAGTGGCCGGTTACCAGGTCACCCTGATCGATGTGTCCGACGCCGCGCTGGAGCGCGGCCTGGCCACCTTGCGCAAGAACCTGGAGCGTCAGGTCAGCAAACAGACCCTGACCGCCGAAACTGCCGAAGCCGCGGTGGCGCGCATCCGCACCAGCACCGACTACGCCCAGCTGCAACAGGCGCAGCTGGTGATCGAGGCCGCCACCGAAAACCTCGAGCTCAAACTGCGCATCCTCCAGCAGATCGCTGCCAGCGTCAGCAGCGACTGCGTGATCGCCACCAACACCTCGTCGCTGTCGATCACACAATTGGGTGCGGCGGTCAGCCAGCCTGAGCGCTTTATTGGCGTGCACTTCTTCAACCCGGTGCCGATGATGGCCCTGGTCGAAATCATTCGCGGCCTGCAAACCAGCGATGCCACCTACGCCAAGGCCCTGGCCCTGACCGAGCAGGTTGGCAAAACGCCGATCAGCGCCGGCAACCGCCCGGGCTTTGTGGTCAATCGCATCCTGGTGCCGATGATCAACGAAGCGATCTTCGTGTTCCAGGAAGGCCTGGCCAGTGCCGAAGACATCGACACCGGCATGCGCCTTGGCTGCAACCAGCCGATCGGCCCGCTGGCCCTGGCCGACCTGATCGGCCTGGACACCCTGCTGGCCATCATGGAGGCCTTCCACGAAGGCTATAACGACAGCAAATACCGCCCTGCCCCCCTGCTCAAGGAAATGGTTGCCGCCGGCTACCTGGGTCGCAAGAGCGGTCGCGGTTTCTTCACCTACTGAGGAGCGACCCGATGGACGCCGCTTTGCGTTGTGCGAGCTTTGAAGAGCGGCGTGACAGGGCCCTGGCGCTGTTTGCCGAAAAGGGCTTTGGCCAGGTCAGCATGCGCGAGCTGGCCAGCCATCTGGGTTTGACGGCAGGGGCTTTGTATCACCACTTCCCCAGCAAGCAGGACCTGTTGTACGACCTGATCGAAGAGGTCTACGAAGAACTGCTTGCCACCCTCAACCAGGGCCGTCGCGTTCACCAGCAAACCCTGACCGAAGTGATTGCCGCACACTGGGCGCTGCATGCCGAGCGCCCGTTGCAGTTCCGTCTGGCCAAACGCGATCTCTGCTGCCTGACCCCGGACCAGCAGGTGCGAATCGGTCAATTGCGCCAACAGTACGAAGCGTCGCTGCTGCGCCTGATCGTGCCCAAGTCGACCCTGCGCGGCCAGGCCCTGGCCGCTACTGCCCATGTGATTGCCAACCTGCTCAACTGCCTGCCCAGCTGGCTGCCGGCCTCGCAGCTGCCTCAGGCCCAAGGCCTGGCGCTGATGGAAAGCATGTTGATGGGCGGGATCGAACGGACCTTGCGCGGCGAAAGCCTTAATACCATGGTGTAAGTCTGATCGGCGTTGTCTGTATCGCTGGCAAGGCCAGCTCCCACAGGACTGGTGGTGCCTTAGAAGACTGTGGGAGCCGGCCTTGCCGGCGATGGGCCCCACAGGGTGGTTACAGTGGCAGACGCACCGTAAACGTCGCCCCCTGCCCCTCGACACTCTCCACATCAATGCTGCCGCCATGGGCCAGGACAATCTGCTCCGAGATGTACAACCCCAGCCCCAGCCCTGCATTCCCCGGATTCGAAGCCACCCGCTCGAATTGCTGAAAAATGCGTTGCTGATTCTGCGCACTGATACCAATGCCCTGATCGCGAACCTCGATACACGCCAACCCCTGTTGCTCAAAGGCACGCACCCGGACCGGATGGCTGGCCCCGTAACGCAGCGCATTGGTCAGCAGATTGGCCACCACCTGCTCAATACGAAACTCATCCCACACCCCCATCAATGGCGCCTCGGCCTTGAACTCGATCAGCGAGCCCGCCGCTGCAGCCTGGGCGGCGAAGTTCTCGACCAGCCCAGCGACCAGCTGCGTCAGGTCGAACTGACTGGGACGGATCGACAGCTTGCCGGTACGGATCCGCGACACATCGAGCATGTCTTCGATCAGACGGATCAGGCTGTTGATCTGCCGTTCGTCGCGCTCGACCATGGCGCGCATCTTGTCCAAGCTGAAGGCATCAGCGTTGTCCTGGGCCAGATGCAACTTGCGCAGCTGGGTTTCCAGGATCAGGCCGTTGAGCGGCGTGCGCACTTCATGGGAGACAATCGACATGAAATCGTCACGCATGCGCACCGCGTGTTCCAGCTCACGACGGGTGACCTGCAGCTGGGTCAGCAACTGCTCTTGCTCTTCCCGGCTGCGCTCCAGCGCCTGCAGTTGCTGATCGAGGGCCTTGCGCTGGCGGAACAGGTCGACAAACACCGCCACTTTGCTTTTCACCGCCTGGTTGTCCAGCGGCTTGTGCAAGAAGTCCACGGCACCACTTTCATAGCCTTTGAAGGCGTAGTTCATCTCACGCCCAGCAGCGCTGACAAAGACGATCGGGATGTTCTTGGTCTTCTCCGTGCCGCGCATCAGCTCGGCCAGCTCGAAACCGTTCATGCCCGGCATCTGCACATCGACAATGGCCAGGGCGAACTCATGTTCAAGCAGCAGCGACAGCGCCTGGTCGGCGGACTGTGCCTGATACACCTCACGGTCGCTGCCCTTGACCAGCGCCTGCAGTGCCAGCAGGTTTTCCGGCAGGTCGTCGACGATCAGCAGTTTGGCTTGGATGTGGCTTAGCATTCAGTGAATTCCAGCTTGGCGAGCAATTGCCCGATGCCGTGCAACGGCAGTATGTAGTCTGGGTGGTGCAGGGCCAGCGCCGCTTTCGGCATGGTGGCGACCTGCGCCTCGCGCGGGTCCTGAACGATGGTGTAGCCGCCTGACTGCTTGATCTGCGCCAGGCCATGGGCACCGTCTTCGTTGGCCCCGGTCAACAGCACACCGAGCAACGCCGGGCCATAGGCGTCGGCGGCGGATGCGAACAGGATGTCGATTGAAGGCCGGGAGAAATACACCCGCTCCTCCTGGCTCAAGGAAAAGCTGCGGTCGCGTTCCACCGACAGGTGATAACCGGGCCCGGCGAAATAGATCATCCCGGGGGCCACCTCCTGTTTGTCCCGCGCCTCCGTCACCGGGCGCCCCAGTCTACGGCTGAACACTTCGGCCAGCTGGCTGTGACGGTCATCCGGCAAGTGCAGCACACACACCAGCGGAATCCGGAAATCCAGCGGCAAGGCATGAAACAGGTTGAGCAAGGCACTGACGCCACCGGCCGAGGCGCCCAGGGTGATCGCCTGAATGCCGTTCATGATTTACGGTAGATCCGTTCTGGTTTGGCCATGGCCTGGAACTGCCCGGCATAGGCGGAAAAATCCAGGGTCTCCTTGCTGCCCAGGACCAGGAAGCCGCGGTGACAAAGCGATTCGTGAAACAGCCCGAACGCACGATCCTGCAAGGTCTTGTTGAAGTAGATCAGCACATTGCGGCAGGAGATCAGCTGGGTTTCGGAAAACACGCTGTCGGTGGCCAGGCTGTGGTCGGCGAAGGTCACGTTGTCGCGCAGGCTGCTGTCGACAATGGCGTTGCCATAGGCGCAGGTGTAGTACTCGCTGAAGTCGCGCTGGCCACCGGCTTTGCGGTAGTTCTCGGCGTAGCCGCGCATGTTCTGCATCGAGTAGATGCCCTGTTTGGCCTTGTCCAGGGAACTGGGGTTGATGTCGGTGGCATAGATGATGGTGCGTTCCAGCAAGCCCTCTTCGCGCAGCAGGATGGCCAGCGAGTAGACCTCCTCGCCGGTGCTGCAACCGGCAACCCAGACCTTCAGCGACGGCCAGGTACGCAGCAGCGGCACCACCTCCCGGCGCAGCGCCAGAAAGTGCTCCGGGTCGCGAAACATCTCGCTGACCGGGATGGTCAGGAACTGCAGCAACTGCATGAACATGCCCGGATCGTGCAGGACCCGCTCCTGCAGCGCCGAGACCGTGTTGCACTCGAACTGGCGCACGGCATGCAGGATCCGGCGCTTGATCGAAGCACCGGAGTAATCACGAAAGTCATAGCTGTACTTGAGGTAGATCGCCTCGATCAACAGCCGTATTTCGATGTCGGTATTACGCTCGATGGTCAAATTCGCTCCAGTTGCGGCAGCCAGACACGGATCAGCGAGAACAGACGGTCAAGGTCGATGGGCTTGGCGAGATAGTCGTTGGCCCCGGCTTGCAGGCAACGCTCCTGGTCATCCTTCATCGCCTTGGCGGTGACGGCGATGATCGGCAGCTTGCGCCAGCGCGGGTCCTTGCGGATCAAACGGGTGGCCTCATAGCCGTCCATCTCCGGCATCATCACGTCCATCAGCACCAGGTCGATGTCCTCGTGCTGTTCCAGGCGCTCGATGGCTTCGCGGCCATTGCGCCCGATCTCGACGATCGCGCCCTTGTGTTCCAGGGCGCTGGTCAGGGCAAAGATGTTACGCACGTCGTCATCCACCAGCAGCAACTTGCGCCCCTCGAAGACCTTGTCGCGGCTGCGCGCGGTCTTGAGCATGCGCTGCCTTTCATGGGACAGCTTGGATTCGACTTTGTGCAGAAAAAGCGTGACTTCATCGAGCAGGCGCTCGGGTGAGCGCGCGCCCTTGATGATGATCGAGCGCGAGTACTTGAGCAGGTCGGCTTCTTCTTCGCGGGTCAGGTTGCGCCCGGTGTAGACGATCACCGGCGGGAACGCGCGGATGTCGTCGTCGGACATGCGCTTGAGCAGCTCGTTGCCAAGCATGTCCGGCAGTTTGAGGTCAATGATCATGCAGTCATAGATGTTCTCGCGCAGCAGGTCCAAGGCCTGCTGGGCCATGCCTACGGCGGTGATCTCGATGTCTTCGTCGCCGATCAGGCGGGCGATGCTCTCACGCTGCAGGTCGTCATCCTCCACCAGCAGGATGTGCTTGAGCTTCTGGGTCAGCTTGGCCTCCAGGCGGGCGAACACCTGCTTGAGTTCCTCGCGGGTCGCCGGCTTGACCGCATAGCCGATGGCGCCCATGTGCAACGCCGCCTCGACCCGGTCCTCGACCGAGATCACATGCACCGGAATGTGCCGGGTGCTGGCCTGCTCCTTGAGCCGTTGCAGCACGGTCAGGCCGGAATGGTCCGGCAGGCGCATGTCCAGCAGCACCGCATCGGGAATGAAGCTTGCCGCCAGTTCGAAGCCTTCGTCGGCGGCCTGCGCGACGAGGCAGCTGTAGCCCAGCTCATGGGCCAGGTCGTAGAGGATGCGGGCGAAATTCGGCTCGTCCTCGATCACCAGGATGCAGCGGTTGCTGAAGGGTGCCTTGTCGCGGTCGTCGGCGAAGCTTGGCGTCTGGCGTGGCGCCGGTGCTGGCACCACTTCCGGCACGGGTGCTGCGACCACCAGCGCCGGCTGATGAACGATCGCCGCCGGGCGTTGCTCGACAATCGGCTCGTAGCGCTCCGGCAGGATCAGGCTGAACACGCTGCCCTTGCCCAGGCTGCTGTCGACGCTGATCTGGCCGCCGAGCAACTGCGCCAGGTCGCGCGAGATCGACAAGCCCAGGCCAGTACCGCCATAACGACGGTTGGTGGTGCCATCGGCCTGATGGAAGGCCTCGAAGATGCTCTGCTGCTGGTCGGCAGCAATGCCGATGCCGCTGTCGCGCACCGAGAAGACGATACCGCTGCCCGCCTGCCAGCCAACGCTCAGGCTGACTTCGCCGCGCTCGGTGAACTTGACCGCATTGGACAGCAGGTTCTTGAGGATCTGTTCCAGGCGTTGGCGATCGGTATACAGGGTTGGCGGCACCTGCGCCTCGACCGAGACCTTGAAGCTCAGGTGCTTTTCGTCGGCCAGTGGTTCGAACAGGTTACGCAGGCCTTCGGCAAGACGCGCCACGTGGGTGGTTTCCGGGCGCACCTCGAGTTTGCCGGCCTCGACCTTGGCGATGTCGAGAATATCGTTGATCAGGTTGAGCAGGTCATTGCCCGCCGAATAGATCGACTCGGCAAACTTGACCTGCTCGCCGGTGAGGTTTTCTTCGGCGTTCTCGGCCAGCAGCTTGGCCAGGATCAGCGAACTGTTGAGCGGCGTGCGCAGCTCGTGGGACATGTTGGCAAGGAACTCGGACTTGTACTTGCTCGAGCGTTGCAAGTCTTCGGCGCGCTCCTGCAGCTCGACCTGGGCCTGGTTCAACTCGCTGTTCTTGCGGTCCAGGGCATCGCGCTGTTCGGCCAGGGCTTCGGTGCGCTCGGCCAGTTGCTCGTTGGTCTGCTCGAGTTCGGCCTGTTGGGTTTCCAGGTTGGCCTGGGACTCCTTGAGCACCCGCGACTGTTCTTCAAGCTCTTCGTTGGCGGTTTTCAGCTCTTCCTGCTGCACCTGCAACTCTTCGTTGAGCTGCTGGGTTTCGGCCAATACCTCCTGCAGGCGCTGACGGTAGCGGGCGCTTTCGATCGACGTCCCCATGTTGGCGGCCACCAGTTCCAGGAACTCGATATCGCGCTCATCCAGGGTGCGCAGGAACCCCAGCTCGACCACGCCGTTGATCTGCCCATCGTTGCTGGTCGGCATCACCAGCACGCTGCGAGGCAAGCCCTCGCCCAAGCCGCTGCTGACCTTGAAATAGTCGCCCGGCAGATCGTCCAGGCGCAGCAGGCGCTCCTGCATGACGGCCTGGGCCAGAATACCTTCCTGGCTGCCGACCACCTGGTCCCGCGCGGCCTGCTCGGCCGACAGCCCATAGGTGGCGACCCGGCGCAAGCCGCCGTGTTCGTCGCGGGCGTACAGGGCGCCCACGGCGCTGCCCAGGTAGCCGGCAAAAAAGCGCAGGATATTGTTGCCGAGCATCGGCAGGGTCAACTGCCCCAACACCTGGCCGGCCAGTTCGGTCTGCCCGGTGCGCAGCCAGGCCTGGCGCTCCAGGCGCTGGTTGGCACGTTGCTGGGACTCAAGGCCGCTGGCATAGCTGCTGGACAACGCCAGCAGGTCGCGGCGGCCCAGGTAGGCCAGCAGGCCGCTGAGCAGGATGACAAACACCAGGTAGACGGAAATCGACACCACGGTGGTGGTATTCACCGTTTCGTTGCGCGCGACCCGTAGCTGGTGCTCCATGGCAATGAAGGCGTCGAACTCCTTGCGGATCTCGTCGGTCAGGCGCTTGCCCCTTCCCGAGCCAATGGCCTCGCGAAAGTTGCCGTTGTCGCGGCGCAGGCTGATCATCGTGCTGGCAAAGGTGTTCCACTCCTCCTGCAGACCGAGCAGGCGCTCCAGGCGGTCAACCTGCTGCGGGTTGTCCGCCACCATCTGCTCCAGGCCCTTGATACCGGCGACCACCTGCGGCTTGGCCACCTCGTAGGGATCGAGAAAGCGTTCTTCGCCGGTGAGCAGGAAGCCGCGCATGCCGGTTTCCATGTCGATCGACAGCTTGACCGTCTCGTTGGCGTTGTTGATCACCCGATCGGTGTGCTCGACCCACTGGATGGCCGCCAGCAGGTAGCTGATGATGGTGACGAACACCACCGCACTGAGCAGTCCGACCCCCAGGGGCAGGCCGATGTTGCGGGTCAGCAGCTTGCGAAAGCTGCGCTGATCGATTGAGGCTGGTTGAATCATCTCAAGACGCCCGAGCAAAGGTAGCAAACGAAGGAGTGTGGCGGATTTTTCGAGTAATCGTTCTATTTTCCGTGGGAACGGCCATTCTGCCAGCCTTCCCTACTCCGAGTCTAAACGCCTTTGGCCATTCTGGCAGGGCATTTAGCCAGCATTTGAGAGGTGTCTTGCGCAAACGTTCCCTGCTTTTTCAATGACCGCTATGCTGTTCATTCGGGGGGCTTTTTTCAGCACAGAGGGAACTTCGGAGCGCACCCGGCTTACAGATAATGAACAGACTTTTGTACAGGAATCCCCCAATGTCCCAGACACCCCAGCCCCTGCTCGTCGTCGAAGATGACGCTATCGTGCGCATGCTGATGGTCGAGGTGCTTGAAGAGCTGGGCTATCAGGTGCTGCAGGCTGCCGATGCAGAAGCGGCGCTGAAGGTTTTGAAAGACACGCAACAATCCCTGGCCTTGCTGCTGACCGACGTCGGCCTGCCGGACATGAACGGCAAGGACCTGGCAGTAAAAGCCCGGGAGCTGCGTCCGGCGCTGCCGGTGCTGTTTGCCAGTGGCTATGGCGACAACCTCGATGTACCGGCCGACCTGCACCAGATCGCCAAGCCGTTCAGCATCGACCAGTTGCGTGACAAGGTGCAGGGTATTCTCCAGGCCTTTTATGAATGAGTGGGGGTGGGAGCGCAGAATCTGCTTTAATACGCGCTTTTGCCAAGGTCCCCGATACCCATGTCCGCCCCTGCCCTCAACGTCCTGGTCATTGGCTACGTCTGGCCCGAGCCGCGCTCTTCGGCCGCCGGTTCGCACATGATGCAGATCCTTGAAAGCTTCGTGCAGCGCGGCTGGCGCATCACCTTCAGCAGCCCTGCAGCCATTGGCGAGCACACGGCCGACCTGGCAAGCCTGGGTATCGCCGAGCAGGCCATCACCCTCAACGACAGCAGCTTCGACCGCTTTGTCGGCGAACTGGCCCCGGACGTCGTGCTGTTCGACCGTTTCATGATGGAAGAGCAGTTCGGCTGGCGCGTGGAAAAACACTGCCCCAACGCCCTGCGCGTGCTGGAAACCTCCGACCTGCAAAGCCTGCGCGATGCTCGCCAGCAACTGCTGCGCCGGCGCCTGATCGAGGGCCTGGACCCGAATGATTTTCGCGCGCTGTTCAACACCTCCGGCCCCGACCTCTATCGGCAGATGGCCAGCGCCGACCTGACCCTGCGCGAACTCGCCGCCATCTACCGCAGCGACCTGAGCCTGATGATCTCCGACGTCGAGATCGACCTGCTGCTCAACGGCTTCGGCGTGCCCGAGCACCTGCTGCACTGGTGCCCGCTGATGCTCGACGCGCCCAGCGAGCCGTTCAAACCGTTCGCCGAGCGCGCGCACTTCCTCAGCATCGGCAACTTCCGCCATGCGCCGAACTGGGACGCGGTGCTGTGGATGAAGAACAGCCTGTGGCCGATGATCCGTCGGCGCCTGCCGCAGGCGCAGTTGCACATCTACGGCGCCTACACCCCGCCCAAGGCCACGGCGCTGCACAAACCGGCCGAGGGCTTTCACATCATGAACTGGGCCGAAGACGCCCTGGAAGTGATGAGCAATGCGCGCATCTGCCTGGCCCCCCTGCGCTTTGGCGCCGGGATCAAGGGCAAGCTCACCGACGCCATGCAATGCGGCACGCCCAGCGTGACCACGCCGATCGGCGCCGAAGCCATGCACGGCGCCCTGCCCTGGCCCGGTGCGATCGCCGAGACCGCCGAAGGCCTGGCCGAAGCCGCGGCGACGCTATACAGCGACGAAGCGCGCTGGAACCAGGCGCAGCAGGACGCGCGCCGGCTGTTGAGCGCTCGCTACGACCGTCGCCAGCACGCCAACGCTCTGGTCGAACGCATCGAATACGCCCTGACCGACCTCGACCAGCACCGCCTGTTCAACTTCACCGGCGCCATGCTCCGCCACCACCAGCACAAAAGCACCCAGTACATGGCCCAGTGGATCGAGGCCAAGAATCGCCTGGCTACAGCGGCCGACGCAGCAGATAAGTGTCCATGATCCAGCCCTTGCGCGCCCGTGCCTGTTCACGGGCGGCGAGGATCTGCGCCTTGACCTCGAGCAGCGGCCCGGCAATCAGGATCTGGTCTGCCGTGCCCAGGTAAGCGCCCCAATAGATGTGCAACTGCGGATCATCCAGCGCCGCGAAGGCGCACTGGCCATCGAGCATGACCACCAGGTTGTCGATGCGCGGCTGTTCGGCCAGACGCCGCCCGGGCAGCACGGTCAGGGGCTCGCCAATACGGTTCAAGGCAATGCGGTGGCCGGCGGCCAGGGCCTGCACGCTGCTGATGCCGGGGATCACTTCAAGCGCCAGTGACACGCCTCGGGCCTGCACCAGATCGAGAATACGCAGGGTACTGTCGTACAGGGTCGGCTCCCCCCACAGCAGGAAAGCGCCACATTCACCGTCCGCCAGTTCGTTTTCGATCAGGCTGGCGTACAGCGCCGCACGCTGCTGGTGCCAGTCCTGCACTGCACCGACATAGTCGCTGGCCGCGCCATCGCGCAGCGGGTCATCGACCTGCACCAGGCGATACCCGGGTTGATCGATGTAACGTTCGAGAATGTTCTTGCGCAGTTGCAGCAACTCATCCTTGACCGCGCCCTTGTCGAGCACGAAGAACACCTGGGCACGGTTCAGCCCGTCGATGGCTTCAAGGGTGATCTGGCGCGGATTGCCCGGCCCGATACCAATCAACAGCAGTTGTTTCATTGCAAGTCGCTTCCATGGCCCGGCCAGCCCCTATAGTCGGCTGGCCGAAGCACAATGGCAACGTACTGTTGTTTAGAAGATCGAGAAGTTGTAGCTGACGATCACCCGGGTTTCGTCCATGTCGCGGGCATACTTCTCGTAGTTGCTGCGGTAGGTGGAGTTACGCAGGCGCACGCTGACATCCTTGAAGGTGCCGCCCTGGATCTGGTACTTGAGCTCGCTGTCGCGTTCCCACTCCTTGCCCTCGGCCAGGCTGCCCGGGACCTTGATATGGTCACCGTTGATGTAGCGGGTAAAGAAACTCAAGCCCGGTACACCCATGGCCTTGAAGTCGTAGTCGTAGCGCAGTTGCCAGGAGCGCTCCTGGGCTGCAGCGAAGTCGTTGACCTGGGCGTAGTTGACCAGGTACGGGTTGCTGCCATCCAGGTACGGCATGGCGTTCTCGCCATACATGCGCTGCCAGCCGGCGCTGACCTTGTGCCCACCCAGGCTATAACCGAGCATGCCGCTCAAGGCGCGGTGATCGATATCGCCCGCGCGCGCACGGCCGATGTCGTCGCTCTTGATCAGGCGCAGGTCGGCCGACAGGCTGCCGACGCTCAACGGCTGGCTGGCCACCAGGCCCAGGAAGTGCTGGCGGTAGATGTTCTCAAGTTTGGCCACCTGGTACTGCGCACTCAGGCGGTCATTGAACTTGTAGTCGACCCCAGCCATGTCGAAATGGTCGGCAGTGGTATTGCAGGCGTAGCGTTTGTTCTTGCAATGAACGCGGATGTCCTGACGGTCGGTTGAATCCCGCGCGGTGTACTTGTCCAGGCGGGCAACGGTGAACTTCAGGCCCTTGATTTCTTCGGAGGTCAGCAGCGTGCCCTGAAACATCGTCGGCAACAAACGCCCGTCGTTGTACTTGAGCAGCGGCATGTCCGGCATCATCGAGCCGACCTTGAGCACCGTCTGCGAATAACGCATCTTGCCGGCCACGCCCATCTTCGCGTACTGGTCTACCGAACCGCGCGGGTCATGTCCGCTGGACGGCAACAGACCACTGTTGCTGTCGGCCGGGCTGGAGTCGAGTTTGAAGCCGAGCATGCCCAGTGCATCAACACCAAATCCTACAGTGCCTTCGGTGTAGCCGGACTGCACATTGAGAATAAAGCCCTGGGCCCACTCTTCGCGTTTCGAGGCTCCCTGACTGGAACTGGTATGACCATCACGGAAGTCACGGTTGAAGTAGACGTTGCGTGCTTCGACTTTGGCGCTGCTGTCTTCAAGAAAACCAGCGGCTTGAGTCGATACAGCAGCAAACATCGCGAGCAGGCCGATAAGGCTGCGCCCGGGCGCGAGAGGGTATGGGGCAAACATGAGAAGCGAAATCCGAAAGAAAGGCAAAAAACAACCGGCGCCGGTCCCGGCGCCGACAATGCTCCCAGCGCCGATGGCAGTCGACGGTGACCGCCTATCATCTCGCAACCGCTCTAGACCGGCCCATTGGACCATGGTCTAAGGCGCCAGGCACAGTGTCGACTAGTTCTTTGGCCACGGTGTGGGGTTAATTAAGAAAGTTCCATAAGCGGTAATATAAAAGTTTAATGTTTACCCGCCTCGTACAGACTACTACACTCTTTATTAGTGCGATGTTGTACCCAACCCGGTGGCGGCTGCGTTATACAGAATGTTGCTGATCTTCACGCATGCCGGGCCACTGCAGACTTAAAGGAGTGATGACAGTGTCCAGACTTGCAGAGTTCCGCGCTGCCGAAAAGGCCCTTCAGGAACAAATGGCGCAATTGGAGGCGCTTAAAAAGGATGCCGGCCTGAAGCGCGAAATCGAGTTCGAAAAGAAACTTGTCGACCTGATGAAACACTACGACAAGGGCCTGCGCGATATTATCGCCATCCTCGATCCAAAAGCGTCCCACAAAGGCCCGGTCAGCGCGCCGAAACAGCGCCGCGCGCGGGTCGTAAAGGTCTATGAAAACCCGCACACCGGCGAGCTGATCGAGACCAAGGGCGGCAACCACCGCGGCCTGAAAGCCTGGAAGGAACAGTACGGCGCCAAGACAGTCGACAGCTGGTTGCGTAAGTGAAAAACACCTTCACACTTTTTTCACATCGACTGGCTCAGGATGAAGGCTGCTAACGGACTAGCGCCCCATACGCCCGCTTCGGCGGGCTTCTAATTCTTGCGCCCCGCCCTGTAAAGGCGGGGCGCAAATCGTTTGCGCAATCGCTTCAGTTCCGTATCATGACGCCCTGACTGTTTTGCTGGCAGCACTGTTGCCAGCCTCAAATGCGGAGAGCCCATGAGCCTGAACCATCTCGACACCCTCCCTGGTGTCACCGCGCAACCGGAT
>RCUL01000737.1_pt1 | contig 14362 bp, 14 predicted proteins | sample 2167521 | NCBI WGS metagenome assembly RCUL01 (sample SAMN09932745, study PRJNA488358) | compost metagenome | feature: garden; material: soil; isolation source: compost soil in acetic acid-enriched culture | place: Germany: Experimental Botanical Garden Goettingen | collected 2016-01-27
GCGGCTACCAGGACACCCGGGTAACCATGATCCTGACCCTGTTCGCCTACTGGGGGATCGGCTTGCCGGTGGGTTATGTGCTGGGCCTGACCGACCTGTTCGGCCCGGCCAGCGGCCCTAACGGCTTGTGGGAAGGCCTGATTGCCGGCCTGACCTGCGCGGCGCTGATGCTGGCGATCCGCCTGGCGCGTAGCAGCGCCAAACACATTCGCCGGGCCGAAAAGCGCTAGTCGAGCTTCTTGCGGATCCAGTACAGGTAAGTGCCCGCCTCTTCCTGCTGCTGGACCAGCTGGTGGTCGAGGAACACGCAGAACTTGGGGATATCGCGACGGGTCGAGGGATCGGTGGCGATCACCTTGAGCAAGCCGCCGGGGGCCAGGTCGCGAATGTGCTGGTGCAGCATCATCACCGGCTCCGGGCAGTTCAGGCCGGTGGCGTCGAGGGTGGCGTCGGGGGTGAGGTCAGTCATGTAGAACTCCGGAAACAATCAGCTATTGTCGCTCATGCACGCGGCAGGGTCATCTTCGCTGGCCTGATCGCCGGCAACGCCGGCTCCCACAGGTTTTGCAGCCACCCTTGCCCCTGTGGGAGCTGGCTTTGCCAGCGATGGCCTCAGCGCGGTTTCAGATCCAGGCGACGCAGGTGGCAGGTCACCTCTTCGCGGTCGTGATACAGCTGCTTGCAGCCAATCGACACCTTGACCTTGCGCGCCTTGAAGCCTTCCTCGATGCGTTCGAGCAAGCGCCGCACTTCAGCGTAACGCTGCTTCATCGGCAGCTTGAGGTTGACCACCGCCTCCCGGCACAGGCCCTCGCCCAACCAGGTTTCCAGCAAGGCGGCACTGCGTGCCGGCTTCTCGACGATGTCGCAAACCATCCAGTCCACGATCTGCTTGGGCTTGTAGGTAAACCCGTCGGCCATCAGGTGCTGGACCAGGCCGGTGTCCATCAGGCTTTCAGCCATCGGCCCGTTGTCGATGGCCGTTACCAGCATGCCGCGCTTGACCAGTTGATAGGTCCAGCCACCTGGCGCCGCGCCGAGGTCAACCCCGGTCATGTCATCGGACAGCCGCGCATCCCACTGGTCACGGGGGATGAAATGGTGCCAGGCCTCTTCCAGCTTCAGGGTCGAACGGCTCGGTGCCTCGCGGGGGAACTTCAGGCGCGGGATGCCCATCGGCCACATCGCCGAGTTGTCCGCCGCCGCCAGGCCGACAAACACCCGTCGGCCGCTGACGAAAGTCAGCAGCAAACGTGGTTTGTGCGCATCCTCGACCAGTCGCCCGGCCTTGCTCAAGGCTTTACGCAGCGGCACTTCGAACTTGCGGCAGAAGGTCGAAAGCTCCTTGCCGTCGTTGGTGTCCATCACCTCCAGCCACAGGCTGCCGCACTGCGGATAATCGGCCAGGGCCTCGAGCAGGACACTGATGCGGTCGGTTTCCGGCAGTTCGATGAAAGTACCGCGGGCCCATTGCCGGGGGAAAATCAGCTGGGCAAAACGCAGCTCGCGCATCAGTTGCTCGGCGCCTTCGGCGTCGTTGCAAATGAATTCGGCGCAGGCGCTCTGCGGCTTGGCCTTGGCGTAGCCGGCGACGTTCAGGCGTGCGGCGTGCTCGGCGATTTCGGCACAGACTTCACTTTCGAAACCGGGCCGGCAATGCATAAACAGGGTATTCATCTTCACTCCAGGACGGCTGGCGCCCAATCACGCCAACCCTGACCGGGCGCAATACGCAGCGCCGGTAAATCGGCGAATGATAAAGGAAGTTCGGAACCTGCGACACGTCCCGCCGGTCCAGTACATGGTCAGGTCCGCCAAACAGGGCTAACCTGACCGTTCAGCCAGGTCCGTGCCGTGCGGACTGTCACAGAGGCGGTGAACCGGCGACAGCAGGGAAGATTGCCGTTCACCGGCGCAGAAGGAGTTGGTAATGCCCTCGCTCGATAGCCTGAAAACCCTCAAGACCCTGACGGTCGATGATCGTCTCTACCACTATTACAGCCTGCCCGACGCCGCCCTCAGCCTCGGCGACCTGCAGCGCCTGCCGATGTCGCTGAAAGTGCTGCTGGAAAACCTGCTGCGCTGGGAAGATGGCAAGACCGTCACCAGCGGCGACCTCTCGGCGCTGGCCAACTGGCTCAAAGAGCGGCGTTCCGACCGCGAGATCCAGTACCGCCCGGCACGGGTACTGATGCAGGACTTCACCGGCGTTCCGGCCGTCGTCGACCTGGCCGCCATGCGCGCGGCCATGGCCAAGGCCGGCGGCGACCCGCAGCGGATCAACCCGTTATCGCCGGTTGACCTGGTCATCGACCACTCGGTGATGGTCGACCGCTACGCCAGCCAACAGGCCTTTGCCCAGAACGTCGACATCGAAATGCAGCGCAACGGCGAACGCTATGCCTTCCTGCGCTGGGGCCAGAACGCCTTCGACAACTTCAGCGTGGTGCCGCCGGGCACTGGCATCTGCCACCAGGTCAACCTTGAGTACCTGGGCCGCACCGTCTGGACCCGTGAAGAAGACGGGCGCACCTACGCCTTCCCCGACACCCTGGTCGGCACCGACTCGCACACCACCATGATCAACGGCCTGGGCGTGCTGGGCTGGGGCGTGGGCGGCATCGAGGCCGAGGCGGCCATGCTCGGCCAACCGGTGTCGATGCTGATCCCTGAAGTGATCGGCTTCAAGCTGACCGGCAAGCTGCGTGAAGGCATCACCGCCACCGACCTGGTGCTGACCGTGACGCAGATGCTGCGCAAAAAAGGCGTGGTCGGCAAATTCGTCGAATTCTACGGCGACGGTCTGGCCGACCTGCCACTGGCGGACCGCGCCACCATCGCCAACATGGCACCGGAATACGGCGCCACCTGCGGCTTCTTCCCGGTCGACCAGATTACCCTCGATTACCTGCGCCTGTCCGGCCGCCCGGAAGCGACAGTTAAACTGGTCGAGGCCTACTGCAAGGCCCAGGGCCTGTGGCGCCTGCCCGGCCAGGAGCCGGTGTTTACCGACACCCTGGCGCTGGACATGAACGAAGTCGAAGCGAGCCTCGCCGGACCAAAGCGCCCGCAAGACCGGGTAGCCCTGTCTAATGTCAGCCAGGCCTTCGATGACTTCATCGGCCTGCAACTCAAGCCGTCGAGCAAGGAAGAAGGCCGCCTGGAAAGCGAAGGCGGTGGCGGCGTGGCAGTGGGCAATGCCGACCAGGCCGGCGAAGTCAGCTACGAATATCAGGGCCAGCAACACCTGCTCAGAAACGGCGCTGTCGTGATCGCCGCCATCACCTCCTGCACCAATACCTCCAACCCCAGCGTGATGATGGCTGCCGGGCTGGTGGCAAAAAAAGCGGTGGAAAAAGGCCTGCAGCGCAAACCCTGGGTCAAGAGCTCCCTGGCCCCCGGCTCCAAGGTGGTGACCGACTACTACAAGGCTGCCGGCCTGACCCAGTATCTGGATGCCCTGGGCTTCGACCTGGTCGGCTACGGCTGCACCACTTGTATCGGCAACTCCGGCCCGCTGGACGAAGCCATCGAAAAAGCCATCACCAGCGCCGACCTCACCGTCGCCTCGGTACTGTCGGGCAACCGCAACTTCGAGGGCCGCGTGCACCCGCTGGTGAAAACCAACTGGCTGGCCTCACCGCCGCTGGTGGTCGCCTATGCCCTGGCCGGCAGCGTGCGCATCGATATCAGCCGCGAACCGCTGGGTATCGGCAAAGATGGCCAGCCGGTGTACCTGCGCGACATCTGGCCAAGCCAGCGGGAAATCGCCGACGCCGTGGCCAGCGTCGATACCGCGATGTTCCACAAGGAGTATGCCGAGGTGTTCGCCGGCGACGCCCAGTGGCAAGCCATCGAGGTACCGCAGGCGGCCACTTATGTATGGCAGGACGATTCCACCTACATCCAGCATCCGCCATTTTTCGACGACATTACCGGACCGCTGCCGGTGATCGAGGATGTCCACGGCGCCCGGGTGCTGGCGCTGCTGGGCGACTCGGTGACCACCGACCACATCTCCCCGGCCGGCAACATCAAGGCCGACAGCCCGGCCGGACGTTACCTGCGTGAAAAAGGCGTGGAACCCCGCGACTTCAACTCCTATGGCTCACGCCGCGGCAACCATGAAGTAATGATGCGCGGCACCTTCGCCAATATCCGCATCCGCAACGAAATGCTCGGCGGTGAAGAAGGCGGGAACACCCTGTATGTGCCCACGGGCGAGAAGCTGGCGATCTACGACGCGGCCATGCGCTACCAGGCCGACGGCACGCCACTGGTGGTGATTGCCGGCCAGGAGTACGGCACCGGTTCCAGCCGCGACTGGGCCGCCAAGGGCACCAACCTGCTGGGGGTCAAGGCGGTACTGGCCGAGAGCTTCGAACGTATCCACCGCTCCAACCTGGTTGGCATGGGCGTGCTGCCGCTGCAGTTCAAGCCCGGACAGAACCGCAAGAGCCTGGCCCTGGACGGCCGCGAGCGTATCGATATCCTCGGCCTGAGCCATGCCCAGGTGCAGCCGCACATGACCCTGAACCTGAAAATCACCCGCGAGGATGGTCGCCAGGAACAGATCGAGGTCCTGTGCCGGATCGACACGCTCAATGAAGTGGAGTACTTCAAGGCGGGGGGTATCCTCCACTATGTGCTGCGGCAATTGATCGCAGCCTGAAGTGATGGCCCGGTCCCTGGTGACCGGGCCTTTGCCTTATGCAGCAGACAACGTAGGATAAGCAGTAATGGCCAAAGGATGGCCGAAAGGCGTGTCTCCGACCGCGGCAGCGCAGTCGAAGGGTTCACGTTGTGCTTTTCAAAGGATTTCTCATGCTTGCCCCGCAATGGATCGGCCTGGCGCTGCTCGGCCTCGGTTACATCTTCGCCCTGTTCAAAGGCAACCTCGGCCTGCTGGCCCTGCCCACCCTGATTGCCCTGCTTTGCGCCGGCTTGCTGGTACGCCGTGCCAGCCTGTGGCAAAAGCTGGTCGGCCATGCCCTGTTCGTGCTGCTGGCCATCGCCCTGGCCCTGCATATGCTGCCGGGCTTCAGCGGCGCCAAGGTCATCGACAAGGTGCGCTTTAGCAGCGACGCCCTACCCTTCTCCATGTACCTGAACCTCGACAAGCCGCTGATCGGCTTCTGGCTGCTGTTGGCCTGTCCTTGGGTACTGGCGCTGAAGAACAAGCGTCCATTCGCCAGCCTCGCCCTGACGTTGCCGTTGGTTATCGTGGTGTGCCTGGGCGGCGCCTGGCTGCTGGGAATGGTTGCCTGGGCGCCGAAGTGGCCAGAGCAGGGCTGGATCTGGGCCCTGAACAACCTGTTGCTGGTGTGCCTGACCGAAGAACTGCTGTTTCGCGGTTACATCCAGGGCGGCCTGCAACGCTTGCTGAAAAACCAGAACCTGGCCCTGCTGCTGGCCGCGACGCTGTTCGGCCTGGCCCACCTGGGTGGCGGCTGGCAATGGGTGCTGCTGGCCGGCCTTGCCGGTGTCGGCTATGGCCTGGCTTACCGATATGGCGGCCTTTTCGCTGCGCTACTGTGCCATTTCGGCCTGAACCTGGCGCACTTTGCCGGCTTCAGTTACCCGATGCTGGCACCGCTGTGAACATGCGGTCATTAGCTGACTTTTGTGTCAAAAACATGAAAGAATGCAGCTAATTTGTTGAACTTTGCACGAATGACTTAGCGCAGGTCAGATCAAGACTCCTTGATCGAAATCAAGCCCTGCAAATATTCATTCAACAAAACCCCCGGCGTGCCGATACCTTTCGAAAGCCTTGCGGATTGAACAGCTAATGCGTAACAACCAGCCGATTACCCAACGCGAACGGACTTTCCCAGCTCAGCAACGGTTGATTTCGACCACTGATGCCAAGGGCGTGATCACCTACTGCAACGACGCCTTCGTCGAGATCAGCGGCTTCTCCCGCGAGGAGCTGATGCGCGCGCCGCACAACCTGGTGCGTCACCCGGATGTGCCGCCGGCCGTGTTCGCGCACATGTGGACCACGCTCAAGCAAGGCCTGCCGTGGATGGGCATCGTCAAGAACCGCTGCAAGTCGGGTGATCATTACTGGGTCAACGCCTATGTCACGCCGGTGTTCGAAAAGAACCAGGTCGTAGGCTTCGAATCGGTGCGAGTCAAGCCGAGCGCCGAGCAAGTGCGTCGCGCCGAGGCCTTGTACCAGCGTATCAACCAGGGCAAACCGGCGATTCCGCACCGCGACAAGTGGCTGCCGGTAGTGCAGGACTGGCTGCCGTTCATTCTGGTCAGCCAGATCGGCTTTTTGATCGGCAACTGGCTGGGGCATTCCTGGGGCTTCGCCCTGGCCGCCGGCCTCTCGGTACCGCTCGGCCTGCTGGGCCTGAGCTGGCAGCAACGCGGCCTCAAGCGCCTGCTGCGCCTGGCCGAACAGACCACTTCCGACCCGCTGATCGCGCAGATGTACACCGACAGCCGTGGCGTGCAGGCGCGCCTGGAAATGGCCATGCTCAGCCAGGACGCGCGCATGAAAACCTGCCTGACCCGCCTGCAGGACAGCGCCGAACACCTCAGCGACCAGGCACGCCAGTCCGACGTCCTGGCCCACCAGAGCTCTTCGGGGCTGGAGCGCCAACGGGTCGAGACCGAGCAGGTTGCTGCGGCTGTCAACCAGATGGCCGCCACGACCCAGGAAGTGGCCAACCATGTACAGCGCACCGCCGATGCCACACAGGAAGCCAATCGCCTGACCAGCCAGGGCCGGCAGATCGCCGGTGAAACCCGCGACGCCATCGAGCGCCTGTCGGCGGCCGTGGGTGAAACCGGCCAGACCGTGACGCAACTGGCCAAGGACAGCGACGAAATCGGTGGCGTGGTCGATGTGATCAAGGGCATTGCCGACCAGACCAACCTGCTGGCCTTGAACGCCGCCATCGAAGCGGCCCGAGCCGGCGAGATGGGCCGCGGCTTTGCCGTGGTGGCCGACGAGGTGCGCCAGCTGGCGCAACGCACTGCCGAGTCCACCGGGCAGATCCACGGCCTGATCGCCAAGCTGCAACAGACCGCCAACAGCGCCGTGCAGACCATGGAAACCGGTCACCGCCAGGCCGAAGAAGGCGTTGCGCGGGTGATGGAAGCCGACCAGGCCCTGGTAGGTATCAGCGAAGCTGTGGCCAATATCACCGACATGGCCACGCAAATTGCCGCTGCCACCGAGGAGCAGACTGCGGTTGCCGACGAAATCAGCCGCAACATCAGCACCATCGCCCAGCTGGCCGACCAGACCTCGGAACAGGCCCAGCATTCGGCGCTGCTCAGCGAAGAGCTGACCCGCACCGCTACCACCCAGTACTCGCTGGTGGAGCGCTTCAACCGCTAAGCCTCACCGCGCATCGCCACTGGCGGTGCGCGGCTCCCCGCCCTACCAGTCGAGCGTCAGCCGGCTTTCGAAGTAACGTTCTTCACCGCTCAATGGGTCGTTGAAACGCAGGCTCTGCGCCAACAGCTTCAACGGTTTGTTGTAGTCATCCTGCTCCTGGGCGATGTCCGGATAGAACGGATCATTGCAGATACTCGCGCCCAGGGCGGTCATGTGCACCCGCAGCTGGTGGGTTTTGCCAGTGACCGGCGAGAGACCGTAGCGCCACAGCTCGCCGTTCTTCTCCAGCACCTGGGCCAGGGTTTCGCTGTTGCTTACCCCTTCGACTTCCTGCATGCGAAAAAATGGCTCGCCGTTGACCAGGCGGCTCTTGTGCACCAGCGGAAACTCACGCTCGGGCAAGGCGCGTGCAATGGCCTGGTAGCGCTTGTCGATCTGCCGGTTGGGGAATAGCGACTGATAGGCCGAACGACTCTGGGGGTTGGCCGAGAACAGCACCAGCCCGGCAGTGTGCCGGTCAATGCGGTGCAAGGGCACCAGATTGGGATTGTCGAGGCGGCGGATCAGCCGGCGCAGCAAGGTCTGTTCGACGTACTCGCCGGTCGGGGTGACCGGCAGGAAATGCGGCTTGTCCGCCACCACCAGGTGCTCATCGATGTGCAGGATGGACTCTTCGACCGGGATCGGCTTTTCGTTTGGCACTTCGCGAAAATAATGGATGCGCAGACCCGGACGGTAGGCAAGCGTGGCGCTGATCGGCGCGCCCTGAGCGTCCAGCACCCGGCCGCGGGCGATGCGATCGAGCCACTGCTCGCGGCCGATGGCCTTGAAGTGCTCGCTCAAGCAATCGACTACCGTCACCCAGTTGCCGGGCGGCAGGCACACGGTGCTGGCTTGATGCTGAGCCGGATCGAAGGGAGGCGTGGCCATGGGAACACTCTGGACAGATGGACCGGCCATTATCCCCCATGCTCGCCCGCTCAGCCAGCTTCGGCAGCCGCAGCCTCGGTGAACTCCTTGAGCCAGCGCAGCACCTCGACCGCCTCCCAGCGGCTGGGGTCGTAGAGGGCGTACAACAACCCCTGGTATCCGACCACATCCAGTGGCCGGTGGTAGCCGGCGCGCTGGAACAGGGCTTCGATCTCGGCGAAACAGGTGTTGAAGTGCACTTTATTGAACGGCGTCTTGCCTTCCAGCACCAGGCCGTCAAGGCGCAACTCGAGCACCGCTTCACTCACGACCTCGACAGCCATGCGATTGACGGAGTATTTCAGTTGTTCGACATTGACCATTGATCCGGACCCTCGACGCAAGCGCCATCCCTGTACTGTATTTATATACAGCATATTCAGAGATGTCGTCTGCGTCAATCAGACTGCAGCTGTCAGACCAGACCTGGGAGATAGCCGGACCCTTTGCGCACCGTGAGCAATTGACGGCGCGGCCGGCCCGCAGCAAGGCTCAGGTGCACCCATTGGTCGTACTCGAGAATCAACTGGTCGAACTGCAGGTTGCTGTCGGCCACCCGCCGCGCCAGCGCTGCCGGCGTCAGCCCGGGCACATTGAAGTCAGCTGCCAGCCCTTCGGTATGCGCACTGGCGGCGGACCCGCCAATCACCGCGTTGAGTTCGACCGAGCGAAAGCCGCTGCTGACCAGCACCGGCGCGCCCACCAGCTCGCGGACCTGTTCGAGCGTCGCGCAGAGGCGGCGCAGGTTGTCCAGGGCGCGGCTGTCGGGCTGGTTATCGATGTCCTGGCGTGCTGCGGTCTCCGAGAGGGTCATTTCCTCGAGGGTGAAGTGTTCGGTCAGGTACATGGTGCCGCTCCTTGGCGAGGTAAGAGAAGCCAAGGATTGTCCACATCAGCACAGCGTTGCGCACGACGGGAAAGATACCCGCCAAGACCGAACCATCACCCCAGGAAGGTCACGACCTGCTCGGCATCGAAGGGCCAGCGCAGCTCGGCCCCGGTATCGCAACGGCGCAACACCGGAATGAGCAGGCCATAGGTGTCGATCATCCCCTCGTGCTCGGCGATATCGACCAGTTCGACCAACAGGCCATGCTCGACAAACGGCATCAGCAGCGCCTCGGCCACTTCGCACAGGTGACAGCCCAGGGTGCCGAACAATTGGCATTCAGGTGGCATTTATGGGTACCAGCAACTGTAGGAACGGATCATTATTCTAGGTCTGCAATCGGGGCCAGTCGAGCGCCGCCCCTGAAGCCGGCCAATGACATTGAAGTGCTGATGCACATCAACGGCCAAATGGCGTAAGTCGTTCAGACTTAATGGTTTTTTCGCTGTTTTCGCAAGGGAGTGTTTTGTGTTTGCCAACCTGTTGATCATCCTGGCCTCATCGCTGGTCGTCATCGCGTTCTTCCGGCGCCTGAAGTTGCCGCCGGTACTTGGCTATTTGTGTGTCGGCCTGTTCGTCGGCCCTACCGCCCTGGACTGGGTCAACGAAAGTGAAGAGCTGCCGGACCTGGCTGAAATGGGCGTGGTCTTTTTGCTGTTTTCCCTGGGACTGGAATTTTCCCTGTCGAAAATGCTCGCCTTGCGCAAGGTGGTGTTTGGCCTCGGCAGCCTGCAGGTGATCTGCACCAGCCTGCTCCTCGCCGGACTGCTGGTTCTGCTCGGCATGCAACCCAACGTGGCCTTGATGCTGGGCGCGGGCCTGGCGCTGTCGTCGACGGCGATCGTCAGCAAGGAGCTGACCAGCCTCGGCGAGATCTTCAGCAGTCATGGTCAGAATGCCATCGGCGTGCTGCTGTTCCAGGACGTGGTGGCAGTGTTGCTGCTGACCCTGGTACCGGTGTTTGCCGGCCAGGGCGGCCAGGCCTGGTACTGGGCTTTGCCGCTGACCCTGGGCAAGACCGTGATCCTCTTCTTCGGCCTGCTGCTGGCCAGCCGCTGGCTGCTGCCGCGGCTGTTCCATGAGGTGGCCAGCTCGCATTCGGCCGAGCTGTTCGTCCTGCTGGCCCTGGTGATCGTGCTGTTGACCGCCTGGTTGACCCACCTGCTGGGCCTGTCGCCGGCCCTGGGCGCGTTCCTCGCCGGCATGTTGCTGGGAGAAAGCAATTACCGCCATCAGATCGAAGCCGATATCCGCCCATTCCGGGACATTTTGCTCGGGCTGTTCTTCGTCAGTATCGGCATGCTCATCGACCTGCAGCTGTTCGCCACCCATGGCTGGCAGCTCCTTGCCCTGACCCTCGCCCTGCTGCTGATCAAAGGCTCTGTGGTGGCCGCACTGGTGCGCTTGCGCGGCAGTGATGCCGAGACCGCCTGGCGCAGCGGCCTGGCCCTGGCCCAGGGCGGCGAGTTCTGTTTCGCCCTGATGGCGCAGATGCAACAGACCCGCCTGCTGCCCGAGGAACTCGGTCACCTGCTGCTGGCCGCGACCTTCTGCTCGATGCTGGTCACCCCGCTGCTGCTGCGGGCCGCTCCGACAATCGCCGCCCGCCTGCACCGCAAGCCCAACCAGGAGGTTCATCTGGAAGAGATCGAAGCACAAAGCGCCGCGATGAACGGCCACGTGCTGATCTGCGGCTACGGCCGCGTCGGCCAGTCGATCGGGCGCTTCCTGCGCCGCGAGGACATCCCCTTCATTGCCCTGGATGACGACCCGGTGCGGGTCCAGGAAGCCGCCGCCGGAGAAAACTGCGTGCACTACGGCGACTCACGCCGCGGCGAACTGCTCACCGCCATCGGCCTTGAGCGCGCGCGCTTGCTGGTGATTGCGGTGGACAAGACCGACATCGCCCTGAGCGTGTTGAAAGCCGCCCGCGAGCGTCATGCCCAGGTGCAGATCCTGGTACGCACCCGCGACGACAGCCAGCGCGACGAATTGCGTGCCGCTGGCGCCACTGCCGTGGTCCCGGAACTGCTGGAGTCGAGCCTGATGCTGGCCTCCCATGCCCTGGTGATGCTCGGCCTGCCACAGGATCAGGTGCAGCAACGGGTAGATGAAGTGCGCAAGACCCGCTACCGGCTGCTGCATGCCTTCTACCATGGCGCCCAGACCAGCCCGGTCGACAGCGAGGGCCTGCCCAAGGCGATGATGCACGCGGTCAACCTCGGCGCCGAAGCCTATGCCTGCGGCCGAACCCTGAGCGATCTGGGCCTGGAACAATTGGGTGTTGAACTGCAGGCCGTGCATCGCCAGGGCGAGGAGCTGAATGTAGACACCGGCACCTGTCTGCACGCGGGCGATGCTGTGCTGGTCAGCGGCCCGCTGAGCGCCGTGGAAGCCTGCGAGGCGCGCTTGCTCGCAGGGCGCTGAACCGTCAGTCCTGGCTGGTGGCGCCGATCTTGTGAATCGACAGGTCGGCGCCGTAGTACTCTTGCTCCTGGCTCAGGCGCAGGCCATGCAACAGCTTGATGCTGCCATACACGGCAAAGCCGCCGAGCAAGGCCACCAGCACCCCGGCCAGGCTGCCGATCAACTGGCTGATCAGGCTGACCCCACCCAGGCCGCCCAAGGCGCTCTGGCCGAAGATCCCGCAGGCAATCCCGCCCCACACTCCGCACAGGCCATGCAGCGGCCACACGCCCAACACGTCATCGATCTTCCAGGTGTTCTGCGCGGCAATAAAGCACCAGACAAACAAGGCTCCGGCAATCGCCCCGGTGGCCAGCGCGCCCACCGGGTGCATCAGGTCAGAACCTGCGCACACCGCCACCAGCCCGGCCAGCGGGCCGTTGTGCAGGAAGCCCGGGTCGTTGCGCCCGACCAGCAAGGCCGCCACGGTGCCGCCGACCATGGCCATCAAGGAGTTGACTGCCACCAGGCCACTGACCCCTTGCAGGGTTTGCGCGCTCATGACGTTGAAGCCGAACCAGCCGACGATCAGAATCCACGACCCCAGGGCCAGGAACGGAATGTTCGACGGCGCAAAAGCCACCAGCTTGCCGTCGCGGTAACGGCCGTTGCGCGGTCCCAGCAGCAATACTGCCGCCAGCGCCAGCCAGCCCCCCATGGCATGCACCACGACGGAGCCGGCAAAGTCATGAAAACCCGCGCCAAAACGCTCCGCCAGCCAGACCTGCATGCCAAAGTTGCCATTCCAGACGATACCTTCGAAAAACGGATAGACGAAGGCGACGATCAGCACCGTGGCGCACAATTGCGGGGCGAAGCGTGCACGCTCGGCGATGCCGCCGGAGATGATCGCCGGGATCGCCGCGGCAAAGGTCAGCAGGAAGAAGAACTTCACCAGGCTGTAGCCATGCTCCTGGCTCAACACCTGTGCCGGCTGTAGAAAACTGACACCGTAGGAAATCCAGTAGCCGATAAAGAAATAGGCCAGGGTCGACACGGCAAAATCGCTGAGAATCTTCGACAAGGCGTTGACCTGGTTCTTGTGCCGCACGGTGCCCACCTCAAGGAAGGCAAAACCTGCGTGCATGGCCAGAACCATCACCGCACCGAGCAGAATGAACAGCGTGTTGGAGCCGTGGACCAGGGTGTCCACTGCGCTTTGCAAATTTTCCATGGAGTAGGCAGGCCTGCAAAAAAGCACCAAGACAGCTCAAAAACACTCCTTCGTGCACCAGTCTGGATCGTCGTTGCGGCCACCTCCCTGGCCGATCCGGGTAGTACGGGAGTTTTTCCTTGGGTTTGTCGTGGATTGGGTTAAGGTTTACAGGTCCGGTATTCGCCCGCGCCCACAATCGGCGCAGGCACCGGCCCCGGCGCACCACGGCAAAGCAAAAGCTGTACCAGCAAATTGCACTTGAACCTTCGCCCGCGCCCACGACTCGAAATAGCCACACACACTGTTAGGGAGAGCCCCATGGCCAGCAAATCGGCAAAGACTGCTCAAGACATATTGATGGCTGACTTCCAGACCCTGGTACGCGATACCGAGAAGCTGCTGGAGCACACTGCAACCCTGGCTGGCGATCAGGCCGACGACCTGCGCGAACAGATCCATGACAGCCTGCTGCGCGCCCGGGAAACCCTGCAACTGACCCAGGATTCGGTCCGCGAACGCGGCCAGGCGGCCCTGAGCGCAACCGAAGACTACGTACAAAGCAACCCCTGGCAGTCGATCGGCATTGCCGCCGGCGTTGGCTTTCTGATCGGCCTCTTGGCCACCCGCCGCTGAGGACCGAGCATGGAAAGCGAACCACTCGCCGGTGCCGGCCCCTCCAGCAAGCGTCTCGGCGCTGCGGTGCTGGGCCTGCTGCATGGCCATGTCGAACTGTTCGGCATCGAACTGCAGGAGCAGAAAGCGCGGACCCTCAGCTTGCTGCTGTTCGCCGGGCTGGCCCTGGTATTTGCCCTGCTGTTGCTGACCGCCCTCTCCGGCCTGGTGCTGGTGATGCTCTGGGACAGTTATCGCCTGGCCGGCATCATTGGCCTGTGCGTGTTCTACGGGCTGGCGGCGCTGTTTTGCGGCCTGCGTCTGAAGGCGGCGGTGTTCGATGAATCGTCACCCTTCAGCTCGACCCTCGAAGAACTTGCCAAGGACCGGGAGCGCCTGTTGCCATGAGCCTGCCTGAACTACCGCAAACCACCAATCGCCGGGAACTGCGCAAGGCCTTGGTGCGCCTGCGCCTGGAGATGCACCGCCAGGAAATTCGCCATGAGTCCGGGCAACTGCTCAACCCCCTCACCCGTTTGCGCTCCATGGGCGACTCACTGCAAGGCGGCCTGGGCATCAAGCACGCGCCGCTGTGGGGCATTGGTGCCGTGGTGCTGCTGGGTTTCCTGACCGGCAAGGGCGCCCGCAGCGGCAGCGTCAGCCGCCTGGTGCGCCTGGGGACCAGCTTGATTCCGTTGTTGAAGCTGGCCATGCAAGGGGCTGGTAGCAAGCGTTAAGTGCAGCGCCTGAACTACGACCGCTGCGCGCTCGATCGCGGGTCAAGCCCGCTCCCACAGATCTGCGCGCTTAGCAAGAGCGAAGCGAATTGTGCTCTTGATCTGCTTTTGATCTTGATCCACCGGCCCCGTTAACCAGAAGGGCCGAGTGGAGGTGTTGCGAAGGGGCTAGTGCG
>RCUL01000738.1_pt1 | contig 14334 bp, 14 predicted proteins | sample 2167521 | NCBI WGS metagenome assembly RCUL01 (sample SAMN09932745, study PRJNA488358) | compost metagenome | feature: garden; material: soil; isolation source: compost soil in acetic acid-enriched culture | place: Germany: Experimental Botanical Garden Goettingen | collected 2016-01-27
GGGGCCATCCATGGCCCCACACGCCTCTCGCGGCATCCATGCCGCTCGTCCCCCTGCGCAACGATTCCGCTCGGCCTCCTGACGGGGCAGACTCGCTGCCCCACCGCTTTTGCTCTGCTTCAGGCGTGTTTGGGCTTCAGTTCTGTCTGGCCGTTGCCGGCGCGAGTCACCCCTCTCCCTCCGGGGCGAAGAGGCACGCTTTCGGAAGCACCGCTTCCGGTGCCGATGAGCGACTGAGCGCGAAGCGATCAGGCTGGGGCGCAGGGCGGGGGAGAGGGATGTGTCAGGCCGGTGCGGAGGGCTGGAGTGCTCGTACTAGATGCTTCTATTCGGTGCTGCAACAGCTAACGCAGACATAGCCAATGAATTCGCTCCCACAATTGGCCGTGCCCGGCAGGGGCCGCAATGGCCCTCAGTGATACTGATGCAACCGCAGCTCGGTGCTTTCGGGAAGCACGGCGCGTTCCTCGCCCGGGTTCTCCAGTTCGCCTTCCAGGGCATCCTGCTGGCGGGCCAGCAAGCCGAAGAAGCTGGTGATGGGGTGCAGCGGGCGTTTCTGGGCGACCTGGCCACGGTCGTCCACGGCTACGGCCGCAGCGGGCAGGGGCTCGGTGCTCACCCGGAAGTCGCTGATCTCGATCACCCCGCGGCCTTCGGCCAGCAGGTGGAAGGAGAAGGCCTTGCGCGCCTCGGGGTTGTCGAAGGCGAAGCTCACCGTCAGCGGCTTGCCCTTCTTCAGGAGCGGTAACTCGGGAATCGGCAGGGCCACGTCACGCTCGAACTCCTTGGCCTTCAGCCGCAGCTGGGCACCCTGGCGATCCATGCGCAGCACCTTGATGGTCATCTGCACGCTGGTGCGGCTGTTCTTCGGCAGCTCCATGTACTGCGCGCCGATCAGGTTGTCGGCCCAGTCGTCCTTGGCTTTCTCTTTCAGGCGGATCTGCTCGCGGGTAGCGAACTGGTATTCCTGGCCCGGAGTTCCGCCTTGCAGCGATTGGTCCAGCAGTGCCGCGCGCTGGGAGACCAGGCGTGCCTTCTTGCCGCCGTAGCTGCCCAGGTAGCGTGCCTCGTCGGCGATGAAGCCCTCGCTGCGGTAACGCCGGCAGACCTGACGGAAGTCGCACTCGGTGAAGGTCTCCTTGCCATCGTGGTAGCGCAGCTTGCCGTTGGTGTAGGACATGATCTCGCGTCCGCTGGCGTAGTCGCGGAACAGCGAGCGGCCGGAGAGATTCTGCGGCACGCGGTAGCCGAAGTAGTCGAGGATCGAGGTGGCCAGGTCGACATGGCCGTAGACGCCGCTCTTGATCGGCGGCAGGGCCGCCTGCTCCGGCGCCAGCACCAGGTTGAAACCCCAGGCCGAGGCGAGGCGAACCTTGTCGATGCCGTGGGACTCGTCCGAGGTGACGATGACCAGGGTGTTCTTCAGCACGCCCTGTTTCTCCAGTCCGCTGAGGAAGGCGTCCACCGCGTCATCCAGGTAGGAGATCGCGGCCTTCTTCGAATCCGGATAGCGCATCAGGTATTCGGCCGGCGCGGAGTAGGGCTGGTGGGTGCCGACCGTGAGCAGGGTGAGCATCCAGGGCTTCTTCTGCTGGCGCAGCTGCTTGACGTAGGTCAGCGCACCTTCGAAGAAGGACTTGTCGTCCATGCCCCAGGGGAATTCCAGGTAGGACTTGTTGCGGAACCAGTCGCGCCCCAGGGTCTTGTCGAAGCCCATCTGCGGCATGATCTTGTCCTTGGCCATGAAGCGCAGCCCGGCACCTTGCAGGAAGTGGGTGCTGAAACCGTGCTGGTGCAGCTGCGACGGCAGGCAGGCCTTGGCCCTGGCCGGGTTGTGCAGCAGTTCCAGGCCCTTGGGCGTACCCGAGTCCAGCTTGCTGTAGTCGCCGCAGAGCATGGCGTAGAGGCCGCGGATGGTCTGGTGGCTGTGCAGCACGTAGTCCGGCGTGGTCATCGCGCGTTCGGCCCAGCTGCTGAGCTTGGGCATCAGCGAGTCCTGGTAGCTGCTGTTGATCGCCGCGCGGTTGGCGGCGATGTAGGCGCCGGGAATGCCTTCCAGGGTGATCACCAGCACGTTGCGCGCGCGGCCGGGGCCGGCGAGCAGCGGAGCGCCGTCGAGGTCCAGGCGTGCCAGGCCGGCGATGTCCGGCGGGGTGTCGGGCTTGTCGCCGTCGAGCCAGTCCTCGGCCGCCAGTTGGCCGCTGTTGACGGCGCTGGCCATCACCTTGTGCGGCAGGTTGAACTGCTGCCACTGGTCGGCGTCGCTGGGATGCACGTACTGCAGGGTGGCATGGCCCATCAGCAGTGCGGCCGGGGCGGCGAACCACTTCCAGGACAGCGGCCGGTGCCTGCGTCGCCAGCAGGCCAGGCAGGCCAGCAGGCCGGCACCGAGTGCGAGGCCCATGTAGGGATGGGAGATGCCGCCGCCCTGGGTGGAGTGGCTGACGAACTGCGGGTCGAGCAGATACTTCAGGTCGCTCGGCTCGGGCATCCGGCCGACGGCGCCGATCAGCTCGGCGTTGCCCAGCACCATCAGGCCCCAGAGCAGCATCAGCGGCAGCGCCAGGAACAGCGAGCGGCCGTAGAGCAGGAGCATCAGGAAGCTGCCGAAGGCGAGGTCGGACAGGTAGCCGAAGAGGTTTGACCAGCCCAGCCAGTAGCGGCTGGCCAGGGGGATCAGCAGGAAGAGCACGCCGAGCGTTGCCAGCGATGCGGATTGCGACAGCCAACGGCTGAATGGGCGCACGGGAGCTCCTGAGATAGGGCAGTGAGAATCCGTCAAGTGATGTCCGAAAGCATGGGTCTTGGTATTGACGACATGATTCTGAAACATCGTTGTGCTATGGGCTAGTAGACAGTGCTGCAGAATGAAAATTCAGCGGGAATGCGTTTGGCCCGCACGATTGCGCCCGGCCGGCGGCACGGACCGAAAAGGCTTGCCGCCCGGTGCGGACGCTCACCCGCCGCCCGGCCCAGCGGGTAGAATGCCGCCTCGACTCACAGAGGTAGCGAAGATGGCACTTATCGGGCGTTTCAATTCACTGCAGGTAGCCAAGCACACCGACTTCGGCCTGTACCTGGACGGCGGCCCGGACGGCGAAATCCTCCTGCCCAAGCGCTATGTGCCCAAGGACCAGCCGACCGAGGTGGGCGACTGGCTCAACGTGTTCCTCTACCTGGACAGCGAAGACCGCCCGGTGGCCACCACCCTCAAGCCCAAGGTGCAGGTCGGCGGCTTCGCCAGCCTCAAGGTGGTGGAGATCAACCGTGTCGGCCTGTTCCTCGACTGGGGCCTGCCCAAGGATCTGCTGCTGCCGCATTCGGAAGAGAAGCGCCCGCTGCAGGTCGGCGACTACTGCGTGGTCCACGTCTACCTCGACAAGCGCACCCGCCGTATCACCGCCACCGCCCGCCTGGACCGCTACCTGGACATCACGCCGCCGCGTTACAAGGCGGGGCAGGCCGTCGACCTGCTGGTGACGGACAAGACCGACCTCGGCTTCAAGGCCATCATCGAAGGCCAGCACTGGGGCCTTATCCACAAGAACGAGGTGTTCAAGTTCCTCCGCGGCGGCATGCGCGAGCAGGGCTTCATCAAGGAAATCCGCCCCGACGGCAAGATCAGCCTGAGCCTGCAGCCGGTAGGCGAGCAGGCGGTCGGCGGCCTGAGCGAGCAGATCATCGCCGCGCTGCGGGCCGAGGGCGGCGTGTTGAAACTGTCCGACAAGAGCCCGCCGGAACTGATCAGCCAGCGCTTCGGCGTCAGCAAGGGCAACTTCAAGAAAGCCATCGGCGGTCTCTACAAACAGGGTCTGATCCGCATCGAGGATGATCGGATCGAGCTGCTCTGAAACCCCGCCCGAATACCTCCCCAGGCCGCGCAGCGCGCGGCTCTTGCGCAAACGCCCCGCCCGGATGCAAGGTCCGGACGGGCGCTTTGCATTGAGTCTGGCGTGCAAGTTGCACGCTGGAAATGCTCCGGATCGTGCGCAATGCATGGAAAAAATTGTCAAAAAAAACTGCAACCGACTGATTTATTTGGCGTTTCCGTTGTCATAGCCCTGCCGTGCACGCTGCAGCGGGGTGCAGGAGCAATCATTTTTCTGGGAGAGAAGACATGGATCTGGATTTTGACAAGCTGATCAGCGCCTTTCCGGAATATGTACTGAGTACAAAGGCCCGGCCGGATGGCGGTTTCGTGCTGACGCTCGAACGCGAGGGGAAATTCTTCCAGCGCGTGGTGGCGGTTACGGCACAGCTGGATTGGCTGGTCAGTACGCTCAAGCGCGACCTGGCGCTGGAGCATGGGGAAGTTCCGCCAACGGAGTCGCTCAAGGTGCTTCATCGCAAGCCCTTGCCGCGCTACCTCCGCGCCTGAGGGCGAATTGGCCGCGACAGGGCAGTCGCGGCCGGAGTACTCAGGTCTCGACGCCGGAAGGCGGCAGCATGGCGTCTCCGTCCTTGTCCTCAGCCTTGTCCGATGGCGCGCGTGGCGGCTGCTCGCGGGCCTCTTCCTTCTGCTGCTCGCCAAGCAGCTCCTTGGCCGAAGCCTGGGCTTGGTCCACCTTCTTGTTCAGTTCGTTGACCGCTTCGCCTATGGCTTCGCGGGCGATTTCCTGGGCGGCCGCCTCGGCTTTCTCCGCCAGTTTGTTGGCCGATTCCTCGGCCAGGTCGCAGCCGGCCAGGCTGGCCAGCAGGCCCGTTGCGAGCAGCAGGGCAGCGAGGCGGGGGGCAGGTTTCATGCAGTGATTCTCCAGTGATGCGATACGCGGCGGCCATCATTGCCTACGACAGGCTCCGAGGAAACAAGCCGCCCCGGCGATTCTGTATACAGACGTTTCTGAACTGTGCGCGCAAATGAAGGCCCCGGGTTCCGCAGCGGCGACTGAACAGAGCCCGTGGCCTGGGGCCGGCGAGCACCGGCCTCGAAAAGACTGACCGGCGGATCGGGGCAGGGTTCCGCGCACCTGCGCAAATCGGCTTGTTTCACTAGGCTTAGCCTGGCAATCAGATGCAGGGGGCTGGGATGGGCAAGCGACTGACGCCGGTCATGCTGTGTTCGCTGTTCCTGCCGTGGCTGCCGGCCCTCGCGCAGGACGTGAGTTTCGACGATATCCAGCCCGTCCTCCAGGCCCGCTGCGTGATCTGCCATGCCGGCGAGGCCGCGCCCCTGGGCCTGCGCCTGACCAGCCTCGACGAGCTGCTCAAGGGCAGCAAGAGCCGCCCGGTAGTGCAGGCCGGCGCGCCAGACGCCAGCGAGCTGATCAAGCGCCTGAAGGGGCTCAGCCAGCCGCGCATGCCCATGACCGGGCCGCCATTCCTCAGCGATGCCGAGATCGCCCTGTTCGAGCGCTGGATCGCGGGCGGGCTCAAGCCCGGCAACCGGCCGGCGACCGCCACGGTCGCTGCGGCGCCGCTGCAGCGTCCGCCCGCCGGCCAGCCGGTCACCTATGCCCACGTGGCGCCGATCTTCGCCAGCCGCTGCGTGAAGTGTCATTCCGCCTACGGCCTGATGGGCTCGGCCCCGGAAGGCCTGCTGCTGAACGCCTACGCCGGCATCCTCGACCGCGACGAGCGCGTTCGCGTGGTGCCCGGCTCCGCCGCGGCCAGCGAACTGGTGCGGCGCATCCGTGGCCAGTCGCAGCCGCAGATGCCCTATGACGGCCCGCCCTACCTCAGCGATGAGGAAGTCCAGCTGATAGTCGACTGGATCGACCAGGGCGCCCGCGATGCCGACGGCCGCCCGGCGCCCAGCCCGGTGGGCTCGCGGGTACGCCTGCAGGGCGTGCTGGGGGAGGGGTGGACCCTGGATTCGCTGCCACTGGTGATCGGCCCCGAGAGCCGCATCGACAAGTCGCCCGGGGTTGGCGACTACGTGGAAGTGCGCGGGCGCTGGAGCCGGGACGGTCGGGTGCTGGTGGAGCGCATCCGCCGGCGCTGAGAGGCGTGGCGCACCCCGGATCAGGCTTCCGAAGCGGCCAGGGCCTTGCGCTGCTGGCGGCCGCGCAGCAGCTCGGTGCCGCTGACCAGCACGATGCCGCCCAGCACCGCCGCGGCGCCCAGGGCGAAGGACAGGTCGATGCGCTCGCCCAGCACCAGTACGCCGAAGGTGACGCCGAACAGGGGTGTCATGAAGGACAGCACCGAGAGCCTCGACGCCAGGTAGCGGCGCAGCAGCCAGAACCAGGCCAGGTAGCTGATCAGGGCGATCACCACCACCTGGAAGCCGAGGCTGACCAGCGCCCGCTGGGTCAGTTGCATCTCGGTCTGGCCGGTGCCGTAGGCCACCGCCGTCAGCACCAGGGCGGCGCCGAACAACTGATAGAACAGGGTCTTCACCGGCGACGCCTCGGACAGCGAGGAGCCGCGGATCACCAGGGTGGTCGCGCCCCAGGCCAGGGCGCCGAGCAGCGCATAGCTGTCCCCCAGCAGCACGTTGCCGGGAGCGCCGGCCGGTTGGCCGAGGAACGCCATGGCGATGCCGCCGAAGGCCACCAGTACGCCCAGCCATTGCAGGGGCGAGAGACGCTCCTCGGGTAGCATCAGGTGCAGGCCGAGGGCGGCGAACATGGGGGCGGTGTAGAGGAATACCGACAGGTGCGAGGCGCTGGTGTGGTTCAGCCCCTCGCCGATGAACAGGAACTCCAGGGCGAACAGCGCACCGACCGAGATGCCGGGCAGCAGGGTGCCATCGCTGAAGGCGCCGCGGCCTTCCTTCCACAGCACCAGGATGCCCAGCACCAGCGCCGCACCGCCGGAGCGGATGGCCAGTTGCAGGATCGAGGGCACGTCGTCGAGGGTCAGCTTGATCGCCACCTGCTGGAAGCCCCAGCAGATGCAGAGGACGAACATCAGGCCACAGGCGAACCAGTCCAGGGGCAGGCGGGAGGGTTTCATCGTTCAACTCTCGAGACAGAAGGTGCGGCAGCGCCGCCAATGCCTGGCAGGATCGGTCCGCAGGCGCCTTGCATTCAAACGATGATTTGTCATCATGCTTTGATTTCAACTCAAAGCGAACCCGCCATGCGTCTTCCGTCGCTCATCGCGCTGCGCACTTTCGAAGTGGCCGCCCGCAGCCGCAACTTCACCGAAGCCGCGCAGGAGCTCTCGGTGACCCCGGGGGCGGTCAGCCGGCAGATCCGCCTGCTGGAGTCCGAGCTGGGGGTGAGCCTGTTCGACCGCACCCGCAACACCGTCAGCCTCAACGACAACGGGCGCCGCCTGGCTGCCACCGTCGCCCAGGCCTTCGAACTGCTCATCCGCGGCGCCGACGAACTGCGCGGCCAGGACGAAGGGCCGATCCACATCACCTGCGCGCCCTCCATCGCCAGCCATTGGCTGATGCGCCGGCTCAACCAGTTCGCCGCCTGCAACCCGGACATCACCCTCAGCCTGGAGGCCACCGAGCAACTGGTCGACCTGGAGCGCGGCGAAGCGACCCTGGCCATCCGCTTCACCACCACGGACGCGCCCATGCCCGCGAGCGAGCTGCTGTTTCTCGAGGAGTTCTTTCCCGTCTGCAGCCCGGCCTACCTGGAGCAGTACGGCGAGGTGCGCGAGCCGCGCGACATGCTGGGTGCGCGGTTGATCCACACCCATTGGAAGAATGCCGCCAACCTGCACTTGCCGAGCTGGGAAGACTGGTTCGCCACCTATGTGGGCGAGCCGGGCCCGGTGAAGGGCGGGATGCGCTTCGGCCTGATCGGCCATGCCATCCAGGGTGCCGTCAGCGGCCAGGGTTTCGCCCTCGGCTCGACTGCCCTGGCCGGCGACGACATCGCCAATGGCCGGCTGCTGTTGCCCTTCGGCGAGCGTTGCCGCCTGTCCACGCCCTGGGCCTATCGGCTGGCCTGGAGCCGCAGGTCGCCGCCGGCGGAGAAGGTACGCCGCCTGATCGACTGGCTGCTCGCCGAGGCGCGTGCCAGTACGGTGTCGAACCAGGGACAGGGGGGAGGGCGGTAGCGGCGGATGACGCCAGGCGTTGCATCCGCCGCTTCAAGCGGGGGCTACATCATCTTGCGCCACTGGTGCAGCCGGTGTTGCAGGCCTTCGGCCCAGGCCGGGGCGGCCTGGCCGGTGCCGGCCATCTGGAGCAGCGGATGGTGGCTGACGACCCGGTCGAGTATGGCTTCCTGGGCCGGTTTCACGTCGACGAAGAAGATGTGCTTGCCTTCGCCCAGGGGGCGCTCGAAGCGTTTCGCCACCGGATTGGGCGTCTGGATACCGAACAGGCTGCCCTCCCAGACGCTGAAACCGAACAGCGCGATGGCGAGGAAGATGAAGGGAACCCAGCCGGCTGCCGTGCCGGTCCAGCCGCTGATCCAGGCCACCAGCATCACCAGCGCCGCCAGGGCCAGGCCGATGCCGACGCCGATCAGGCCGGAATGCATGATGTCGTTCTTCAACACGGAGGGTACGTCGTGAAGCTGGTGGCGCTCGACGTCGGCGTCGCGCTCGCTGAGGACGTGGATCTGCTCGTGGTCGATGCCTTGGGCCTCGAGCTCGCTTTCGACCCTTTCCAGGTCGTTGAGGTTGTCGCTGATGTAGTAATGCCGCTGCATGGGTCACCTCCCATCTGGCTGCGCCGGGCCCCATCCGGCCTTCACCCCCAGGTTCGGGCCGCTATCGGCCTGCCTGGAAGTCTAGTCGGGGGCGTTTCGGTGCAAGCGGCATCCGCCCACCGGCAGGGTGGACGGTGGCGCCCGGCGGAGGGTCTTGCACCCTTCCGCCCGCGGGCGCCGCGACGGTCTTACTTGTTACCGATGCGGATATGGCGGCTCGGCGCCACCTGGGCGCTGACGCCCTTGGCGATCTCCTGGATCTCGCCGCCCTGCTTCAGGAAGGCTGCGACCTGTGCTTCCAGGGATTCACGGGTGGCAGTGGCTGCCGGCGGCTTGGGGGTGCTGCTGTGGGAGTTCTTGATGCGCATCTCGCTTCCTCTGTACGGTCCGGTCCTGGCGCGGTCCGCAAAACCTGCTGAAAAAAAAACCGGCCCGAAGGCCGGTTCTTCTAGCGGCGTGTGATCAGATCACTTGCACTTCGTCGGCTTGCATGCCTTTCTGGCCCTGCACGGCGATGAAGGAGACCTTCTGGCCCTCCTTCAGGCTCTTGAAGCCGGCGCTTTGGATGGAACGGTAGTGAACGAACAGATCCGGGCCGTTATCGGTGGTAATGAAGCCGTAGCCCTTTTCATCGTTGAACCACTTAACGGTGCCGGTTTGGCGCTCGGACATTGGAATGTCTCCTAGGAACTGGGTTATTGCTGGGCTGGATCGTTCCAGCCTGTCACTGAGTGCAGAGATTCGGCAACCGATGAAGTGGGGACCGCTAGGGTACAGACCGTTTTTCCCGGTGACACATGCATCACAGCGTCCGACACAATACCTGTGCTTTCGAGGATTGCCTAACCTTTTATGCGCCCGATTGTCCGATCAGGGGCTGCAGCAGTGATCGGACGATTCCCCATTCGTCAATGAATTCTCCCCCCATGGATTCCTCCCGGGCCGCTGCCGTTCGATCCGTTCCTCCCCTCCCGGACGCTGAGCCTGGCGCGGAACTTGACAGTTCGCTGACCCGTACGAAGGTTCTCAGTAGCTCCAGCTTGTTCATCCGTGTGGAGCCATCTCCGGATTGATCGTATTTGGCGATCAGTTCTTCCGATAACAGCCATTTATCGGTCGATCTCCGGACAACAGGCTCCTCACCACTCCCCCACCTGCAACCAGGAGCACAGCAATGAACCGCAAGATCGCTCTCATCACCGGCGCCAGCCGCGGCCTCGGCAAAAGCATGGCGCAGCACCTGGCGGCCCAGGGCATCGACATCATCGGCACCTACCACAGCAAGCTGGAGGACGCGGAATCCCTCAGCCGCGAAATCATGGACCTCGGCGGGCACGCTGCCATGCTCCAGCTGGACGTGAGCAAGTGCGCCACCTTCGACGCCTTCGTCGCGAGCCTCGGCCGCCTGCTGCGGAACGAGTTCGGCCGCGACGACCTCGACTTCCTGGTGAACAACGCCGGCATCGGTATCCACGCCAGCTTTGCCGAAACCACCGAGGAGCAGTTCGACCAGTTGGTGAACATCCAGCTCAAGGGACCCTTCTTCCTGACCCAGAAACTGCTGCCGCTGATCGCCGACGGCGGGCGCATCCTCAATATATCCACCGGTCTGTCCCGCTTCGCCCTGCCAGGCTACGCGGCCTACGCGGCAATGAAGGGCGGCATTGAAGTGCTGACCCGCTACCAGGCCAAGGAACTGGGCGCGCGCGGTATTTCGGTGAACGTATTGGCACCCGGAGCGATCGAGACCGACTTCGGTGGCGGGGTGGTGCGCGACAACGCTGACGTCAATGCCTTCATCGCCGGCAACACCGCCCTGGGACGCGTCGGCCTGCCGGAGGACATAGGCGGCGCGGTGGCCATGCTGCTTTCCGACGCCGGCCGCTGGATCAACGGCCAGCGGGTGGAAGCCTCGGGCGGGATGTTCCTGTAGGGGCGAAGCGGGCGTAGGGCGCGCTGTGCGCACCGGAACCCTCGTGCGGGCTGACCGGTGCGCATGGCGCACCCTACTGTTTGCCGCGCTTCGTCAGACCTTGGCCTGCTTCCTGGCGTGGAACACGAAGCCGATGCTGTTCATCAGCAGTTGCGCCGCGAGGATCGAGGTCATGCCGGTGGGGTCGTAGGCCGGGGCCACTTCCACCAGGTCCATGCCGACGATGCGTCCCTGGCAGCGGTTGGCCAGGCCCTGGATGATCTCCAGCACTTCGTAGTACTGGAAGCCGCCATGGCTCGGGGTGCCGGTGCCGGGGGCGATGGAGGGATCGAAGCCGTCGATGTCGATGGTGATGTAGTACGACTCGCACTCGGGAATCAGGTCCAGCACGCCATCACGGCCCAGGCGGCGCACGTCGCGTACCGAGAGGATGTTCGAGCCGGCTTCCCGGGCGGCGTTGTAGTCGCTGCGGTTGGAGGAGGACACGTTGCGGATGCCCATCTGGGTCATGCCGACGATATGGTCCATCTCCGAAGCGCGGCGCAGCGGGTTGCCGTGTCCGTAACGCACGCCGTGGCGCTCGTCGACGAAGTCCAGGTGGGCGTCGAAGTGGATGATATGGATCGGCCCGCGCCCTTCGAAGGCCTTGATCACCGGCGCATGCACCGAGTGGTCGCCGCCCAGCACCACCGGCATGGCGCCGGCGTCCAGCAGCTTGCGCACGGCGAATTCGATGTTGGCGTTGCTGGTGTTCATATCGGTATGGACGATGTCGGCGTCGCCGACGTCGACGATGCGCACATCCTCCTGCTGGAGGTACATCACATCATCCTCGAAGTCGTAGGCACCGCTGTGGCCGAAGGAGAACAGGGTGGATGCCTCGCGGATGCCGCGCGGTCCGAAGCGTGCGCCCGAGCGCCACTGGGTGCCCATGTCGTTCGGCGCGCCAAGCACCGCCACATCGGCGTCCAGCTTCTCCCAGTCAAGGCAGACGGGGGATTTGGCGAAGGTGCAATGGCCCACGAAGGGCAGGTTCAGGCGGCCGTTTTCATAGCTGTTGCTGGACATTTTCAGGCGTCTCCACTTTGTTCTTGTAGGGTGACCGGCAAGGTGCTCGCACCTCGACCATGGCCCTATCCTGGGCTTTACCCGCGCCCTGAAAAATGACAATGATGCGATGCGCAAATCGCAAAAACCGATGTAATCGCCACCCGCGAGGTGCAGGATGATCCAGTTGCACGACGTGGACCTGAAGCTGCTGAGGGTCTTCAACACCATCGTCAAATGCGGTGGCTTCTCGGCCGCCCAGGCAGCCCTCAACGTCGCCCAATCCACCATCAGCGAGCAGATGGGCCACCTGGAGACGCGCCTCGGCGTCAAGCTCTGCGAGCGCGGCCGCAGCGGCTTCCGCCTGACCGAGCAGGGGCAGGCGATCCACGAAGCCACCCAGCGGCTGCTGAGCGCGGTGGAGGATTTCTGCGTGGATGCCGATGTGCTCAAGCGCCAGGTCAGCGGCACCCTCAACCTGGGGGTGATCGACACCACCATCACCGACCCGGCCTGCCCGCTGAAGCTGACCACCCAGCGTTTCGTCCAGCGCGGCCACGAGGTCCACCTGCATGTCTACATCGGTACCCCGGCGGAGCTGGAGGAGCGGGTGCTGGACGGCCGGCTGCACCTGGCGGTAGGGCATTTCCCCTTCCGCGTGCCGGGGCTGTCCTATGCGCCGCTGTACCAGGAGCGCCACGGTTTCTACTGCGGCCGCAACCACCCGCTGTTCGGTATCAAGGCGCCCAGGGCGGACCTGTTGGAGCGCATCGCCGCCAGCCGCGTGGTGGCGCGCGGCTACCTGCAGCAACGCGACCTGCAGGCCCTGGGCGTCGAGCAGGCGGCCGCCACCGTCGACAACGTCGAGGCCCAGGCCATGCTGGTCCTCTCCGGGGCCTATGCCGGCTTCCTGCCCGAGCACTATGCGCGGCAGTGGGTGGAGGCGGGCGACCTGGAGCACCTGGAACCCGGCCGCCTGCAACTGCTCTCGGCCTTCGAGACCATCACCCGCCGTGGCGTGGCGCCGCCGCTGATCCTGCGCGCCTTCCTCGACGAACTGCTGCACTGTGGCCGCGCCATCGCCGCGCAGAACTGACCGCACCGGGACCCGCCATGCGAATCCACGTCACCTTCATCGACCGCGTCGGCATCACCCAGGAAGTCCTGGCGCTGCTCGGCGCGCGCAACCTCAACCTGGACGCGGTGGAAATGATCCCGCCCAACGTCTACATCGACGCGCCGGCCCTGTCCCGGGCCGTGCTGGACGAACTCCACCACGCCCTGTTGCGGGTCGACGGCGTGCAGGCGGTGGAGCTGGTGGACATCCTCCCCGGCCAGCGCCGGCACCTGCAACTCGACGCCTTGCTCGCTGCCGTCAGCGACCCGGTGCTGGCGGTGGACCCCGGCGGCCAGGTGCTGCTGGCCAACCCGGCCCTGGTCGGGCTCTACGGTCGCGAGCCGGCGGGGGAACCCTTGTCCAGCCTGTTCGCCGGGGCGGACCTGGCGCAGACCCTGATCGACAAGGGCTTCCGCCTGCCCATGTGCGAAGTGAGCTTCCAGGGCCAGGCCCTGCTGCTGGACGCCACGCCCATCAGCGCCGGGGCGGACACGCTGGTGGGCGGCCTGCTCACCCTCTACCCGCCGAGCCGCATCGGCGAACGCCTGGCCTCCCTGCATCACGACCATGCCGAAGGGCTGGATGCGCTGCTCGGCAAGTCGGCGGTGCTCAAGGATCTCAAGGCTCGGTTGCGCAAGGTGGCCAGCCTGGATGCGCCGCTGCTGATCCAGGGCGAAACCGGCACCGGCAAGGAACTGGTGGCGCGCGCCTGCCACGCCATGAGCGCGCGGCGTGATGCGCCCTTCCTCGCGCTGAACTGCGCGGCGTTGCCGGAGAGCCTGGCCGAGAGCGAGCTGTTCGGCTATTCGGCCGGCGCCTTCACCGGCGCCCAGCGCGGCGGCAAGCCTGGTCTGCTGGAGCTGGCCGACAGCGGTACGGTGTTTCTCGACGAGGTGGGCGAGATGTCGCCCTACCTGCAGGCCAAGCTGCTGCGCTTTCTCAGTGACGGCTGTTTCCGCCGCATCGGCGGCGACCGCGAAGTGCAGGTGAACGTGCGGGTGCTTTGCGCCACCCACCGCAACCTGGAGCGCATGGTGGGGGAGGGCAGCTTCCGCGAGGACCTCTACTACCGCCTCAATGTGCTCAACCTGATGGTGCCGCCCCTGCGCGAGCGCGGGCAGGACATCCTCCTGCTCGCCGAACACTTCCTGCGCCAGGCCTGCGCGCAGATCCAGCGCCCGCCCTGCCGCCTGGCCCCGGCGACTCACCCGGTGCTGCTGGGCAATCGCTGGTCGGGCAACGTGCGCCAACTGCAGAACGTGATCTTCCGTGCCGCCGCGATCAGCGAAGGGGAGCTGATCGATTGCGACAGCCTGGAACTGGCGGGCACCGCCCTCAGCACCCGGCAGGCCGACCCGCTGGACGTCAGCAGCCTGGAGGAGGCGGTCCAGGGATTCGAGAAGGATCTGCTGCAGCGCCTGTTCGCTGTCTATCCTTCGACCCGGCAACTGGCGGCACGGCTGAATACCTCCCATACGGCGATCGGGCAGCGGCTGCGCAAGTACGGCATTTCGCGCGACTGAGCTGCTTTTCTGTGGGGGCGAATTCATTCGCTAAGCAGGCCGCAGGCCCGGCCGGGGCCTTGCAGGGGCAGCTGCGCTGCCCATAGCGAATGAATTGGCTATGTCTGCGTTAGCTGTTGCAGTACCGCATTGAAGCGTCTAGTACGGACCTTT
>RCUL01000739.1_pt1 | contig 14334 bp, 14 predicted proteins | sample 2167521 | NCBI WGS metagenome assembly RCUL01 (sample SAMN09932745, study PRJNA488358) | compost metagenome | feature: garden; material: soil; isolation source: compost soil in acetic acid-enriched culture | place: Germany: Experimental Botanical Garden Goettingen | collected 2016-01-27
TCCCTGTGCCGTTCCGACCGCGTGTCCAAGTACAACCAGCTGCTGCGTATCGAAGAGCAACTGGGCGAGAAGGCACCGTACCGCGGCCGCGCCGAGTTCCGCGGCTAAGAGACTGGCCACGATCGGCTGCGCGTCGGAATAACTGCGTTGAGAATGGCTTCGGACTGCTCATTTACAGCTCGTAAACTCCGCGTCCTCAGCCATTCTCGCCTTGTTCTTCTCTAGCTCGCGCGATCGTGAACCAGTCTCTGTTCGGTGGTCCATGTTGAAATCAGGCGCTGAATGCATCTTTACTTCATGTAAACTTCGCACCTTCACCTGATTTCTCCCGGCCGGTCGTCACCCGCCGCACGGCAGCGACGCAATCCGGTCAGGAATGGTAAAAGGGCAGCGCAAGCTGCCCTTTTCGCATGGATACTCCCTGGCAAAATGACTCGCCCTAACACGTACTGGTTGTTCGTCGTCCTCATCCTGCTGCTGGCTGGCCTGCAGTATCGCCTCTGGGTGGGCGACGGCAGCCTGGCGCAGGTCCAGGACCTGCAGCAGCAGATCGCCGAGCAGAAGGGCGAGAACGAGCGCCTGATGGAGCGCAACCGCATCCTCGAAGCGGAAGTGCTGGAGCTGAAAAAAGGCATGGAAACCGTCGAAGAGCGTGCCCGCCACGAACTGGGCATGGTCAAGGACGGCGAAACCCTCTACCAGATCGCCGAATGAGCCAGTCCGATACCCCCTTCTTCTGGGCGGTGATTCCCGCCGCCGGCGTCGGTTCCCGCATGCGCGCCGACCGTCCCAAGCAATACCTGGAACTCGCCGGGCGAACCATCCTCGAGCACAGCCTCGACTGCTTCCTCGACCATCCGCAGCTCAAGCGGCTGGTGATCAGCCTGTCGGTGGATGACCCCTACTGGCCTGCGCTGTCCTGCGCCGGCGACGAGCGCATCATCCGCGCCGATGGCGGCAAGGAGCGCGCCGACTCGGTGCTGAGCGCGCTGCTGCGTCTGGCCGAGCATGGCGCCCGACCCAACGACTGGGTCCTGGTGCACGACGCGGCGCGGCCGAACCTGTCGCGCTTCGACCTCGACCTGCTGCTGGCCGAACTGGCCGATGACGACGTCGGCGGCCTGCTCGCCGTGCCCGCCCGGGACACCTTGAAGCGCGCCGGCGCCGATGGCCGGGTACTGGAGACGGTCGACCGCAGCCTGATCTGGCAGGCCTACACGCCGCAGATGTTCCGCTTCGGCGCCCTGCACCGGGCGCTAGCCGACGCTCTGGTGGCCGGCGTCGCCATCACCGACGAAGCCTCCGCCATGGAGTGGGCAGGTGCCGCGCCCAAGCTGGTGGAAGGCCGCGCCGACAACCTCAAGATCACCCGCCCGGAAGACCTCGACTGGCTGCGTCAGCGCTGGTCGGCGCGCGGCTGAACCTCGACATACTCCGGCCGCCCGGCCAGGCCCTCCTTCAGCAGGTCCACCAACTGCCGCACCTTCGGCGAGAGATGCCGCTGCTGTGGATAAAGCGCCCAGACCGCGGTGTTCGGTGGCCTGTGCTGTTCCAGCAGGGAAACCAGGGCGCCACTGCGCAGATGTTCCAGTACGTAATAGTCGGGCAACTGGCACAGGCCGAAACCGCGCAGCGCCGCATCCAGCACCGCCTGGCCGCTGTTGCAGCGCCAGTTGCCCTGGACCCGGATGGCATGTTCGCGCCCCTGCTCAAGAAAGTCCCAATGGTCCGCGCTGCCGATCAGGCAGTTGTGCCGTGCCAGCTCCGACAGGCTATGGGGCCGGCCATAGCGTTCCAGATAGCCGGGTGCCGCGCACAGGTACATGACCCTGGGCGCCAGGCGGGTGGCCACCAGCCTTGAATCCTGCAGGCGGCCCAGGCGGATCGCCAGGTCCAGGCCTTCGTGCACCAGATCCAGGGCGCGGTTGCTGAGTTCGATGTCCACCCGCAGCTGCGGATGGCGCGCCATGAATTCATTGACCAAGGGAACGATGAAGCGCTCGCCGTAGGCCACGGCGCAGGTCATGCGCAGCAGCCCCTTGGGTTCGCTGGTCAGGTCGCTCACCGCGCGCAAGGCTTCCTCGCGGGCATCGAAAAGGCGCTGGCAATGCTGCAGGAAGGTCTGCCCGGCCTCGGTCAGGGCCACCTTGCGCGTGCTGCGGTAGAACAGGCGGGTCTGCAGGCGTTCTTCGAGCCGGGCGACCTGGCGGCTGACATGGGACGAAGAAACGCCCAGGCGCTCGGCGGCGGCGGTGAACTGGCCCGATTCGGCCACTGCAACGAATTCGTCCAGGCCTTCCCAGCGACTCATGGATTGTCCCTCAGCAGCAATAAACATTTGCGTTGAAGCGGATTATTTACCATATGCAGGTCAACTACACTCTCGGCCACTCAAATCCGCTGGAGAGTCACCATGATCAAGTCCCGTGCAGCGGTCGCCTTCGCGGCCAACCAACCCCTGGAAATCGTCGAAGTGGACGTGGCACCACCCAAGGCCGGCGAGGTACTGGTGCGGATCGTGGCGACCGGGGTCTGCCATACCGATGCCTACACCCTGTCGGGTGCGGACTCGGAAGGTGTGTTCCCCTGCATCCTCGGTCACGAGGGCGGCGGCATCGTCGAAGCGGTGGGCGAGGGCGTCACCTCGGTGGCGGTGGGCGACCACGTGATCCCGCTCTACACCCCCGAATGCGGCGAGTGCAAATTCTGCAAGTCCGGCAAGACCAACCTCTGCCAGAAGATCCGCGCCACCCAGGGCAAGGGCCTGATGCCCGACGGCACCACGCGCTTTTCCTACAAGGGCCAGCCGATCTACCACTACATGGGCACCTCGACCTTCTCCGAGTACACCGTGCTGCCGGAAATCTCCCTGGCCAAGGTGCCCAAGGACGCGCCGCTGGAGAAGGTCTGCCTGCTCGGTTGCGGCGTGACCACCGGCATCGGCGCCGTGCTCAACACCGCCAAGGTGGAGGAGGGCGCCACGGTGGCCATCTTCGGCCTCGGCGGTATCGGCCTGGCGGCGATCATCGGTGCGAAGATGGCCAAGGCCAGCCGCATCATCGCCATCGATATCAACCCCGCCAAGTTCGACATCGCCAAACAGTTGGGCGCCACTGACTTCGTCAATCCCAAGGAGCACAGCAAGCCGATCCAGGAAGTCATCGTCGAGCTGACCGATGGCGGCGTGGACTACTCCTTCGAATGCGTTGGCAACGTCCAGCTGATGCGTGCGGCGCTGGAATGCGCCCACAAAGGGTGGGGCGAGTCGGTGATCATTGGCGTCGCCGGCGCCGGCCAGGAGATCAGCACCCGTCCGTTCCAGCTGGTGACCGGTCGCGTCTGGCGCGGCTCCGCCTTCGGTGGGGTCAAGGGCCGCAGCGAGCTGCCGAGCTATGTAGAGAAGGCGCAGAAGGGCGATATCCCACTGGATACCTTCATCACCCACACCATGGGGCTGGATGAGATCAACAAAGCCTTCGATCTGATGCATGAAGGCAAGAGCATCCGCTCGGTCATCCACTACTGAGGCGAGACCGGATGGCAGCGATGCCATCCGGATGTCTCGTAGGGTGCGCCGTGCGCACCGCAAATCCATCGGTGCGCACGGCGCACCCTACGGAGATTGCTCCATGACCCTTGAGAACATTTCCTGCCAGAAGAGCTTCGGCGGCTGGCACAAGCGTTATCGCCACCGCTCCACCAGCCTCAACTGCGACATGGTGTTCGCCGTCTACCTGCCGCCCCAGGCGGAGCAGGGCGCGAAACTGCCGGTGCTCTACTGGCTGTCGGGGCTGACCTGCACGGACGAGAACTTCATGCAGAAGGCCGGTGCGCATCGCCTGGCGGCGGAGCTCGGGCTGATCATAGTCGCCCCGGATACCAGCCCCCGTGGCGAAGGTGTGCCGGACGACCCGGAGAAGGCCTGGGACTTCGGTCTCGGCGCCGGCTTCTACGTCAACGCCACCCAGGAACCCTGGGCGCGCCACTACCGCATGTACGACTACGTCGTGCAGGAGCTGCCTGCGCTGATCGAGGCGAATTTCCCGGTCTCGGACAAGCGCGGCATCGCCGGTCACTCCATGGGTGGCCACGGCGCCCTGATCTGTGCGCTGAAGAATCCGGGGCGTTACCAGTCGCTGTCGGCCTTCGCTCCCATTGCCAACCCACTCAATTGCCCCTGGGGCGAGAAGGCGTTTTCCAACTACCTCGGGGAAGACCGCTCGCGCTGGCGCGAATGGGATGCCTGTGCGCTGCTCGCCGAGGCGAAGGAGCGACTGCCGATCCTGGTGGACCAGGGCGATCGCGACGACTTCCTCGCCAACCAGCTCAAGCCCGAGGCCCTGCAGTCGGCGGCCAAGGCGGCGGGCCATCCTCTGACCCTGCGCCTGCAGCCGGGCTACGACCACAGCTACTATTTCATCTCCAGTTTCATCGACGATCACCTGAGGCATCACGCCGAGGCCCTTAAGGGCTAAGCCGCCTCAAAGCGGGTAGAATCACGCCCTGACTTTTCAGGGCGTATTTCTGATTATGCGAATTGGCCACGGTTACGACGTACACCGCTTCGGCGAGGGCGATTTCATCACCCTGGGCGGCGTGCGCATCCCTCACAAGTTCGGGCTCGTTGCCCATTCCGACGGTGACGTGCTGCTGCACGCGCTCGCCGACGCGCTGCTCGGCGCCGCCGCGCTGGGCGATATCGGCAAGCATTTCCCGGATACCGACCCGCAGTTCAAGGGTGCCGACAGCCGCGTCCTGCTGCGTCACGTGCTGGCCCAGGTGAAGGCCAAGGGCTGGAAGGTCGGCAATGTCGACGGGACCATAGTCGCCCAGGCACCGAAGATGGCTCCGCACATCGAGGCGATGCGCGCCCAAATCGCCGCAGACCTCGAAGTCGAGCTGGACCAGGTCAATGTCAAGGCCACCACTACCGAGAAGCTCGGCTTCACCGGTCGCGAGGAGGGCATCGCCGTGCATGCGGTCGCCCTGTTGCTGCCCGCATGATCGAACTCGAACTGCTCGGCCCATGCGCCCATGGCGAGCCCCTTGGCAGGGCGCAACTGAAAGCCACTGCCGAGGATTTCCAGGTCGATGAAGTGCTGGATATCCCACTCGCCGGTGAAGGCGAGCACCTCTGGCTCTGGGTGGAGAAGCGCGAGCTGAACACCGAGGAAGCGGCGCGGCGCATCGCCCGGGCCGCAGGTGTGCCGCTGCGAGTGGTCAGCTATGCCGGCCTCAAGGATCGCCAGGCGTTGACCCGCCAGTGGTTCAGCCTGCATCTGCCGGGCAAGGCCGATCCCGATCTTGCTGCCGCGGAGAACGCCAACCTGCGCATCCTCAAGCGCGAGCGACACAAGCGCAAACTGCAGCGTGGCGCCCATTCGGCCAACGGATTCACCCTGCGCCTTACCCGCCTGCAGGCCGACCGCGCCGCTCTGGAGCAACGCCTCCAGCGTCTGGCTGAGGCCGGCGTGCCCAACTATTTCGGCCTGCAGCGTTTCGGTCATGGCGGCGGCAATGTGCAGGATGCCCGCGCCTTCGCCGAGCGCAAGGAGTTGCCGGTGCAACGCAATCTGCGTTCGCGCCTGCTATCGGCCGGCCGCAGCTTCCTGTTCAACCGGGTGCTGGCCGAACGGGTAGCCGCCGGCACCTGGAACCAGGCCCAGGTCGGCGACCTGCTGGCCTTCACCGATAGCCGCAGCTTCTTCGCCGCCGGAGCGGAGGAATGCGGCGATCCGCGCCTGGCACAACTCGACCTGCATCCCACCGGCCCGCTCTGGGGCGCGGGCCAATCTCCCGCGGCAGGCCTCAGCCAGACGCTGGAGCAGGGCGTTGCCGATGCCGAGCCGGCCCTGCGCGACTGGCTCGCCGAAGCGGGAATGGCGCACGAACGGCGCATCCTGCGCCTCCCCATCGGCGGCCTGACGTGGCATTATCCCGAGCCTGACGTTCTGCAACTGGAATTCGTCCTGCCGGCTGGATGCTTCGCCACCGCAGTGGTGCGTGAGCTCGTCGATCTGCTGCCGGCAGGGCAGATGGAAAACCCATGCGCATTCTGATTTCCAACGACGACGGGGTGAATGCCCCCGGGCTCGCCGCTCTGCATGGTGCGCTCAAGGATTACGCCGACTGTGTGGTCATTGCACCGGACCAGGACAGAAGTGGCGCCAGCAGTTCCCTGACCCTGGACCGCCCGCTTCACCCCTGCACGCTGGAGAACGGCTTCATCAGCCTCAACGGTACACCGACCGATTGCGTCCACCTGGGCCTCAATGGCTTGCTGGAGCAGCTTCCGGACCTGGTGGTGTCGGGCATCAACCTGGGCGCCAACCTGGGCGATGACGTGCTCTATTCCGGCACGGTGGCCGCGGCCCTGGAAGGGCGCTTCCTGGCCCTGCCGGCGTTCGCCTTTTCGCTGCTCTCGCGCCAGGCGGACAACCTGCCGACCGCTGCCCATATCGCTCGCCGCCTCGTGGCAGCTCACGACAGGCTCGACCTGCCGCCGCGCACCGTGCTCAACGTGAACATCCCCAACCTGCCGCTGGATCATATCCGCGGTATCCAGGTCACTCGCCTCGGCCATCGCGCCCGCGCTGCGGCGCCGGTGAAGGTAGTCAATCCGCGTGGCAAGGAGGGATACTGGATATCCGCAGCCGGCGACGCCGAGGACGGTGGGCCGGGGACGGACTTCCATGCGGTGATGCAGGGCTATGTGTCCATCACGCCCCTGCAGCTCGATCGCACCTTCAACGAGGCGTTCAACTGCCTCGGCAGTTGGCTGGAGGACCTGCTCTGATGTCCCGGGAACAGGATGACCTGATGCGCCGCGGGATCGGCATGACGTCCCAGCGAACCCGCGAGCGCCTTATCCAGCGCCTTTACGAGGAAGGGCTGTCCAACGCCCATGTGCTCGAGGCGATTCGCCGGACGCCGCGTCACCTGTTCGTCGACGAGGCCCTGGCCCATCGGGCCTACGAAGACACCGCATTGCCCATCGGCCACAACCAGACCATCTCCCAGCCTTACATGGTTGCGCGGATGACCGAGTTGCTGCTGGCCGCCGGCCCGCTGGACAAGGTGCTGGAGATCGGCACCGGGTCCGGTTACCAGACGGCGATCCTCGCCCAGCTGGTGGAGCGGGTGTTTTCCGTGGAGCGCATCCAGGTGCTTCAGGACAAGGCCAAGGAGCGCCTGGCCGTGCTCAACCTGCGCAACGTGGTGTTTCGCTGGGGAGATGGCTGGGAGGGCTGGTCCGCGCTGGCACCCTACAACGGCATCATAGTGACCGCCGCGGCTGCGGACGTCCCGCAGGCGTTGCTTGATCAACTGGCCCCGGGCGGGCGCCTGGTCATCCCGGTTGGAGCAGGTGACGTGCAGCAACTGATGCTGATCGTTCGCGAAGAGCAGGGCTTCACCCGTCATGTGCTCGACGCGGTGCGTTTCGTGCCCCTGCTCAGCGGTCCGCTGGCCTGAGACCGGCCCAAGGGAACCTGCGTCGCGGGCAACTTTCTGATGCACCGCCAAGCTGGCGTCTTGCTGTACTTTGTGCGGCAGGCGGCTGGCCCGTTCGGATATTTCCGGCACAATAACTACGATCTTGGAACGTTGGGAAAAGGGGACAAGAGTGAGCCTGATGGCCATTCGGCAGAGGATTCGCATTGGAAGGGGGCTCACCTGGTTGCCCGCTATCGCCGTTGGCATCCTGCTGGCCGGCTGCTCCAGCCCCCAGCGTGACGGTGTCAGCGTCGTCGACCGCAGCCAGTCGGGAGCCGCTTCCTCCTCGAAACGGCAACCCGTCACCAGCGGCCAGTACCGGGTCCAGCGTGGCGACACTCTTTATTCCATCGCCTTCCGCTTCGGCTGGGACTGGAAAGCCCTGGCCGCACGCAACGGAATTCCGGCGCCTTACGTGATTCGCCCCGGTCAGATAATTCGCTTTGACGTTCAGCCCGGTCAGACACGTCCGAGGGCGGTTGCTACGGCCCCTGTAGTCACCAAACCTAGGACCGGCAGCAGCGTTTCCAGCCAGCCGTCCGTGCCGGCCACGCAGCCGGCTGTCCGCCCCCCGACCCCGGTGCCGGCCCCGGTGACGCCCGCCCCGTCGCGGGCGCCGGAAGCCTCTAGCACGCGCTCTGCAGCCGGTTGGGCCTGGCCCGCGAGCGGCCCTCTGATCGGCCGTTTTTCCTCAAACGGCAGTTTGAATAAAGGGATTGATATCGCTGGGGAATTAGGCCAGCCTGTCTTGGCTGCGTCAGATGGTTCAGTTGTTTATGCCGGAAGTGGATTACGGGGCTACGGCGAACTGGTCATCATCAAACACAGCGACACCTACGTAAGCGCCTACGGTCATAACCGCCGGCTGCTGGTGCGGGAGGGACAGCAGGTCAAAGTCGGACAGACAATTGCCGAGATGGGCTCAACGGGAACGGACCGGGTGAAGCTTCATTTTGAGATTCGCCGCCAAGGTAAACCTGTAGACCCGCTGCAATACCTGCCACGTCGTTGACCCGTTTTTCAGCCCGTTCCACCACGTGGTAAGGACGGGCTCGGACGGCGCCAGGGAAGAAAGGCATCGTCAGGGCTTGTTGTCGAACTCAGCAAGGGACAACAACAATGGCACTCAATAAAGAAGCGCCGGAGTTTGACGTCGATGACGAACTGCTCCTTCTGGAGCCGGGCGTCATATTGGACGATGCGTTGAGCGAGGATAACGACGCGCCTCTGCCCACCGCCAAATCCAGGCACTCAACCTCACCCAAGCAACACAAGTACATCGACTACACCCGCGCGCTCGATGCAACCCAGCTGTATCTCAACGAGATCGGCTTTTCCCCCCTGCTAACCCCGGAAGAAGAAGTGCACTTCGCGCGCCTCGCTCAGCGCGGAGATCCTGCCGGGCGCAAGCGCATGATCGAAAGCAACCTCCGACTCGTGGTGAAGATCGCGCGACGCTATGTCAATCGCGGGCTCTCGCTGCTCGACCTGATCGAAGAGGGCAACCTCGGCCTGATCAGGGCGGTGGAGAAGTTCGATCCGGAGCGGGGATTCCGCTTTTCCACCTATGCCACCTGGTGGATCCGTCAGACCATCGAACGGGCCATCATGAACCAGACCCGGACCATCCGCCTGCCCATCCATGTGGTCAAGGAGCTCAACGTCTACCTGCGGGCGGCGCGTGAGCTGACCCACAAGCTCGACCACGAGCCCTCACCGGAAGAAATCGCCAACCTGCTGGAAAAGCCGGTTGATGAGGTCAAGCGCATGCTCGGCCTCAATGAGCGGGTGACCTCGGTGGACGTTTCCCTTGGGCCGGACTCCGACAAGACTCTGCTGGACACTCTGACCGACGACCGTCCGACCGATCCCTGCGAACTGCTGCAGGATGACGACCTTTCGCAAAGCATCGACCAGTGGCTTTCCGAACTGACCGACAAGCAACGCGAAGTAGTCGTGCGGCGCTTTGGTCTGCGCGGTCATGAGAGCTGCACCCTCGAAGAGGTGGGCCAGGAGATCGGCCTGACCCGCGAGCGGGTGCGGCAGATCCAGGTCGAAGCGCTGAAGCGTCTTCGGGAAATCCTGGAGAAGAACGGGCTCTCCAGCGATGCGCTGTTCCAGTAGCACCTTGGTGTCCTGAAAGAACCCGGCTTCGGCCGGGTTTTTTTATGCGCTGCAATGTAAGTGATTGCTTACACGCTTTGTACGTGATCGCTGGAAGTTGCTGCTCGTCAAAGGCGAAGTTGCGCTGAGGTAAATATGTAACGCGTTGAAATTATTGGATTTTATTTTAATGGCACAGCGCGTTCTGCTCTTCGGTCAGCCAATTCACCATCTTGCCCGGCGCGTCCGGATCGCTAATATCACACCTGCGTACAGGATGTATGCGGGCTGATAAGGATGTTGGCCAGGACATCGCCGGAGGCGATTCATCAGGATGATGAGCAGGGACTACAGGGAATAGGGACAAAAGAGTGGGCGGGTAATCCCCGCCCCTTTTTTTGCCCGCAGAAAAGCGAAAGGCCCGCAGATATGCGGGCCTTCTTGCATGGACGCGCGGTGACTCAGCGCTCCAGGTGCTCCAGCTTGCCTTTGACGCCATCCCACTCTTCGGCGTCCGGCAGCGCGTCCTTCTTCTCCGTGATGTTCGGCCAGACCTCGGCCAGATCACGGTTCAGCTCGGTGAACTCCTGCATGTCCTCAGGCACTTCATCCTCGGAGAAGATGGCTTGCGCCGGGCATTCAGGTTCGCAGAGCGCGCAGTCGATGCACTCGTCCGGATGAATGACCAGGAAGTTCGGGCCTTCGTAGAAGCAGTCCACCGGACAGACTTCCACGCAGTCGGTGTATTTGCATTTGATGCAGTTGTCGGTGACGACGAAGGTCATTTCTATTCTTCTCCTCAAGCGGCGGCTCGGAAGCCCTCTGCATCGGGCTTCTCAGCTCTGGAACTCACGGCATCGGGGCAGGCTGTTCCCCGAGGTATTCCAGAGCGCGCGGGATTCTAGCAGCTTGTGCGGTCCAAGGGTTAGATGCGTGACTTCAGTGTATATAACAGCTCCAGCGCCTGTCGGGGCGTCAGATCATCCGGCTTGATCTTTGCCAATTCGTCCAGCACCGGGTGTGGCAGGCTGGCGAACAGGTCGCTCTGCATGGGCGCGCTCGGCTGGCCGGGAGCCGGGCGCGGGACTTCATGGGGCAGGCTGGTGGTTTCCAGGCGCGCCAGATGTTCGCGGGCGCGCTGGATCACGCCACCCGGGACCCCCGCCAGTTGCGCCACGGCCAGGCCGTAACTCTGGCTGGCCGGACCTGGCAGCACGTGGTGCAGGAAGACGATGCGCTCGTTGTGCTCGGTGGCGTTCAGGTGCACGTTCGCCACCACCGGCTCGCTTTCCGGCAGTACGGTCAGCTCGAAGTAGTGGGTGGCGAACAGGGTGAAGGCGCGCAGGCGGGCCAGGTGCTCGGCGGCGGCCCAGGCCAGCGACAGGCCGTCGAAAGTACTGGTGCCGCGGCCCACTTCGTCCATCAGCACCAGGCTGCTGGCGCTGGCGTTGTGCAGGATGTTGGCGGTCTCGCTCATCTCCACCATGAAGGTGGAGCGGCCGCCGGCCAGGTCGTCGCTGGAGCCTATGCGGGTGAAGATGCGGTCCACCAGCGACAGTTCGCAGCTTGCCGCCGGCACGAAGCAGCCGATGTGGGCGAGCAGGACTATCAATGCGGTCTGGCGCATGTAGGTCGACTTACCGCCCATGTTCGGGCCGGTGATGATCAGCATGCGGGTGGCGTCGTCCAGGGCCAGGTCGTTGGCCACGAAGGGCGTGTCCAGCACCTGCTCCACCACCGGATGGCGGCCCTGGTTGATGCGCATGCAGGGCTCGTCGACGAAGCGCGGACGGTTCAGGTCGAGGTTCAGTGCACGCTCGGCGAAGTTGCTCAGCACGTCCAGCTCGGCCAGGGCGGCTGCGGTGTCCTGCAGCGGCGCCAGTTGCTCGATCAGCAGCTCCAGCAGCTCGTCGTAGAGCAGTTTTTCCCGCGCCAGGGCGCGGCTCTTGGCCGACAGCGCCTTGTCTTCGAAGGCTTTCAGCTCCGGGGTGATGAAGCGCTCGGCACCCTTTAGGGTCTGGCGACGGATGTAGTCCGCCGGCGCCTGCTCGGCCTGCACGCGGGGCAGTTCGATGTAGTAGCCGTGGATGCGGTTGTAGCCGACCTTGAGGTTCGGCAGGCCGGTGCGGGCCTTCTCCCGGGCCTCCAGGTCCATCAGGTACTGGCCGGCGTTCTCGCTCAGGGCCTGCAGCTCGTCCAGCTCGGCGTCGTAGCCGGTCTTGATCACCCCGCCGTCGCGGATCACTGCAGGCGGGTTGTCGATGACGGCACGGGCCAGCAGGTCGGCCAGCTCCGGGTAGGTGCGGATGCTGCCTGCCAGGGTCTGCAGGTGCGGCGCCTCCAGCTCGGTCATGGCGCCTTGCAACTGGGGCAGGGCGGCGAGGGCATCGCGCAGGCGCGCGAGGTCGCGGGGACGGGCGTTGCGCAGGCCGATGCGCGCGAGGATGCGTTCCACATCGCCGATTTCCTTCAGCTGTGGCTGCAGGGTCTCGAAGCGGTAGCGGTCCAGCAGGCAGTCAATGGCGTCCTGGCGGGCTTCCAGCACGGCGCGATCGCGCAGCGGGCGGTTCAGCCAGCGGCTCAGCAGGCGGCTGCCCATGGCGGTCTGGCAGCGATCGATCACCGATTGCAGGGTATTGTCGCGGCCGCCGGAAAGGTTGACGTCCAGCTCCAGGTTGCGGCGGCTGGCAGCATCGAGGATCACGGTGTCGTCGATGCGCTCATGGCGCAGGCTGCGCAGGTGGGGCAGGGCGGTGCGCTGGGTTTCCTTGGCGTAGCCCAGCAGGCAGCCGGCGGAGCCGATGGCCAGGGTCAGGGTCTCGCAGCCGAATCCCTTGAGGTCCTGTACCCCGAACTGCTGGCACAGGCTCTTCTTCGCCGAGTCGCGGTCGAAGTCCCAGGGCGCGCGGCGACGCACGCCACGGCGCTTCTCCGCGGGAAGGCCCTGGGGCCAGTCGTCGGGGATCAGCAGTTCGGCCGGGTTGAGGCGTTCAAGTTCGGCCAGGAGGGTCTCCCAGCCCTTGATCTCCTGCACGCTGAAGCGGCCGCTGGTGATGTCCAGCACCGCCAGGCCGAACAGGCGCTCGTCGCCCAGCACGGCAGCCAGCAGGTTGTCGCGGCGCTCATCGAGCAGCGCTTCGTCGCTGATGGTGCCGGGAGTGATGATGCGCACCACCTGGCGCTCCACCGGCCCCTTGCTGGTGGCCGGGTCGCCGATCTGCTCGCAGATCACCACCGACTCGCCGAGCTTGACCAGTTTGGCCAGGTAGCCCTCCACCGAGTGGAAGGGAATGCCGGCCATGGGAATGGCCTTGCCCGCCGATTGGCCCCGGGAGGTCAGGGTGATGTCGAGGAGCTTGGCGGCCTTCTTGGCGTCCTCGTAGAAGATCTCGTAGAAGTCGCCCATGCGGTAGAACATCAGTTGGTCCGGGTGCTGGTTCTTCAGCCTCCAGTACTGCGCCATCATGGGTGTGTGTTCGCTGAGATCGCTCATTGCCTGGCCTTGCGTGCAAAAGGCGCTAGTGTACGGTATCCCGCTGGCCCGCTTTAACCCCGGAGTACACATGTCCGTTACCGAAGATGAGCTGACGCTGCTGGCCGCCCGGCTCGGCGAGAAACTGAAGGCGCGCGGCGAGCGGGTGAGCACCGCGGAGTCCTGCACCGGTGGCGGCATCGCCGAAGCCATCACGCGGATTCCCGGCAGCTCGGCCTGGTTCGAGGCCGGCTATGTCACCTATTCCAACCAACAGAAGACCGACCAGTTGGCTGTGCCCGCCGAATTGTTCCCGCAGGTCGGGGCGGTCAGTCGTGAAGTGGTCGAGGCGATGGTGCGTGGCGCACAGAAGCGCAGCGGTGCGCGCTTCGCGGTGGCGGTCAGTGGTGTCGCCGGCCCCGATGGCGGCTCCCCGGAGAAACCGGTGGGCACCGTCTGGCTGGCCTGGGGCGATGGCGCCGAAGTCGAGGCCGTGCGCCGCCAGTTCCCCGGCGATCGCCTGGCGGTTCGTCGGCAGGCGGTCGCCGCTGCCCTGCACGGATTGATCCGACTAGCTGCAGGAGAAAAAGCCGGGCAGGGGTAGGCGAGCGGGTTGCCCTATGGAATAATACTGTCTACTTATACAGTTATTGGTGGCCGCCAGGCCCTCTTGATTTTAGTGAGGACTTCAATGGACGAGAACAAGAAGCGCGCGTTGGCTGCTGCCCTGGGCCAGATCGAAAAGCAGTTCGGCAAGGGCGCGGTAATGCGCATGGGCGACCATGACCGCCAGGCCATCCCGGCCATTTCCACCGGCTCCCTGGGCCTGGACATCGCCCTCGGCATCGGCGGCCTGCCGAAAGGCCGTATCGTCGAGATCTACGGTCCCGAATCCTCCGGCAAGACCACCCTGACCCTCTCCGTCATCGCCGAAGCCCAGAAGATGGGCGCCACCTGTGCCTTCGTCGACGCCGAACACGCCCTGGACCCGGACTACGCCGGCAAGCTCGGGGTGAACGTCGATGACCTGCTGGTTTCCCAGCCGGACACCGGCGAGCAGGCCCTGGAAATCACCGACATGCTGGTGCGCTCCAACGCCGTCGACGTGATCATCGTCGACTCCGTGGCAGCCCTGGTACCCAAGGCCGAGATCGAAGGCGAAATGGGCGACTCCCACGTCGGCCTGCAGGCGCGCCTGATGTCCCAGGCCCTGCGCAAGATCACCGGCAACATCAAGAACGCCAACTGCCTGGTCATCTTCATCA
>RCUL01000741.1_pt1 | contig 14315 bp, 12 predicted proteins | sample 2167521 | NCBI WGS metagenome assembly RCUL01 (sample SAMN09932745, study PRJNA488358) | compost metagenome | feature: garden; material: soil; isolation source: compost soil in acetic acid-enriched culture | place: Germany: Experimental Botanical Garden Goettingen | collected 2016-01-27
GGCACCCCGCCGACTGCATCGGCGAATGCGGCGCCGCCATCGGCCCGGCCATGCTCGCCGTGGCCCTGGCCGCCTGCCGCAAGGGCTATGGCGAAGGCCCCAACATCTTCTGCCACCTGGGCAACGACGCGGGCCAACGCGCCGTCGCCCTGCTGAGCTATCAATCGGTGAGGGCCGCCTGATGGGAAACCAGGTCTACGCCAACAACATGGAAGTGTCCTGCAAGTCGGCCAACGGCAAAGCCGTCGCCTGCTTCCCGGACGTCTGCTTCACCCCGCCACTGACGCCTGCCACCCCGCCGGGAGTACCCATCCCCTACCCCAACACCGGCATGGCCAGCGATACCACCAACGGCAGCAAGACGGTGAAGATCACCGGCAAGGAAGTGATGCTCAAGGACAAGAGCTACTTCAAGACCAGCACCGGCGACGAAGCCGGCAGCGCGCCGAAGAAAGGCGTCGTCACCAGCAAGATCAAGGGCAAGGTCTACTTCACCGCCTGGTCCATGGATGTGAAGTTCGAGGGCGAGAATGTGGTGCGGCATATGGATTTGACGACGCATAACCATGCCTCGATGCCGGGAAACACCCCCCCGTGGATGTATGCGGATGAGCTTGCCACACCGGGTGGAAAAGACCCCTGCGCTGACGACCGAGATAAGCAGAAAAAGGCATGTGAAGACTACGAACCCAACGAAGCCTGTGATGGCGCCAAACCCTCGCGGCGGAAGGTCAGCGGTGAAGCGCATACCTTGGCAGATCAAATTGCGGCAGATAAATGCCTCGCAGCCATGCGTTGCACCTTGCGTCCCTACAAACCGACCGACACCGAAAAAGCCGACGGCAACTCCTGTTGTCCCTCACAAACCCCGCACCATTTGATTGAAGCCAGCGCGGTGCATGCCAGTGGCCGCGATGGTTCGACCCTGGCCGGAGTTTCCGAGGACTACAGAGAGGGTAAGGCGCTTTCGATCTGTGCCGAGGGACAAACACAGTTCACCGGCACCCATGGCATGTTGCACACCTTCCAGAGTGCAGGGGCGGCGGGCGCGCCGACAGAAACCTTGGCGGTCAACGGCGGGGGTACTGTCACAGCCCCGACGACCACCTACGGAGCCGCCAAGGAGAATGCGGCGAAAGCGGTGACGAAAACCTTCCCGGAGTCGGCCTGCGATGAAGACTGCATCAAGCATCAGCTCGACTATTACCACAAGCGTCAGGGAATGAACGACGGCACCAAAATCAAGGCTGTGCAAACCGGCAACTTTGCTGCGAGCGACGTTAGCGACGCTTCCGCAAGAGCGGTGGCACGCACCGACGCCATTCATGCAGCCGGAGGTGCTGGAGGCGGCGGTGGACGATAACTCTCAAGAAAATGGAGCGTTTATATGGCTGGACATTGGACACACACTTTTTCTTTCGTCACAGGAGCCGTGCGTTTTTTCGACTTGTCGTATATCGCGATGAGCGGCGATGAACTAGACCGCGAAAAAATTCCACACAGCTACTTTTCCGAGTGGGACTCGGGTACTTGGCGAGACTTGGGGAAAACGCTGTGGCCGACTGCCGGAATAGCTATTGCCAAAACCCCGATACAACAGATGTGCGCCGTCGGCATGTACGGCGGAGTCAAGCTGGCGGGCAGTGGCGATGTCCATGAGGAACAGATAGGCGCAAATCAGGAGGCTATCAGGGCACGCGGCCCGCTACGTGGTGTACGCACCATCGGCCAGCATGTGTATGTTGTAGGGATGAACCGCCAGGCATGGCGCCGGGATGATGCCCATCAATGGACCTCCATCGATCAGGCCGCCCGGCCGGCCGACGGTAGCAAGGAGGTGGTCGGTTTCGAAGCGGTGGATGGGTTTGCCGAATCGGATATCTACGCAGTGGGCTGGAATGGCGAAATCTGGCACTACGACGGCAGCGGCTGGCATCAAAAGCAAAGCCCCACCAACATAGTGCTGACCCGGGTGCTCTGTGCGGGCAACGGCGTGGTCTATGCGTCGGGCCGCAAAGGTCTGCTGCTTAAAGGGCGTGACGATAGTTGGGAGGTCATCGATCACCAAAGCATGATCGACGATATCTGGGATCTCGCCTGGTATCACGACAAGCTCTACCTGTCGACGATGCACGGCCTCTTTACGCTCGACCAGGACAAGCTCCTGGCTGTCGATTTCGGCGAGGACTCGCCCAACAGTTGCTACCACCTGAGCGCCGCAGACGGTGTGCTGTGGTCCATCGGCGGCAAGGACATCATGGCCTTCGACGGTAACAACTGGACGCGAATTGACTGACAATGGCCGTCACAATTCCCCAGATCCTTAATCAACACGCCGACGAAGCGGCCTTTCTCGCAGGACTGCGCGACTACGCCGTTCGCGCCCCCCACTACAGCCTGAACGATCTGCTCAAACTCGACAAACGCCTCGAGGCCCATCTCGATGGCTTGCGGATCGCCGGCCCGGCCGGGCTGGAGACGCTGCTGCGGCAGCTCGGGCCGAACGCCGGCGGCGAAGTCTTCGCCGCCGCCGTGCTGGCCTTCGAGTCCGGCAATAGCGCCGCCCTGTCCAAACTCAGCGAACAGCTGCGCACCTCCCAGGCAGCCGAGCGCTCTTTCTCGGCCGCGCTCGGCTGGCTGGATTGGAGTTTGGTGGAGCCCTGGATCGAGCGCCTGCTGGTTTCTCCGGAGCCGCTGTTCCGCCGCATCGGCCTGGCGGCCTGCGGCATGCACAGGCGCGACCCGGGCCCGGCGCTGCTGGCCGGGCTGTCCCATGCCGATCCCGGTGTGCTTGCGGCTGCCGCACGCACTGCCGGCGAATTGCGCCGGCGCGACCTGGTGGCGGCCATTCGCGCCCATCGACTGCACGCCGAACCGGCCCCCCGTTTCTGGGCCAACTGGGCCAGCGCGCAGATGGGCGATGAGGAGGCCCTGGAGCCCCTGCGGCAGTTCGCCGAGCAGACTGGCGAATTCCAGTCGCGCGCGCTGGCGGTGCTGCTCTGCTGGCAACCACGGGATGCCAGCATCGCCTGGGTGCGCGGGTTGATGCAGAGCCCGGCCCATAGGCGCCTGGTCATCCAGGCCACTGGCCTGCTCGGCGACCCGGTGTCCATCCCATGGCTGATCCAGCAGATGCACGACCTGCCCCATGCCCAAGTGGCCGGAGAAGCGTTCAGCCTGATCACCGGCGCCGATCTCGCCTTGCTCGACCTGGAGTTGCAGGACCTCCCGGATATCGATGCTGGCCCGACTGACGACCCAGGCGATCCCGATGTGGCGATGAGCCCAGACGAAAGTCTGCCCTGGCCAGATCCGCAACTGATCAAAGCCTGGTGGCAGCGGCATGCCGGCGAGTTCCAGACCGGTCAGAACTACCTGTTGGGACAGAAGCAGAGCGAGCACTCTTTCCTGCATGCGCTTGAGCACGGCCAACAACGGCAGAGGATCGTCGCAGCCTGCTGGCTGGGACGCTATCGCCCGACCGAACCGTTTTTCCCCACCAGCGCACCAGCCTGGCGGCAAAAGGTCCTGCTTGGGGATGGCTGAGAAAGACTTCCCGATCCTGCTGAATTACGCCCTGTCCAAAGTCCAAACCGGTAGACAAGGCGGAAGGTTGCGCAGTTGACACAGTGCGCGGGAGATCGAGAAAACCACGACCCAGGTGCGAGCCAAGGTCGAGTATCCATTTCGAATGATCAAGCGCCAGGGGAGACAGTGCCGGCTCCCCCTTTCCGCCCACTCTACCCCGCTCAGTTGCCAGTGCGCTGGCAGCCAAAGGCACCGATGCAATTCCGAACCTGAACGCACGCTAGCCGAAGGTTTTCATAAACGGCTCAGCACACTGCCGGATTGCCGCGACCACATTCGGTGCCCGCTCGCCCAGCTCGATCGAGTGGGCCAGCACCCGCTCCAGTGTTTGCAACTGCTCGCGAATGACCTCCTCTGGCCGGGTCACATCACACGCCTTGGCGAACTCCAGCAACCCCTGTCGCGAGGCGAACAGTGACTTGTTGCCGACCAGATCCAGCGCCAATACGTCCTCCGGAATGTAGGCCGTGGTGTTGACGATATCGTAGGCCGGCGCCAGTTGCGCATCGCGCTGGGTAGGGTCGGAATACAGCAGCCCGAAGTTCTTCAGGTGGGCGTCACCGTTCCCGACGATGCAGCTCAGGCTAACCATGGCGAACAACTGCGCCAGTGAACCCTGCACCTGCTCGGGCGGACAGAATAGGCGGATAGCCTTGGCGATGGCCGAATAGCTCTTGCTGTACTTCTGCTCCGCAGCAAGCCCCATCAATGCAGCCATGTCTTCAAAACCAATGGGATTGAGTTGCTCGTCCCGGTCAAAGCGGCGCATGACGAATAGCTTGGTGTTGTCGGACAGGTAGAACTCCGGCACCGCAATCCCAGCCTCCCTGGCCACGGACATGCAGAGGAACTCATTGATCGCCAGCCCCGGAAACTCGTCCCGACCGCTCTTGATGATCAGGTCGGAGGTTTTCGAGGTAAAACGCTGCGGCGCGGAGTCCTGCTGCTCTGGCACCAGTACCTTGGGCTGCACGCCCGATATCCCGGCGCGCAAAATGTAGCGATCCACCAGGCCAGCGAAAATGTCCTCGGCACCATCCCAGGCCAGGATTTCCTCCAGTTTTTCGCCGGGGAACTTCTGACGCCGCAAGAGCGCATCGACCTCTGGTGAACTCACCGCTACTCGCCCAATAGGCGAACTGCTGCCAGAGAGCGCCAGCAGCAACACGGGATCGACATTCACCACCTTGGCCAGGCGGTTACGCAACTGTTCCAGGACATAGCCTTCCGGCAAGTTCATCTGGAAAATCGGGTGCAGCTCCCGGTGGCGGTATTCATCCAGACGCACGGGCATCAGCAAACTGATCGCCGCCTGTGCCTTGGCGTCTTCGTGGTAGCGGAACAGATAGTCCCCGGCGGAGCTGAGAATCTTCCCGCTCTCGCCCTCTGGCGTTGCAACCTGCAGCCGGGCCGTCATCAGTCGAACACTCCCTGGATCTCGTCCAACGTGGGCATTGCAGCGGGCACCAGCGCGAACTCACAGTCCAGGGCTCCCAGTACTCGCGCATAGGCCGTCATACCCACCGACAAGTCGCCCCTCTCGATGGCGATGACCTTTTGCCGGGTGATGCCAGCCAAGGTCGCCAGTTTGGCCTGGGTCAGCCCGCGATTCAGGCGGCGCTGCCGAACCTGCTCGCCAAGGCGCCTCGCGATAAGGGAATAATCCATGTTCTGTATGCGTAACAAATTTGATTAAATGTAACGTATACCTAACCTTGGCAAAAATCAAAGCAGATAAGAGAGTTACCCAGAGCCTTGGGCGTGTCCTGGCGGATTCCGCGTGGGTACGTTGTGTAAATTCATCCATCAACCGGGTGAAATTGCACCTTCTCCTGGGTGATTTTCCAGCCCCCACCTATCCCGCCTGCCCTACTTCTCGCTGCCCGCAGCATTGCGCGCCTCGCTCGGCGTACACCCGTAGCGCGCCTTGAAGCTGCGGGCGAAATGGGCCTGGCTGGAAAAACCGTGGCGGTAGGCGACCTCGCTGATATCCAGGCCGCTGGCCTGCGGGCTGCTGAGCAGGCGGCGTGCCAGTTCCAGGCGCTTGTCGCCGATGTAGCGGCCGGGCGAGCTGCCTTCCAGGGCGAACAGCCGCGCCAGGTGGCGCACCGAGATGCCCACTGCGGCGGCCACCCATTCGCAGCTCAGACCGGGGTCCCCCAACCGCTCGGCGATCACCCGCTTGGCGGCCAGCAGATAGGATGCGCTATGGGCGCTGACGCGGCGCTCGCCAGTCTGGCCGGAGATGATGTTCGCCAGCAGTTCGAAGGCATCGTCCTCGAAGCCCCCCACGTCCTGATTCGCCGGTCTCTCGAAGAAACCCTGGGTACGCTCGCACAGGGTGCGGATCAGCAAGCGCTGCGATCGTGACTCGGCGCCGATTTTCAACGGTGCGTCGAGACGCTCCAGGCAGCGCGCCTGGAACAGATCCTGGGAGATATCGAAGATGTACTGGCGCATGTTGCCGGAGAAACCGAACAGGTAGGGCTTGTCGGTGCGATAGATGACCAGCTCGCCCGGCTCCAGCAGCGTGCAGCCCCCTCCCTGGTAGAAGAACGAACGGCTCTCCTGCACCAGTGAGACGAAGACCGACTCCTTGGGGATCGAACGGATCATCGAGCAGTCCCGTTCCACCACGTGCTCGTTGCCCTTCACCAAGGCGATGCTCAGGCCGTCCAGTTCGAGGTTCGACTGGGACGCGACCAGGCCGCTGTTGGAGTAGGAAGAACACTTGAGGCCAACAAGGATGGAGGCGTTGTATTGCTCCCAGAAGCTCAGTCGCTGATCGACCGGTATGTCGTGGGTACTGGCTCGCCGGGTTTCGAGCAAGGCGCATGAAGTCATTTTTGTAGTTCTCATGTGACTGCTGCGTATCGATCCCCCGGGCAAGGCATGGCAGCTCCCGGGGACCTGTCGTCGCAAGGAGCGCGGCAACCGCTTCCAACCGCTGGCCCCGATTGCCCGCCTCGCGACGCCCGATCATTAACATCTGAACGGTAGTCGTCGTCAACCTTGCTTCCGCGCCTAGATCGAGGCTGTCCGAAAAGCGCAAACAACAGGGCCGGGTCGGTCAAACCCGCTGCCGCCGCCATCCCTAGAGTGGGTCTCAGTCACAACAACGACAGAGACCGAGAGATGCCTGAGCCCGCCCACAGCGAATTCTGGAAGGACCTGCAACCCATCCCCAACTGCTTCAAGCCCGATGCCAAACCCGAGGTCTACCTGCCCGATGCGGCGAACGACGACCTGCGCCTCTACGTGCCCTTCACCGAGACCGTGTCATCCCGCCCGCTGTGGATCTCGCCCAGCGAAAACCGCTGGTGCGACATCCTCATGGCCCGCAGTGCCGGCCTGGTCAACCGCCACTACCACCCCCACGAGGTGTTCGCCTACACCATCTCCGGAAAGTGGGGCTACCTCGAACATGACTGGACCGCCACCGCCGGCGACTTCGTCTACGAGACGCCCGGCGAAGGCCACACCCTGGTGGCCTACGAGCACGAGGAGCCGATGCGCGCCTTCTTCATCGTCAAAGGTCCGCTGATCTGGCTCGACGAGCACGGCGAACCGGACGGCTACTTCGACGTGCACGCCTACATCGCGATGTGCCGCGAGCACTACGAAAAGATCGGCATCGGCGCTGCCTACATCGACAGCCTGTTCCGCTAACCACCAGCCCGGGCGCCCACCGCGGCGCCCGGGAGGAGAACCCCATGGCGCATAACAATTCCAACGCCAGCTACGAAAACGTCCTGCTTGGCGTGCTGTTCCTCACCTTCGGCTTCGTCTTCTTCGACCGTCTGGCGCTGTCCTTCCTCTTTCCCTTCATGGCGGAAGAACTGCAGCTCAGCAACCGCCACTTGGGGATGCTCTCCTCGGTGCTGGCCCTGGCCTGGGCGGTTTCCGGCGCGCTGGTGGGCGCCTGGTCGGACCGCAAGGGCATACGCAAGCCGCTCCTGGTGGTCGCGGTGATCCTCTTCTCGCTGTGCTCGGCGCTCTCCGGGCTGGTGGGCGGCTTTCTCAGCCTGCTGCTGTTCCGCGCGGTCATGGGCCTGGCCGAAGGGCCGATCCTGCCACTCTCGCAATCCTTGATGGTGGAAGCTTCCTCGCCCCATCGACGCGGGCTGAACATGGGCCTGCTGCAGGGCTCGGCCGCGGGCCTGCTCGGCGCGGTGATCGGCCCGCCGGTGATGATCGCCCTCGCCGAAGCCTTCGGCTGGCGCCACGCGTTCATCATCTCGCTGGTGCCTGGCCTGGTGATCGCCTGGCTGATCTGGCGCTACGTGCGACCCGATGACAAGTCGCAGAAGCCCGCCGCCCAGCCGCTTGCCGAAGTGACGGACAAGGGCAGCCGCCTGGCCCTGCTCAAGAGCCGCAACATCGTGCTCTGCACATTGATCAGCTGCGTGTTCCTCACCTGGTTCATCGTGCTGATCTCCTTCACCCCGACCTTCCTCGTCACCCAGCGCGGCTACAGCCCCGCGAGCATGGGCGGGATCATGAGCTGCCTGGGCGTGGCCTGGGTGTTCTGGGGCTTCGCCGTGGCGGCGATTTCCGACCGCATCGGCCGCCGGCCGACCCTGGTGCTGTTCTCCCTGGTCGCCGCCTGTTGCCCGCTGGCACTGCTCTACGCGCCGACGCCCACCATCCTCGGCGCGCTGATGCTGCTGACCTACACCGGCCTCGGCTGCTTCACCCTGTTCATGGCCACCATCCCGGCGGAGACAGTCTCTCGCAGCGTCATCGCCACCGCGCTGGGCATGATCATGGGCATCGGCGAACTCATCGGCGGCTTCGTCGCCCCCACCATCGCCGGCTTCGCCGCCGACCGCTACGGCCTCTCCATCGTCATGTGGATGTCCTGCGGCGGTGCACTGCTGGCCGCCCTCCTCTCGCTCTTCCTCAAGGAAACCGCCCCCGCTGTGCTCGCCCGCAAGGCCGGCCGGGCTGCGTCCAATGCCACTCAACTGCAAGGAAACCCGTGATGAAAGCTCTACGCTGGCATGGCGCCCGAGACCTGCGCCTGGACGAACTGCAAACCTCCGCTCCCAAGCCCGGCGAGGTGGAAGTCCAGGTCGCCTACTGCGGCATCTGCGGCAGCGACCTGCACGAGTACCAGGACGGCCCGCACTCCATTCCCACCCACAAAGCGCACCCGATCTCCGGCTGCCGCGCACCGCTGACCCTCGGCCACGAATTCAGCGGCGTGGTCAGCGCACTGGGCGAAGGGGTGGAAGGTTTCGAGGTCGGCGACCGGGTGGCTGTCGAGCCCATCTACCGCTGCGGCCACTGCCGTTACTGCCGGAACGGCCAGTACAACCTGTGCAGCTCCATGGGCTTCATCGGCCTGATGGGTGACGGCGGCTTCGCCGAGCGCGCCCAGGTACCGGCCTACATGCTGCACCACCTGCCCGACGCCGTGAGCCTGCGACAGGCCGCCGTGCTGGAGCCCGCCGCCGTGGCCCTGCATGCCCTGCGCCAGAGCAGCCTGAAACCCGGCGATAGCTGTGCGGTGTTCGGCCTCGGCCCCATCGGCCTGCTGCTGATCATGCTCGCCCGCCTGCGCGGCATCGGGCGGATCACCGCCGTGGACATCGCCCCCGAACGGCTGCGCCTGGCCCATGAATTCGGCGCCAGCCAGGTGCTGGATGCCCGCGATCTGGATGTCGCTCAGCACCTGCTGCAGAACGGCGGCATCGACTGCGCCTTCGAGGCGGCCGGCAGCCAGGCCACCCTGGACGCCGCCCTGCACAGCCTGCGCAAGGGCGGCGAAGTGGTGCTCGTGGGGCTGATGGGCGAGGCGCGCTTCGACGCCTTCCACCTGGTCAACAACGAGTTGCGCCTGATCAGCAGCGTCGGCTATCGCGGCGTCTACCCCGAGCTCATCGAACTGCTGGCCAGCGGCAGGCTCGACCTCGACCGCGCCGTCACCCGCTGCGTGCCGCTGGAGCAGGCGGTCAGCGCCGGCTTCGACGCGCTGCTGGGCGACAAGGCGCAGATCAAGGTGCTGGTCAACCCGAACCCCGCCCTCGCCGAGGCCTGAACCAACCACCTGGCGACTCCGGGGCTTCCCGCCCCGGACGGCGCCCCGCTGCCCGAAAAACAACAAGAAAGGACGCTCCCCATGATCCGCAAACACCCTCTGACTGCCCTGCTCCTCGGCCTGCCCCTGTTGCCGCTGCCCGGCATCGCCGAAGAGGCACCCGGCCCCCTGGCCGAACTCGGCACGCAACTCGCCGAACGCGGCATCAAGACCCGCGCCACCTTCCTCAGCCTGGCCCTGAAGAACCTCGACACCGGCCCGCGCCCGCACAGCTTCGGCAACAGCGGCGACCTCTTCCTGGGCGCCGACCTGGACCTGGAGAAAATGGCCGGCCTCGACGGCGCCTCCCTGCACGTCGAAGAAACCCTGTTCATCCTCGACCGTGGCACCGGCCAGCCCACCTCACGCGCCTGGCAAGGCGCGGTAGGGAGCTACTTCGGCGGCGCGCCGATCCACAACGACATCGGCGCCAACCAGCTGAGCCTGCTGACCTGGCAACAGCAATGGCTCGGCGGCCGCCTCGACACCCACCTCGGCCGCACCAACGCCCGCCGCTACTTCCTCATCTACAACTGCGAGAGCCAGATCACCTGCAACGACCCGGTGATCGACGCCTCCACCGGCGTCCTGCCGCCGCCCTATGGCAGCTGGGGCGGCTACTTCAAGTACGGGCTTACGCCGACCACCTACCTGCACGCCGGCGCCTTCGAATCCAACCCCGTCGACTACCTGAAGAAGCGCCACGGCCTCGACTTCAGCACCACCGACGCCAGCGGCACCAGCCTGCTGTTCGGCATGGGCCGGCGCGAAGGCCGCGAGCAGAACCCCTACAGCTCCCACTACGAACTCAATGGCTACCACAACACCGCCAGCCAGACCGACCCGCTCACCGGCACCCGCGAGCACGGCAGCAGCGGCGCCTTCTTCAAGTTCCAGCAGACCGTCTGGCGCGCCGACCAGGGCCAAGGTGACGACCCGCAGGCCGCGCAGCTGTTCGGCTCGCTCTCGGCGGCGGCTGACGACAAACAGCCCTTCCGCCACTTCGCCGAGGCCGGCATCAGCTTCTTCGCGCCTTTCGACCGTCCTCGCGACAAGCTCAACTTCAAGGCCAGCTACCTGCGCCTCAACCCCCATCAACTGGAGTTCCAGCGCCAGAGCCGCATCGTCGCCGGCGGCGATCCGAGCCGGGGCTCCCGCGATGTCTACGCCCTGGAAACCAACGCCCACTTCGCCCTTACCCGCCACCTCTCCCTGGAGCCCAGCGTCCAGTACCTCTTCAACCCGGACAACTACTACAACCCCGGCGCCCGTGAGATCAGCGGCGACGGCTTCGTGGTCGGGCTGCAGGTGACGCTGGACGTCGGCTCGCTGCTGGGCCTCTAGACACCACAAGGAGCCACACCATGACCACCCTCCCTAGCCGCTTCGACTACATCATCGTCGGCGCCGGATCAGCCGGCTGCGTGCTGGCCAATCGGCTGTCCGCAGACCCGAACACCTCGGTCTGCCTGATCGAGGCCGGCCCCAGCGACCGCAACCTGTTCCCCGGCAGCTACATCCGCACCCCGGCTGGCATCATCCGCCTGATCGCCAACCCGAAATGGAACTGGATGCACCACTTCAGCCGCGCCGCCGACAGCGGCGAGCCGGATATCCCCTGCCCACGCGGGCGGGTATGGGGCGGCTCCAGCGCCATCAACGGAATGATCTACATCCGTGGCAACCGCCACGACTATGACCACTGGGCCGCCCTGGGCAACCGAGGCTGGAGCTATGGGGAGGTGCTGCCCTACTTCTGCCTCTCCGAGCACTTCGAACCCGGCGAGTCACCCTGGCACGGCCGTGGCGGCGAGCTGAACGTCGCCGAGCTGCGCAGTCCCAGCCCGGTCAACCAGGTGTTCTACCAGGCCGCCGACGAACTCGGCTGGCGCTACAACGCCGACTTCAACGGTGCCGAGCAGGAAGGCATCGGCCCCTTCCACGTCACCCAGATCAATGGCGAACGCTGCAGCGCGGCGCGGGCATTCCTCCATCCGATCCTCCACCGACCCAACCTCCATGTGCTGAGCTCGACCCTCACCCACCGCGTACTGCTGGAAGGCAAACGCGCGGTGGGCGTGGAAGTCAGCCAGGACGGCGAGGTGCTGCACCTCCATGCCGAGCACGAGGTGATCCTCAGCGCCGGCAGCATCAACTCCCCACAGCTGCTGATGCTCTCCGGCATCGGCCCGGCCGCCGAACTGGCCCGCCACGGCATCGCCCTGCGCCATGCACTACCCGGTGTCGGCCAGAACCTGCAGGACCACCAGGACCTGGTGCTGATGTACCGCAGCGGCGCCGACCTGAGTTACGGCCTGTCTCCCAAGGGACTCTGGCCGCTGGCGCGCTCACCCTGGCAGTACCTCTCCGGTCGGCGCGGGCCGCTGACCTCCAACACAGTCGAAGCCGGCGGATTCCTGCGCCTGGCGCCCGATGATCCCACCCCCGAACTCGGCCTGATCGTCGCCCCCGCCCTGAAGAACCAGCCCCAGCGGCTGATCCCCTTCGGCCACGGCATCAGCCTGCACGTAGCGGTGATGCACCCGCAAAGCCGCGGCGAGATCCGCCTCAACTCACCCGACCCGCGCGACAAGCCGCAGCTCCATGCCAACTTCCTCAGCCACCCGGAAGACCTGCGCAAACTGGTGGAAGGCGTACGCCTGGTCCGGCGCCTGGCCAGCACCGCCGCCTTCCGCCGCCACCTGAAAGGCGAACTCATCCCCGGTGACGACATCAGCAGCGACGCGCAGATCGAACAATGGATCCGCCACAACCTCGGCACCGTCTTCCACCCCGTCGGCACCTGCAAGATGGGCCATGACGAACTCGCGGTGGTGGATGACCAACTGCGGGTTCATGGCATCGAGGGGCTTCGAGTGGTGGATGCGTCGATCATGCCAACGCTGATCACCGGCAATACCAATGCGCCGGCGATGATGATTGCGGAGAAGGCCAGCGACATGATCCTCGGTAGTCCACCCAGCCTTATCGAGGGCATGGAAGCGAGAGAAAAAACATGAAAGGGACCGGGCACTCCCGGTCCCTTCAAAACGCCCGGAGGCAGATCAGACCCCGTTTTCCCCCCTCGGCCACAACACCGGAAACAACGGATGCTCCATGGGCGCGCCGTCAGGCAGTTGGTCGGTCAGCCCCGGAAACTCCGGCGAGGTCGTCCAGGCCCTGGGGGCGTGGCGCATGTCCTCGCCGAGAAAGCGCAAGGAGAAGGCCCGCCGCCTTCGACTCCCGCCGACACCGCCGGAGGCATGCAGCGTGAGCATATGGAAGAACACCGCATCGCCCGGCTGCAGTTCCCAGCCGAGGATGCTCCAGCGCGAGCGGTCCGCTTCGATATCCGGCAGGTCCGCCAGGCTGCCCTCCGGGAACCAGCGCGCCTGGTTGTCGCGGAAGGTCCTTGGCATCAGCCAGGGCCCCAGATGCGAACCCGCGACGAACTCCAGGGTCGACTCCCGCGCCACCGGGTCGACCGGCATCCACATGCTGCAGTTCTGCCGGCCATCCACGTTGTAGTACGGCTGGTCCTGGTGCCACGGCGTGCGTTGGCGGGTGTTGGGCTCCTTGACCAGCAGGTGGTCGTGGTACAGGCGCGCGCTGTCGCAACGCATCAATTGCGCCGCGACCGAGCCCACCCGGCTCCCGAAGATGAAGCGGCGGTATTCCTCGAACGCCGTCCAGTTGCAGAAGTCCTCGAAGAACCAGCCCGGGTCATCGGGGCTGCTGGCCACCTTCGATCGTTCGCTGGGGGACGCGAGGTTGCGCTCGATGCCGCGCTCCAGCAGTGCCACCTCATCGGCCGTGAACAACTGTCGAACGCACACCGCGCCATGGCGCTGGAAATCCTCGATGAGCGAATGCGGGAGTTCGAATTCAAAGCTGTGCTGCGTCATGCAACCACTCCTCTCTTCCTGGAAGTAACCACGGTTCTGGAACATCGCGCGGCCAGGACCGCTCAAGGCAGTTCAGGCTCGGGCTGCGCGGCCTGGTTCGGCCTTACCCAGGCCCAGTAGGCCAGGGTGAGGATAACGAGCCAGGCGGCACCGATGTAGAGCGCGGTGCGGGTGTCAGGGAACGCCGCCAGCACCACGAAGATGAACAGCATGAAGGCGATGGCCAGGTACTGCCCGTAAGGCCAGAGCGGAACCGGAAAGCCAAGGGAACCAACCTCCTCGCCGCTCATGCTGCGACGCATGGAAACCTGCGAGAGCAGGATCATCAGCCACACCCACACCACCGAGAAGGTCACCAGCGAGGCGAACATCAGGAACAGCTCATTGGGCAGCAGGTAATTGAGCAGGACGCCAAGCAGCAACGCCAGCCCCATCACCAGCACGGTCATCCAGGGCACACCATGAGCAGACAGGCGAGCGAAGGCACGCGGCGCCTGCCCATTCCCGGCCATGCCGTAGAGCATGCGCCCGGTGCTGAAGATGTCGCTGTTGATGGCGGAGATCGCCGCCGAGATCACCACCAGGTTGAGGATGCTGGCGGCCGACTCGATGCCCAGGCCACTGAAGATCTGCACGAAGGGGCTGCCCTGGCTGCCGATTCGCGGCCAGGGGTAGATGGCCATCAGCACCAGCAGGGTCAGCACGTAGAACAGCAGGATGCGCAGCGGCACCGAGTTGAT
>RCUL01000743.1_pt1 | contig 14306 bp, 15 predicted proteins | sample 2167521 | NCBI WGS metagenome assembly RCUL01 (sample SAMN09932745, study PRJNA488358) | compost metagenome | feature: garden; material: soil; isolation source: compost soil in acetic acid-enriched culture | place: Germany: Experimental Botanical Garden Goettingen | collected 2016-01-27
GCAAGTACGGCATCACCGCGCCGATCGACGCGCACCTGATGGTCAAGCCGGTGGATCGCATCATCGGCGACTTCATCGAGGCGGGCGCCACCTACATCACCTTCCACCCGGAAGCCTCGGAGCACATCGACCGTTCCCTGCAACTGATCCGCGACGGCGGCGCCAAGTCCGGCCTGGTGTTCAACCCGGCCACGCCGCTGGACGCGCTCAAGTACGTGATGGACAAGGTCGACATGATCCTGCTGATGAGCGTCAACCCCGGCTTCGGCGGGCAGAAGTTCATCCCCGGCACCCTCGACAAGCTGCGCGAGGCCCGCGCCCTGATCGATGCGTCCGGCCGTGACATCCGCCTGGAGATCGACGGCGGCGTCAACGTGAATAACATCCGCGAGATCGCCGCCGCCGGCGCCGACACCTTCGTCGCCGGTTCGGCCATCTTCAACGCCCCGGATTACGCCGATGTCATCGCCGCCATGCGCGCCGAGCTGGCGCAGGCCTGATATGGGCATGCTGCATCGTCTGTTCGACGGGCGCCTGCCGCGCCTGGTGATGTTCGACCTGGACGGCACGCTGGTGGATTCGGTGCCGGACCTGGCGGCCGCCGTCGACCGCATGCTGGTCGCCCTCGGGCGTCCGGCCGCGGGCGTGGAGCGGGTCCGCGAGTGGGTCGGCAATGGCGCCCGGGTGCTGGTGCGTCGTGCCCTGGCCGGCGACATCGAGCATGCCTCGGTGCATGACGGCGACGCCGAACGCGGCCTGGAGCTGTTCATGGCGGCCTACGCCGAGAGCCACGCCCTGACCACCGTCTACCCCGGCGTGGCGGAAACCCTCAAGTGGCTGAAGAAGAAGGGCGTGGAGCTGGCGCTGGTCACCAACAAGCCCGAACGCTTCGTCGCCCCCCTGCTGGACGAGATGAAGCTGGGGCGCTATTTCCCGCTGATCATCGCCGGCGACACCCTGCCGCAGCAGAAGCCCGACCCGGCCGCGCTGCTGCATGTGATGCACATGACCGGCGTCAGCCGCAGCGAGGCGCTGTTCGTCGGCGATTCGCGCAACGACGTGCTCGCCGCCAAGGCCGCCGGGGTGAAATGCGTGGCCCTGAGCTACGGTTACAACCATGGCCGGCCCATCGCCGAAGAGGACCCGGCCCTGGTGGTGGATGACCTGCGTGAGCTGCTTCCCGGCGGTTGCGCCGCCCACGGCGCTGCGCTAATGTCGCCGAACTCCTCCGTCAATCCGCCTCAACGAGACAGAAACGTGGATGTTCCCTGCAAGCATTGGCTCGAACGAGCCGGAATGAAGATCATCAAGGCCGTCGCCCGTTGGCGCTGGCGCGCCTAATTCATTCTGGCCGGGTCCTCCGGCGCGCTTGCACACCGACGCTTTCATCTCCAGGAGCCCCCAAGGGGCTCCCTGCCCACGAGGCTGATCATGACCCGCGAAGAATTCCTGCGTTTGGCCGCCCAAGGCTATAACCGCATTCCGCTTGCGTTCGAGACCCTGGCGGATTTCGATACCCCCCTGTCCCTCTACCTGAAGCTCGCCGATACCCCGTACTCCTACCTGCTGGAGTCCGTGCAGGGCGGCGAGAAGTGGGGCCGCTACTCCATCATCGGCCTGCAGAGCCGCACCGTGCTCCGCGCCCATGGCCCGAAGGTCAGTGTCAGCGTCGATGACGTCGAGGTGGAAAGCCACGACTGCGAAGACCCGCTGGCCTTCGTCGAAGACTTCAAGGAACGCTACCAGGTGGCGCCCATCGCCGGCCTGCCGCGCTTCAACGGCGGCCTGGTGGGCTATTTCGGCTACGACTGCGTGCGCTATGTCGAGAAACGCCTGGCCAACTGCCCGAACCCGGACCCATTGGGCACCCCGGACATCCTGCTGATGGTCTCGGACGCGGTGATCGTGTTCGACAACCTGGCCGGCAAGCTGCACGCCATCGTCCTGGTCGACCCGAGCCAACCCGATGCCTTCGAACAGGGCCAGGCTCGCCTGGTCGAACTGCGCCGGAAGCTGCGCCAGCCGGTGGTGCCGCGCCTGGGCGTGGACCCGAGCCTGCCGGTGGGCGGCGAGCCGGACTTCCGCTCCAGCTTCACCCGCGAGGACTACGAGCAGGCGGTGCGCGAGATCAAGGAGTACATCCTGGCCGGCGACTGCATGCAGGTGGTGATCTCCCAGCGCATGTCGATCCCCTTCCAGGCCGCGCCTATCGATCTCTACCGCGCCCTGCGCTGCTTCAACCCCACGCCCTACATGTACTTCTTCAACTTCGGCGACTTCCATGTGGTGGGCAGCTCGCCGGAGGTGCTGGTGCGTGTGGAGGATGGCCTGGTCACGGTGCGCCCGATCGCCGGCACCCGCCCGCGCGGCGCCACCGAGGAAGCCGATCGCGCCCTGGAAGAGGACCTGCTGTCCGACGCCAAGGAGCTGGCCGAGCACCTGATGCTGATCGACCTGGGGCGCAATGACGTCGGCCGCGTCTCCAGCACCGGTTCGGTGAAGCTCACCGAGAAGATGGTGATCGAGCGCTATTCCAACGTGATGCACATCGTTTCCAACGTCACCGGCCAGCTCAAGGAAGGCGTGTCCGCCATGGCGGCGCTGCGCGCCATCCTGCCGGCCGGCACCCTCTCCGGCGCACCGAAGATCCGCGCCATGGAAATCATCGACGACCTCGAACCGGTCAAGCGTGGCGTCTACGGCGGCGCCGTGGGCTACCTGGCCTGGAACGGCAACATGGACACCGCCATCGCGATCCGCACGGCGGTCATCAAGGACGGCGAACTGCACGTGCAGGCCGGCGCCGGCATCGTCGCCGATTCGGTCCCGGCACTGGAATGGGAAGAGACGCTGAACAAGCGCCGCGCCATGTTCCGTGCCGTGGCCCTCGCCGAACAGACTGCCAAGACCGACGCCTGAGGATTGCACCATGCTGCTGATGATCGATAACTACGACTCTTTTACCTACAACGTGGTGCAGTACCTCGGTGAGCTGGGCGCGGACGTGCAGGTGATCCGCAACGACGAGCTTTCCATCGCCGAGATCGAGGCGCTGAACCCCGAACGTATCGTGGTCTCTCCCGGACCTTGCACCCCCAACGAAGCGGGCGTGTCGTTGGAAGTGATCCGCCACTTCGCCGGCAAGCTGCCGATCCTCGGCGTCTGCCTCGGCCACCAGAGCATCGGCCAGGCCTTCGGCGGCGACGTGGTGCGCGCGCGCCAGGCCATGCACGGCAAGACCAGCCCGGTGTTCCACAAGGACCAGGGCGTGTTCGAAGGGCTCAATCATCCCCTGACCGTCACCCGCTACCACTCCCTGGTGGTGAAGCTGGAAACCCTGCCCGAAGCGCTGGAAGTGACCGCCTGGACCCAGCATGAAGATGGCTCGGTGGACGAGATCATGGGTCTGCGTCACAAAACGCTGAACATCGAGGGTGTGCAGTTCCATCCGGAGTCCATCCTTACCGAACAGGGCCACGAACTTCTGGCCAACTTCCTCAAGCAGACCGGCGGAGTGCGCTGATGGACATCAAGGAAGCCCTGAACCGGGTGGTCAACCAGCTGGACCTGACCACCGATGAAATGCAGGACGTCATGCGCCTGATCATGACCGGCCAGTGCACCGACGCGCAGATCGGCGCCTTCCTCATGGGCATGCGCATGAAGAGCGAAACCATCGAGGAAATCGTCGGCGCCGTCTCGGTGATGCGCGAACTGGCGACCCGCGTGGAACTCTCCAGCCTCGACCACGTGGTCGACGTGGTGGGCACCGGCGGCGATGGCGCCAATATCTTCAACGTTTCCTCGGCCGCCACCTTCGTGGTCGCCGCGGCGGGCGGCAAGGTGGCCAAGCACGGCAACCGTGCGGTATCCGGCAAGACCGGCAGCGCCGATGTGCTGGAAGCCGCCGGCATCTACCTGGACCTCAAACCCGAGCAGGTGGCGCGCTGCATCGAGAGCATCGGCGTCGGCTTCATGTTCGCCCAGGTCCACCACAAGGCCATGAAATACGCTGCCGGCCCGCGCCGTGAACTGGGCCTGCGCACCCTGTTCAACATGCTCGGCCCGCTTACGAATCCGGCCGGGGTGAAGCACCAGGTCGTCGGCGTGTTCAGCCAGGCGCTGTGCCGTCCGCTGGCCGAGGTGCTCAAGCGCCTGGGCAGCGAGCACATCCTGGTCGTGCATTCGAAGGACGGCCTGGATGAGGTGAGCCTGGCTGCGCCCACCCATGTCGCCGAGCTGAAGAACGGCGAAGTGACCGAGTACCAGATCCAGCCCGAGGACTTCGGCATCAAGAGCCAGAGCCTCATCGGCCTCACCGTCGGCAGCCCGCAGGAGTCCCTGGAACTGATCCGCGACGCCCTGGGCAAGCGCAAGACCGAGAACGGCGAGAAGGCCGCCGACATGATAGTGCTGAACGCCGGCGCGGCCCTCTATGCCGCCGACCTGGCCGTCAGCCTGAAAGAGGGCGTGCGCCTGGCTCAGGACGCCCTGCACACTGGCCTGGCCCGCGAGAAACTGGACGAGCTGGCCTCCTTTACCGCGGTGTTCCGAGTGGAGAATGAAGCGTGAGCATCCCTACCGTTCTTGAGAAGATCCTGGCGCGCAAGGCCGAGGAAGTGGCCGAACGCCGTGCGCGGGTTTCCCTGGGCGAAATCGAGGCCAGGGCCCGTGCCGCCGACCCGACCCGTGGGTTCGCCCAGGCATTGCTGGAACGTGTGGCGCGCCACGAGCCGGCGGTGATCGCCGAGATCAAGAAGGCCTCGCCGAGCAAGGGCGTGCTGCGCGAGGACTTCCAGCCGGCGCAGATCGCCAGGAGCTACGAGGCCGGTGGTGCGGCGTGCCTGTCGGTGCTGACCGATGTCGACTTCTTCCAGGGCAGCGATGCCTTCCTGCAGGAGGCCCGTGCGGCCTGCTCGCTGCCGGTGATCCGCAAGGACTTCATGATCGATCCCTACCAGGTGGTGGAAGCCCGCGCCCTTGGCGCGGACTGCATCCTGCTGATCGTTGCTGCGCTGGAAGACGCGCGGATGAAGGAGCTCGCCGCCACCGCCAAGGACGTCGGCCTCGACGTGCTGGTGGAGGTGCATGACGGCGAAGAGCTGGAGCGCGCGCTGAACTGCCTGGACACCCCGCTGGTGGGTATCAACAACCGCAACCTGCACACCTTCGAAGTCAGCCTGGAAAACACCCTCGACCTGCTGCCGCGCATTCCGCGCGATCGCCTGGTGGTGACCGAAAGCGGCATCCTCAATCGCGCCGACGTGGAGCTGATGGAAGTCAGCGAGGTGTATGCATTCCTCGTGGGCGAAGCCTTCATGCGTGCCGAGGAACCCGGCGTCGAGCTGGGCCGGCTGTTCTTCCCCGAGCGCAACCGCGTGGTGGCCGGCGTGGACCCGGACTGATCCGGACGCTACCGCCAGACAAGAAAAAGCCGGCTCGCGCCGGCTTTTTCATGTCTGCTGGAGCCTTCAGCGGGTGCCGAAGACCACCATCGTCTTGCCCTTCACGTTGACCAGGCCCTGTTCCTCCAGGCTCTTCAGTACGCGACCGACCATTTCCCGCGAGCAGCCGACGATGCGGCCGATTTCCTGGCGGGTGATCTTGATCTGCATGCCGTCCGGATGGGTCATCGCATCGGGCTGCTTGCACAGGTCGAGGAGCGTCCGGGCCACACGGCCGGTCACATCGAGAAAAGCCAGGTCACCCACCTTGCGCGTGGTATTGCGCAGGCGGTCGGCCATCTGGCTACCCAGGGCATAGAGGATTTCCGGGTCCTGCTGGGTCAGCTCACGGAATTTGGCGTAGCTCAGCTCGGCCACCTCGCACTCGGTCTTGGCGCGGACCCAGGCGCTGCGTTCCTTTTCGGTGCCTTCCTTGTCGAACAGGCCCATCTCGCCGAAGAAGTCGCCGGCATTGAGATAGGCGATGATCATCTCGCGACCGTCGTCATCCTCGATCAGGATGGTGACGGAGCCCTTGATGATGAAGAAGAGGGTTTCGCAGCGATCGCCCGCATAGATGATGGTGCTCTTGGCCGTGTAACGGCGGCGGTGACAGTGCGCGAGTATCTTGTCCAGGCTTTTTATTTTTGGTGTAAGAGTTATTGCAACCATGCCCGAGTCCCGAAAAGAGAAGGTAAGCCTTTGTCCAACAGGCAAAATTTCTAATAATTTTCCGGCTAAGTGTGCCAGTAATCCGGCGCCAGCTTAACAGAGCTCCCTCAATCGACAATGTGATTTTGCGACGCACCTAACACCTGCTCGGGAACTATTTGAACCCCGGAATGGAATAGGCGCTGTGATAAGCTACCGCACCTTTTTCCGAGCGGAGTCCTAGGCGATGAAAGCACGCATCCAATGGGCGGGCGAAGCCCTGTTCCTTGGCGAGTCCGGCAGTGGCCACGCGGTGGTGATGGACGGCCCGCCCGAGAGCGGCGGCCGCAATCTGGGCGTGCGCCCGATGGAGATGCTGCTGATCGGCCTCGGCGGCTGCACCAATTTCGACGTGGTGAGCATCCTGAAGAAATCGCGCCAGCCGGTGGAGAGCTGCGAAGCCTTTCTCGACGCCGAACGCGCCAGCGAGGACCCCAAGGTCTTCACCAAGATCCACGTGCATTTCGTGGTGAAGGGGCGCGGCCTCAAGGAAGCCCAGGTCAAGCGCGCGGTGGAACTGTCCGCGGAGAAGTACTGCTCGGCCTCCATCATGCTCGGCCGCGCCGGGGTGGAAATCACCCACGGCTACGAGATTGTCGAACTCGGCGCCTGAGCCCCGCGATCCGATGGCCGGCCGGATGAAGACATCCGGCCATCATATTTGCGCAGCAAACTCTGGCAGGCGGCGCCCGCCGTCTGCATAATTCGCCCCCTTCCAGCTTTCCGGGGCATCGGGCCCCGAACATACGACCACAATCGCCAACGCGAAGAGGTGTAATCCGTCCTACGCAGCTGCGTCGTGCGCAACTGACGGGCATGCTCAACCACGCGGCAGAGCCGCTTGCACAAGAGAGTTTCCAACGGTGAAAAGCAAACTCAAGCTCCACGGGTTCAACAACCTGACCAAGACCTTGAGCTTCAACATCTATGACATCTGCTACGCAGAGACCCCCGAGGACCAGCAGGCCTACGTCCAGTACATCGACGAAGAGTACGACGCCGAGCGCCTGACCCAGATCCTCACCGACGTGGTCGACATCATAGGTGCCAACATCCTCAACATCGCCCGCCAGGACTACGATCCCCAGGGCGCGAGCGTGACTATCCTGATCTCCGAGCAGCCGGTGACGCCCACCGACAGCCAGATCGAGGAGTCGCCCGGTCCGCTGCCGGAGACCATCCTGGCTCACCTCGACAAGAGTCACATCACCGTTCACACCTACCCGGAAATCCATCCGGTGTCGGGGATCGCCACCTTCCGCGTGGACATCGACGTCTCCACCTGTGGCGTGATCTCCCCGCTGAAGGCGCTCAACTACCTGATCCACCAGTTCGACTCGGACATCGTCACCGTGGACTACCGCGTGCGCGGTTTCACCCGTGACGTGGAGGGCAAGAAGCACTTCATCGACCACGAGATCAACTCGATCCAGAACTACCTCTCCGACGATACCCAGGACGCCTACCAGATGACGGACGTCAACGTGTACCAGGAGAACATGTTCCACACCAAGATGCTGCTCAAGGACTTCGAACTGGACAACTACCTGTTCGGCGACGCCACCCGCACCCTGACGGCCGAGCAGCGCAAGGAAGTCGAAGAGCGCGTGCGCCACGAAATGCTGGAAATCTTCTACGCGCGCAATATGCCGCACTGAAGGGTGGCGGCAAGCTTCCAGCCGCACGCTGCAAGAAAAACAAAGGGCGCCCTAGGCGCCCTTTGTACTTTTCGGTCTCTGCTAGCCATTGCTTGCCGCTTGCCGCTTCAGATCCGATAAGTCGTCTTGGTCATCACTTTCGACAGCAGCGTCATACCGAACTTCACCGGCGCCGGGAAGCGCAGGCCGCCGGCCTCGATGGCGCTGGTGGCGTGCTGTTCCTCGTCCGTGCGCATTTGCTCGAGGATGGCGCGGGACCTGGCGTCTTCCGCCGGCAACTGCTCCAGGTGTTCGTCGAGGTGCTTGCATACCTGGTCTTCGGTGGCGGCGACGAAGCCCAGGCTGACCCTGTCGCTGATCAGCCCGGCGACCGCGCCGACGCCGAACGACAGGCCGTAGAAAATCGGATTGAGCACGCTCGGGCGGCTGCCCAGCTCACGGATGCGCTGCTCGCACCAGGCCAGATGATCGACCTCTTCGTCGGCGGCGTGCTCCATGGCGGCACGCACTTCCGGCAGCCTGGCGGTCAGCGCCTGCCCCTGGTAGAGCGCCTGGGCGCAGACTTCGCCGGTGTGGTTGATGCGCATCAGGCCGGCGATATGGCGTGCGTCCTCGGTCTTGAGCTCGGCGTCGGGCTGGCCTTCGGCGGGGGAGGGGCGGAACGGTTGGCCGGTGAACGGCAACAGGGTGCGCAACGCGGCATCGGCCTGCAGCAGCAGACGGTCGGCGGGAGAGTAGAAACGATCGCTGGCCATGCGGCACCTCCTGGGATCTCGGCGGGCATTCTAACCCAAGGGGATGACCGAGGCTTGACCGGCGTCAGGCCGCGGGCGCCGGATCAGCCCGGTGGCCAATGCATCTGCCGCTGGCCGAGCACGTGCATGTGAATGTGGTAGACGGTCTGGCCACCCTGGTGGTTGCAATTCATCACCACGCGGAAGCCCTCGTCGCACCCCAGCTCGGCTGCCAGCCGCTGCGCCGTGTGGAGCATATGGCCGGTGAGCGCCTTGTCGTCGTCCGTCAGGTGATTGAGGGTGGGCACGTGCTTCTTCGGAATCACCAGGAAGTGCACCGGCGCCTGCGGGGCGATGTCGTGGAAGGCGAAGACCTGATCGTCCTCGTAGAGCTTGCGCGCGGGAATTTGCCCGGCAGCGATTTTGCAGAACAGACAGTCCACGGGAATTCTCCGGCCTGTTATAAGGAATCCGAGTTTAGCGGCGTGCAATTTCCCCGGCCAGCATCGGCCGACATCACCAGGAGCCTCTGTGAAGAACGACATCCACGACCTCGGCCTGGTGCTGGACTCGAGGGTCAAGCTGATCCTGATCGAATCCTGGGATGAGCGTCGCGTCCTGGAAACCCTCACCAGCCTGGCGGTCAAGCGCGGTCTCGGCTTGTTCACCTGGGCTGTCAGCGAAGGCCTGCAACGCCTGGGCTTTGGCGGAGAAAGCCTCGGCGAGGGCGACAGCCGCGAGCCGGAAACGGCGCTCAAGCTGATCAAGGCCGACCCGCAGCCGAACCTTTACGTGCTGTGCGACCTGCATCCCTTCCTCGCCGACAATCCCAGGGTGGTGCGCCTGCTCAAGGAAGTGGCCATGGCCGAGGGCAACCACAAGCCGACCCTGGTGCTGGTTTCCCACGCCCTCAAGCTGCCGCCGGAAGTGCAGCGTTATGCCGCGCGCTTCGACCTGGCACTGCCCGGTGAGGATGAGTTGCTCAGTATCGTCCGCGAGGAAGCGGCGCGCTGGAGCGAACGCAATCGTGGCGCCCGGGTGCGCACCGACAACCGCACCCTGCAGCAGGTGGTGAAGAACCTGCGCGGCATGAGCCACGGCGAGGCTCGCGCGTTGGCGCGCAACGTGATCTGTGACGACGGTGCCATCACCCAGGAAGACTTGCCTGAACTGAACAAGGCCAAGTTCCAGCTGCTGGACCTGGAAGGCGTGCTCAGTTTCGAATACGAGACCGCGCGCTTCGCCGAGGTCGGCGGCCTGGCCAACCTCAAGCGCTGGCTGGCCGAGCGCCAGGCCGCACTGCTGGATGACAAGGGCATCGACCGGCCCAAGGGGGTGCTGCTGGTGGGCGTTCAAGGTGGCGGCAAGAGCCTGGCGGCCAAGGCTGTCGCCGGCCTGTGGGGCTTGCCCTTGCTGCGCCTGGACTTCGCCTGCCTGTACAACAAGTTCTTCGGCGAGACCGAGCGCAACCTGCGCGAGGCGCTGAAACTGGCGGAACAGATGGCGCCCTGCGTGCTGTGGATGGACGAAGTGGAAAAGGGGCTGGCCAGCGGCGACCACGACGGCGGGGTCAGCCAGCGGGTGCTGGGAACGCTGCTGACCTGGATGGCCGAGCGCAAGGCGCCGGTGTTCATGGTCGCGACCGCCAACGCCATCGATCGCCTGCCGCCGGAACTGCTGCGCAAGGGCCGCTTCGACGAACTGTTCTTCGTCGACCTGCCGCAGCCGGAAGTCCGGGGCGAGATATTCCGCATCCACCTGTCCCGCCGCGAGCTGGACCCGGCGCAGTTCGACCTGCACGAACTGGTAGCGGCCAGCGATGGCTACTCGGGTGCGGAGGTCGAGCAGGCGGTGGTCGGCGCGCTGTATGCGGCCCAGGCGCAGCAGTGCGCGGTCGACCAGGCGCTGTTGCTGCGCGAACTCAAGGGCACTGCGCCGCTCTCGGTGTTGATGGCCGAGCCGCTGGCGAGCCTGCGGGCCTGGGCGGATGGGCGTTGCGTGAAGGCCGACTGAGACCTGGTGGTAATCGTGGCTTGCCAGGCTTCCTGGAACGCCTCGACCCGGTCGCGGGTATGGCGGATCAGGGGTGGGCGAAGCTGCGGATGACCCTTCCGAGCAGCCGACGCATCACCCAGCGTGGGGCCAGCCTGGGGAGCAGGGCGGACAGCCGGTTGCGCCAGCCGGGAATGATGATGGCGCGGTTCTTTTCCAGGGCGCGCACGGCCACCAGTGCGACTTCTTCGGGGCTCATCATCAGCTTGCTGCCATCCAGCTTGTCGACGCGCAACTGGGCGCCACGGAGGAAGGCCGTGCGGGTCGGCCCGGGGCAGAGCACCGAGACCTTCACATTGCGCGAACGCAATTCCTCGCGCAGGCCCTCGGAGAAGTGCAGCACATAGGCCTTGCTGGCGTAGTAGTTGCTCATCCAGGCGCCGGGCTGGAACCCGGCGATCGACGCGATATTGAGTATCTGGCCGCCGCCCCGGCTGGCCATCATGCCGCCGATGGCATGGCAGAGCCTGGCCAGGGCGAGGATGTTCAGTTCGATCAGTTCCTGCTCGCGCCCCCAGTCCTGGTCGACGAAGGCACCGGAAGTGCCGATGCCGGCATTGTTCACCAGCAGGTCGAACTCCCGCTCGCCTTGCTCCAGTTCCATCAGCAGGCCGGATACCTGCAGGGGTTCGGCCAGGTCACAGCAGCGGAACAGCACTTCCACGCCAAAGCGCTGGGTCAGCTCGCAGGCGATGCTCTCCAGTGCGTCCCGTTGGCGGGCAATCAGCAGCAGGTGGCGTCCCCGCCGCGCCAGGGCCTCGGCCAGGGCCAGACCAATACCGCTGGAGGCGCCGGTGATCAAGGCATAACGGGGCATCTGGGGTTCTCCGTATCGAGGCCGGGTTGGACAACGCCGGCCCCGGGAGGTTGCTTACTCTGTGGTTTCGCTTTCGAACGATGGCGCTTGCGCTGGTTGCTCGAAGCTGGCGGCATCGCCGAGCTGGGCGCGCATCAGGTAGTCCTGGTAGGCCGGCATCGCGATGGCGGCGACTATACCGATAACCGGCACCAGGATGATCAGCCAGGCCAGGACTTTTACTGCGCGGCTGTTGGGCGGCGGCGGCGGGCCGTAGCGGTTGGGGCCGGCGGTGCCTGGCATGAACAGCATGAGCAGGGCGAACACGCTACCGACGATGGGCACGAAGTTGAGCAGCCAGAGCCAGCCGGACCAGCCGATGTCGTGCAGCCGCTGCACGCCGATGCAGACGCTGACCACCGCCAGGGCCAGGCAGGCGACCAGGGCCAGCAGGCCGGCAACGGCCTCGGATACGGTGACGCTGCCCAGGATCACACCGCCCACCGGCAGGAAGGCGAGCATCAGGGCCATGCTCCAGCCCAGGTAGCGGACGCGGCCGATGCGGCCCTGGGCGCTGAGTACCTTGAGCTCCCCGAACTCCGGCAGTTGCTCGCCGACCTGGGCCTGGGGTGGCGCATAAGGAGAGGCGGGCGATGAAGGCGGCGAGGGCACGCTGTCGGTGATGGAGGCTGTCACCTGCGCTGCCTCTTCGGCCAGCAGCGCCTGGCGGGCCAGGTATTTGTCGATGATGATGCCGCAGGCCTGGCACTCGGCCGCCTTGGCTTGTTCATGGCCGCATTTCGGGCAGCTCATGGTCTCGGCCTCGACCGTTTCCGCCCCGCCGGCAGCAGTGGGTTCCGGGTGGTCATCCGTGGCCACCAGGCTGAGGCCGGAGGTCAGGTCCTTCTCCTTACGGACCTTGGCCCCGGCCCGCTGCAGCGCGGCGAGGTATTTGTCGGCCTCGGCTTCTGCCAGGTCGCGCTTGAGCGCGACGCTACGGCCGCCGAACAGGCCGTCGATCTTGCTGGGGTCACTCTTGAACAGGCGGGCGAGATTTTCCTTGACGGTGTCCAGCGCCACGCCAGGCATGGGTTCACCATCGAAGACGATCTTGTAGCGGGCTTCGGTCATGCGGGCATCCTTGTCGACGACAGAAAAGATGATGGCACAGCGTAATTGCGCTCCGGCCCGCGGCACAAGCGGCCTGGCGCACAAAAAAGCGCTGAGGTCGGGCGGGCTCGAGGAGGTTCCGGCGAGCGGCCAGGCTGCCTGGCGGGCCCGGCGTGCCGAACGCACCGGGCCCTGGCGGATGGAGACTCTTTATCCGGCCCAGCGTTGGCCCAGGTGGTCGGCCTTGTCGCGGGCTGCGCGGTATTCCTGGTCGAGGCGGGCGATCAGCTCGTCCACGGTCGGCAGGTCGCGGATGTTGCCGACGCCCTGGCCGGCGGACCATACGGTCTTCCAGGCCTTGGCTTCGTCGCTCACGGGTTTGAGCTTCTCGCCGTAGTTGATGTCCGCCTTGTCGGTGAGGCGCTTGAGGTCGTAGCCGGCCGCTTCCAGGCTTTGCCGCATGAAGCTCGCGGGCACGCCTGACACCGCCGGGGTGTGGACGATGTCGGCCGCGCGGGCGTCGAGGATCATCTGCTTGTAGCGGGTTTCGGCGTCGCTCTGCTGGGTGGCGATGAAACGGGTGCCGAGGTAGGCGAGGTCGGCGCCGAGCATCTGCGCGGCGAAGATCTCGTGCCCATGGTTGAGGCAGCCGGCGAGCAGCAGGGTCTTGTCGAAGAACTGGCGGATCTCGGCGATCAGCGCGAAGGGGCTCCAGGTGCCCGCATGCCCGCCGGCCCCGGCGGCCACTGCGATCAGGCCATCCACCCCGGCCTCGGCGGCCTTCTCGGCGTGACGGCGGGTGGTGACGTCGTGGAACACCAGGCCGCCGTAGCTGTGCACGGCGTCCACCACTTCCTTCACCGCGCCAAGGCTGGTGATGACGATGGGCACGCGTTTCTCGACGCAGATGGCCAGGTCGGCCTGCAGCCGGGGATTACTGTGGTGGACGATGAGGTTCACTGCGAAGGGGGCGGCATCCGCGCCCAGGCCCGCTTCGATTTCCTCCAGCCAGGCGCGGAAGCCGCTGCTTTCACGCTGGTTCAGCGCCGGGAAGCTGCCGACTATGCCGTTGTTGCAGCAGGCAAGGACCAGCTTGGGGTTGGATACCAGGAACATCGGCGCAGCCACCAGCGGGAGGCGCAGACGTTGATCGAGCAGGGCAGGCAGGGACATCTGGCATTCCTCTTGTCGGGTCAGAAGGGCTTGACCACCACCAGGATCACGATGGCGATCAGAAAGAGCACGGGAACCTCGTTGAACCACCGGTAGAACACATGTCCACGGCGGTTCTCGCCGCGGGCGAAGCGTTTGAGCAGAGCACCGCAGGCGTGGTGATAGCCGATCAGCAGGACCACCAGGGTGAGCTTGGCGTGCAGCCAGCCCTGGCTCAGCCAGCCGGGGTTGAGATAGAGCATCCACAGGCCGGCCACCAGGGTGGCGATCATCGAGGGGCCCATGATGCCGCGGTAGAGTTTGCGCTCCATGACCTTGAAGCGCTCTCGGCTGGGTTCGTCCTCGGCCATGGCGTGGTAGACGAAGAGTCGCGGCAGGTAGAACAGGCCGGCGAACCAGCAGACGACGGCGATGATGTGCAGGGCCTTGAGCCACAGGTAGAGCATGCGGGGTGTCCTTCGGGAGTGAGGTCGGCGCTGATGGTAGTCGCAGGCCGGGCGTGCCGTCATCCCGCGGTTGGCCGGGCCGGGCCGCGGCCTTATCATGGCGCACTATATTTTCCACAGATGGCCTGCGGGGACACGAGATGATCAAGGTCGGCATTGTTGGGGGTACCGGGTATACCGGT
>RCUL01000744.1_pt1 | contig 14304 bp, 15 predicted proteins | sample 2167521 | NCBI WGS metagenome assembly RCUL01 (sample SAMN09932745, study PRJNA488358) | compost metagenome | feature: garden; material: soil; isolation source: compost soil in acetic acid-enriched culture | place: Germany: Experimental Botanical Garden Goettingen | collected 2016-01-27
ATGACATTCCCACCCAGGCCTGTGTACTGACCCACGTCACCACCTCGATCGAGGCAATCAACCGCGGCGTGCCGCTGGACCTGGTGTTCCAGTCGATTGCCGGCACCGAGGCGGCCAACGCCGGCTTTGGCATCAACCTCAACGTGCTTCAGGAAGGTTACGAGGCCGGGTTGTCGCTCAAGCGCGGCACGCTCGGGCAGAACCTCATGTATTTCGAAACCGGCCAGGGCAGCGCCCTGTCGGCCAACGCTCACCACGGCGTCGACCAGCAAACCTGCGAAACCCGCGCCTACGCAGTTGCCCGCCATTTCAAACCGTTTCTGGTCAACACCGTGGTCGGCTTCATCGGCCCCGAGTACCTGTACAACGGCAAGCAGATCATCCGTGCCGGCCTTGAGGACCACTTCTGCGGCAAGCTGCTGGGCGTGCCGATGGGGTGCGACATCTGCTACACCAACCACGCCGAGGCCGATCAGGACGACATGGACACCCTACTGACCCTGCTGGGTGTGGCCGGGATCAACTTCATCATGGGCATCCCCGGCTCCGACGACATCATGCTCAACTACCAGACTACCTCGTTCCATGACGCGCTTTATGCGCGCCAGACACTGGGCCTCAAACCCGGGCCTGAGTTCGAGGCTTGGTTGCAGCGCACCGGTATATTCACCCAGGCCGATGGCCGGGTACGCTTCGGCGACAACCTGCCGCCGGCGTTCCGCCAGGCCTTGGCACAGCTGGCATAGAGGTGACCATGGACCGTCAGATACCCACCCCCGAAAATCCTTGGCTGGCCCTGCGCAACCTGACTCCGGCGCGTATCGCCCTTGGCCGCAGCGGCATCAGCCTGCCAACCAGCGCCCAGCTGGACTTCCAGTTCGCCCACGCCCAGGCCCGCGATGCCGTGCACCTGGCATTCGACCACACGGCACTGAGCGAACAATTGAAGGAACGCGGGCGTGACAGCCTGGTACTGCACAGCGCCGCCAGCGACCGCAACCAGTACCTGCAACGCCCGGACCTGGGCCGGCGCCTGAACGATCGCTCGGTGGAACAGTTGCGCCAGCACGCCCAGACCAACCCTGGCGGCTGCGACCTTGCCATCGTGGTGGCCGACGGCCTCTCGGCCCTGGCCGTGCATCGCCATACCTTGCCGTTCCTGGCCCGTTTCGAGGAACAGGCCGCTGCCGATGGCTGGACCAGCGCACCGGTGGTGTTGGTGGAGCAAGGCCGGGTAGCCGTGGCCGACGAAGTGGGCCAACTGCTGGGGGCGCGCATGACCGTAATGCTGATCGGCGAGCGCCCCGGGCTCAGTTCACCCGACAGTTTGGGTTTGTATTTCACCTACGCGCCAAAGGTGGGCCTGACCGACGCTTACCGCAACTGCATCTCCAACGTGCGCCTGGAAGGCCTGAGCTACGGCATGGCCGCGCATCGCCTGCTATACCTGATGCGCGAGGCCTGTCGCCGACAGCTATCTGGCGTGAATCTTAAGGACGAAGCGGAGGTCCATACTATCGACAGTGAAAACACCTCTAATCAAAAAGGCAATTTCCTACTCGGTGAAGGGTAAAGAACATGTCACGGACGGTGGATTGCGCTTCTGGCCGGCATTGGGCAGCATGCGATTGAAAGCTGCTGGCATTCCGCTGTTTCCCAAATGGACTCTGAGGGCCGCACATGCGCATTATCAAGGCAACCCTGGAACACCTCGACCTGCTCACCCCGCTGTTCGTCCGATACCGCGAGTTCTATGGGCAACTGCCATACCCGGACAGCTCGCGCAAATTCCTGGAAACGCGCCTCAAACGCGACGAGTCGGTCATTTACCTGGCACTGCCGGACGATGACGACGCCAAACTGCTGGGCTTCTGCCAGCTCTACCCGAGCTTCTCGTCGCTGTCGCTCAAGCGGGTATGGATTCTCAATGACATCTATGTGGCCGAAGACTCACGTCGCATGCTGGCGGCTGACCACCTGATCCGTGAAGCCAAGAAAATGGCCAAGGATACCCAGGCCGTGCGCATGCGGGTTTCGACCAGCGCCAACAACGAGGTGGCGCAGAGGACCTATGAATCCATCGGTTTTCGCAAGGATACCGAGTTCGAAAGCTACATCTTGCCGATCAGCCAAGACTGATCAGTACTGGCCCGGGCGCCGGCTGGCCGGCGATCGGGCCGGTACCTGCACCCTCAGTAACCCCCCGCTACAAACTCTCCGGGCATCCTCGCGACTTGGCCGTATAATGCCTGCTCCTGGCATGTCTGAAAATTTACCCTACCGCAAGTCCGCTCGCCCGTAGCTGCGGGTCAAGAACACAGGTGCTGTACATGGATTTCAACCCGCTGGACCTCATCCTGCATCTCGATGCCTACCTCGATCTGCTGGTCACCAACTACGGTCCCTGGATCTACGCCATCCTGTTCACCGTGATTTTCTGCGAGACCGGCCTGGTGGTAATGCCCTTCCTGCCGGGTGATTCACTGCTGTTCATCGCCGGCGCCGTGGCCGCCGGTGGCGGCATGGACCCGGTGCTGCTGGCCGGCCTGCTGATGGCTGCGGCAATCATGGGTGACAGCACCAATTACGTGATCGGGCGAACGGCAGGTGAACGGCTTTTCAACAAACCCGATTCGAAAATCTTCCGCCGCGACTACCTGCAGCGCACCCATGAATTCTATGAACGCCATGGTGGCAAAACCGTGACCCTGGCGCGCTTCCTGCCGATCCTGCGCACCTTCGCGCCGTTCGTCGCGGGCATCGCCCACATGCATTACCCGCGCTTCCTGGCCTTCAGCGTTGCAGGCTCGCTGCTGTGGGTAGGTGGCCTGGTGACCCTCGGCTACTTCTTCGGCAACGTGCCATTCATCAAGCAGCACCTTTCGCTGATGGTGGTCGGCATCATCTTCCTGTCGCTGGTACCCATGGTCCTGGGCCTGCTGCGCGGCCGCCTGGGCCGCACCGCCAAGGCACACTGACGAACGCCATGTGGTCCTTCAGCGCCTGGCGGCGCAAGCGCACGCTGGCGCGCTACCCGGTCGATCCGCAGCAATGGCAGGCGATCCGTGAACGCCTGCCAATGCTCGATGGCATCAGCGACGACGAAGACCGTCGGCTACGTGATGCCTGCATCCTGTTCCTGCTCGACAAACACCTGACAACCTTGCCCGGCGTCGAGCTGAATGATCAGCAACGCCTGTTCCTCGCCGCCCAGGCCCAGCTACCGCTGTTGCACCTTGGGGACCTCAACTGGTACCAGGGCTTTCACGAGATCATCCTCTACCCGGACGACTTCAAGAGCCCCCAGCGCCATCGCGACGCCAGTGGCGTGGAGCATGTCTGGGATGGAGAACACAGCGGCGAGGCGTGGCAGCAAGGCCCGGTGATCATGGCCTGGGCCGGAGTACTGGCCAGCGGCGGCTGGGAAGCCTACAACCTGGTGATCCACGAGCTGGCACACAAGCTCGACATGCTTAATGGCGATGCCAATGGCCTGCCACCGCTGCACAGTGACATGCAGGTTGAAGACTGGGCCACGGCCATGCAGCAGGCGTATGACGACCTCAACCGCCAGCTGGACGCCGACCCTGAAACGCAAACGGCCATCGACCCTTATGCGGCCGAAAACCCGGCAGAATTCTTTGCCGTCACCAGCGAGTACTTCTTCAGCGCGCCCGACCTCTTGCAGCAGGCTTATCCACAGGTGTACCGGCAACTGTCACTGTTCTACCGCCAGGACCCTCTGGCGCGCCTGACGCGGTTGCAGGCCGAACACCCTGACTACCGCGAAAGCCACGTCTGATGCGCCCGCGCATCAGGTCGGGCGTGGCATGCCCAGGCCGAATGTGCCTATAATCGCCGCCACTTTTTTGATCAAACACGGGGGCACTGCCCAATGAGCTACAGCAAGATTCCGGCTGGCAAAGACCTGCCGAACGACATCTACGTCGCCATCGAGATCCCGGCCAACCACGCGCCGATCAAGTACGAAATCGACAAGGACAGCGACACCCTGTTCGTCGACCGCTTCATGGCTACCCCGATGTTCTACCCGGCCAACTACGGCTTCATCCCGAACACCCTGGCTGACGACGGTGATCCGCTGGACGTGCTGGTGGTTACGCCTTACCCGGTCGCACCAGGTTCGGTCATCCGCGCTCGCCCAGTCGGCGTTCTGAACATGACCGACGACGGCGGCGGCGACGCCAAGGTCATCGCTGTTCCGCACGACAAGCTGTCGCAGCTGTACGTTGACGTGAAGGAATACACCGACCTGCCAGCACTGCTGATTCAGCAGATCGAGCACTTCTTCGCGAACTACAAAGATCTCGAGAAGGGCAAGTGGGTCAAGATCGAAGGCTGGGAAGGCGCCGACGCCGCCCGCGCCGCGATCACCAAATCGGTCGCTGCCTACAAGGGCTGATACCGGTTGCACCAAGCCCCGCTTCGGCGGGGCTTTTTTGTGTGCGCGCTGCAATGGTAAAAAATCCTACGCAGTCCTAATCCAGCGTCCTACCGTTAGGCGTTTTTCGTACACATCACGTCAACACCCGGTTCATATCCCTACTGGCACCGCGCCGCTACACTCGGCTGCATGAAAACCTCCGGTGACCGCCTCAAGGCCCTCCTCCACGAGTGTGGCCTGACCTCTTCCGACTTCGCCGCCCAGCGCGGTGTGACGCCCCAGCACGTCAACAACTGGTTCAAACGCGGCGTTCCCCTGGCTCGCCTGGACGAACTGGCCGACCTGTTCTGCGTTCACCGCCGCTGGCTACGCTGTGGCGAAGGCCCCAAACACCCCAGCTCGATCCTGCGCACCTGCACCCTGCCGCCCGCCTCGGACAATTCGCCCACCTCGCTATCGACCCGGGCCACCCGGCTCTTGCAAGTGCCGTTTCAGCAAGTGCACGACGGCAAGCTGGTAACTCTCGACGGCAAATACCTGCAACTCCCGGTTGAAGCGCTGCAGGCCTTAGGCGTGGCAACAGAAAATGTCGTCTGCCTGGCCATGCCAAGCCAAAACATGTCGCCGTGGGTGCCACGCGACGCGATACTGGCCATTGACGTCAGCCAGACCCGGGTCAAGGACGGTGAAACCTATGCCCTGCTGCACAATGGCGCACTCAGGGTGAACAGCCTCAGCCTCGGCCACAAGGGCACCCTGTGCCTGCACAGCCATGACCGGCGCAACTACACCGTGGAACGCTTCACCCCTGCCCAGCGCCAGGCACAGCACTTGAAGATACTCGGCTGGGTTTTCCACTGGTCGCATTTTTCTCAGCAACGCCCCGAATGAAACACCCTGTGCCATTTTTTGCTGGGCATCCTGGGCAGGCCCTTGTATGCTACGCGCCACATTCAGCCCCGACCGGCGCAAGCCGCAGTCCAGAGGGCTCGGCAACGTTTCACACGAACGTTCGCCATCTCTTTCAGGCCCTTGATGGCCACACAGTTAAGGCGGTTGCGGCTTACCATAAATTAGCCGGAAGCGTCCCCGAGAAGCCGGCCACAAGCCGGCTTTTTAATGCCTGCTGTTAATGCATCATGCCCAACTCGGCATCATCCATCAGCGCCTTGGCCATGGCACTGAGGTAATGCGAAGCCCATATCATCATGGGTTTCTCATCCATCAGGCCAATTATGGTCAGTTCCCGCACATACCCCATCAACTCCGACGCTTGCTCCCGGGCATCCTGGCAGGGAATGCCGGCTTCGATGCGGAACAGTGGGTGGCTGTGGTCTTCACCCTGGAATAAGGTGGTCTTGCCGACAGTGAATTTGGTCGTGTGAGTGGTCATTGCTCAAACTCCTTGAAATTTCCGCTGCCCGGCCTGGCCTCATCGCCGGCAAGCCGGCTCCTACAATGCCCGCAGCGCTGCTGAACCCTGTGGGCCGGCTCAGGCGGCAGATCATTTAAGCCTTAATGCAAGGTCCGAGGGCCTGTGGGCATCTGCACCTGGATCAGCGCCGATTCGAGCAAAACCCGTAGCGCCTCCATTTCATCCAGCGAGGTCATCATCAAGATCGATACCGGGGATTTGGGGTGCAGCAGCGCCTGGTGCACCACAGTCGTGGCGCACAGCGCATAGTCCGCGGCCTGGATCAGGGTGTCTTCAAGGGAATGATTATCATGGGGTGGGTCGGGGACAATTTTAAGCATGCCGTAGCCCTCTGTGGATTCACTAGAGCCGCACTCATGACTTGCAGTGTGATGGGTGGCGGCCACGTACGGGTCTGCAAGACCGGACAGAGAACGAAAACCGGCAGGTTCGAAAACCTCCCGTACGCAGCCACCGTCAAGCGTGCTCAATGGCAAACCATTGGCTTTCGGTGATAAGCATGCGTTTTCTGTGCGGGCTTGCAGGCCCGGTCGCTGATTTGGCAACGACGGGCCCAGACTAGGCCGCAGAGAAAAGCAGCACAATGCCGAAAAGGCGGTAGCAAGCTATTTCAGAAATGGACTACAAGCAACGGTAAAAATCTGAATATTTCCTGGGAAATACGTCAGAAATCGTAACGTGCACCAACCATCATGCTGCGCGAAGGCCCATAGAAGTTGAACGTCGAAGTCGACCCCACCCGCGACAGGTAATCGCGGTCGAACAGGTTGTTGACGTTGAAGGTGGCCGTCAGCTTCGAGGTGACCGGGTACGACAGCATCGCATCCACCGTGGCGTAGCCCGGTGCATCGATGCGCACGCCGCCGCTCTCGGAATGGAAGTTGCTCATCGCCGAGACGCCGCCACCAATGGCCAGCCCGGTCAAAGGCCCTTGGCTGATGGTGTACTTGCTCCACAGCGACGCCTGGTTGCGCGGCATGATGAAGAAGGTGGTTTCGGCATCACCGTCGAGGGTTTCGGTTTCCATCCAGGTGTAGCCCGCCAGCAGCTCCCAGTTCGGCGTCAGCTTGCCGCTGACTTCCACTTCGGCGCCCTTCACGCGGGTCTTGCCCGATGCCACGGAGAAACCGGTGTCTACGCCATCTTCATCATATTCGGTGCTGGCGCGGTTCTCGTCGGTCAAACGGAATACCGAGACACGCGTATTGAGGTCGCCGCCAAAGTAACTGCTCTTGAGGCCAAACTCATACTGCTCGCCTTCACGCGGTTTGAGTACGCGGCCATTGCTGTCGGTATCTGACTGCGGCTTGAATACCTGCGAATAGCTGGCATACAGCGCATGGTTTTCGGTCAGGTCGTAGACCACGCCACCGTACGGCGTGAACCGTCCATCCACGCGTTTGTTGTCATCGACAGTCGAAGCAGTGCTCAGGGTAGTGGTGTAGAAATCACCGCGATACCAGCTGAAGCGGCCACCAGCAATCAGCGCCAAACGCTCGACCGGGCGGAAGGTGACCTTGGAGTACAGGCCGTACTCTTCCTCCTGCATACCGGTTTCGGTGCTGTAGTTCGGTGACGGCTTGGCGAACTGGGTCGGCGAGTAGCTGTTGACGTTGATGGCCCCCAGGTTGGTGGTGCCGTTGAGGTACTCGGTGTCGTAGTTCTTGTAGTCGGTACCCACCACGAATTCGCTGACCTGGCCGAAGGTTTCGAACGGCTGGCTGTAGCTGGCATCCAGCGAATAGGTATCCTGGGTGAAGTCTCGGGCGCTGGCGCGCTCGGAGTTGGCACCGGTGGTGGCATTGGTCGCAGTGAAGGCATAGAGGTAGTTGGTGTCGCGGTGCGAGCCACGGGCGGCGATACGGCCATAACCACCGTTGTCAAAGCGGTGCGTCAACTCGGCAACCAGGTCGGTGGTCTTGCCGTCGAAGTAGTTCCAGTCAGCGCCAAGGAACTTCGAATGGCTGAAATCCGGGACCTCACCAGACAGCGTTGCCGGGTAGCCGTTGTGCGGGGTGATGTTCTTCACTTCGTGGATCAGGCCGAACGATAGCTGGGTGTCGTCATCAAGGTCGATGTCCAGCGCGCCGTAGTAGCTGTTGCTGGTATTGGCGTTGTAGTCCACTTCACCATTGGTGTCGTCCCGCGATGCAACGAATCGCCCGCGCACCCGGCCTGCATCATCCAGCGGCCCACTCAGGTCGATTTCTTCGTGGTTGGTGTCCCAGGTGCCGTAGCTGGCTTCGACGTGGCCCTGGAAATCGGCGGTTGGGCGCTTGCGCACCATGTTGACGATACCGCCCAGCTCGCTGGTGCTGCTGAACAACCCCGCCGGGCCGCGCATGATCTCCACACGGTCGAATGCCGCCAGCGACGGCACGGTGCCAAAAATACTGGCCATGGGCGCCGGCAGGCCGTCGATGTTGAACTCGCTGTACTCGTAACCACGGGCATAGATCGATGACCGCCCGCTGTCGTTGGTCAGGGTGCGCAGGCCCGCGGTGTACTTGGCCAGGTCATCGAGGTGCACGAACTGGCGGTCTTTGAGGTAGTCCTGGGTGTAAACGGTGACCGACTGCGGTATTTCCTTGAGCGACGCTGGGGTCTTGGTGCCCACCGTGGCAGCGTCGACGCTGTAACCGCCGGTTTCTTCCGAAGGCAGCATGTCGTACAGGCGGTTGCCTTCAATGGTCAGCGCCGGCAGGTCGAGCGAGCTGTCCGCAGCAACCTCACTGGCGACCGTTTCGGCCAGTGCCGACAAAGAAAACGGCGTCAACAACCCCAGCATCAGCCAGCCCCGCACCCGTCGGGGGCTTCCCACACCTTTGAAACCGCTCATGACACACCTTCCGCCCAAATGATATTTAATCGCAAACGAAACACGTTGCTTTTTGCGAACGATACCGGACGAAAACTAGGGGTGCAGCAGGATTAACCTTCTTAACACTTAGGCCCGGCACGGGGCGATTGCCCTTCCCCTGCCTGCAATGGGATGATCGCCAACTGATACGAATTCTCATTCAAGACTGCCAATGCCAACCTCACTCCTGCTCGTCGAAGATGACCCACGCCTGCGTGAGGACCTCCAGCGCCACTTCCTCAACCGGGGCTTTGTGGTCAACGCCTGCGCCACCGGCCCTCAGGCGTTGAACGCGGTGCAACACAATGGCTTCGATCTGGTGTTGCTGGACATCATGCTGCCAGGCCTGGACGGCCTCAGCCTGCTCGACGAGTTGCGCCGCCAGCAGGCAGTTCCGGTGATATTGATGTCGGCGCTGGGGGCCGAGCAGGACCGCATCAGTGGCTTTACCCGCGGGGCGGACGATTACCTGCCCAAGCCCTTCAGCCTGGCGGAACTGGACGCGCGGGTCGATGCTCTGATGCGCCGGGTGGCCTTTGACCGCAGGCCGGCGGCACCAACCGAAACCGGCAAGGTAATGCTCGACCAGGACCATCAGGATGTCATTCACCACGGCAAGGCTGCCGGCCTCACTGCCTCTGAGTTTCGCTTGCTGGCCACCTTGAGCGCCCACCCCGGTGAGGCCTTGAGCAAAGCATTCCTCTACCAGACCGTATTGCACCGCGCCTACACCCGCCTGGACCGTGGGCTGGACGTGCATGTGTGCAACCTGCGCCGCAAGCTGGCCGATATCGGTGCCCAGCATGTGCAGATACAGGCAGTACGTGGCCAAGGGTACATCCTGGTCGACACGGAACACCTGTGATGCGCCGCCATCCCCTGCTGTGGAAACTGGCCGCACTGCAAGTCAGCTTCTGCCTGCTGATGACCTGGCTGATCTGGACCTGGGGCCTGTCGGTGGAGCGCAGCACTTATTTTCTGTCCCAGGCCGACCAGGATTATCTGGCGCGCTATGCGCAGCAGGCTGAACAGGCCTGGCAGCAAGGCGGTGCGGCCGGCGCCGAAGCCTTTCGCAGAAAACTGCAGCACGCCGAGAACACCTGGGCGGCATTGATCGGGCCGCACCTGCAAAGCCTCGGCACCGCGCCGCTGAATGTCGACGAGGCCAGCCGCCTGACCTTCATGCGCAAACTCGACTGGCCGATGAGCCGGCGCCTGCAGGATGAGCTGCCCTACGTCAGCATCGAGTTCCCGCAGCATCCAGAACAGGGCCGGCTGGTGTTGCAGCTGCCCGAGCGCCTGCTACCCACCGGCCTGACCCCCTGGACCCACCTCATCACTCACGGCGTTGCACCCACACTGCTGGCGCTGTTACTTGGCCTGGCGATCTACCGGCACCTGGTGGTACCGCTCAACCGCCTGCGCGACCGCGCTGATGCTTTGCGCGCGGACGACCTGGACGGCCCTGGCCTGCCCCTGCAGGATCGCCGCGATGAATTGGGCGAACTGGCGCAGGCCTTCGAACACATGGCCGGGCGCCTGCGCCAAAGCCTGGAGCAGCAACGCCTGCTGCTGCGTACTTTGTCTCACGAACTGCGCACGCCCCTGGCGCGGCTGCGCATCGCCCATGACAGTGATTTGCCCCCCGCCCAGTTGCGCGAGCGCCTGGGCCACGAGGTCAATGACATGCAGAAGCTGCTCGAGGACACGCTGGACCTCGCCTGGATGGACACCGAGCAGCCGCAGTTACGCACCGAACCGGTGCTGATGGTGTCCGTGTGGGAAGCGTTATGCCAGGACGCCTGCTTCGAGAGCGGCTGGGACCGTGCACGGCTGCCCTGCTCGCTCGGCATCGAATGCGTGGTGCAGGCCCATCTGGACAGCCTGGCCCAGGCGCTGGAAAACCTCATGCGCAATGCCATCCGCCATTCGCCTGCCGATGGCCGGGTCAGCCTCGATGGCTGGCGTGAGGGCGACCACTGGCATTTGCGCCTGAGTGACCAGGGCCCCGGCGTGCCTCACGCTGAACTCGAACGCATCTTCAAGCCCTACCAGCGCTTGCCCGACAGCGGCGCTGGTTTCGGCCTGGGGCTGGCCATCGCCCGCCGCGCGGTCGAACTGCAAGGCGGCCGGCTGTGGGCCAGCAATGGTCATCCCGGCCTTTGCCTGCACCTGTTGCTGCCTGTAGCCCAGGAATGTTTAGAAAGTTAATACGCTTTACGCTCAATCAGGACTGATTATCATCTGGGCTCTCCCGCTTTGCGCTCCTTGCAAAGCATCGATGAGGCGCCTGATGAGCAAGATCACCCTGTCCCTGGCATTGGCGTTGGCCCTTGCGGCCCCGCTTGCCCTGGCGCAGCCGCAACGCGAGCAGAAGATGGACACTTCACTGCTGCAGCGCCAGGACCTGGCCTATCGTTTCAGCCACCTCGACCTGGACTCGACCGATGGCCAGCGCCATTACCGCTTGTGGGTCGGCAAGCCAAACCGCCCGGCGCCCGCCGCAGGTTATCCGGTGTTGTGGATGCTCGACGGCAATGCCGCACTCGGTGCTTTGGACAGTGCGCAACTGGGCAAACTCGCAGCGGGCCAGGCACCACTGCTGGTGGCGGTTGGGTATCAGACCGAGCAGCGCATCGAGCGAACCGGGCGTACCTACGACTACACACCGGCAATTGCCGGGCTTGCAGAACAGCGCGATCCGCTGACCCACCTGCCCAGCGGTGGCGTGGATGCATTCCTGGACTTGCTTACCGAGCGCATGCGGCCGATGGTAGCCGGTGTGGCGCCCATCGACCCGCAGCGGCAGACGCTGTGGGGGCATTCCTATGGCGGCTTGGCGGTGTTGCACGCGTTGTTCACTCGGCCTGGAGCGTTCAGCGACTATGCGGCGGCCAGCCCGTCGTTGTGGTGGCACGATGGGGCTATCGTTCGGCAAGCGCAGGGGCTACAGCAGCGCTTGGGCAATAACCGACCGACGCTGTTGCTCATGCGCGGTGGCGACGAACCGTCGAGCCCGCGCGCACCGGTGCAAGGCGATGTAGAGCGGCCGACGCGCGAGCTGGCGGCTTACCTGGACAAGGTGCCGGGGTTGCAGGTGCGTTTCGAGCGGTTCGACGGGGTGGGGCATGGGCCGATGCTGCCAGCTTCATTGCAAGAAGTAATTGAGGATATGTCTCGCTAGACCTGCGCGTTCCATCAGGCCTGTCACCCCTGATACGCCAAAGGTCGCAGATCATCGGCTTGTCAGCAGGGTGGCACTGTGCGGTATGCTTGCCCGGTCTTCAGGGCGGGGTGAAAGTCCCCACCGGCGGTAAATCGAAAGATGAGCCCGCGAGCGCCTCGGCCTTTGGTCGAGGGTCAGCAGATCTGGTGAGACTCCAGAGCCGACGGTCATAGTCCGGATGAAAGAAGGCGTCAGGCAGGGGCCATCCGGGCGCCCCTGCGCGCGCATTTTGTTCGCCCCGAGACGTTCATCGATCATTCACGAGGAGCGTTTCATGTCCACCAAGCACCACCCGCAATTCCCCAATGTCAGCGCCGCCATCGCCGCCTTCCAGGCCGGGCGCCCTGTGCTGCTGCTCGACGACGACGACCGCGAGGACGAAGCGGACATCATCGCCGCCGCCGAGAACATCTCGCTGCAGACCATGGCCATGATGATTCGCGATTGCAGCGGCATCGTCTGCCTGTGCCTGGACGAAGCCACCGTCGACGCCCTGCAACTGGCACCGATGGTGGCGAACAACCAGGCGCGCCATGGCACCGGCTTCACCGTGACCATCGAAGCGGCAGAAGGAGTGAGCACCGGCGTTAGCGCCCAGGACCGCATCACCACCATCGAAGCAGCGCTGCGCTCGACGGCGCAGCAACGGCATATCGTCAGCCCCGGCCACGTGTTCCCGCTGCGGGCGCGTGATGGTGGGGTGCTGACCCGTCGCGGCCATACCGAAGGCTCGGTGGACCTGGCTCGCCTGGCAGGCCTGCGCCCGGCAGCGGTGCTGTGCGAGCTGATGAACCCCGACGGCAGCATGGCCCGCGGCGAGCAAGTGGCGGTGTATGCCCGCCAGTACAATCTGCCGGTGCTGACCATTGCCGAGCTGGCACGCTGCCGCGAGGCAATGGTGGAGCTGGAAGCTGTGCCAGCCTGATTGATCGACGGGGCCGCTTTGCGGCCCAATCGCCGGCAAGCCGGCTCCAACAGGTTCAGCACAGCCTTCTGGCATTGTGCTGTACCTGTGGGCCGGAAAAACCACCCTCAAGTTTGCTCCCCCCGCCCCGCTCTGCTAGTGTCGCGCCGTTCTGAACAGCCACCGAGACCCGTCGCCATGGCCCGCAAAAAAGCCTCCATCGATTTCGAGCAATCCCTCGCCGACCTGCAAGCCCTGGTCGAACGCCTGGAGAACGGCGAGTTGTCGCTGGAAGACTCGCTGGCCGCCTTCGAGCAAGGTATCGCCCTGACCCGCGATTGCCAGGGCGCCCTGGCCCAGGCCGAGCAAAAAGTACAGATACTGCTGGAACGCGACGGCGAGCTCGCCGCTCAGCCCTTCGATGCGGAGCCAGAGGCATGATCGGCGCCTACCAGGCCAGCAGCCAGGCGCGCGTCGATGCGGCCCTTGAACCCCTGTTCATTGCGCCCACCAAGGAGCTTGAGCGGCTGTACACCGCCATGCGCTACAGCGTGATGAACGGCGGCAAGCGCGTGCGCCCGCTGCTCGCCTATGCGGCTTGCCAAGCGCTGGGCGCACCGGCCGAGCAGGCCAACGGCGCCGCCTGCGCGGTGGAGCTGATCCATGCTTATTCGCTGGTGCATGACGACCTGCCGGCCATGGACGATGACGACCTGCGCCGTGGCCAGCCGACCACCCATAAAGCCTTCGATGAAGCCTGTGCGATCCTCGCAGGCGACGGCCTGCAGAGCCTGGCCTTCAGCGCCCTGCTCGACCCCCGGCTGAGCCCGCAGCCCGACGCCATCCGCCTGGCCATGGTCCAGGCCCTGGCCAAAGCTGCAGGCCCTGCCGGCATGGTCGGAGGCCAGGCCATCGACCTTGGCTCGGTCGGCGTGAAGCTGGACCAGCAGGCCCTGGAGTTCATGCACAGGCACAAGACCGGCGCGCTGATCGAAGCCAGCGTGCGCCTTGGCGCCCTGGCCAGCGGCCGCGCCGAGCAGGCGCAGCTGGACGCCCTGCAGACTTATGCACAGGCCATTGGCCTGGCATTCCAGGTGCAGGACGACATCCTCGACGTGGAAAGCGACACCGCCACCCTCGGCAAGCGCCAAGGTGCCGACATCGCCCGTGACAAACCGACCTACCCGGCCCTGCTTGGCCTGGAAGCGGCCAAGGCCTACGCGATCGAACTGCGCGACCAGGCGCTGGTCGCACTTGAAGGGTTTGGTGAAAACGCAGAACCTCTGCGGGCGCTGGCGCGCTACATCGTCGAACGCCGCCATTAAGAAGCACTGGTTCCAAACCCGCACACAGGGGGCTGCAACCTCTGGTCGAATGGGCACTTTTCCCACAATGGGGTAAACTGCCGCGTCTTAACATCTATAACGACTCGCCTGATGCCCACGACGTTTCAAGAGATCCCCCGCGAACGCCC
>RCUL01000745.1_pt1 | contig 14301 bp, 8 predicted proteins | sample 2167521 | NCBI WGS metagenome assembly RCUL01 (sample SAMN09932745, study PRJNA488358) | compost metagenome | feature: garden; material: soil; isolation source: compost soil in acetic acid-enriched culture | place: Germany: Experimental Botanical Garden Goettingen | collected 2016-01-27
GCTTGGACATGAACACTCCTTCAGCTCGGCGTGAGCTTACTCGAAAGTGTCCGTGGAAATGGGGTAGAACCCCCACACTTCCGCCATGCGAAATCGAATGACTGCTTTGATGGATTCCGCGAAGGCGTCAGACGTGCTGCAGTCGCGCTGATCGCTAAGCACAAGCAGCTCATGCTCCCGGCACTTATAGAAACAGTCCGAGTGGCCACACAAGACGGCCGGCTGCTGGAGGAAAAAGTCGAGCTGCAACCAGTGGTGATCACTGCCGATAACGTTGAGCGGTTTGTTGACCTGGGTAGCTTGAGAGGTCATGCCGTTCTGCACCAATCCACTAGGCAGCTGATCGTCCGGATCAAGCTCTCAACGCGGATGGAGCATGAGCGTTATCGCCAGCTCGAAGCCCTGGAACATTCCAGCATGGAGATTGATCTCCATCACCTGGCACTGGAGCAGATCAATGATCCGGCCAAGTTCGAGCACGCGGTTCTGCATGACTCGGCAAACCGACTTTGGATTCGATCAATTCGCGGTGAAAGGCTCGTAGCAAACGCGCTGCAAAAGCTTCAGTCAGTGGCGGACGAAACAAACGCTCAGTGGCAACTCGAACGGGCAGCGCGTGAGGCTGCTGAGCATGCCCGGCAGATTGAGCTAGCCAAGGAGAAAGCCGAACTGCAGCGCGCACTAGAAGCCCATAGAGCCAAACAGCTTCAGATGGCGGCCAAACAATCAGCCTCAGAGCAAGACAACACGACAGAGGACAGAGCCGAGTTGATAGCAGGAACCATGCTGAAGGCCTTACAGGCATGGGGAGGACGAGCCGTTGAGTGCACTGCCTGCTACTTGCTCAGCCCACCTGATTCAAGGTTCTGCCTTTACTGCGATGCATCTACCAGCAAGGTAAACCCTGTAATCTTATCACCGGACATACCCTCCACAATTAATTTTCGAATGCGGTGTTCTGCAAAGCCAAATACGTCACTGAGAAACGCCCCCACCCTCATTGTCCGACCATATTTCGATGAGGCTGAAGAACACTAATTCTTATAGACATGGAAGCTGCACGCACAGGAACACACCGCCAAATATAAAGCAACGAACATCCCAAGAATGCTAAAGGAAAAGGTTTAATCAACTTTTCTTTTTCGAGCCCCCCTGCCTGGAGCCTTTTTAGACTTAGCTGCCGCAGCTTTCTTCTTAGCCAATTTTTCTGCAGCTTTCTTGGCGACATCTGCAAGATAAGCTGCAGACTCAGGAATATGCATTAATTTTACCTGAAAGCCATAAGAGGAAATTGTCTTCCCATAATTCTGCAAAGTTACCTTACTAAAGAAAGGAATATCTAAATCCTCTGATGCAGGACCATCAATGATGGCGTATATAACATCATTACCACGCGCCTCAAATGGACTCTGGACAGGATTAATGTTTTGTCTTTTTAATTGCGAATTTACATCCTGAATAAAACCAGGCTCCCTGACCATAAGTGTCGACGCAACAAAGCCTTGAGCAAAAAGATGACTTAACGTGGATGATCCTCGCCCGCGCTTCACATGAATGAACTCACCTCTCCCATCGCCAATTTTAGGCTTATATATGTCGCAAACCTCAATCTTGTCGTAGCTACCACCGAACCTTATAAGTTTTCTGTCCAGTATCGCTAAAGCACCACCTGCCCGAGCGCATACATCTTCGTTATAGGAGCCTTCACCATCATGTTGATATTCGACAAAGGGAGCTTCAAATTTCTTTCTTGGAAGACTCGTAAAATACCCCTCAACAGCAGCTTGAAAAGAGCCCTCCACCTTAAACCAGCTACCAACATTCAAAATAAATAAGCCTAACTTATTCCTCACCTCAGCATACAAGCACCGGAAGGCACTAAAAGACCATGAGGGAGATCCATCAGATAGAACTAAGAAAATATCTCGTCGTTTAAGTGTTTCAAGCGTGGCATCGCTACGAAGGGTTGATAGAAATCTATCTAGATCAAGAACTGGATCAATCTCATCATCCTGAGCATTATTGCTATAGGCAAAGCCGGTAATCCCAGACCAGTCAATTATGTCTGGAATTGCAAGCCACATATTTTTCCTTTCCGTAGAATTTAGCGCCCCCCAAAGCTGGCCTTCGAGTGTAGAAATAAGATCTTTATCCTTGACAGGCAGCAGATTCTCAACCCAAGAGAACTCACTCGGATGCCCATCTTCATCTCGATCCAAATAGTCTTTTGAAGCAGATCGTTCCAAGGCAAGTTTAAGAAAACCACTTAGACCAGAAAGATCCATTGGAATGGAGGCTTTAAAAGAGTCAATTCCCGCTATGACGCTCCCAAAAACCTCTAGATATTCACTTTTAGTGTGCCCAACTAACCCTCTGAGCAGGTCTTGCTCAGCATTGATCATATAGTCGGATACAGCTGCAGCTTTAACTGTCTGGGTACGACTTATTCTGGGAGATGCATCAAATGTCTGGCGATCAATTGACGCTATTTTTTCAGGCAAAACGCTATTGAGAACTACCCGAATGCCAAAACGGTCTTCGATAAGCCTAGGCTCAATCAAGTGCCTACCATATCCAAATGCAATAGCAAATTGCCGACCAGACTGCTGCACTACCAAAATAGCAGAGATACTTTTGTTCTTCCACCTGGAAGTATTTACATCATCAGCAAGCCCTGACTGAACAAAGCTCAACCACTCAGGCGAGGTTTCCACCAGTGGCTTACGCACAAATAGAGTACCGTTTATACCATCTGGACCGAGAGGAAATTTATCCGTTCCTATTTGCCTTGGCTTTCCACCCGATCCAATGGGACTGGCGATGAAGTCTTTTGGAGTCCAACACTGAACACCAGCAGGGGGCTCTTTAAGCAAATAAACATTCAGAGTAATTCTTTTTGGAATTTTATTATTTGCCATTGCCACTCCTAAGCACCAAGAAATCCATCAACCATGATTACTGAGAAAAAACCTGATTTACCCCCCTGACGCTACCATTCAATAGCAAGCTCAGCAGCAGTTTTCCTCAAAATGCCCGCACCAAAAAATCAGAAAAGCCAACGCATTTACTTTCAAGAATTAACTCAAAATTATAAAAAAGACGTCAACTTGCATTCCAAATTAAAGCCGCGACCTCAAAGAGTAGCTTTTGCCGCTCTTCAAGCTCATTGGGACCAAACTCATCAAGCGCCCTAAATCCAAGTCCAGACTGCTTAGTAAAATCGCGAAAGTCCAATTTACTGTGGTAAGAGTCACTGCGCAGCGTCTCATTCCAATAAAGCGTATTGGCATACGACTTCAGCTTGTCCGCATACAGCTCATTACCGCTCGAAATATTATCCTTCCCCTTCATCAGCAACACACCGCCAAGCCGATTGCGTTCGGCCTCAAAGCGCTCTTCATCACCATCGAAAGCATCAAGACTTTCTACATTGCGTGACAATATGTGTTCGATATGAAATCCTGTCTTGGCGCCTCTGAGGGTGACAAGATTCTGCAAGGGATGCTTCATTTTTAGCTTCATACCTTCGGCGAGAAATTGCTCTACCCTGCCAAAGAAAAATCGAGTGAAGCGAGTATTCAAGCGATCAATAGTCATATTGCGGAATAAGCTATAACTAAAGACGGATGAGACGGCAATCGCACGCTTCCTGGTAATTTCCTGCAAAAGATGCCTCTCGAACACCAGTGGGATCTGAGCCACTGGCTTTTCGCGGATCTCGGCGCTAATCTCAAATAACTTAACAGCAAACTCATTACTGTCGTAAGCGCCCTGCAGCTGCTGAAGCGAGAACATTCGATCAAGTTGTTCTGCTACCACACGAATCTTGGCGACTTCCTCCGGATCATTCACGGTGCAGGCCGACAAAATAAGCAGATACTGACTATCCAGCTCGTTCAGGCTGTTGAAGAAGACCGCTGGATACTGTTCATTCTCGTGTTGACTGGCATGCAGCAGTCGTACATACAGCTTCGTGTAGTACGAAAAACCCTCCTTGAGAAATTCTTTGACCTTGGCGGAATCATGCTCAAGCTGGAGAAGCTGATTGATATCACTCTTGAACATTTCTCTGTGGTAGTCGCCATCAAAGCGCTGTCCAGTCTTTCGGCTATCGGAGAACTTGCTCTTCAACCAGTAACGGAAAAAACTGTCGATTTCATCTTCCCGATAGGCGTTCACCGCCCTGACGTGCGTATCCCAGAGCTCGTTATAATTACCAGAGTCAAGCTCAAGCTTGTCGATCTGCCCCAGGAGCTTTCCTTTCAATATCTCGTAAGGCTTGAGTCGTACACCTCGGTCATTGATGACCTCGAACACCATCGGTACATGGGTAGAATCGACGGACAGATTGATGAGCACCAGGCGGTAAAGGAAATAGTGAACGAAGGTCTCGAACTTGTGTTTGCTGTTCAAACGGGTAGATAGCTCCGCCGCGATTACCGAGAAGTTCCTCAGCATATTGGCAGCCGTCAAGCCTGTAGATCTATCTACAGCCTCGGGAGCGACACCATCCATCAGGGCCTTGAGAACATGGATATGACGGACGTGGTTCATCCAAAACTCGTATTCCACCCCCGAATAGCCGGCAATTTTGCGCTCCAACCAACCAGAGGTCTTCGACTCGAGGACCTTGGCCATCCGAAACAGCTGAACCAGAAAAAGCGTCAGGGTTGTCAGGCGCTGCTGGCCGTCAACTACAAACACCTTGCCCTGTACGGTGTTGGTGACATAAGTGTTGAGGTAGTACCAGGGATACCGGGCGTTGATACTCTCCGAGTTCGGCTCCAGAGCCGAGTGCTTGGAATAGGCTTCATCGAACTGGTAGAAGACATCGTCAATCAGACGCCGTACGGGCTCCTCCGTCCACTTGTAGTCCCGCTGATAGAAATCGATGTAGTAAACCGTCGATGCAAAGGTGCGATCCAGGTTCTGCTTGTCCGGCTGAATATCCATATCAAGAACGACTCGAAGAATTGATCCCGACTGCGGAGCTGGCTACTTGACCAGCTCCATCAGCTTCCCATACCCATCCACCACGTCGTACCTCACCTGCTCTGACGTGATCTTGGCGAAGAACTTCCGCGCGCAGGCAATTTTTGAGGCCTCGATGGCGCGCAGATCCAAGCTGGACATGGAGCCTTTGGTTTCGGCAATGAAGTAGATGTGCTTCACCTTGCCCTCATTGAAGGCAATGGCCCAGTCCGGGTTGTAGTTACCAACCGGGGTCGGGATGAAGAAGCTCTTCGGCAGCTTGGCGTACACCACCACTTCAGTGCTGGCATCCAACTGCTCGACGAACTTGCGCTCGTTGGTCGAGTCGGTGAACACGTAGTCGTAGATGTGGCGCTTGGCCTCGAATGCGTTGCTGAAGTCGTCTTTCGGTTTATCGGCCGTGAAGATGTCCGAGCTGTGAGTCTCAGCCACCGGGTCGTAAGCAATATGTTCGACGATGGCCGTGGCCTTCTGCTCATTGATCAGCGTGGCGGCCCTGGCGATGAAGTCTTCAGGGTTGGTTCTGTACTGGCTGAACACAGCAGCATTCAGGCCCTGCAGGATGCGTGCGATGGTACGGCGCGTCAGCTGGGTGGCCTCGGCCAGGTTGCCAAGTAGGTCGTATTTCACCGCCGAATACACAGAGTTGGTGTAAGTCTCGGTGGCCGTTTGCGCCAGCTTGAAAGCCTCACCCCGCTTCAGTTCGTCGAAGCTGGCGTGCTCCTTCTGCGTGCCGCGCTCGATGATGTACTGCATGGGTTTTACCCGCAGTCCCTCATCCTTATCGTTGAGAGCGGCAATGCATTTGTCGACCAGCTCGTCGGCCTCGAAGTTGACGGTGTACGCAGCCTTGCGATTGATCTTGCTCCACAGTGCCTGGAACTCCTGGCGCTCGAAGTTGGCGTTGAGGGGATTTACCTTGGTCTTGCGGCCGTCGCCAATGTGCGGCAGCTGCGCCTCGCTGAACACACTGTCGATCAGCTGAAACACCTGCTGGGCATAGGGCTTCAGCTCATCAGGCAGCTCGGCCAGCTGCTCATCCTTCTTCGCGGCGTGGTAGGCAAGCGTGATCTGATCGTTGTCGTCGGTGTAATCGTTCTTCAGCAGATATTTGTAGATCTGCTTGGCCATTTGCGGCGTGACTTCCACGTCGCCGCTCAGGGTCTGCAGAACCTTGCCGGTGAAGTATTTCTCGTTGGCTTCGCGCGGCCTGGCCGATAGCGAGTCACTGATGTCCTTCTGCAATGCACCGACGAACTCCCTGTAGCTCTCGCTGGCCACCACGGTCAGTTCGTTGATGTCGTGAACGGTCGCCGGGTAGTCCATTCGGTCGCCGTTTTGGTTGACCGAAAGGCGTAGCCCCCGACCGACTTCCTGGCGGCGGGAAATGGTGTTGTCGCTGTGCTTGAGCGTACAAATGACGAAGACGTTGGGGTTATCCCAACCTTCGCGCAGGGCCGAGTGGGAGAAGATGAAACGCACAGGCTCGTCGAAGGACAACAGACGCTCCTTGTCCTTGAGAATCAGGTCGTAGGCATCCACGTCGTCGGTTTCGGTCGACTTCTTGCTGGTGGCCGGGTCGACCAGGCGCTTGCTCTTCTTGTCGATGGAGAAGTAGCCGTTGTGGGTCTGGCTGGCCTGAATCCCCTTCAGGTAACGGTTGTACGGCGTGTCCTCCAGGCTCAGCACCTCGTTGAGGTAGGCGTTGTACTCCTCCTCGAAGACCTTCGCATACTCGCCCGGCTGCTCTCCGTTTTCGTCGTATTGACGGTATTTGGCCACCTCGTCGATGAAAAACAGCGTCAGCACCTTGATGCCCTTGCTGAACAACATCATCTCCTTCTCGAAGTGCGCCTTTACCGCCTCGCGGATCTGGATGCGGCGCATGGCTGGCTCGTCCAGATTGCCCACTGCTTCACCGGCGACCAGCTCCACGCCATTGGTGAAGCTCAGAGTGTCGATCCGAGCATCGATCTCGGCGACCACATAGCCCTTGTACTGATCCAGACCACCGGACAGGTCGTACAGGTTGTCGTTGCGACCAAGCTTGCGCATGACACGCTTGATACCGCTGTTCTGCTTGATCTCCATCTCCACTCGCGCCACCGGGGCCTTGCTGGCGGAGACATCGATGCCCTGCAGAAACAGATAGGCATTGGTGCCGGGCAGGTTTTTCACCGTGATGCCACGCACGTCGATCTTCTTCACCAGTTTCTGGTTGTAAGCGTCGAGCGCATCCAGGCGGTGGATCTTGTTGTACTCGGTCTTGTGGGTGGCCGAGTAGCGCACGATAAACAGCGGGTTGAACTCGCTGAAAGATTCGAGGGTTTTGGTCCCTTCCATCTTCTGCGGCTCATCGAGGAACAGAATCGGCCGGTTGGCCTTGATCACGTCGATAGGGCGGCGCGACTGGAAGTCATCCAGTTCCTCGTAGATCCGCCGCTGATCGGCACCGCGTGCGGCGAACGCCTGGACGTTGATCACCATGACGTTGATGCCAGCGTCCGAGGAAAAGCTCTCCAGGTTGTGCAGTTGCTTGGAGTTGTAGATGAAGAAACGCGCCTTCTTGCCGTAACGCTCCAGGAAGTGCTCGGCGGTGATCTGCAGCGACTTGTAGACCCCCTCGCGAATAGCAATGCTCGGCACCACAACGATGAACTTGCTCCAGCCGTAGCGCTTGTTCAGCTCGAACATGCTGCGAATATAGCAGTAGGTCTTCCCGGTACCGGTCTCCATCTCGATATCGAGGTTGATCGAGCAAGCGGTTTTCTTGTCGTTTACCAACACAGCCGACTGCGGCAGGTTCTGCCGACGTTGCACCGCCTGCAGGTTGGTCAGCAGTTGATCTTGCGTCAGGGCCAGCTCCGCATTGCGAAAACCGGCATCTACAGGCGCGCTGGTCGGCTGCAGCTCCATACCAGCCAGGGAGGTCTGCTGCGGCGCCAACGGCGCGCCGCCGATACCTGGATCGATGCGGTAGCTCACACCCGTCGACTTGGGCTGGCCGGCAAAGCAGTCGGCAAGGGACTCCACGGCGTGGAGCTGATAGGCCTGCTCCTTGAATTTCAGCTTCATGGCAGGCCCTTACAGCGTCTTGATTTCGGTCATCGGCGACAGCAGCTTGAATAGCTGATCGACGTTGATCTTCACGCTATCACTGGCAAAGCCGTTGTCGCGGAATACCACGCGCAGCGGCTTATGCTCGGCAATCTGTTCGACGAAGTCCTCGTCGATGCCCTTATCAAAACAGGCCACCAGAGCGTTGCCGTCTACGAAGAACACCTGCTTTCCGGCAATCGTCTCCTGGCTGATCGGCAGCGCCAAATCCACCCCCCAGTCCAACAACACCTGAAACAGCAAGTCTTCGGGAGTGCGACCTTCGCGGATATTGTCGACCTGATCAGAAAGCAGATCCTGAGTTGCAGAGTCCGGGGTGTAATACACCTCTTTCATATTGGAAGTGTCTATCTTGAGGACACGGAAACCAACATCCTTATTCCAGTCCTCGTGTACGCGCCCCTCAGCAAGCTTTCTTCCAGCGCGCCTAATTCTATCCTTACCGATTTCAGCAATTGTTTTATAACCCTTCTTAAAAGCATCAGTAGTTTCGTCACATAATTCTGGCAACTGAACCATGACAAACTTTCGACTTCCTCCATCTTCAGAATTCAGCTGGAGAATGGCGTGCGCCGTTGTCGCAGACCCGCTAAAAAAGTCCAATGCAATGAAGTCGGTATCTCTAACCATGCTTGAAAGATACTTTATAAGACCTACTGGCTTTGGATAGTCATCGAACGGAACACCAATTTCCAACAAATCAGCGGTAGCTTTCTGAGGTCCGCCAAAGCCCGTAAGCATTGAGATTACATGACTGGGTTCGCCACGGGTCTTTACTGCCTCTATTGCTCCGGTTGATGTGATCTCAAATAGGGTAGCCTGCCCCTTTGCATCAAAAATCTCTTGACATCCGCCACCAACAAAGCCTTCCAAAAGCTCTTTGGAGCTCCATCCACTATAGACCTTTGCGTCATGTGTAAGCCTGTAGTTTTCCACACGAATTTCTTCGCGTATGTGAGGCCACGAGTCGTGGCGAATAGCAATTACTCCTTTCTCAAATGCGGCAGGGAATCCAACCGGCAACAAAATTTCGCTAGGTGGATTCTTCGGGCCATTTTTAACAATTGTATTTCTAATTTCGGGGCGGAAAATCTTGCTATCTTCCGGAGTGCTCGGATCAACAGTGAGCGGATGAGGGAAAGCTGATTCTTGCTTGGCATAGGCAATAATGTACTCGTGGCAGTATTTAAATTTTGCCTGGTTATCGAAATTTCCATCAGTACGCCAAGCAAAAAGACAAAGCATATTATCCTCACCGAATACCTCATCGGCTATTTTGCGGATATTTGCAACCTCCTTATGGTTGATAGATATAAAAATCACTCCATCATCCTTTAATAGGTTACGCGCAAGCCTTAACCTGGAGTACATCATGGTAAGCCAATCTGAGTGCATCCTGCCGTTCGACTCCGAATTAACAACCAATCTATTCCCAAATTGATCCTTCTGATTGGAGCGCGCAAGATACTCCTCGGAATCCTCTGAAAAATCATCTTTATAGATAAAGTCTTTTCCAGTATTGTACGGCGGATCGATATAAATCAGCTTTATCTTACCTAAGTACGCTTCCTGCAAAAGCTTCAATACTTCCAGGTTATCACCTTCAATAAAAAGGTTCTGGGTAGTATCAAACTCCACACTTTCCCCCCTAAAAGGGCGAAACGTTTTAGCAATTGGCGCGTTGGCAGCTAGCAGCGCTTCACGCTTACCTGGCCAGTTAAGCTGGTAACGCTCCTGTGGTCCCTCCACCAGGTGGCCGGAAAGCTCCTGACGCAATAGATCAAAATCGATGGACTTCTTCATCCCCCCCCTGCCATCTGCGACCTCGGTCACGCAACTGGGAAAAAGCTGGGCCAGCTTATCGATATTCATCTCGGTCAGATTCGGCGAATGCATTTTCAGATTGTCCACGGGACGTCCTGTATATCTCTAATAGTTGTTCACCAACTTGGGCCTATGCACCTAGTTGATCGATTTCATTTTTCAGTTCCCGCAACTGGGCATTGAGCGCCACCTTGCGGTTGAACTGTTTTTCCTTGTGCAAGCGAGCTTCCAGCTTGTTGTACTCGCTCTGCCGGCCACGCAGCCGGGCTAGACGCTCCAACTGCTCGAGCAAGCTCTCGCCGACTCGGGCGGCTTGAGGTAGCAGGCTGCGCAGCAGCTGTTCGTAAAGCCCTTGTAGATCCAGCGCCACGGGCAAAGACTGTCGTTCAACTGTATCCGCCAGCCAGGGACCAGCGAGATAGTTATCGAGTACCCACTTGCCCGCCTCGGCCTGGCTGGGTCGCTTGAAAGCAGCAACCATGCACGCCTGCTGGTCTCGATGCAGCTGAAAAATGATCGGCAGCGGAATGGCTCGATCAATCGCACGCAAGACGTCGTCGTCCAGCTCCGTTCCTTTGAGCTCGATGTCGAAAACCTGAATCTCCGGCACCTCCGGCCGCGCCGACAGGTTAAGGGTCTCCGGCGCCAGCTTGTAGGCCCAGGTTATTTGTTCGATCTGAGCGACAAACTTGTCACGCAGCGCGCTGCCGATCTGGCCGTGCTCATAGATCTTGGATTTCGGCACCGGACGGCCAACTCTGGCCTGACCGGGAAACGCAAATAAGACCGGCTTGGGTTGGGTCATGCCACATCCTGAATGACGATGAAGGTGATTAGCTCGAAGTCGTCCAGTCCGGCAATGGTATCCACCAAGGCGGTGGTCTTACCGCCACTAAACAAGCTGTCGATGTCCTTCTCTTCCTTCACTTCAATCATCGAGTGAATGGCCTGATCCAGCAGATTAGAGTAGGCCTGCATATCGCGGCCATCGTCGGTGACCTGATTGAAGCGCTGATAGGCCTCCCTGATCGGTTGGCTCTCCCCCTTGCAGGCGATTCGGGCCAGATCGAGCAATCGCTTGGCCTCGCTGTAGTCACTGATCACCTGCCCCTGGTTGTCGATGTAGATCAGATAGTGGGGATAGAGGCGATTCTGCTGGTTAATGTCTACGCCATGATTGCGGTTACGCAGGGTGAAGATCACGCCCGGCAGCAAACCCAGTTCTGGCTGTGCCGGCACCACCGCGTGCATGCCGTTGGGCAGATGGCTCAGCTCACCGTGCTGCTTGATGTAGTTGAGCAGATCCATGCGAAAGTCGTTGAGGCCAAGGTCGGTGATGGAGACACCAGTCTTCAAGTCCTCCATCTCGATCACTTCATCCTGCAGACGGCGCAACTGTTCCTTGCGGTAAGCCACATCGTTGGCCTGAGCATTGAGCACATTGTCGTCGCCGGTCGCAGTGACATCGGCGATCATCATGCGGTTTTCGACCCGCACCTTGAGATTGATGTACTCGTCCAGGCTGATATCCGGCCAGTAGTTGACCAGCTGAATGCTGCTGTTCTGGGAGCCGATCCGATCCACCCGACCAAAGCGCTGAATGATGCGCACCGGGTTCCAGTGGATGTCGTAGTTGATCAGGTAGTCGCAATCCTGCAGGTTCTGGCCTTCCGATATGCAGTCAGTACCGATCAGAATGTCGATCTCGCGCGGCTCGTCCGGGTAGATCGCAGCCTTCTCCTTGGAGCGAGGCGAGAACAGGGTCAAGAGGCCCTGGAAGTCATAGCTCTGCCGGCTACCCGGGATGTTGCCAAGGGTAGACTTTGGCGCATCGCTGCCGGTGACTTTGCCGGTGTGCACCTGGTAGCTGCGTTGCAGGTAGTCGGCCAGGTTGTCGTACAGGTAGTTGGCGGTATCGGCGAAGGCGGTGAAGATCAGCACTTTCTTATTGCCGGGGTTAATCGGTGAGGCGATCTTGCTGGCAATCTGGGTTTTCAGATGCTGCAGCTTGGCATCATCGGCCGGAGTAACCTTGGACATTTCGCCCAACAGCTCGTCGATAAATAGCAAGTCGGCCTGCAGATCCTGCTCCCATGAGGGCAGGTCCATATCCTCCAGACTGATCTGAATTTTCTTGCCGATGCTGACGTCGCCTGGCATCGGCCAGCTGTCCTCATCAAAGTCAGCCTCTTCAAAAGCCGCAGTGATGTCAGCAAACCCTGTTGACTGGCCGGTTTTGTTGAACTGGGCAATCTTATCCAAGGCGCTGCGATGGCTGGCCTGCAGACTTTGCAGGGTCAGGCGGAAAGCCTCCACCGAGCTCTCCAGGCGCTTGAGCAAATTGGTGGTCATCAACGCCTGCAGGCTCTTCTCCCGGTCAACCTGCTTGAGCTTGCCTCGCCCACCTTCCACCTGGGTGTCGTACTGCTCCTCATACTTCTTCAGACGGCTGGGCAGGATGTGGCTCACCGGCGCGTACACGGCGAGCTTGAGCAACGACAGGTGATTAAAGATCTCGTTGAAGCCAATGACATCGTCGCGCTGAGTCAGCGGGCAATGGAATGACATCGGCTTGCGGCGCTCCGGGAAACGGCCAATGTCGGCAGTGTTGTAGAAGGTTTCGATGTGTCGACGAGAGCGAGCAATGGTCACGCTGTCCAGCAGCTCGAAGAAGTCGAAATCCAGGCTGTTAAGAATGGCCGCCGCCGTGCGCTTTTCCGGCGGCAGATTGGCCCAAGCGTTGAACGCCGCCTGAGCGCGGCGAAATATGCTGTCGATGTCTTTCTCGGTACGCAGCTTGTCATTGAGGTTGTCGCTGTCACCCTCGTAAGCCAACGCCAGCTGGTTACGCAAATCGCTGAAACGATTGTTAACCGGAGTCGCCGAGAGCATCAGCACCTTGGTCTTCACCCCCTGGCGGATGACCTGGTTCATCAGCCGCTGGTAACGAGTCTCCTTGTCCTTGTAGAGATCGTTGTTGCGGAAGTTATGCGACTCGTCGATCACTACCAGGTCGTAGTTGCCCCAGTTGACCCGATCCAGCGGCATACCCAGCGAGGTGCCACGGCTGCGGCTCAGGTCGGTGTGACACAGCACGTCGTATGCAAAGCGATCCTTGGCGAGGATATTTGTCTTCAGGTTCTGGTTGTAGGTGAGCCAGTTGTCGGCCAGCTTCTTCGGGCAGAGCACCAGGACGGACTTGTTGCGCAGCTCGTAGTACTTGATCACCGCCAACGCGGTAAAGGTCTTACCCAGGCCTACGCTATCGGCAAGGATGCAACCGCTGTAGGTTTCCAGCTTGTTGATCAGGCCGGTGGCCGCATCGCGCTGGAAGTTGAAGAGCTTGTTCCAGATCAATGTATCCTGATAGCCGGTACGATCGTTGGGTAGCACGTCCTCGCTCACATCCTCCAGGAACTCACGGAAGATGTTGTAGAGCATTAGGAAGTAGATACGCTCGGGGGCATTCTCCTGATACACCGAGGCAATGTGATCACAGAGCCGAGCGGTGACGTCTTCCAGCTTTTCCTGGTCGTTCCAAATCTGCTCGAACAGATTGAGAAACATGCCCGTGTGGGCTGGCTCATCGAAGCGGGTGACGATGTTGGAAAGCGCGTTACCCTTCTGGTAGCCCAAGTCGACCGCCGTAAACCCTTGCACTGGCATGTAGACGGACTCTGAGCTTGGCGCACGCACCCCAATGAATGGCTGCATGGGTGCCTGGCCACGGTTGGAGCGGAAAGTAGCCTTGCGACGGATCCAGTCGGCACACTCCCTGGCAATGGCTTTCTGGGTAAGCTTGTTCTTCAGTAGGATCTCGAACTCGCTTCCGGTCAGACTACGCTCACGCTCGGCCTTGGGAATGTGGAACTCGCGCTGTTCCTTCTTCAGCTTGTCCGTCGCCTCGTTGGGCACGAAGGTCGGCGAGGTGAAGATGAACTCCAGGGAGTCGATGCTCTCAAGCTCTCGCTTGAGCGCCACATAAGCGTATATAGAGAAGCAGGACGCGGCGATCTTCAACTTGGCGCCAGGCTTGAGCGTACCTTTGAGGCTCTCGCCTAGCAGCGAATTGATGTTGTCGATCAGCTCCATGAGACACTCCCCTGCCCTTATTGATCAGCGCTGTTATCCACGCATCGCGCAGGACGCTGATAGCACTCTGCCCTCTTAACCGATCCTAATCCCACATCGCTTTCAAGCCAATCTCAATTGGCAACCAATTGGCAACCAGGACGATCATTTTTTGATCAGCCATAAAAAACAGCGGGCATAAAAAAATCCAGTCACCGCTAAGTGACTGGATTTTTTAGGGTTTTTTGGTCGGGACGGAGTGATTCGAACACTCGACCCCTTGCACCCCATGCAAGT
>RCUL01000747.1_pt1 | contig 14264 bp, 9 predicted proteins | sample 2167521 | NCBI WGS metagenome assembly RCUL01 (sample SAMN09932745, study PRJNA488358) | compost metagenome | feature: garden; material: soil; isolation source: compost soil in acetic acid-enriched culture | place: Germany: Experimental Botanical Garden Goettingen | collected 2016-01-27
CCATGTCGTAGGAGCGCTGGTGGTTGCGCAGCTCCAGCAGTTCCTGGCGCAGGGCATCGGCACGCGACTTGTCACCGGCTTCGTCGGCGACTTTTTTCATCTTGCGCAGCACCAGCGGGCTCTTCTGCGCCAGTTTGTCGCCCAGGGCCTGAACGCGTTCGAGCAGCTCGGCATCGGCGACCACTTCGCAGACCAGGCCGTAGGTCTTCATGTCCTGGGCGGGCAGGGCGTCGCCGGTGAACAGCATGTACTTGGCGATGTTCTCCGGGATCTTGCGTGGCAGTACTGCCGCGCCGCCACCGCCAGGGAACACGCCGAAGTTGGAGTGGGCATCGCCGAAGCGGGCGCTCTGGGCGGCGATGACGAAATCGCAGCAGAGCACGGTCTCCAGGCCACCGGCCAGGGCCAGGCCGTTGACGGCGGCGATCACCGGCTTGGGATAGGCACGCAGGGCGTCGAAGAAGGCGACGATGGTGTCCAGCAGGTCCGGCTCGCCGGGCTGCGGCGTGCCGCCGGCCTTCAGGTCGGCGCCGGCGCAGAAGGCCGGGCCGGTGGCGGTCAGCGCGATCACACGGACGCCGGCATCGCCTTCCCACGCCTGCAGGCGGGCGATCATGGCCTCCAGCATCTCGCGGTTCAGGGCGTTCATGGCTTTCGGGCGGGTCAGGGTGATCCAGCCCACCTGACCTTTCACTTCAAAAGAAACGGACTCGCTCATCTCAGCTCCTCGATCGCAATCCAAATGGCGTTTCTGCCTGGATTCGAACTTACGCGAGCCCGTCCGCGCGGCTCCCCCCCCGTTGCGGACGGGGCCAGCTTCCAGTGGGTTGTAGCAGGATGCGGGCGACATCGGGGCGATGCCCGGCCCTCGCCGGGATCGGGCCGGACCGACACGAACACGTACAAGGGCGGAGAAAACGAACATGCATACATCAGTCATCAATGCCGACGACCTGCTGGTCGCGACCAAGTTCTCGCCCCCGCGCCTCAACGCCCGGCACATCCCCCGTACGCAATTGCTGGCGCGCCTGCGCGAGGCGCAGCAGTGCAGCGCGACCCTGATCGCCGGCGGTGCGGGATTCGGCAAGACCATCCTGCTCGCCCAATGGCGCCTGGATCTGATGAAGGCCGGGCTGGACGTGGCCTGGATCTCCTTCAGCCTCGACGACCGCCAGTTCGCAAGCTTCCTCGCCTACCTGCTGGCGGCCCTGCAGCGCCTGGGCATCCGCATCGAGCAGGAATGGCTGCAAGGCGACGGCAGCGAGCAGTCGAACAACGCCCTGGTCGCCCTGGTGACCCACCTGGTGGAGGGCATCGGCAAGGAGTTGCACCTGCTGATGGACGACTTCCATCACGTGGAGTCGCCCCTCGCGCACCGGCTGCTGCAGAAGCTGCTGGACCATTGCCCGGCCAACCTGCATATCACCATCGCCTCGCGGACCACGCCGCCGCTCAGCCTGGGGAGGCTGCGCATGCAGGGGGCCGTGGCCGAGATCGATTTCGCCGAACTGCCGTTCGACCTGGACGAAACGCGGAACTTCTTCCAGCAGAACCTCGGCACGCTGAAGCTCAGCGCCGACGAGGAGCGCCTGATCCACGACCTGACCAGCGGTTGGCCGGCCAGCCTGCAACCCATCGCCACCATGCTGCGGGTGCGCCCGAGCAAGCGCTCGCAGCTGCGTTCGATCCTCTGGAAGTCCAACGACCTGCAGGCCTACCTGGCCGAGGACGTGGTGGCCTGCCTGGCGCCCGAGCTGATCGCGCTCATGGAGAAGGTCTCGCTGTTCCGGCGCTTCAATGCCGATCTCGCCCGGTTCGTCAGCGACAGCCCGCGCGCCCATGAGCTGATCAAACGCGCCGAGGACGAGAACCTGCTGATCTACCGCATCGAATCCGACGACGACCTGCCCTGGTACCGCTTCCACCCGCTGTTCGGCGAATTCCTCGCCAAGCGCCTGGCGGCACGCGGGGAAAGGGAGGTGGAAACCCTGCACCGCCGCGCCAGCCAGTGGTTCGCCGAGCATGACTACCTGGTGGAGGCGGTGCGCCACGCCAACCTGGGCGGCGACCTGGACTATGCGGTGACGGCCATGGAGGAGGCGGCCTCGACCACCTGGAGCATGGCCTACGTCAGCCCGATGCTGCATCTGCTGGAGCGTTTGCCGCAGGACGTCCTGTTCGCCCATCCCCGGCTGTTCATCATGGGCTGCCTGACCTACGCCTTCACCGCGCGGCCGGACCAGGCGCAGCGCTGGCTGGAGCAGATCCGCCGCACCGAGGCGGCGCGCAACCCGGCGGTATCGTCGAAGCTCGCGCTGGCGGATGCCGCGATAGCCTTGCAGTTGGACCAGCCACGGCGGGTCATCGGGCTGCTGGAGCCGGCGCACCAGTCGCCCCTGGAGAACCGCTCGCTGCGCTACATCGGCCTCTCCGCCCTGGCCACCGCCTACCTCTCCGTGGGGCGCCTGGAGGATGCGCGCAAGCTCTACGAGCGGCAGTCGATCCATGGCGAGGATCGTGACAACGACATGGCGATGGTGTTCGAGAGCATCCGCGCCCTGGCCAGCCTCAAGCGCGGCGATGCGCGCGAGGCGGAGCGCCTGGGGGCGAGCGTCCTCGCCCGCGCGGAGGAGGCCTACGGGCGTGGTTCGGTGTCCGCCAACCTGTGCGCCGCCACGCTCTGCGATGCCTATTACGAGCTGGACCGCCTGGATGATGCGCTGCGCGTGCTGGCCAATCGCAGCGGCATCCTGCGCTCGTCCATGCCGGACGTGATGGCACGCGCCTCGCTGTGCCGCGCCCGCATCACCGCGCAGGGGGATTCGCCCCAGGCCGCGCTGGATTTCCTCGAGGCCCAGGCCGCGCATTTTCATGTGCAGGGGCTGGATCGCCTGCTGGCGCTGATGCTGGCCGAGCAGGTCCGCCTGCTGCTGGAGCAGGGCGAGCTGCGCCGCGCCACCGAACGGGTGGCGCAACTGGCGGCCCTGGAGACGGCCCAGCGCACCACTGCCGAAGCGCGCGGCGAGATCGCCGCCATCGCCACCTTCGCCCGGGCCCGGCTGGCCCTGGCCGGGAGCGATCCGGCCTGGGCGCTGGAAGGCCTGGCGACCATCCGCGTCGCCGCCGAGAAGTCCGGGCGGATGCGCACGCTGGTCAGGGCCCGCCTGCTCAGTGCCCTGGCCCACGACGAACTGGGCGAGCGGGACGCGGCCCTGGAACATTTCCAGGCGGCGGTGGAGAGCGCCGCCCGGCTGGGGCTGGTGCGCACCGTCCTCGACGAGGGCAGGGCGGTCCTCGCGCGCCTGGCCGCATGGCGAAACGAGGCCGAGCTGGGTCCGCAGGTCGGCGCCTATCTGGACGGCCTGCTGGCGGATGAAGAGCCGGACGACGAGGCGCCGGCGGCGGCCCCGGCGAGCATGGCGCTGGCCGGTGGACCGCGCGCCAGCCTGACGCCACGCGAGGTGGAGATACTCGGCCTGGTGGCCCAGGCGATGTCGAACAAGCGCATCGCCCTGACGCTCAACATCACCTTCGGCACGGTGAAGTGGAACGTGAAGAACATCCTCGCCAAGTTGGGCGTATCGAGCCGCTACGCGGCGATTTCCCTGGCGCGCCAGCAGGGGCTGCTGAAGTAGCTGGACGTCCTCCCGGGCGGGTTTCCCCTACCGAGAGGGGAGGCGCGGGCGCAGGTCCGCCGCCTCCATGCTGCGGACATTGCGCTGTGTGCCATGACTGCTGCGCGACTCGTACCCGCCGGCCCCATCCGGGCGGCGTCCAGAGGGTCGGCAATCGCGTCGACGGCGGTCGCACCGCAATGCATCGGAACTTCGACCCAGGTCCAGAGGAAGCATATGAGCGATACATCCGCAGCATTCCTGAGCGAGCAGGAAATCATGATCCGCGACGCCGCCCGCAAGGTGGCCCAGGACGTAGTGGCCGCCACGGCCGCCGAACGTGACCGCACCGGCGCCTGGCCGCGCGACGAACTGAAGGCGGTGGCCGAACTCGGCTTCCTCGGCATGCACATTCCCGTGGAGGCCGGCGGTTCGGGTATGTCCTTCCCCGAATACTGCCTGGCCATCGAGGAGTTCGCCGCGGCCGACGCCGGCTTCGCCACCATCCTCCACGTCCACAACGGCATGACCGACATGCTCTATCGCTTCGGCAGCGAGGTGCAGAAGCAGAAGTACCTGGCCGGGATGATTTCCGGCGAACTGATCGCCGCCGGCCTCTTGACCGAGCCCCAGGCCGGTTCGGATACCGCCGCCTTCCGCACCACCGCCCGCCGCGAGGGCGATTGCTACGTGCTCAACGGCAGCAAGCAGTTCATCTCCAACGGCAACGAAGCCGGCATCGCCTTCGCCATCGCGGCGGTCACCGATACCCCGGAAGGCCGCAAGGGCCCCAGCATGTTCCTCATCGACCCGCGCGAGCCCGGCTACACCGTGACCCGCGTGGAGAGCAAGATGGGCCAGCGCTCGGCTCATGTGGCGGCTATCCAGCTGGACAACTGCCGGGTGCCGGCGGAGAACCTGCTGGCCGAGGAAGGTTCGGCCTACAAGCGCCTGATGGCCACCCTGTCCGAAGGCCGCATCGGCATTGCCGCGGTGGCCGTGGGCGCCGCCCGCGCCGCCCTGGAGGCGGCCGTGAAGTACGCCAACGAGCGCGAAGCCTACGGTGCGCCGATCATCAACCTGCAAGGCGTCGCCTTCGACCTGGCCGACATGGCCACCCAGTTCGAAGTCGCCCAGCACTACACGTTGCACGCGGCCCGGCTGCACTACGCCGGCGTGCACTGCGCCAAGGAAGCTTCCATCGCCAAGCTGTTCGCCAGCGAGATGGCGGAGAAGGTCTGCTCCGAGGCGCTGCAGATCCACGGCGGCTACGGCTACCTCAGCGATTTCCCGGTGGAGCGCTACTGCCGCGATGTGCGCGTGACCAAGATCTACGAGGGCACCAGCCATATCCAGAAAGTGATCATCGCCCGCCACCTGTAAGGCGGGGATGGCAATCAAGCGTATGGACGACGAGCCGGGAATGCCCGGCTCGTTGTCGTATCAGGAGGAAATGGACGTGACCGACAGTGCAGTGATCTACGAGAAGATCGGCAGGACGGCGCTCATCACGCTGAACCGGCCGCAGAAGCGCAATGCCTTCGAGGCGGCCATCAACCAGGCCTTGCCGGCGGCCGTGAAGGCCGCGCGGGACGACCGCTCGGTGCGCTCCGTGGTGTTGACCGGGGCGGGCGGGGCCTTCTGCTCCGGCTTCGACCTGGGCGGCCTGGAGGCGGGCGAGGACGCGGCTTTCGCCGGGCGCAACCTGGTGCTGGGCTTCCATGACTGGTTCTCCGGGTTGATCGACATGGAGAAACCGGTCATCGCCGCGGTCGATGGCGTCGCGGTGGGGGCGGGTTTTTCCCTGGCCCTGGCGGCGGACTTCATCTTCGTCACCCCGCGCGCGCGGCTGCTGCCGAGCTTTCTCAGCCTGGGCCTGGTGCCGGACCTGTCCATGCTGCATGTGCTGCCGCGCCTGGTGGGGCTGGCGAAGGCCAAGGAGATCATCTTCTCCGCGCGGCCCATCGATGCCGAGCAGGCCGTGGCGCTGGGCCTGGCCCAGGCGGTGATTCCCGAAGGGCAACTGCTGGACAGCGCCCTGCAGTTCGCCGTGCAGTTCGACGATGCCCCGGCGGATGCGCTGGGCATGGCCAAGACACTGCTCAACCGCTCGTTCGAGACCGACCGCCAGGCCATGAACCAGTTCGAGGCCGCCGCCCAGTCGCTGTGTGGCGCCAGTGGCTACCATGCCGAAGCCGTACGCCGCTTCCTCGCCAAGGAAGGGCTGCCTTACCGGGGCGCGGTGCGTCCCGCGCCATAAGGCTTTCCGTCCCGTCGGTGCCGCAGTTTCGATTGTCACTGGCGCTGGTTCGCCCGTGTCATCCCGTCGCGCCGCCACGCGCCCGCGCGCCGGAGTGCCAGACTGGTTTCGGCCGGGGAGGACCGCCCGTCCCGGGCTATCCAAATGGGGAGGGGCGGGCCGCCGGCGGGGATGCCTATCCTTGAGACTCAAGAGCCTGCCGTCGGGCGCCATCGTTGGATGAGCGCCGCTGGCGCCCGCGGGACACCCACAGTTGAGGAGAAAGACATGAGGCAGAAAGTCGTCGTCGCCGGTGTAGGCATGATCCCCTTCGTCAAACCGGGCCAGAGCGAAACCTACGCGGTCATGGGCGAGCAGGCCGTGCGCCTGGCCCTGGCAGACGCGGACGTTGGCTACGAGTCGATCCAGCAGGCCTACGCCAGCTATGTCTTCGGTGACTCCACCTGCGGCCAGCGCGTGCTCTACAACGTGGGCATGACCGGCATTCCGGTGCTCAACGTGAACAACAACTGCGCCAGCGGCTCGTCCGCGCTGTACCTGGCCAACCAGGCCATCAGCAGCGGCATGGTGGACATCGTCCTGGCCTTCGGCTTCGAGCAGATGATCCCGGGCGCCATCAACAGCGCCTTCGCCGACCGCCCGAGCCCGCTGGAGCTGTTCCTCGAGCAGTGCAACGAGGCGATTCCCGGCGCCGCCGAGATTCCCGCCGCCCTGCGCATCTTCGGCAGCGCCGGCATCGAGCACATGAAGCGCTTCGGCACGCCGCTGGAGACCTTCGCCAAGATCCGCGCCAAGGCCAGCCGCCATGCGGCGAACAACCCCAAGGCGGTGTTCCGCAAGGTGATCACCACCGAGGAAGTGATGGCCGACCAGGTGGTCTGGCCGGAGGTGATGACCCGCCTGATGGCCTGCCCGCCCACCTGCGGCGCCGCCGCCGTGGTGCTGTGCAGCGAGGCCTACGCGCAGAAGCACGGCCTGGATCGCAGCGTGTCGATCGCCGGCCAGGCGCTGACCACCGACGGTGCGGAAACCTTCAAGTCCGGCGACATGCGCGATGTGGCGGGCTTCTCCATGTCCCGCGCGGCGGCTCGCCAGGTCTTCGAACTGGCCGGCATCGGCGCCGATGAAGTGGACGTGGTCGAACTGCACGACTGCTTCGCCCAGAACGAACTGCTGACCTACGAATCCCTCGGCCTGTGCCCGGAAGGCGGCGCGCAGAAGTTCGTCGACGACGGCGACAACACCTACGGCGGCCGCTACGTGGTCAACCCGTCCGGCGGCCTGCTGTCCAAGGGCCACCCGATCGGCGCCACCGGCCTGGCCCAGTGCACCGAGCTGGTCCTGCAACTGCGCGGCCAGGCCGAGCAGCGCCAGGTGGAGGGCGCACGCATCGCCCTGCAGCACAACATCGGCATCGGTGGCGCCTGCGTGGTGACCATGTACCGCAAGGACTGACAGGGGAAACCTGATGGATTTTCAACCTGACGCCAGCCTCGAGGCCTTCCGTGAGGAGGTCCGGGGGTTCCTCCGCGACCAGGTTCCGGAGGACCTGAAAGGGCAGCAGCGCTGCACCCGCTCGCCGCGCGAGCAGATCATGCGCTGGCAGAAACTCCTCAACCAACGCGGCTGGGGTGCGCCTTACTGGGCCAGGGAACACGGCGGCACCGGCTGGTCGGTGCCGCAGATCCTGGTGTTCGATGACGAGTGCAGCGCGGCCGGCACGCCGACCCAGGATGCCTTCGTGCACAAGATGCTCGGCCCGGTGCTCAACGCCTTCGCCACGCCGGAGCAGAAGGCCGAGCACCTGCCGGCCGTCTTCAACGGCGAGCGCCTCTGGTGCCAGGGCTTCTCCGAGCCGGGCGCCGGCTCCGACCTGGCCTCGCTGCGCACCCGCGCCGAACGTGACGGCGACCACTATGTGGTCAACGGCCAGAAGACCTGGACCAGCTATGCCCATCATGCCGACTGGATCTTCCTGCTGGTGCGCACCGATGCGCAGGTGAAGAAGCAGGCGGGCATCAGCTTCCTGCTGGTGGACATGAAGACGCCCGGCATCACCGTGCGTCCGATCCGCAGCATCGACGACGCCCATCACCTGAACGAGACGTTCTTCGACAACGTGCGGGTGCCGGTAGGGAACCTGATCGGCGCCGAAGGGCAGGGCTGGAGCATCACCAAATTCCTGCTCAATAACGAGCACGCCACCACCGCCGACCTGCCCGAGCTCAAGCGCTACATGCGCGAGCTGCGGCTGTTCGCATCGACGTTGCAGGTGGGCGGCCAGTTGCTCTGCGAGCGCACGGAGTTCGCCCTGAAGCTGGCGCGGCTGGATGCCGAGCTGCAGGCCATCGAAATGCTGGTGCAGCGCGTGGCGCGCCTGGAGCAACAGCACAACCCGGCGTCCCACAGCCTCGGCTCGATGCTGAAGATCCGTGCCACGGAGCTGCAGCAACGCATCACCGAGGCACAGCTGGAGGCTCTGGGGGACTACGGCGCCATCGCCTATCCACATCCCCACGAGGCAGCTCCGGAGCAGCCATACCCGCTGCAGCGCTTGGCGCGGGGCATCTCCAACGACATGTTCCTGCGCCGCGCTTCCACCATCTACGGCGGCACCAGCGAAGTGCAGCGCAGCATCATCGCCAAGATGCTGTTCCAACTCTGATAGCAGGATACCGGCATGGATTTCGAACTCACTTCGGAACAACAGCTGTTGCAGGACAGCCTGCGACGCTACATCGACAAGGCCTACAGCTTCGAGGCGCGTACCGCCCTGCTGAAGGCGGGGAAGAACGGCAGCCCGGACAACTGGGGCCTCTTCGCCGCCAACGGCTGGCTGATGGCCGCGCTGCCGGAGGAGCATGGCGGCCTCGGCGGCTCGCCGGTGGAGACCGCGATCATCGCCCAGGAACTGGGCCGCGGCCTGGTGCTGGAGCCCTACCTGGGCTGCGCGGTGCTGGCCGCCCAGACCCTGGTGGCCGCCGGCAGCGCAGAACAGCAGGCGCGCTGGCTGCCGCAACTGGCGGAGGGCACCTGCCGCATCGCGCTGGCCTACAGCGAACCCGGCTCGCGCGGCATGCCCGAGCCGGTGACGCTGCGCGCCGAGCGCAATGGCGACGGCTTCCTTCTGTACGGCCTCAAGAGCCTGGTGCTGGGGGCAGCCGGTGCCCGTGCCTTCATCGTTTCCGCGCGGATTGCGGGCACGGCGGGCATCAGCCTGCTGCTGGTGGACGCCGACAGTCCGGGACTGGAGCGCCAGGCGCTGCCCCTGCATGACGGCAGCTGGGCGGAGGAGCTCAATTTCGAGGGCGTCGCAGTGGCGGCCGAAGCGCTGCTGGGCGAGGCCGGGCAGGGCTTGCCGGCGCTGCGCGAAGGCCTGTCCCACGGCATCGTCGCGCTTTGTGCCGAACTGATCGGCGGCATGGAGAAGACCCTCGAAGCCACCGCCGAGTACCTGAAGATCCGCAAGCAGTTCGGCGTGCCCATCGGTTCGTTCCAGGCCTTGCAGCATCGCATGGCCGACATGGCCGCCGAGCTGGAACTGGCGCGTTCGATGCTGCATGTCGCGCTGGCGTCCATGGCCAACGACGACGAGCCGACCCGGCGCAAGACCCTGTCGGGCGCCAAGATGCTGATCGGCCGCGCGGCGAAGTTCGTCTGCGGCCAGGGCATCCAGCTGCACGGTGGCATCGGCATGACCGAGGAATACCTGGTAGGGCACTACTACAAGCGCGCCATAGTCGCCGACCTGTTGCTGGGCAGCAGCGACAGCCACGAGGCCGCCTGCGCCGCCGCCCTGCAGGAGCAGCTGCGCGCCTGACCAACCTCAGACCACCTGGAGAACAACAATGAAAAGCTACGAAACCCTGGCCGAACTTAAGGGCCTGGTGGGCGAAGTCGTGGGTGTGAGCGACTGGGTGTCCATCGACCAGAACCGCATCGACACCTTCGCCGAGGCCACCGGCGACCATCAGTGGATCCACGTCGACCCCGAGCGCGCCGCCAAGGGCCCCTTCGGCAAGCCGATCGCCCACGGCTTCCTGACTGTCAGCCTGCTGCCGACCTTCATGAACGACGCCTTCGAGATCCGCAACGTGACGATGGGCGTGAACTACGGCATGAACAAGGTGCGCTTCGTCCAGCCGGTGCCGGTGGACAGCCGCCTGCGCGCGCACTTCAGGGTGCAGTCCTGGGAGCCCCTGGAAGGCAACGGGGCGCAGATCACCTACGAGATGACCGTGGAGATCGAAGGGGCGGCCAAGCCGGCCTGCGTGGCGGAGACCATCCTGCGGGTGTTTGCCTGATCACCTGCAGTTCCGGGGATTCGGCGATGCCGCCATGAACGCGATCAACGGCTGACATCGTCGTATTTCCCTTCGCAAGAACGCCACGCCGCACCTTGGTGCCGCGTGGCGTTCCTGCTTGCGGGCCAGCGCCGGCGCGCCCTCAGCCCATCCCCCCCTCCATGCGCCAATAAGGGGGGGGCGAGGGGAGGGAGGTCTTGGTTAAAAAAACACTTCCAGGAAAGCAAGACGCCCCCATGGAATACCTGCATGCCTTGTGGCTCGGGGGATTTCAGGGAGCGGCCTGGATCTGTACGGCAAGTCCGCATTGACCTGAGGCAGGTCGACGCCATCCATGCGTCGGCCAGCGTAGCAGCCGGCAACGGCAAGTTCCTCAAGGGGCGTGGCGCGCTTTACGAGACGTTCAAAACCACAATCTCAGAGGGTGGAGACATGACTAGACTGACAAGAACCCTGATCGCAGCCAGCCTGCTGGCGGCGCATGCAGGCGTGCTCCATGCAGCAGTGACAGCCGAAGAAGCCAAGCAGTTGGGCACGACCCTGACGCCGATCGGCGCCGAAATGGCCGGCAATGCCGATGGCAGCATCCCGGCCTACACCGGCGGGCTGAAGACGGCGCCGGCTGGCTTCGACAAGAGCAAGGGGGTGCGTCCGGACCCCTTCGCCGACGAAAAGCCGCAATTCGCGATCGACGCCAGCAACATCGACACCTACGGCGACAAACTCACCGAAGGCACCAAGGCGCTGATCAGGAACCTGCCGGGTTTCCGCGTCGACGTCTATCCGACGCACCGCACCGTGGACTATCCGCAGTTCGTGCTGGACAACACGCTGAAGAACGCCACCAGCGCCACGCTGGCCAACAATGACGAGACACTGAAGGGCGCTCACGCCGGTATTCCGTTCCCGATTCCCAAGCGCGGCATCGAGGTGATGTTCAACCACCTGGCGCGCTACCAGGGCCTGTCCTGGATCGCGCCCAGGTACGGCGCCTACAACGTCGATGCGGCGGGCAAGCTGGTCACCTCGACCTTGGGCCGCTGGACCTACGAGATGCCCTACTACGATGCGTCCAAGAGTGGCGACGACATCCTGCTCACCCGTGCCCGCGCCAACTACAGCGGCCCTGCACGCCGTGCCGGCGAAGCGGTGATGACCTTCGACTACACCGCCACCGAGCGGGGGCGCAAGGCCTATCAGTACCTGCCTGGACAACGCCGCGTGCGCCTGGCGCCCGACCTCGCCTACGACACGCCGAACGCCAGTACCTCCGGCATGTCCACCATCGACGATATCAACCTGTTCAACGGCCGGATGGACCGCTTCGACTGGAAGCTGGTGGGCAAGAAGGAGATGTACGTTCCGTACAACACCTACCGCTTCACCTACGCCGACAATCCCGAGAACGTCTTCGGCTCGAAGTTCATCAATCCTGATCTGGTGCGCTGGGAGCGGCACCGTGTCTGGGTGGTCGAGGCGACCCTCAAGCCCGGCATGCGGCACGTCTATTCCAAGCGCACCTACTACATCGACGAAGACAGCTGGACCGCCGTGGCGGTGGACCAGTACGACGGCCGTGGGCAGCTGTGGCGCCCTGGCTTCAGCTACCTCCACCAGATGTACGACGTTGGTGCCGTCAACAGCACCGCTGGCCACTACGACCTGATTGCCGGCACCTATTACATCAACGTCTGGCCGGGCAAGGCCGGCGTGGTGGTGTCGGACAAGCTGACCCCGGACAACGGCTGGACTTCCGATAGCCTGGCGGGTGCGGGCGTGCGCTGATCCCTTTGGGGAGTCCCCGGGCGGAACCGACTTGGTCGGTTCCGCTTTTTTTGTTCGTGTCGGATGAGGGTAATACCAGGCTGCACGGCGCTATCAGCCATGTAGGGGGATAGCGCTTTTCATATCCACCGGCGGGGCCGGCCGGGAACTCCGATGGTGGACCGATAAAGCGTGGTCCACCCTACGGAAAAACGTGCCACCGGAAAGAAAAAGGCCCCGGTCGCGAACCGGGGCCTCGGGGGAGTCAGCCATGTAGGGTGGATAACGCTCTTTTTATCCACCAGCGAGGCCGGCCGGGAACTCCGATGGTGGACCGATAAAGCGCGGTCCACCCTACGGAAAAGCGTGCCACCGGAAAGAAAAAGGCCCCGGTCGTGAACCGGGGCCTTGGGGGGGCAGAAGTCGATCAGGACACCCGTCGCGACTGGTCCTTCCAGTAGCGTTCACGCACCTGCCGGCGCAGCACCTTGCCCACCGCGCTCACGGGCAGCGCATCGACGAAGGTCACCGACTTCGGCGCCTTGAAGCGGCCCAGGCGCTCCTTCACCAGCTCGATCAGTTCCTCTTCGGCGATCGCCATGCCGGGCTTCAGCACCACCTCGGCGTGCACGGCCTCGCCCCATTTGTCGTGGGGCACGCCGACCACGGCGGACATGGACACCGCGGGATGCGCGTTCAGGGTCGCCTCGACCTCGACGGCGTAGACGTTGAAGCCGCCGGTGATGATCACGTCCTTCTTGCGGTCGACGATGAACAGGTAGCCCGCCTCGTCCAGGTAGCCCAGGTCGCCGGACTTCCAGAAGCCGTTGTCGAACTCGGCGGCGGTGCCTTCGGGGTTGTTGTGGTAGCCGGAAATGGTGCCGCGCCCACGCAGCCAGACCTCGCCGGTGGTACCGGCCGGGACCGGGTTGCCGGCATCGTCCACGATCTTCAGCTCGATGCCGGTGGTGGGGCGTCCGGCGGAGGCCAGGCGGCCGGTCTCGATGGCGGTCAGGTGATCGGCCTTGGTCAGGGTGCAGACCGCCTGGGCGCATTCGGTGGAGCCGTAGAGCTGGAAGAAGATGTTGCCGAAGCGCGCCTGGGCCTGCTCCAGCTTGGCCGGGCTCATGGGCGCGGCGCCGTAGTACAGGGTCTGCAGGCTGGACAGGTCGTGCTGGGTGGCTTCCGGCATTTCCAGCAGCCAGCCCACCAGGGTCGGCACCATCAGCGCGGTGGTGACGCGCTCGGCCTCGACGTTGCGGCACCAGGCCTTGAGGTCGGCGGCGTTCTGGGTGACGGTGCAGCCGCCACGGAACAGCGTGGGCAGCAGCGAGAGGCCCGAGCCGTGGCTGATGGGGGCGATATGCAGGTAGCGGGTGCGCTCGTTGAGGGCCTGGCTCTGCTCGCTGTCGGCGTACATGGAATCACGCGCCGCCAGCCAGTTGTCGATGCTGTAGCGGGCGCATTTGCTCCGGCCCGTGGTACCGCCGGTGAAGCGGTAGATCAGCACGTCCTGGTGCACGTCGGACTCGATGTCCGGCTCGTCGTCGCACACCCCTTCGAGCAGGTCCCAGAAGTATCGGGCATAGGCATGCCGCGCCGGGGGCAGGTCCATGCATATCACCCGGGCTCCGCTCTGGCGCAGCATGTCGCCGTAGCGGTCGAGCAGGCTGGTCTCGATGAAGATCGCCTTGGGCTGGATGAACTCGATCTGCCAGCCATGCTCTTCGAGGGAGTCGCGGATATTGGTGTGGGCGATTGCCGCCTCGCCCTTGAACGCGGTCCAGGCGTGCAGCAGCGAGAGATTGTCGTTCTCCAGGATGCACAGCGCCGTGTCGCCGCGTTGCAGGTCCAGGCGGCTGCGCATCATGTTGACGATGCGGTTGGTCAGCCGATGCAGCTCATCGAAGCGGTAGCGCCGGTTGCGCTCGACGTTCACCAGGGCTTCCTGGTCGGCGTAGCGTTGTGCGACCTGGCCCATGACGCGGGCGAAGTTCATCTTCATCGCGGTCTCCGTTTGTTGTTCTGTTTGGTGGAAATCGCATTCTAGGAACACCCTCGCGCCGCAACGCCCCCCATCAGGGGAGGGGAGCGATGGCAATGGTTTGCCGCTTGCGCTGGCCACTCGTAACGAGGGAGGCGTCGTCCGGCAGGAAACCTTTGCCTCACCTGGAAGCGCTGGGAGAACAGATGGAGACGCGCAAACTCCAGTTCCGTAGCCCGGATGAAATCCGGGGAAATTTCCACCGCCGCTCCCGGATTTCATCCGGGCTACGATTTGCTCGCCTGCTCCGAGATGCCCCCTTATAGAGGGGCCAAAGC
>RCUL01000748.1_pt1 | contig 14252 bp, 13 predicted proteins | sample 2167521 | NCBI WGS metagenome assembly RCUL01 (sample SAMN09932745, study PRJNA488358) | compost metagenome | feature: garden; material: soil; isolation source: compost soil in acetic acid-enriched culture | place: Germany: Experimental Botanical Garden Goettingen | collected 2016-01-27
CAGCCGTTGGCCGTGGCCCAGGTGGCAAAACCGCGCCGCAGGGAATGGCCGGTGTACAGCGCCGCCGGCACGCCGGCCCGTTCGAGCATGCGCCGCAACAGGCCGACCAGGCTGTTGCTGTTGAGCGCTGTGTCGCTCAGGTTGCCCCAGCGGTCGAGCTTGCGAAACACCGGGCCGTGGGCAATGCCCGCCACTTCGAGCCACTGCAGGTAGGCTGCGACCGGGCACAGCGCCTTGAGTGCCGGGGTGCGGTGCTGCACGCCGAGCGCTTCACGGTCACCTTTGCTGCGCGGCAGGAACAGGCTGATACCCACGCCGGCTTCGGCCTTGATGTGCTCCACGCGCAGGCGCGCCAGTTCGTCACCGCGAAACCCACGCCAGAAGCCCAGCAGCAACAGTGCAGTGTCACGCCGGGCGCGGCGCAGTGCTGGCAGGTCATGCTGCTCGCGGGCCAGCCTGGCCTCTTCTTCAAAACGCTCGACAGCCGTCTGCAGGTGCTGCAACAGCAGCGGTGCGGCCTGTTTCGGCGGCGTCGGGTGCAAGGTGCGGATACCGCGCAGTACCTGGCGTACCAGCGGTGCCTTGGTCGGGTCGGGAAAACCTTGGCTGATGTGCCATTGGCTGAGGGCCGCAAGGCGCTGGCGCAGGGTGCTGACCGCATGCTGCCCGGCGTGATCGGCCAGGTAGCGGGCAATGCTGTCGGCAGTGGCCGGGAGAAACCCGCCCCAGTGGGCTTCGAAATGCTCGATGGCAGCCTGATAACTGCGCCGGGTGTTGTCACGGGTGGCGGCGCGGAGGTAGCGCTCGATGTCGGTCATGTGAGGGGGTGTCAGCGTGTGTTGCCGACACAATAAACCCTAATGACTGATCTGTCCTCTGACTCAGCGCGGTATCGCGGCATCCATCATCTGGCGCAGCGGCGCGTACTGGGCCTGGCTCACCGGCACCAGCCCACTGGCACCCTGGGCGGTAACGAAGGCCGCCAGGGCTTCGGGGTCATCCAGCATCGCCTTGCGGATTCGGCTTTTCAGGGCCGGGCACAGGCGGGCACTGAACACGTATGGGTCGTAGTAGATCGGCTGCGACCGCCACTGCACCGTGAGCCTGTCTGGTGCCAACCCATGCCGGGCCAGGTAGGCGTCGGCCCGCTCGCTTGCAACGAACGCGGCATCGACACGGCCCTGCAGCAACGCGTCCAGCGCTTTGTCATGAGTACCGGCATACACCAGCGAGCCAAAGAACTGTTGCAATGGCGCCCCCACCTGGCCTGCAAATTCGACGCTGGGCACCAGGCTGCCTGAGGTGCTGGCCGGGTCGCTGAGGGCCACGCGCTTGCCCCGCAAAGGCTCGACCCCCTCAAGGCTGCCGGCGCGGGTCAGCAGCAGTGCCTGGTAATGGCTGCCTGCAGCGGTGTAAGGCCCGCCACTCAAGGTGAAGGTGGCAAAGGGTTCTATACGTGGGTCGCGGCGTTGGGCAAGCAAATAGGACGCAGGGCCGAGGCGGGCGATGTCGGCACCGCCGGAAACGATGGCATCGACCACGCTTTCGTAGGACGCGGCGATCACCAGTTCCACCGGCACCCCCGCTGCGTGGCTCAGTCGTTGCAGCAACACTTGATGCTCGCGCATCATGTCTTCGCTGCTTTTGATCGGAATGACGGCCAGGCGCAAGCTGTGGGGCGTACAGTCGGCCAGCACGCTGGTTGCCAGCAACTGGGCAAACAACAGGCCGGCGAGGGCCGTCAGAGCACGCATGGCTTTTCCTCCCTGTTGTTGAAGGGTGGGTAGTCGCGCAGTTGGGCCGGCGACAACGGTCGGCTGAAGTGGTAGCCCTGGGCGATATCGCAGCCGGCGAGTTTCAGGCACACCACCTGTTCGCGGGTTTCTACGCCTTCTGCGACAACCTCCAGGCCCAAGCGCTTGGCCAGAATGATGGTTGATGAGACGAACGGGCTGTCGTCGTAGCTGTTGGACAACGGTGCGATCAGCGAGCGGTCTATCTTGAGCTTGCTCAGTGGCAGTGATTGCAGGTGAGCGAAGCCGGCGTAGCCGCGGCCAAAATCGTCAAGGCTGATGCCCAGACCTGCTGCGCGCAAACGGTGCAGGTGACCGACAGCCGTTCCTTCAGGGTCGAGAATGGTGGTCTCGGTTATCTCCAGCTCCAATTGTTGCGGGGCGATGCCGTAGAGCTGCAGCTTGGCCAGCAGGCGGGTACTGAAATCGGCTTGGCGCAACTGCAATGCCGACACATTCACCGCAAGGCGGTTATCGCGACCGTGAGCATCCCAGCGCGCCAGTTCTTCGCAGGCCAGGCGCAATACTTCCCAGCCCAGTTCGATGATGAAGCCACTGCGCTCGGCCAGGTCTATGAAACGGTCCGGGTAGAGCAGGCCGAATTCCGGGTGCTCCCAGCGTACCAAGGCTTCGTACCCCAGCACGCGCTGGGTATCCAGGCGAATCTGCGGCTGGTAGTGCAGCACGAACTGGCGCTCGGTCAAGGCGCAGCCAAAAGCCTGTTCCAGGGCAAAGGCCTGGATGTCGGAGAGGTTCAACGATGGGTCGAAGAAGCGGTACTGGGCGCGCCCGGCCTGCTTGGCCGAATACATGGCCGCATCGGCACAGCGGATCAGGCTGTCGATGTCCTGACCGTCGCGCGGGCAGATGCTGACGCCCACGCTGGGGCTGGTATTGACTTCCTGGCCATCGAGGGCGTAGGTAGCCGACAGTTTCAGCACCAGTTCGCGTACCCAAACATTGATCTGCTCCTCGCTGCGCTCACCGGCCAGCAGCACCACGAATTCGTCTCCCCCGAAGCGCGAGGCCTCATCACCAGGCTCAAGCAGGCGCTGGATGCGCCCGGCCACGGCCTGCAGCAGCAAGTCGCCGATCTTGTGGCCGAGCGAATCGTTGATCGACTTGAAACGGTCCATGTCGATGAACAGGATCGCCATCAGCCGGCGCTTGCCACGTTGGTGGGTCAGTGCAAGGCCTGCTATTTCGACGAACTGGCGGCGGTTATGCAACCCGCTGAGATGGTCGGTGGCGGCTGCATGGCTGCTACGCCGGTGTTCGTCTTCCAGGCGCCCGATCAGTTGCTGGTTGACCTGTTGTGCGTGCTCAAGGGCACTGAAGGCTTCCTGGCGCTTGCGCAGCAGGCGCAAGGTCCAGGCCAGGCTGGCAAGGATCATCAGGGTCATGCTCAGGTTCAGCCAGAACTGGCGCGAATACGCCAGGGCAGAGGCCGCGAGGATTTCGTCGATGCGCTGGCTGACGATGATGCTGAAACCGCGCTCGTCGATACGGCGGTAAAGGCTCTGATACGAGTGGCCTGCGGCAAATTGCACCAGCCGGCCCGTCTCGCTGCCCGGTGCTGGCAGGCCGGGTTCGAAATCGTCGCCGGCCACGACCACACCGCTGGTATCGATACGCAAGCGTTCCTGGCCATCGTCCTGCTGCAGGCGCATCAGCCCGGTATCGCCCAGGTCGATGTGCTGGAACAGCACGGCGAGATAGCCAATGTCGAGCTGCACTACCAGAATGTTGTCGATTTCTCGGCCTGGTACATTGGGCAGCGGCAAGAGGAAGGGCAGGCGCCAGCTCGGCATGGCGGGCGGGGTGAAGCCCGGTTCGACGCGTGGCAGGAAGGGTTTGAAGCCGTAATGCGCGACGTGCAGCTTCAGCTGCTGCAACCACTCTTCCGGCAGGTGGGGAGCTTCATCGGTATGGCTCGCCGACAACAATTGACCGTGCCTGTCATACAGGCTCATGCGTTTGAATACCGGGTCTTCGGCCAGCACCCGGGCCAGGCTCAGGCTGCCTTGGCGCATCATTTTCATGTCGTCCTGGGTGACACGGCCTACGGCCTGGGCACGATCGACCAGTTGGCGCAGGCTTTCAGCGACAATGTTGGCGAGGTTCTGGTGCTCGGCTGCCTTGGCCGTCAGCGCATCCTGGCGTGCGGCGGTCTTCTGGCTGAAGTGCAACCCCCAGAGAAAGGTCAGGGTGGCTGCGCAGAGCATCAGGATCAAAAGGCGCAGAAGGCCTGCTGACGAGAGAAAACGGCGTATCACGACTGGTATTCCCGACCCTGGGTGAAGCCCGAAAATACGACAGTAAAATGACAGGCTAATGACTGGTGGCTATTGGCCTCTATGATTTTCCCTGTTGCGCGTTGGCGTTTGCAGCCAAGCCATTCGGGCTGACTGTGCGAGCCAGAATGGCTCCAGCCCAGGCGTTTTGCTTCGTGACAATGCCCTTGAAGGTGCGGTATACCTGCTCACCACCAAGGGGAGCCCGGCAACGGGCTGAGAAACCGCTGGCATTGCAGCGCGGTGACCCTTAGAACCTGATCCGGATCATGCCGGCGAAGGGATGGGACTGCCGACCTGCCTTTTTGCCGGCCTCACTGCGAGGCCGCTCCATGCCCCACCGTAACGGCCTCGCTGTCACCCTATGGAGTGCAGCATCATGACCGAACGTTTTTCCCAAACCTTGCGCCGCCAGAACGAGGCGACCTGGTCGGCTGCAGTCGGCCACCGCTTCGTCACTGAACTGTGCAACGGCAGTGTGGCGGACCCGGTCATGGTCCGCTACCTGGTACAGGACCACCGTTTTCTCGACAGCTTCCTGACCTTGCTCGGCGCCGCCATCGCCACTGCCGATACCTTCGAGGCACGCCTGCGTTTCGGCCGTTTTGCCGGGATGATCAGTAGCGATGAAAACACCTATTTCCTGCGTGCCTTCCAGGCGCTGGATGTAAGCCCGCAGCAGCGCGCCGAACCCAAGGACACCGTGCCGACCGCAGGCTTCAAGGCCATCCTGCGCGAAGCCGCAGCGACCCGTTCCTATGCGGCGGCGCTGGCAGTGCTCAACGTTGCCGAAGGCCTGTATCTGGATTGGGCGCTGAAGGCACCAAAACCAATGCCGGACAACTTCGTCCACGCCGAGTGGATCACCCTGCATGACAACGCGGCATTCCAGGACTTCGTCGCCTTCCTCCAGGCCGAACTGGACCGCGTCGGCCCGCAGGAGCCGGCACTGGCCAGTGACTTCTACCAGCGCACCGTGGCGCTTGAGCTGGCCTTCTTCGACGCCATCTACGATCAAAAGGCCTGAGCATGGATATCTTCGAGCGCCTGAAGGCCGCCACTGCGCCCCAGTGGTCGAGCTATGTAGACCACGCCTTCGTTCGGCAGATGGGTGAGGGCACTTTGAGCGAAGACGCGTTCCGGACTTACCTGGTGCAGGACTACCTGTTCCTCATCCAGTTCGCCCGTGCCTGGGCGCTTGCCGCTTATAAAAGCAGGCTGCCGGCCGACATCCGCGCGGCTCAGGCTGGCCTGGCTGCCATCCTCGACGAAACCGAACTGCACCTGCGCCTGTGCGCCCGCTGGGGGTTGTCGCAGGCCGATATCGAGGCCGCGCCGGAGCACCAGGCCACGGTCGCCTACACCCGTTACGTGCTTGATTGCGGCGCCGCCGGTGACCTGCTCGAACTGCATGTGGCGTTGGCGCCCTGCGTGATCGGCTACGCCGAAATCGGCCGCACGCTGGCTGCGCACATCGGTGACCTGAGTGATCACCCTTACCGTGAGTGGATTGGCGAATACGCCGGCGAGGGTTACCAGAGCGTGGCATCCGCAGCACGCAAGCACCTTGATGAACTGGCAGCGCGCAGCATGACCGAGCAACGGTTCGTGGAACTGGCGGCAATTTTTGGCCAGGCTTCGCGGCTGGAGGCCGACTTCTGGCAGATGGGGCTGGATGGGGCTGCCTGAGCCAATTCAGGTTTTGTGCCGGTTCAATCGGGGCCGGCACAATGTGACCGGCAGGTCGTTCAGAGGATGTGCCAGGACGGTCCTGGAATAGGGGCTACTGTTTCGGTCACAGGATAATCACGGGGCCTTCAGCGCGGCCGCCCCGGTTATTGCGCAGGCATCGCTAGCAATTACAACAACAAAAGCCTGCAGCAAAAACTGAAAAGGGCCCATCGATGGCAACGCAAGAGAACGTTGAAACACCGCCGCTCGGCGTCACCGACCCGTCCAAGACTGCTGAGGCCAGGCAGGACCGCCACCTTGAAGGCAAGCTCGACTGGGCGGTGTTCGGCGTCACCAGCCTGCTGGCGATCGCCTTCATCACCTGGGGTGTTGTCAACCAAGCCAGCCTCGCCGCGAGCGCTACCTCTGCGCAATCCTGGGTCATCGTCAACTTCGGCTGGTTTTTCGTCCTGACCTCTACCGTGTTCGTCATCTTCGTGCTGTGGCTGGCTGCCAGCCGCTACGGCAGAATCCCGCTGGGGCGCGACGGCGAAGCACCGGAATTTCGCACGGTCTCCTGGGTTGCCATGATGTTCAGCGCGGGCATGGGCATCGGCCTGATGTTCTTCGGCGTCGCCGAACCGCTGTCGCACTACGTTTCACCACCGCCCGGCACTGCCGCTGGCCAATCTGACGAGGCACTGCAGGTGGCGATGGCGACCACGCTGTTCCACTGGTCGCTGCACCCTTGGGCGATGTACGCCATCGTCGGCCTGGCAATCGCTTATGGCACGTTCCGCCGTGGCCGCTCGCAGTTGATTTCCACCGCGTTCCGGCCCTTGATCGGCAAGCATGCCAACGGCCCTGTCGGGCGGGTGATCGACATGATGGCCATCTTCGCCACCCTGTTCGGTTCAGCGGCTTCGCTGGGGCTCGGCGCCCTGCAGATTGCGGGTGGGCTGGAATACAACGGCTGGATCGATCACCCGGGCAAGCTGTTCTACATCGCCATCATCACCTTGCTGACCATTGCCTTCGTCGCTTCGGCCGTGTCCGGCATCGGCAAAGGTATTCAGTGGCTGTCCAATACCAACATGGTGCTGGCGTTGGCACTGGCGCTGTTCGTCTTCCTGGTAGGGCCGACGCTGTTGATGCTCAACCTGTTGCCAACATCGATCGGGGTCTACATCAAGTTACTGCCCGAGATGATGGCGCGTACCAGCGCCAGTGGCGGTGATGCGATGGACAGCTGGCTGGCAGGCTGGACCGTGTTCTACTGGGCCTGGTGGATTTCCTGGACGCCCTTTGTCGGCATGTTCATCGCCCGTATCAGCCGCGGGCGCAGCATCCGCCAGTTCGTCAGCGGCGTGTTGCTGGTGCCAGGCCTGGTCAGCCTGGTGTGGTTCAGCGTTTTCGGCGGCGCCGGCATCGATGCACTGCGCGAAGGCAGTTTCGCTCTCATCGACGGTGCAGTGAACAGCAACCATGCCCTGTATCAGTTGCTCGACAGCTACCCCTGGGCTTGGGCCACTTCGGTGCTGGTCATGATCCTGGTGGCAATTTTCTTCGTCTCTGGGGCCGATGCAGCATCGCTGGTGATGGGTACCTTGTCCGAGCACGGCACCACGCAACCGTCCCGTGCGACAGTGATTTTCTGGGGGGCACTGACCGGCACCGTCGCGGCCATCATGCTCGCGCTGGGTGACCCAGGTAACCCCGGGGAGGCGCTTACAGGCCTGCAGAACCTGACCATCGTCGTGGCCTTGCCGTTTGTGGTGATCATGGTGCTGCTGTGCCTGGCGCTGTACCGTGACCTGCGCAAGGACCCTATGATGCTACGCCACCTGCGCGGCAGCGAGCTGATCGAAAAGGCGGTGCTGTATGGCGCAGTCAAGCACGGCGAGGAGTTCTACATCGTGGTGCAAGAGAAGAAATCCTCGCTCAAGCCGGCCTCCAGGAAGGCCCAGGTGACGGAGCCATGATTGACCGGGCTCGGCTACGTACGTCAACCCGCGGTGAGGGACGCCAACACGCAGCTTGAGATCTGCGCGTCCTGCACGGCGACCCCGGTCAGGTCGGCCAGCGTGATCTGTTCGTCATGCTCACGGCCGGTGGCGCGGCCCTCAAGCAGGGCACCAAGCTCGGCCAGTTGCTGCTCCTTGATCAGGCCGGCCTTCAGCGCATGGGAGACTTCGCCGTACTGGCTGCACTGGTAGAGGGAGTCGACGATGATAAGGTCGGCCCGTGCAACCAGCGCGGGGTCGAGCTCCTGCTTGCCCGGCGCATCGGCGCCAACGGCGGTGATATGGGTGCCAGGTTGCAGCCATTCACGCTGCAACAGCGGCTCACGTGAAGGTGTTGCGCAGACGATCAGGTTGGCGGCGCGTGCAACCTCTTCGGCGTTACGCGTTACCCGCGCCTCATAACCCAGGTCGTTGGCGAAGGCTTTGTAGGCAGCCAGTTCAGCATCACCGCGCCCCCACACCACCACGCTGCGGCAGGGGGTGACTGCACCCAGTTGCTCCAGCTGCATGCGCGCCTGGGTGCCGGTGCCCAGAATACCAATCGCTTTCACGGTTGCAGGGGCCAGCAGGCGGGCGGCGATGCGCCCGGCCAGCGCGGTGCGGATGCAGGTCAGCCAGCCCTCATCCTGCAACAAGGCAAGGGGTTGCCCGGTACTGGCCGAGGCCACCAGCATCAAGCCATCGTTGCTTGGCAGCCCCTTTGATGGATTGTCGTAAAAGCCGGTCGACAGCTTCACCGTGAACGTGGCGCTACCCTCGACATGCGCTGACTTGATACAGCAGTCACCGTTGGCCTGGGGGAAAGCGAATGCCTGTACCGGTGGCACCTGGACCTTGCCTTGGGAGAACGCGATGAAACCTTGCTCCAGGCATTGCACCGCCAGCTCCATATCGAGCCGGGCGGTGATCTGTTGCTTGCTGAACACTTTCATTGAACAGCCTCGAGGAATTTATCGAGCACGATGTTGCGACCGCAAATGACGACCGCGACGCGCTTGCCGCGGTATGCCTTGGCCATCTTCTGCATGCCGGCCACCGCCACACCGGCAGCACCCTCGATGATCCAGCGCTCATGGTTGGCGACATCGCGCATCGCCGCCTTTATCTCTTCTTCGCTGACCAGCACGGTGCGCGACAGCAGCGTCTGGCAAAGGGGGAAGGTGATGCAGCCTGGCTCGACCCCACCGGCTGTACCGTCGGAGATCGTGTCTTGCTCTTGCATGTCGATGATTTGCCCGGCTTCGAGCGAGCGCTGCAGGGTAGGGGCATTCGCCGGCCAGCAGCCAATGATCTCGATGCCCGGGTTGAGAGCCCGCAGTGCCGCGCCGATACCCGAAATCATGCCGCCGCCGCCGACCGCCACGAACACTGCGTCCAGGTCCGGTGCCTGTTCAAAGAGCTCCATCCCGATGGTGCCTTGGCCGGCGATCACTTCAAGGTCGTTGTAAGGCGATACAAAAGGCTTGCCTTGGAGGGCAGCCTGACGCGCCGCTTCCAGTTCCACACCCAAAGGGTCCAGGTCGAGGCTTACCACTTCGGCGCCGAGCGCGCGAATTGCACCCAGCTTGTAGGCAGACGCCGAAGTGGTGGTGTAAACGGTGACTGGCACTCCCATCACCTTGCCAGCAAGCGCAAGCGCTTGCCCATGGTTGCCGGAGGAGGCCGTGATGACGCCCAGTTTGCGCTGCTCGGCTGGCAGCAGGCGAAGCTTGTTACTGGCACCGCGGAATTTGAACGAACCTGTGTGTTGCAGGTGCTCGCATTTCAGATACACGCTGCATTCGGTCATTGCCGAAAGCCCGACGCTGAAATTGAGCGGGGTGACATTCACCTCAGGGCGCAGTGCCTGGTGTGCATCAGCGATAGCTTGGTAGAGGGAAGACAGGTTCGTGGCATCGGCAGGCATCGTGGCAGTGTCCATTCGTGGATTTGCGTTCCACAATAGACTCAATATCCATAAGCGACAAGCGCTGACCATTCATTCAGGCGGGGTGGTCCCTCAGTTCCTTGAGGTACTTGTAAACAGTCGCTCGGCCCATGCTCAGCACATTGGCGACATAGTCCGCCCCGCTGCGCCCCTCGAATGCCCCTTCGGTATGCAGCGCCTCCACCAGCGCGCGCTTTTCTTTCATCTTCAACGTACGCAGTGACAAATTGCGCTCCTTGAGCCAGGCGTGCAGGAAGGTATTGATGCGTTCCTGCCAGTCATCCTTGAACAGCGCATCGGGCTGCGGCACCAGGCGGCTTATCTGGAAAAACGCATCCAGCGCCTCGCGTGCCTGTTCCAGTACCGAGAAATTCAGGTTGATGCAAAGCAGGTGTTCGGCTTCACCGTTCTGGTTGTAAAGCACCGTGGTAATGGAGCGGATCTTTTGGCCGTTCCAGTTGAGCTTTTCGTAAGGGCCGAGCTTGGCGGCGTTGCGAAAATCGCCCAGCTCCAGGTCCAGTGCCGAGTCATCGCCAATCTTGCGTTTGGAAAAATTATTGGCGATGTGCACGACCGTCTGACTTTGTACCTCGTGGACGATCACTTCGGCGTGGGGGAAGAGCAGCAGCGCGATGCTGTCGGCGATTGCCTTGTAGTTCTCGATGTTCATCTTGAGCCGGGCGTGGGTACTTGATTTGGCAGATAGCCGTTTTGTCCATGGTGGACTCAAGCGCTATCCAACTTCAAGGCACCTTCAGGAATCACTTTTCAGCGCCTTTCGTACTGCCAGTCCAGCGCCAGCCCATCCAAAACCCGCTTTGCACACCCTCTCATGCGATAAGCCGTGATTATTACGCCTTAGAAATACCTTGAGTCAGCGTCTTAAAAAAGACAAAATTCATACGTAAATACATGGTACGTACCATGATACGAAATAGTAGGAGCAATCATGGCCCGGGGCGGCATAAACAAGGCGGTAGTGCAGCAGGCAAGGCAAGTGCTGATAGCCCGGGGCGAGTACCCCAGCATCGATGCTGTACGTATCGAACTGGGCAATACGGGCTCGAAAACCACCATTCATCGTTACCTGAAAGAGCTGGAAGGCCAAAAGCCTGCGGCGCTTCAAGGCGCGCCGGCACTGAGCGATACACTGGCCAAGCTGGTCGCGCAGCTGGCAGAGCAGCTTCAGGAAGAGGCCGATGCGCGTATCGAACAAATTGAAGCGACCTTCAAAGAGCAACAGGAGCAGCTCCAGAGCCAGCTGCAACTGGCTCAGCAGGCGTTGGCCGCAGCGCATCAGCAACAACAGATCCAGGCCGCAGCGCTGGCCGCCGAGTCGGAGCGGTTCAGTGCCACCCAGAGCACGCTGCAAGCCGAGCAATTGCGTGGCGCCAGCCTGAACCAGTCGCTGGGTGAACTGCAGCTGCGTTTGGCCGACAAGGACGAACAGGTGCGCTCGCTGGAAGAAAAACATCAGCATGCAAGGGATGCTCTGGAGCATTACCGAAGCGCCAGCCGCGAGCAGCGCGACCAGGACCTGCGTCGCCATGAGGCACAGGTGCAACAGTTGCAGCTCGAACTGCGCCAGCTTCAACAAGGCATGATCGTCAAGCAGGATGAACTGACGCGCCTGCATCGGGACAACGAACGATTGCTTGGCGAGCACCGCCAGGCCAGCAGCGAGCGCAAGGCGCTGGACGAATTGCTGGAGCAGCGTGATACGCAGATCCAGGGCTTGCGCACGATCCTGGCGCAAGCGCAGGGGGCCAGTGACGAAATGCGCAGGCAATTGCAGGCGCAGGGCCAAAGCCTGGAAGACAAACGTGCGCTTTGTGCAGAGCAGGGCAGGCAATTGCAGTTTCTGGAAGAGGAACTGCTCAGGCGCGATGAAGCGCTGAAGGTGCTTCGGGAGGGTCAAACCACACGCTAAAAGAAGCGTTGCGGGTTTCGGCAAGCCGGCTCCCGCAACGCACGCTCAAAGGATCGAAAGATGGGGCGCTAGAGTTGGTTAGCCTTCCACCCGCTTGGCAGCCTCGACACCCGCAGCAGAAAGCTTGATCGGATAGCTGACGCTGAACTGCTGGTTACTGTCGACCGTTACGCTGCCATCGTGGATCAGGCCATGTTCCTGCAGCGTCTTGAGTGCATCGGCAACGGCATTTTCACCGCGGTAATTGTCCAGCACTTCCTTGCCCAAGCCCTGTGGGTGGGCGTGCAGCAGACGCGTCAGTATTTCGCTACGCAAAGTATCGTTAGTCATGTGTGTCCTCCGATCACTTGCCATGCTTGGCCTGGAGCGCTTTGGCCTGTTCCAGGTGCTTCTCGAGCGTTGGCAGGGTTTCACTGGCGAAAGCCTTCAGTTCCGGCTTGTCAGACGATGCGGCTTCCTTCTTGAACAGCTCCACGGTTTTTTCGTGGGCATCGACCTGGTTGTTGACATAGGACTTGTCGAACGACTCCTCGCGCCATTCAAGGATCATTTTCTTGACCTTGTCGGTCAGCGCCGCTTCATCGGGCACGCTGATGTCCAGCTTGCGGGCGATGTCGCCGAGTTGCTGGTTGGCTTTGGTGTGATCGGTGACCATATGCTGGGCGAAGGTCTTGATGTCGGCGTTCTGGCTCTTTTCCAGGGCCAGATTGCCGGTGACCACCTCGGCGATACCAGCCTCTGTGGCTGCATCGACGAAGTCATCGGAGGAAGCCGCCAGTGCCTGCAGCGATGCCATGCCCAGCACCAGCGACAAACCTGCGCGTTTTATGAACAGATTGCTCATGTTTCACTCCTTGCTATCGGTGGCGCGACCTCAGTGTCGCGTACGGTTGAGCCTGGGGCGTGGGTATAGGTTTAATTTTTTTCAGGCCTTTTTGTCAGGCAAGGTGGCCACCGCGACCCCGAGGTTGAACGATGCGCAGCAGTTGCGCTCACACATTCAAAGGTTGCCGCGAAGGAGCAGGGCATGAGCATCGAACGCAGCATTCCCGAACTTGAGGCCTGGTACGCGCAATATGACGATGGCAGCTACCGCCGCGAGTCCCCGGATGCCTATCATCACGAACTGCTGCGCACCGCCCAAGCGCTGCGCGATGACGGGGCCATCGACTGGGATGACTGGCTGGCCCTCAAGGCTCTGGCAGACGAGGCCCATGTGGGGGCGCTGCAGGAGGCGGTACAAAGCCATGTGGATGACCCTGGCACATGAAGCCATTGCGCATCGCCACGTTCAACATCAACGGCATCGGCAGCCGGCTGCCGGCGCTGCTCGCCTGGTTGGAGCGGGAAAAGCCCGATGTCGCCTGCCTTCAGGAGCTCAAGGCAGCCGACACGAAGTTTCCCCGTGAGGCCATCGAAGCGGCAGGCTATGGCTGCCTGTACATGGGGCAGCCCTCGTGGAACGGGGTGGCCATCCTGGCGCGCGGCTGCCAGCCGCTGGAAGTCCGGCGCGGCCTGCCAGGCATGGAAGGTGACAGCCAGAGCCGCTATCTGGAAGCCGCGGTACAAGGCGTGCTGGTAGGTTGCCTGTACCTGCCTAATGGCAACCCGCAACCGGGGCCGAAATTCGAGTACAAACTGCGCTGGTTCGAATGCCTGGTAGCGCATGCGCGCGACTTGCTGGGCCGTGGCCATCCTACTGTGCTGGCCGGTGATTTCAATGTCGTGCCGACTGACTTCGACATCTACAACCCCAAATCCTGGCTCAAGGATGCTTTGCTTCAACCCGAGTCCCGCAACTGCTACCAGGCCTTGCTCGAGCAGGGCTGGACCGATGCCATTCGCCAGCTGTATCCCGATGAGCGCATCTACACCTTTTGGGACTACTTCCGTAATCACTGGGCACGCAATGCCGGATTGCGTATCGACCACCTGTTGCTCAGCCCGGACATCGCTTCGCACCTCAAGGCCGGCGGCGTAGACGCGTGGGTGCGCAACGAGCCCAAGCCCAGCGACCATGCACCGGCATGGATCGAACTGGGTACGCGAAAGCAGCAGTGATCTATAGTGACAGGCGGCAAACGCTTGAGGGCAAGGACTTCCATGGGTGCGGCCGGTAAGCACGACGAAGACGGGCTATTCACCGTAACCGGTGAAGGGCGCGCCGTGGCGCTGTTTCGCCTGGTGCTGTCGTTCATGGCGGTTGTGCTGCTGACCTTCGTGTCTATCGAAGGGTGGCGGATCTGGCGCGACTACAGGCAAGCTTTCACCAATGCCGAAAACATGGTCAGCAACCTGGCCAGGGCTACGGCGCAGCACGCCGAAGATGCCATTCGCCAAGTGGACGCGATTACCGCTGTGCTGGCGGAGCGCCTTGAAGGCGATGGTTTCGATCATCTCGATCGCACACGCTTGCACGCCCTGTTGGCACAACAGAAAACGATCATGCCGCAACTGCACGGTTTGTTCGTGTACGGGCCCGATGGCAGCTGGATCGTCACCGACCAGGCTTCCATCCCGGCAAAGGCCAACAATGCCGACCGTGACTACTTCGCTTACCACCAGGCCCACCAGACCCTCAGGTCGCTGGCCCTGACCGACAGCCTGACCGGG
>RCUL01000749.1_pt1 | contig 14250 bp, 15 predicted proteins | sample 2167521 | NCBI WGS metagenome assembly RCUL01 (sample SAMN09932745, study PRJNA488358) | compost metagenome | feature: garden; material: soil; isolation source: compost soil in acetic acid-enriched culture | place: Germany: Experimental Botanical Garden Goettingen | collected 2016-01-27
GTACCTCCGAGAACACCGGCTTTGATTGCAGCGGCTTCATCGGCTACCTGTTCCGCGAAGAAGCCGGCCTCAACCTGCCGCGCTCCACCCGCGAAATGATCAACGTCAAGGCCCCGCTGGTTGCCCGTAACAACCTCAAGCCAGGCGACCTGCTGTTCTTCAGCACCAATGGCCGCGGCCGCGTCAGTCACGCCGGGATCTACCTCGGTGACGACCAGTTCATCCACTCCAGCAGCCGCCGCAGCGGTGGTGTGCGCATCGACAAGCTCGGTGATCGCTACTGGAGCAAGACCTTCATCGAAGCCAAGCGTGCACTGGCCATGGCTCCGGCCGCGACCACCCTCTCGCGCAACTGATCCTTCGACAGGTTTGACCACGGCGACGTAGCTGAAAAGCTCGTCGCCGTGCGTGTTTACAGAAAGCGTCTAATCTAAATTCTCAACTCTTTTCGGCTCTTGGCCGAAGCGGCTTCAGACAGGATGTTCTGACCATGGCGATGATGGCGCGCTTCGCTGTACTTTCCCTCGCAGCACTGCTCGGTGCATGCTCAAGTCATGCCCCGGCCCCGCGTAAAGTGGTCGAGCCTGCGGTCATGGCCCCGCAAGTCTATTTCTCCCCGGTTGCCGAAGACGTGCTGTTCCGCGCCCTGGGCCTGGTTGGCACGCCGTACCGCTGGGGCGGCAACACCCCGGATTCGGGTTTCGATTGCAGCGGCCTGATTGGCTATGTCTATCGCGATGCCGCCGGTATTTCGCTGCCGCGTTCGACCCGGGAAATGATCGGCATCCGAGCGCCGAGCATCGAGCGCACCGACCTGCAGTCCGGCGACCTGGTGTTCTTTGCCACCAATGGCGGTTCGCAGGTTAGCCATGCCGGCATCTATGTCGGCGAGGGGCGCTTCGTCCATGCCCCGGCCACCGGCGGAACGGTGCGCCTGGACTACCTGTCCAACAGCTACTGGCAAAAAACCTACCTGAATGCCAAGCGCGTGCTGCAGCCAGCGCATCTGGCGCGTAACCCCTGACCTTCGCGAGGTAGATGATGACCGCGCAGACGCTCTACCTCGACGACCCCCTCTACCACTACCTGCAAAGCGTGTCGCTGCGCGAAACGCCGTTGCTTGCCCGTTTGCGTGCCGAAACCCAGGCCATGCCCGAAGCGCGCTGGCAGGTAGCACCGGAACAGGGGCAACTGCTGGCACTGCTGGTACGCCTGATCGGCGCGCAGCGGGTGATTGAAGTGGGTACCTTCACCGGCTACAGCGCCTTGTGCATGGCCCAGGCCATGGAACACGGGCAGTTGCTCTGTTGTGATCTTGAAGGCAGCTACAACGCCGTGGCCTGGCGCTACTGGCAGGAGGCCGGGGTCGCCGAGCGCATTGAACTACGCCTGGCGCCCGCCCTGCAGACCCTGGCGACGCTGCCGTCAGAGCGCTACGACCTGATCTTCATCGATGCCGACAAGGCCAACTATCCACACTACCTGGAACAGGCCCTGCGCTTGCTGCGGGTTGGCGGGCTGGTGCTGTTCGACAACACCTTGTGGAGCGGGCGGGTGCTGCAGGGAACGCCGGACAGCGAAGACACCCGGGCGATCCAGGCATTGAACCTCACACTCAAGGATGACCCGCGGGTGGACCTGTCGATGTTACCGATTGGCGATGGCTTGACCCTGTGCCGCAAGCGCTGAGAGGGCGCTGGGTAATGGTGCATGCGATCTGTGTGGGAAGCCGGCCTTGCCGGCGATGGGCCGCATAGCGGCCCCCAGGTCACTTGGCCTTGCTCACCCGCCAGATCTTGTTGCCCACATCATCAGCCACCAGCAACCCTCCGCGCCGGTCGTTGATCACCCCGACCGGGCGGCCCATGGCCTTGCCCTCGTCATTGAGGAACCCGGTCAGCAGGTCAATTGGCTTGCCTGCAGGTTTGCCTGCGGTGCTGAACGGCACAAAGATCACTTTGTAGCCGCTGTGCGGCTTGCGGTTCCATGAGCCATGCTGGCCGATGAATGCGCCTTGCTCGAAAGGCGCCGGTAGCACGCCCTGCTCGGCAAAGGTCAGGCCCAGCGACGCCGTGTGCGGCCCCACTGCATAGTCCGGCGCAATGGCGCTGGCTACCAGGTTCGGATCAGAAGGGTTGACCCGCTGATCGACGTGCTGGCCGTAGTAGCTGTAGGGCCAGCCGTAGAAGCCGCCATCCTTGACCGAGGTAATGTAGTCGGGCACCAGGTCGCTGCCGATCTCGTCGCGCTCGTTGACGGCGGTCCACAGCTGGCCGGTATGGGGTTCCCAGGCCAGGCCGTTGGGGTTGCGCAGGCCGGAGGCGAATATGCGCTGCTGGCCGCTGGCCGGGTCGATTTCCCAGATCGCCGCACGGCCTTTTTCCTGGTCCATGCCGTTCTCGCCGACATTGCTGTTGGAGCCGACAGTGACGTAGAGCTTCTTGCCGTCACGGCTGGCGATCACGTTCTTGGTCCAGTGATGGTTCAGTGTGCCGCCCGGCAAATCAGCCACCGGCGTACCCGGGCCCTTGATCGAGGTGGCGCCGGATTCGTAATGAAAGCGCAGCAGGCGATCGGTGTCGGCGACGTAGAAGTCGTTGCCAACCAGGGCCATGCCAAACGGAGAATTGAGGTTTTCGATAAAGGTCGTGCGGGTTTCCGCGACGCCGTCATGGTCGCTGTCGCGCAGCAGGCTGATGCGGTTGGCGCTGGGGACGCCGGCGCCGGCGCGGTCCATGACCTTGCCCATCACCCAGCCGCGAATGCCCTTGCCGTCATCGGGCTTGGGCGGGGCATTGGTTTCGGCCACCAGGATATCGCCATTGGGCAGGGCGTAGAGCCAGCGCGGGTGGTCCAGGCCTTCGGCAAAGGCCGCCACCTGAGTGCCGGGCGCGGCCTTGGGCGTCATACCCCGGGGCCAGCCGATGGCCGGGGCGATGTTGACGGTGGGAATCAGGGTCTTGTTGGGTTCGGGCAATTGCGGCGACGGGCCGACCCCGTCGCTGACCTCCAGGCGCGCGTTCTCGCCGCACCCGCTTAATCCCGCAGTCACTGCCAGCAGCAGTGCAATCCGGCTGATGCCCATGTCGTTTCCCTCGCAATGATGGCCGCTATTGCCAGTAGAGGCGGATCAGGCGCGGGAGGTTCCCTGGTTCAGGCCTGCTTGAGCAGCAACGCCACCCCGGGGTGGTACTGGCCGGCTTCGTTGTGCAGCTTGCGGTAGGCGTAGGGGAAGTACCAGGCAATGGCGCAGGCGTTGTGCTTTTGCAGGTCGTCGACCAGGTCCTGTAGTTCTTCGGGGCTGGCGTGCTGGCCGGCTTTCCAGGGGCTGGCGAACAGCGCGGCGACCTTGAGCTGGCTGGGCGCGGCAACCTGGCGTGCGGCATACACGGTTTCGGCCAGGGCATTGTTCAGGTCCAGCCTGGCAATTTTCGGCCAGCGCTGGCTGGCTTGCAGGTAGGCGGCTTCTTCGCGGTTGGCGATGTACAGGTCGCAGCGACCTTCACGATCACCTTCATCGCGCTGCTTCTTGCTCTGATGCTGCTGCAGGGTCACCAGCTCGGCTTGCCAGGCGGCGGCCGAAAGCAGGCCGAGGTTGGCTTGGGCACCGTGCCAGTAGGGCGCATCGCCATCACCGAGGGTCTGGTTGAAGCGGTCGATACAATCGACCCAGCGCTCCAGGGCGGGGCGCAGGAATTCCAGGCGCGCATTGTTGATGATCAGGCCTTGCATGCTGCTCTCCCTTATAGTTGTGATCGAGTACAGCCGAGGTATGGCTATTTGATATCACTGAAGTCAGTGTTGCACAAGATGTCAAAGGCGCCATTGATCCAGGCCAGTTCAGCGCCTTTCATTGACGCTCCGGGTGCAACCCTCTAACCTTCGCGACTTGTTTCAGGTGCTCTGCAGGCGATGGCCTGGCAGGGTGAAACAGGGAAGCCGGTGGGCGCGCAAGGCGCGCGAATCCGGCGCTGCCCCCGCAACGGTAGGTGAGTCAAGGCCGCGCAGGGCCACTGGGTGCTCGACCCGGGAAGGCGCGCGGTCCCGGGTGTTCATGGCCCCGCTCACAAGCCCGGAGACCGGCCTGTTACAGCCAACGGCATCACGGAGGGTGATGCGCGGTTCCTCCGGCCTGTGCCGTAGCCCTGCGCGTTTTCCGTCTGCCATATCCATTCATTTGTCACGCCGTTCCTCGCCGCGAACCCTGAGCAGCCATAGACTGCTACGCTCGTTGCGGGTCGGCCGACAGTGGTTTGCGGAGAACCTCATGACTGAATCCACCGAGCGCGACGAACGCCACCTGGCGCGCATGCAGCGCAAGAAGGCCGTTATCGACGAGCGCATCGCCAATTCGCCTAACGAATGCGGCTTGCTGCTGGTGCTCACCGGCAATGGCAAGGGCAAGAGCAGTTCGGCCTTCGGCATGCTCGCCCGGGCCATGGGCCATGGCATGCAGTGCGGCGTGGTGCAGTTCATCAAGGGCCGCAACAGCACCGGCGAAGAGCTGTTCTTCCGACGCTTCCCGGAACAGGTGCGCTACCACGTGATGGGCGAGGGCTTTACCTGGGAAACCCAGGACCGCCAGCGCGATATCGCTGCTGCCGAAGCCGCCTGGGCAGTGTCGCGGCAGATGCTTCAGGACCCGTCGATCGCCTTCGTGGTGCTCGATGAGCTGAACATCGCCCTCAAGCACGGTTACCTCGATCTGGACCAGGTCCTCAGCGACCTGCAGGCGCGCCCGCCGATGCAGCACGTGATCGTCACCGGTCGTGCGGCCAAGGATGAAATGATCGAACTGGCCGACACCGTCACCGAAATGGGCATGATCAAGCACGCCTTCCAGGCCGGTATCCGCGCCCAGAAGGGCGTCGAGCTATGAGGGATGCGCGCCATTGCCCGGCGGTATTGATCGCCGCACCGGCCTCCGGCCAGGGCAAGACCACGGTGACCGCCGCTCTGGCGCGCCTGCATCGCAACCAGGGGCGCAAGGTTCGCGTATTCAAGTGTGGCCCGGACTTTCTCGACCCGATGATTCTCGAGCGCGCCAGCGGTGCGCCGGTGTATCAGCTCGACCTGTGGATGGTCGGCGAGCAGGAAAGCCGCCGTCTGTTATGGGAAGCGGCGGCTGAGGCCGACCTGATCCTGATCGAAGGGGTCATGGGGCTGTTCGATGGCACGCCATCGAGCGCCGACCTCGCTCGTCATTTTGGTGTGCCGGTGCTGGCGGTGATCGATGGCACGGCCATGGCCCAGACCTTCGGTGCCCTGGCCCTGGGCCTGGCGCGCTATCAGCCGGACCTGCCGTTTGCCGGGGTGCTGGCCAACCGCGTCGGTACCCTGCGCCACGCTCAATTGCTCGAAGGCAGCCTGACCGAAGGGCTGCGCTGGTACGGCGGGCTGTCGCGAGAAACCGGCATCGAACTGCCGAGCCGCCACCTGGGCCTGGTCCAGGCCAGTGAACTGAACGACCTCGAAGCACGCCTGGATGCAGCTGCAGCCGCCCTGGGCGCCAGTTGCGACGCGGCTTTGCCGCCGGCGGTGAGTTTCGCCGCGCCGACCGAGCTTGTGAGCGAGCCCTTGCTGCAAGGTGTGCGCATCGCGGTCGCCCGCGACGAAGCCTTTGCCTTCACCTATGGCGCCAACCTCGACCTGCTGCGGGCCATGGGCGCGGAGCTGGCGTTCTTCTCGCCGCTGCATGACGTGAGTTTGCCGCAGGCCGACAGCCTGTACCTGCCCGGTGGTTACCCGGAGCTGCATCACCAGGCCCTGGCGGCCAACTCGCCGATGCTCGCAGCCATTCGCGCCCATCATCACGCCGGCAAGCCGTTGCTCGCCGAATGTGGCGGCATGCTCTATCTGCTCGATGCCCTGACCGATGTCGCTGGCGAACGCGCCGAATTGCTCGGGTTGCTGGCTGGTGAGGCGGTGATGCAGAAGCGCTTGGCCGCCCTGGCCTTGCAGGCGGTGGAATTGCCCGAAGGTACCTTGCGCGGGCACACCTACCATCACTCGCTGACCAGCACCGGGCTTGAGCCGATTGCCCGTGGCCAGAGCCCCAACGGTGGCCGTGGTGCCGAAGCGGTGTATCGCTGTGGCCGGCTGACCGCTTCCTACGTGCATTTCTACTTTGCCTCCAACCCCCAGGCGTCGGCGGCGCTGTTGTGTCCATGACCGAGCATGCCTTTACCGAAGCCGAACGCGCGGCGGTCTACCGCGCCATTGGCGAACGCCGTGACATGCGCCACTTCAGCGGGGGCGAAGTCGCCCCTGAACTGCTTGCACGCCTGCTGCAAGCCGCGCATCAGGCCCCCAGTGTTGGCCTGATGCAGCCCTGGCGCTTTATCCGCATTACCCGACGTGAACTGCGCCAGCGTATCCAGGCCCTGGTGGAGGAGGAGCGGTTGCGTACCGCCCAAGCCCTGGGCGAGCGCTCCGACGACTTCATGAAGCTCAAGGTCGAAGGCATAAATGACTGTGCCGAACTGCTGGTTGCCGCGCTGATGGATGAGCGCGAAGCGCATATCTTCGGCCGCCGAACCTTGCCGGAAATGGACTTGGCATCGCTGTCGTGTGCGATCCAGAACCTCTGGCTGGCCGCCCGCGCCGAAGGCCTGGGCATGGGCTGGGTATCGCTGTTCGAACCTCGGGCCCTGGCCGAGCTGCTGGGCATGCCGGCTGGTGCCAAGCCGCTGGCAATCCTTTGCCTGGGGCCGGTGCACGAATTTTACCCGGCGCCCATGCTGGTGCTTGAAGGTTGGACCACGGCGCGTCCGTTGCACGAAATGCTGTTTGAAAACCAGTGGGGAGAGTCTTGATGAGTGTGGCGTTGCTGACTGTGGCCGGGGTGGCGCTGGATGCGTTGCTGGGCGAGCCCAAGCGCCGGCATCCACTGGTCGCGTTCGGGCGCATGGCCGGGCGCCTGGAGCAACGCTTCAATGCCGGTGGCCGCGGTTGGCGCAGCCATGGCGTCACCGCCTGGTTCCTGGCCGTGGTGCCGCTGACCTTCCTGGCCATGCTGCTGTCCTGGTTGCCGTACATTGGCTGGCTGGTGGAAGTGCTGGCGCTGTATTGCGCCCTGGGCCTGCGCAGCCTCGGCGAGCACGTGACGCCGGTGGCCGAAGCCTTGCGCCAGGGCAACCTGGAACACGCCCGCCAGCGCGTGGGTTACCTGGTCAGCCGCGAAACCCGTGAGCTGGATGAAACCGCCGTGGCCCGCGCCGCCACCGAGTCGGTGCTGGAGAACGGCAGCGATGCGGTGTTTGCCGCGCTGTTCTGGTTCGTCGTTGGCGGTGTGCCGGGGGTGGTGCTCTATCGCCTGAGCAACACTCTGGACGCCATGTGGGGCTATCGCAATGAGCGCTTCGAACGCTTCGGCTGGGCCGCGGCGAAGATCGACGACCTGCTCAACTACATTCCGGCGCGGCTGGTGGCCCTGACCTACGCGCTGCTGGGCAAGACCCGCCTGGCCCTGCACTGCTGGCGGCGCCAGGCGCCGTTGTGGGACAGCCCCAACGCCGGCCCGGTAATGGCTGCCGGAGCGGGGGCGCTGGGTGTCGAGCTGGGCGGCCCGGCGGTGTACCACGGCGAGCTGCACGAGCGCCCGCAGCTGGGCGAAGGCCCGCAGGCCGATGCCGAGGCCATCGAGCGCGGCTGGCGCCTGGTGTGCCAGGGCGTGTGGTTGTGGTTACTGCTGTTGTGCCTGGGGGCTGAATTCTATGCTTGAGCACGGTGGTCGCCTGCAGCGCGCAGTGCAGCAATACGGTATCGCCCGCGAAGACTGGCTGGACCTGTCCAGCGGTATTGCGCCTTGGCCCTATGCAATCCCCGAGATCCCGCTGCGCGCCTGGGCACGCTTGCCCGAGACCGACGACGGCCTGGAACAGGCTGCCTGCGAGTACTACCAGGTCAACCAGTTGCTGCCCGTGGCCGGTTCCCAGGCAGCGATCCAGGCGTTGCCGCGCTTGCGCCGCCCCGGTACGGTCGGCGTACTGTCGCCATGCTACGCCGAGCACGCCGAGGGCTGGCGCCGTGCCGGGCATCGGGTGCGTGAGTTGGCCGAAGATCAGGTTGACTACTACCTCGACAGTCTCGACGTACTGGTGGTGGTCAACCCCAACAACCCCACTGGGCGGCTGATACCTGCCGAGCAACTGCTCGAATGGCATGCGCGCCTGGCCCGTCGCGGTGCTTGGCTGCTGGTCGATGAAGCCTTCATGGACAACACCCCGCAGCACAGCATCGGCGAACACGCCGAGCGCCCGGGCCTGATCGTGCTGCGCTCGTTCGGCAAGTTCTTTGGCCTGGCCGGTGTGCGCCTGGGCTTTGTCCTTGCCGAGCGGCAACTCCTGCAATTGCTCGCCGAACAGCTCGGGCCCTGGACCATCAGTGGCCCGACGCGCATCCTCGGCCAGGCGTGCCTGCTCGATAGCGCCGCGCATCAGCAGCAGATTATCCGCTGCGCCGTGGCCAGCCAGCGCCTGGCCGAGGTGCTCAGCGCTGGTGGATTCGCTGCGCACGGCAGCTGCGACCTGTTCCAGTACCTGGTCACCGAGCAGGCGCCGCAACTGCATGAATTCATGGCCCGGCGCGGCATCCTGCTGCGCCTGTTCAACCAGCCGCCCAGCCTGCGCTTCGGCCTGCCGGCCAGTGAGCAGGATTTCCAGCGCCTGGCCCGGGCCTTCACCGATTACCGCAAGGAACAGCCATGACCACCTTGATGGTGCAGGGCACCACCTCCGATGCCGGCAAAAGCACCCTGGTGACCGCGCTGTGCCGCTGGCTGCTGCGTCAGGGCGTTGCCGTGGTGCCGTTCAAGCCGCAGAACATGGCGCTCAACAGTGCAGTGACCGCCGAGGGTGGCGAGATCGGCCGAGCCCAGGCGGTTCAGGCCCAGGCAGCCGGCCTGGCGCCGCACACAGACATGAACCCGGTGCTGCTCAAGCCCAACAGCGACACCGGGGCCCAGGTAATCGTCCATGGCCGCGCGGTCACCAGCATGAATGCCGTGGCCTATCACGACTACAAGGTCATCGCCATGCAGGCTGTGCTGGCCTCGCACCAGCGCCTGAGCACAGCCTATCCGGTGGTGATGGTTGAAGGTGCCGGCTCGCCGGCCGAGATCAACCTGCGGGCCGGCGACATCGCCAACATGGGTTTTGCCGAGGCGGTGGATTGCCCGGTGATCCTGATTGCCGACATCAACCGTGGCGGGGTTTTCGCCCATCTGGTCGGCACCCTGGAATTGCTCTCGCCGAGCGAGCAGGCGCGGGTCAAAGGTTTTGTCATCAACCGTTTTCGCGGTGACATCGCCTTGCTCCAGCCCGGCCTGGACTGGCTCGAAGAACGTACCGGCAAACCGGTGCTGGGCGTGCTGCCCTATGTGATGGACCTGCACCTGGAAGCCGAGGACGGCATCGACCAGCGCCAGGGCATCAAGGCCGGGCGCCAGCTCAAGGTCATCGTGCCGGTGCTGCCGCGTATCAGCAACCACACCGATTTCGATCCGCTGCGCCTGCACCCGCAGGTCGACCTGCAGTTCATTGGCCCCGGCCAGCCGATTCCGCCGGCCGACCTGATCATCCTGCCCGGCTCCAAGAGTGTGCGCGGGGATCTGGCGCAGTTGCGCGAGCGCGGCTGGGACCAGGCGATCAGCCGTCATTTGCGTTATGGCGGCAAGGTCCTGGGTATTTGCGGCGGGCTGCAAATGCTCGGCCGGCGCGTGGAAGACCCATTGGGCCTGGAAGGGCCGGCGGGTGTCAGCGACGGCCTGGGGCTGCTGGACTTTGTCACCGTGCTGGAGGCCGAGAAACAGCTGCGCAATGTCGCCGGTACCCTGCAACTGGAACAAGCGGCCATCAACGGCTACGAGATTCATGCCGGCGTCACCCAGGGACCGGCGCTGGAGCGCCCGGTGGTGCAGCTGGACGATGGTCGCGCCGATGGCGCCATTAGCGCCGACGGGCAGATCCTCGCCACCTACCTGCATGGCCTGTTCGAGGCGCCGCATTGCTGCGCCGCGCTGTTGCGCTGGGCCGGGCTGCAGGAGGCAGAGCAGATCGATTATCAGGCCCTGCGCGAACGCGACATCGAGCGCCTTGCCGATCTGGTCGAGCAGCACCTGGACACCGCGCGCCTGCGCCAACTCTGCGGACTGAACTGAAATGCTCAACCTGATTCTTGGCGGTGCCCGTTCGGGCAAGAGCCGCCTGGCCGAACAGCTGGCGGTGCAGAGCGGCCTGGCCGTTACCTACATCGCCACCAGCGAACCGCTCGACGGCGAGATGAACGCGCGGGTGCAGCTGCACCGCGAGCGGCGTCCGCCGGAGTGGGCATTGATCGAAGAGCCGCTGGAACTGGCCCGGGTGCTGCGTGCCAATGCCAGTGCCGAGCGCTGCCTGCTGGTCGACTGCCTGACCCTGTGGTTGACCAACCTGCTGATGCTCGACAACCCCGAGCGCCTGGCGGCTGAACGCACTGCACTGCTCGATTGCCTGGCGCAGCTGCCGGGCGAAATCATTGTGGTCAGCAACGAAACCGGCCTGGGCGTGGTGCCCATGGGCGAGCTGACCCGCCGTTATGTCGATGAAGCCGGCTGGTTGCACCAGGCCATTGCCGAACGCTGTCAGCGCGTGGTGCTGACCGTCGCCGGCCTGCCGCTCACCCTTAAAGGACCTGCACTATGAGTCAAACCTGGTGGCTTGAAGCCTGTCGTCCTGTTGACCAGGCTGTTCGCGAACAGGCCCTGGCGCGTCAACAGCAACTGACCAAACCGGCTGGCTCGCTGGGCCGCCTGGAGCAGTTGGCGGTGCAACTGGCCGGCTTGCAAGGCCAGCTCAAGCCCAGCGTTGAGCAGGTCTGGATCGCAATCTTTGCCGGCGATCACGGCGTGGTCGCCGAGGGTATCTCGGCCTACCCGCAAGCAGTGACCGGGCAAATGCTGCATAACTTCGTCAGCGGTGGCGCCGCCATCAGCGTGCTGGCGCGGCAGTTGAATGCACAGCTGGAAGTGGTCGACCTGGGCACCATCGACCTCGCGCTGGAGCTGCCGGGTGTACGCCATCTGCGCGTCGGCGCCGGCACGGCGAACTTCGCCCAGGTGCCGGCGATGACCCATGAACAGGGCGTGCTGGCCCTGCAGGGCGGGCGCGAGAGTGCCTTGCGCGCGGCCGCCAGCGGCGCCCAGTTGTTTATCGGCGGCGAGATGGGCATCGGCAACACCACCGCCGCCAGCGCCCTGGCCTGTGCCTTGCTCGGCTGCCCGGCTGTGGAGCTCAGCGGCCCGGGCACAGGGCTGGACGCCGCCGGTGTACGGCACAAGGCCGAGGTCATCGAGCGAGCGTTGCAGCAGCATGCAGATCTCGGCGACGACCCGCTGCAGCGCCTGTTCTGTTTTGGTGGCTTTGAGATCGCCGCACTGGTCGGTGCCTACCTGGGGTGCGCCCAGGCCGGTGTTGCCGTGCTGGTGGATGGCTTTATCTGCACGGTCGCTGCGCTGGTGGCGACGCACATCAACCCGGGTTGCCGCGACTGGCTGCTGTTCGGCCATCGTGGCGCCGAGCCCGGGCATCGCCGGGTGCTCGCCGAGCTCGACGCCGAGCCGCTGCTGGAGCTGGGCCTGCGCCTGGGCGAGGGCAGTGGCGCGGCGCTGGCGGTGCCGGTATTGCGCCTGGCCTGCGACCTGCACGGGCAGATGGCGACCTTCGCCGAAGCGGCAGTGGCGGACCGCCCGGCATGATCATCGACCTGCTGCGCCACGGCGAGACCGAACTGGGCGGCGGCCTGCGCGGCAGCCTCGACGATGCCCTGACCGCCAAGGGCTGGGCGCAGATGCATGCGGCAGTGAGCGGCGCGGGCCCCTGGGATGTGCTGGTCAGCTCGCCCTTGCAGCGCTGCGCGCGCTTTGCCGAAGCGTTGGCGGCGCAGTTGAACCTGCCGCTGCAGCGGGTGCCGGGTCTGCAGGAGCTGCATTTTGGTGAGTGGGAAGGGCGTAGTGCCGCAGACCTGATGCTCACCCACGAAGCCGAACTTGGGCAATTCTGGGCTGATCCCTATGCGTTCACACCGCCTGCTGGCGAGCCGGTGGCGGACTTTTCCGCACGCGTGCTGCAAGCCATCAGCGCCTTGCACCAGGCGCACGCCGGTAAGCGCCTGTTGCTGGTCACTCACGGCGGTGTGATGCGCCTGTTGCTGGCCCGCGCTCGAGGCTTGCCCCGTGAGCAGTTGCTGCAGGTCGAAGTGGCCCATGGTGCCCTGTGTCGCCTTGAGCTGCTGGCGGACGGCAGCCTGCGGGAAGTGCACTGACATGCTGGCGTTCTGGATCGCCCTGCAATTTCTCAGCAGCTTGCCGGTGCGCCTGCCGGGCATGCCGGCCCCCGAACAAATGGGCCGCTCACTGCTGTATTACCCGCTGGTGGGGCTGTTGTTCGGGGGGCTGCTCTGGGGGCTGAACGCGCTGCTGGCGGGCAGCCCGGTGCTGCTGCACGCCGCCTTGCTGCTCAGTGCCTGGGTGCTGCTCAGCGGCGCCTTGCACCTGGATGGCCTGGCCGACAGCGCCGACGCCTGGCTGGGCGGTTTCGGCGACCGCGAGCGCACGTTGCTGATCATGAAGGACCCGCGCAGCGGGCCGATTGCCGTGGTCACGCTGGTGCTGGTGCTGTTGCTCAAGTTCTGTGCCTTGCTGGCGTTGCTCGACAGCGGCCAGGGCGTGCTGTTGTTGCTCGCGCCGCTGATCGGCCGCGCGGCATTGCTGGGTTTGTTCCTCAGCACGCCCTATGTGCGCAGCGGTGGGCTGGGCCAGGCCCTGGCGGACCACCTGCCTCGTGGGGCGGGCAAGCTGGTATTGCTGGTCAGTGCGCTGGCCTGTGTGCTGCTGGCGGGGCTCAAGGGCCTGTGGGTTGTGCTGGTTGCCGCAGGGGTCTTCGCCTGGCTGCGTCGCTTGATGGTTCGCCGTCTGGGTGGCACCACCGGTGATACCGCCGGGGCCATGCTTGAGCTATTGGAGCTGGCGGTATTGATCGCCCTGGTGCTGTGAGTGGCGAGTAAAAGCTTGCAGTTGGCCAGGTGCGGGTATATACACGCATTATGTTGACCAGCGAATGCATCTGCACCCACCTGCGTCGCGCCGCCCGCGGGGTGAGCCGACACTACGACGAGGCCCTCGAAGGCTTTGGGATCAATGTCGCGCAGTTTTCTTTGCTACGGCATTTGCGTCGCCTGGACCAACCGAGCATTTCCACCCTGGCCGAGGCCATGGGCCTGGACCGCAGCACCCTCGGGCGCAACCTGCGGGTGCTGGAGGCTGAGGGCCTGGTGGCTTTGGCCGAGGGGCAGGATCAGCGTAACCGGATCGTTCTGCTCACCGAGCAGGGCCAAGCCAGGCTGCAAGCGGCAGAGCCGGCCTGGGAACAGGCGCAAAGCGACTTGATCGATACCCTGGGCGAGGGCCGGCGCGATGAACTGGTACGCCTGCTGGAGCTGTTGGCCTGAGCTTTTTTAAACTATAAGCGGGTATATACCCGCATAAGCCTTGCGGCGCTTTGGAGACAACAAAAATGACATCGGTATGGCGAACCAGTGGTTGGATTCTCCTCGGCGCGGCGCTGATCCTGGCGTTGTCGCTGGGCGTGCGACATGGCTTTGGCCTGTTCCTGGCGCCGATGAGCGCCGATTTTGGCTGGGGCCGCGGTGTGTTCGCCTTCGCCATCGCCTTGCAGAACCTGATCTGGGGCCTGGCCCAGCCGTTTGCCGGTGCCCTGGCTGATCGCCTGGGGGCGGCCAAGGTGGTCATGGTCGGCGGTATTCTCTATGCCGTCGGGCTGGTGCTGATGGGTATGTCGGACTCGGCCCTGACCCTGTCGCTCAGTGCCGGCTTGTTGATCGGTATCGGCCTGTCCGGCACCTCGTTCTCGGTGATCCTGGGCGTGGTCGGCCGCGCCGTGCCGCCAGAGAAACGCAGCATGGCCATGGGCATCGCCAGCGCCGCCGGCTCCTTCGGCCAGTTCGCCATGCTGCCCGGCACCCTCGGCCTGATCGGCTGGCTGGGCTGGTCGGCGGCCTTGCTGGTACTGGGTTTGCTGGTGGCCTTTATCGTGCCGTTGGTGGGTTTGCTGCGTGATCGGCCTTTGCCCAGCACCGGCAATGAGCAGACCCTCGGCCAGGCCCTGCGCGAAGCTTGCACGCATTCCGGTTTCTGGCTGCTGGCCCTGGGCTTTTTCGTCTGTGGCTTCCAGGTGGTGTTCATCGGTGTGCACC
>RCUL01000753.1_pt1 | contig 14185 bp, 14 predicted proteins | sample 2167521 | NCBI WGS metagenome assembly RCUL01 (sample SAMN09932745, study PRJNA488358) | compost metagenome | feature: garden; material: soil; isolation source: compost soil in acetic acid-enriched culture | place: Germany: Experimental Botanical Garden Goettingen | collected 2016-01-27
TCTCCCACAGTCTGGCTAGCAGAAGCAAATTCGGTCCCTCCGCCCCCGACAGGTTCCACCTTAGAACATACAAGCGAATTCATTCGCGAAAGGGCCGCGCAGCGGCCCCCTGCAGACCTTCCGGGCGGGCCTTCGGCCCGCTTCGCGAATGAATTCGCTCCCACAAGGAAAGGTCCCCACATTGCGTGGGGCCCGGGTCATCACTGGTGCTGCTTGGCGTCCTCGACGCCGGCGGTGTTGTTCAGCAGGCTGCCGGTAGCGGTCTGCAGGAAGGCTTCCAGGTACTTCTGCAGGCGCGGGTCGCTGTCGCCGGGGATGCGCTCGGCGCGGGCGTCGGCGCCCAGCTGGTACTGGTACAGGCGCGCCGGGAAGTCCTTGGGCTGCACCAGGATGCGGTCGCTGCTGACGATGGCCACGGTCTGGTCGCTGCCCGACGGCTTGATCACGCCGATGCCCGGGTCGCCTTCCGGCAGGTTGAGCAGGTCGCGGCCCCAGCACTGGTGGCGTACGTCGCCGCCGAGGCGGCCCATGATGGTGGGCACGACGTCGATCTGGGTGCCGACGCTGTGGTTGAGCGCGCCGAACTTCTCCTGCACGCCGGGGCCGATCAGCAGCAGCGGCACGTTGAAGCGGAACAGGTCCATCTCGGTGAGCTGCTTGTCGCTGCCGAAACCATGGTCGCCCACCACCACGAACAGGGTGTCCTTGAAGTAGGGCTCCTTGCGCGCCTTCTCGAAGAACTGGCCCAGGGCCCAGTCCGAATAGCGCATCGCGGTCAGGTGCTCGTCATGGGCGCCGTGGCCGGTGACCTCGTCCACCGGCAGATCGGCCGGCAGGGCGTAGGGCGTGTGGTTGGAGAGGGTCTGCAGCAGGGCATAGAAGGGCTTGTCGGTGGGCATCTTCGCCAGTTCGGCGGCGCCACGGTCGAACATGTCCTGGTCGGACACGCCCCAGGTCTTGTCCATGAACACCGGGTTGACGAAGTCCTCGCGGCCGATGAAGCGGGTCATGCCCTGGTTGCTGAAGAAGCCGGACTGGTTGTCCCACTGGAAATTGCCGTTGTAGACGTAGAGGTCGTCGAAGTCGCGGGCGCTGAGCAGCTGCGGCAGGCCGGAGAACTTGTGCGCGCCTTCGGGGGTGCGCATCAGGTACTCGAAGCTGGGCAGGTTGGGGAAGCAGGCCATGGTGGCGAACATCCCCTGGTGGGTGTGGGTGCCGTTGGAGAAGAAGCGGTCGAACAGCAGACCCTCCTTGGCCAACTGGTCGAAGTAGGGGGTGATGCCGTCCTGGTTGCCCATGGCGCCGACATAGCGGCCGGCGAAGCTCTCCATGAGGATCACCACCACGTTGCGGATCGGCAGGGTGCCTTCCGCTGGCGGGGTGTAGTCGCGGCGAATGGCGGCCTTGTCCGCATCCACCAGCTTGTCGTTGGGGGTCAGCAGCATCTGGCGCACGGCGGCCAGGGCTTCATCCTCGGGCAGGGTGGCCTTCCAGGCGTTGTCCCGGTGGGACGAGAAACTGTTCTTGGCGGCGTCCACCAGGGTCAGGGTGCCGTTCAGGCCCAACTGGTTGGCGAACATCGAGTCGGTGGTGAAGGCGTCGCCCCAGCGCAGCGGCGGGCCCTGGCGCAGATGGCCGCGAGCGGCGACCACGGCCACTACCAGGCAGATCATGAAGATGGCCAGGCGGCCGAACCAGGGCGCGGTGCTGCGGGTGGCCGGTGTTTCGCTGGCGCGGATGCGCGGACGGCTCGCCAGGTCGAGGCCGCGGAACAGCAGGTAGAGCAGGCCGGTGGCCAGGGCCCAGGCGACCAGGTAGCGGCCCACCGGGAAGCCGTTCCAGATCATGCTGGCGACCGTGCCCAGGTCTTCCTGCAGGTACTGGAAGACCAGGCTGTTCAGGCGCTGGTGGAACTCGCGGTAGAAGTCCAGCTCGCTGATGCCGAGGAACAGCGTCAGGCTGGCGAAGGCGGTCAGCCACAGGCGATGCAGGCCGCGGGCGGCCATGGCGCGGGCGCTGAGCAGCGAGAGCAGCAGCGGCACGCAGGCGAATACCACCACGCGCAGGTCGAAGCGCAGGCCGTTGTAGAAGGACTCGACGAAGACCGAGGCCGGGCTGTCGCCGATCTGGTCGCTGTTGTACGCCAGCAGCGCGACGCGCAGCAGGCTGTACATGACCATCAGCGCCGCGGCGCTGAGCAGGGTGAAGGCCAGGTGGCTCTTGACGGTGGGGGTGTCCAGGCTGAACGAGGTCTGCCGGGTGGCGATGGGTTCCTTTGCGGTCATGCGATCAAGCATCCAGAGGGCTCAAGACGGAGGGCGGGCCCCAGTGGAGTGGGCGTTGCCGGAGGCGGTAAGACCGCCTGATGGCACGTTGGTTCCATCGGGGCCGCCGAGACCGGGCGGACTTTGACAGATGGAATGTGAAGAAAATGTCGTTTGGGGGGAGGAAGGAACTGCTCAGGGCATTGTGGGAGCGAATTCATTCGCGATGCAGGCCGCAGGCCTGCCTTTCAAGAAGGGCCGCTGCGCGGCCCTTTCGCGAATGAATTCGCTCCCACAGATTGATGGCCCGGCGGGCCGGCGGGTCAACCCAATCCCAACGCCTTGGCCACGCCCGCGCCATAGGCCGGATCGGCCTTGGTGCAGTTGCCCACATGGCGCTGCTTCACTTCCAGGGGCGCATCGCCCATGGCCCGGGCGGTGTTGTCGAACAGCAGTTGCTGCTTCTCCGGGGTCATCAGGCGGAACAGGTTGCCGGGTTGTTCGAAGTGGTCGACATCGACCCGGTGGTCCCAGTTGGTGGCGTCGCCTTCCAGGGGCAACGGCGGCTCCGTGAGTTCCTGGCTGTCCTCCCAGATGCCCTGGCTGTTGGGATAGTGGGCGATGGTGGAACCGGCGTTGCTGTCGGTGCGCATGGCGCCGTCGCGGTGGTAGCTGTTGTACGGGCAGCGCGGGGCGTTCACCGGGATCAGGTTGAAGTTCACCCCCAGGCGGTAGCGCTGGGCATCGCCGTAGGAGAACAGCCGCGCCTGGAGCATCTTGTCCGGCGAGAAGCCGATGCCGGGCACCACGTTGGCCGGCGAGAAGGCCGCCTGTTCCACTTCGGCGAAGTGGTTGTCCGGGTTCTTGTTGAGCTCCATCACGCCCACCTCGATCAGCGGGTATTCGCCATGGGGCCAGACCTTGGTGAGGTCGAAGGGGTTGTGCCTGTGGCTGCGCGCCTGGTCTTCGGTCATCACCTGGATGTACAGGGTCCAGCGCGGGAAGTCGCCCTTCTCGATGCTGTCGTAGAGGTCGCGCAGGTGGCTTTCGCGGTCGCCGCCTATGACCTGGGCGGCTTCGCCGTCGCTGAGGTTCTCGATGCCCTGCTGGGTCTTGAAGTGGAACTTGACCCAGACCCGCTGGTTCTGGCCGTTGATCATGCTGAAGGTGTGGCTACCGAAGCCGTGCATGTGCCGGTAGGTCTTCGGGATGCCGCGGTCGCTCATGACGATGGTGATCTGGTGCAGGGCTTCGGGCAGCAGGGTCCAGAAGTCCCAGTTGTTCGAGGCGCTGCGCAGGCCGGTGCGGGCGTCGCGCTTGACCGCGTGGTTGAGGTCGGGAAAGCGCAGCGGGTCGCGGAAGAAGAACACCGGGGTGTTGTTGCCGACGATGTCCCAGTTGCCCTCGTCGGTGTAGAACTTCACCGCGAAGCCCCGGATATCGCGTTCGGCATCGGCCGCACCGCGCTCGCCGGCGACGGTGGAGAACCGCAGGAAGAGCGGGGTCTGCTTGCCCACCTGGGCGAAAATGTTGGCGCGAGTGTAACGGGTGATGTCGTGGGTGACGGTGAAGGTGCCGTAGGCGCCGGCGCCCTTGGCGTGCATGCGCCGCTCGGGGATCACTTCGCGGTCGAAGTGGGCGAGTTTCTCGATCAGCCAGATGTCCTGCAGCAGGGCTGGGCCACGGGGGCCGGCGGTCTGGATGTTGAGGTTGTCCACCACCGGGGCACCGGTGGCGTTGGTCAATTTCTTATCGGTCATGTCAGGCCTCTCCTTGGGTTGCAGAAGTTCGCAGCGGGCGACAACAGCCCCGGACAGGACTCGCAACGCAAATGCCCGGAAAAGCTTAGACGAGGCTTCAGGGCCTGGCCGGCCAGCCGTCGCCGGCGCCTCGGCAGGGCAGTTCGAGGCCGGCCAGTTTCTCCGGATTGCGCACGATGTAGATGTTGCTGACCCGGCCCTGGTCGTCGTAGGCGAAGGTGACCGAGGCCACGACTTCTCCAGCGCTGGCGAGGATCACCCCGCGCCCGCCGTTGAGGTCGGCGGGCAACCAGCGATAGTCGCCCCAGTAGCCGCGCAGCGAGCCGAAGATGAACGCCAGCACCTCGGCCTTGCCGTGCAGCACATGGCCCAGGGTCGGCACCTTGCCGCCGCCGTCGGCGCAGAGCTCCACCTCGTCCGCGAGCAGTGCGGTCAGCCCAGCGGTGGCGCCGCTGGCGATGGCCGCATGGAAGGCGTCGAGCAGCTGTTCCTGACGCTCGCGCGGCGGGGCCTGGCGCACCTTGCCCTCGGCCAGGCCGGCACGGGCGCGGGACACCAGCTTGCGGCAGGCGGCTTCCTGTACGCCGATGGCCTTGGCCACAGCGGGGTAGTCCAGGTCGAAGATCTCGACGAGCAGGTAGGCCGCGCGTTCCTTTGGCGTGAGCCGCTCCAGCAGCAGGAGGAAGGCGGTGGACAGGGAGGCGGCGAGTTCCAGCATCTGTTCCGGCGACTCCGTGGTTTCGCTGTGGATGGGTTCCGGCAACCAGGTGCCGACGTAGTCCACCCGCGCCCGGTGCGCCAGGCGCAGCTGGTCGATGCAGTGGCGGGTGCAGAGGGTGGTCAGCCAGGCACGCGGGTTGTCCAGGGCGGCGTGATCGCTTTCGCGCCACTTGAGGAAGGTCTCCTGCACCGCATCCTCGGCGTCGCTGCGCGAGCCGAGGATGCGGTAGGCCAGGTTCAGCAGGAAGCGGCGGCAGTCTTCGAAGACGGCCGTTGCGGTGGTTTCTTTCACCTCAGTGCCTCGATATCTGGATGCGGTTCCAGAGGTTGATCATGGCGATGGTGGCGGTCAGCGCGCCGATTTCCACGTCGCTGAAATGCTCGCGCAGGGCGGTGCGCAGGGCAGCATAGTCGGTACGGCGGTCGAGTTGGGTGAGGGCCTCGGTCCAGGCCAGCGCCGCCTTCTCGCGCGGGGTGAAGTCGCTGCAGTGGTCCCAGACCACCAGGCGGTCCAGACGCTCGTCGGTTTCGCCGTCCTCCCGTGCTTCGCGGATGTGCATCTTCACGCAGAAGGCGCACTGGTTGAGCTGCGAGGCGCGCAGCTGCACCAGGTGATGCAGGCTGCGCGGGAGGCCCAGGGCGTCCATCGGCGTGTGCACCTCGCCCATGGCGTTGATGACGTCGGGAATGACCTGCTGGTAGTTGACGGGGCTTGCGGGTGTCATGGCGGAGTCCTCGGTTCGGGTTGGAAGGGGTCACACCTTCACGACGAACCAGGGTTGGGGTTTGTGACATGCCCCTGCTGCAAGCTCGGGTAGGGTGAAAATCCGCGTAGCGGATTTCCACCGCGAAGGTGGATAGGTGACGCGCTAACCACCCTACGGTTTGCGCTCCATCAGCGCCGCGGCCTCGCGGGTGACCAGTTCGACGAAGGACAGCGCCAGGGGCGAGCGTTCGCCGCGCCTGCGCACCAGCCAGACGGCGGTGGTGGCGCCGGGGTCCAGCAGGGTGCGGTAGACCACCCCGTCGACCCGGGTACGGCGGAAGGAAGCCGGCAGCACCGAAACCCCCAGCCCCGCCGACACCAGGCCGATGATGGTCATCGCCTCGCTGGCCTCCTGGGCGATGCGTGGGGAGAAGCCGGCTTCGCGGGCGAGGGCGATCAACTGGTCGTAGAGGCCGGTGCCGAAGGTGCGCGGGAAGAACACGAAGGGCTCCTCCGCCATGGCGCCGATCTCCAGTCCCTCTTCGCTGCCTTCGGCCAGCGGGTGATCGGCGCGCAGCACCGCCACCAGGGGTTCGCGGAACAGCTCCACTGACTGCAGGTTGTCCGGCAGGGCGAGGGGGCGGATCACCCCCACCTGCACGCTGTCCTCCAGCAGCGCCTTGACCGTTTCCGCGCTGCTCATTTCATGCAGCTCCAGGTGCACGTCGGGGTAGGCCTGGCGGAAGGCGTGGATGCTGCGGGGAACGGTGGAGGTGAAGGGCGCCGACGAGGTGAAGCCGACCTTCAGCTCGCCCAGCTCGCCACGCTGGGCGCGGCGCGCCAGTTGCACCGCCTTGTCCACCTGGGCCAGTACCTGGCGGGACTCGTCGAGGAACAGGCGGCCGGCCTCGGTGAGCTCCACGCGCCTGTTGGTGCGCTCCAGCAGGCGCGCGCCGATTTCCTCTTCCAGGGCCTGGATCTGCTGGCTCAGTGGCGGCTGGGAAATGCCCAGGTGCTCGGCCGCCCGGCCGAAGTGCAGTTCCTCGGCCACGGCGATGAAGTAGCGCAGGTGTCTCAGTTCCATGGGGGTCGCCTATTGATATGTTTTAAGTATCAAATGTGTCGAACAATATATTGGAGATAATATTAACCCCTCTATATCCTTTGCCCCATAACCCCAACAACGAATTCCCCAGCCCCTGATCCAGGCGGCACGGCATCGTTGTGCCTGCTCGCCGCAAACTCCCGAAGGTGCCCCGTGAGCAATCCCCAGGCAGTACTCAAGAACGAAGATGAACCCGCGTTTAGCGAGGCGGCCCTCGAAGCAGCCAGCGAGCTGCCCGGCGCCGCCGCCAACGACCCCGAACTCCCGACCTACATCAAGAAGGGCACGCCGCAGTTCATGCGCACCTCGCTGGCGCTGTTCTCCGGCGGCTTCGCCACCTTCGCCCTGCTGTACTGCATCCAGCCGATGATGCCGGTGCTGTCCAAGGCGTTCTCCATCACCGCAGCCCAGAGCAGCCTGGCGCTGTCGGTGTCCACCGCCATGCTCGCCCTCGGCCTGCTGGTGACCGGGCCGCTGTCCGACGCCATAGGCCGCAAGCCGGTGATGGTGGTATCGCTGATCGCCGCCGCCCTGTTCACCCTGGCCAGCGCGGCCATGCCGACCTGGGAGGGCGTGCTGCTGATGCGCGCGCTGGTGGGCCTTTCCCTGAGCGGCCTGGCCGCTGTCGCGATGACCTACCTGAGCGAGGAAATCCATCCGCACCACCTGGGCCTGTCCATGGGGCTCTACATAGGTGGCAACGCCATCGGCGGCATGAGTGGCCGGCTGATCAGCGGGGTGATGGTGGACTTCGTGTCCTGGCACGCGGCCCTGGCGCTGATGGGTGGCCTGGCGCTGCTGGCGGGCCTGGTGTTCTGGCGCGTGCTGCCGGAGTCCCGGCACTTCCGTCCGGCGCCCCTCAAGCCCGCCACCCTGGTCGAGGGCTATCGCCTGCACTTCAGGGATGCCGGCCTGCCCTGGCTGTTCCTGATTGGCTTCCTGCTGATGGGCAGCTTCGTCACCCTGTTCAACTACATCGGCTACCGCCTGCTGGCGGGGCCCTACCAGATGAGCCAGGCGCTGGTGGGCGTGCTCTCGGTGGTCTACCTCTCGGGCATCTACAGCTCGGCCTGGGTCGGGTCGCTGGCGGACAAGCTGGGCCGGCGCAAGGTGCTCTGGGCGGCCATCCTGCTGATGCTGGGCGGCCTGGTGCTGACGCTGTTCAGCCCCCTGGGGGTGATCCTGGCCGGCATGGCGATCTTCACCTTCGGCTTCTTCGGCGCCCACTCGGTGGCCAGCAGCTGGATCGGCCGCCGCGCCCAGCGCGCCAAGGGCCAGGCCTCGTCCCTCTACCTGTTCAGCTACTACGTCGGTTCCAGCCTGGCCGGCACCCTCGGCGGGCTGTTCTGGCACCACTACGGCTGGGAGGGCGTCGGCCTGTTCATCGGCGCGCTGCTGGTGGTGGCGGTGCTGGTGTCGTTGCACCTGGCGCGTTTACCGGCGCTGCCGGGCAACGCCATCGTCCAGCCGGCGCATTGACCGGTTTACCCGGGGACCGCCCGCCGGTCCCTGGCTTCATGTAGGAGCGAGCTCGCTCGCGAAAGGTCGCGCGCTCGGGCTGTTCGCGAGCAAGCTCGCTCCTACAGGGGGGAGATCGGCGCTCGGGGTGCGACAACACGCCTCCCGCGGCGATATCCCCGCCGATGGTCGGGGCTGGCAGAATGACCCGCCTACCCACCGGCCAGAGTGGGAGCCTTTGTGCCTTTCATGCGTGCGCCCGTTCCGATCCATTCAGGGGAAGTACAGCATGAGCATCACCTCCGCCGACATCTGCCAGGCCGCCGATGCCCTCACGGGATTCGTCGGCTTCAACCGCAAGCTGGGCAAGTACATCGTGCGCTTCAGCGAAGACTCGTTCGGCATGGATGTGCCCGACGACAGCATCACCCCGGCCAGCGAGTTCGTCTGGGTCGCGAAGACCGGACAGGTGATGACCCTCAGCCGCGAGTGCCTGCAGATACTGCTGGAGCAGAACATCAACGACCGTCTCAACCTGTGCGACAGGCTGCTGGTCTACCTGCGCCGCACCGATCTGCCGGAGATCAGCGCCGAGCGCCTGCGGCTTTGAAGGGAGCCGGTGGCCGTTCAGGGCAGCCAGCGCAGCCCCATCACCCCACCCACTATCAGCCCCATGCAGGCCAGCCGGCCGATGGAGGCTGAATCGCCCATCCAGAGCATGCCCGCCAGGGCGGTGCCCACGGCGCCTATGCCGGTCCAGGTGGCGTAGGCGGTGCCTACCGGCAACTGGCGCAGGGCCAGGGTGAGCAGGCCCAGGCTGCCGGCGAGCACCAGCAGGGTGCCGGCCAGGATCCAGGGGCGCTGCAGGCCGTTGGCGGCTTTCAGGCCGAGGGCGAAAGCCACTTCCAGCAGGCCGGCGGCGACCAGCAGCAGCCAGGAGGTTGTCGGGGTCATCGGTGCATCTCGATTGAGGAACGGCAAAAAAAAGCGAGCCCGGAAGGGCTCGCGAGGCGGGGAGGAACTCAGCCGGCGAGGAGCTTGCCGCGTACCAGGCTGCCCAGGGTCTTCCAGGTCAGCACGGCCAGGGCGACGGTCAGGAACAGCAGGATGGCCCAGGCGATCATCTGCAGCGGCAGGCCACCCTGCACATGGGCGTACTTCAGCGCGGCGTTGGCCAGGGCCGCCAGGGGGAAGCTGATCGCCCACCAGGAGGGTGCGAAGGGCACGTCGCGGCGGAACACCTTGAAACCCAGCACCACGGCCAGGAACAGGCCGAAGTAGAAGAGCATGGCGGCGAAGCGGTCGATCCCGAACAGGTTGGCGTAGGCCAGGAATCCCACTTCGAAGGGCGCCACCAGGATCATCAGCGACGGGACCATGCCCTTGGCCAGCGCCTCCTGGTGCACCAGGCGCGGGAAGATGCTGGTGAGGAAGATCAGCGCCAGGGCCGCGCCCACCGCCATCGCCAAGAGGTTCAGCTCGGCGGCCCAGGCCATGGGCATATGGGCGCCGGTGACGGCGATATCGAGGCTGGCCACGCCCGGGATCAGCCAGGCCGGCACCGCGTGCTGCAGGTCTTGCTTGCCCTTGAACAGGCGCGACAGCACCAGCCCGCCGAGGATCACCGTCAGCAGGCTGCCGACCGTCCACAGCGCCTGGCCGAGCAGCTCGCTGTAGGGCGCGGCGACCACCGACAGCAGCAGGATGGCGATGACGATGGTGCCGAAGAAATTGCCGGCGATGGGGTGGGTGAACTCGTTGATCACCGCCTGGCGATGGCGTGCCAGCTTGGTCAGGTAGCCCAGGCCGAGCACCACGAACACCAGGGCGGCGAACAGGCCGATGGCTTCGCCGATCAGCGGGCTGATGCCGAAGTGCTGGTGGGCCAGGCGCCAGGCCAGGCCAAGGCCCGCCAGGCCCATGACCGACCCGAACAGGTTGACCGGGAGATTCTTGATCGAGGTATTGCTGGCGGGCTTGGCCTGGACTTCTTCGAGCGGGGGGACGAATACGGTGTTCATGGCGGACTCCGTTGGGCTGTATTTGTCGTTGGAGATAGTTTCTGCCATGCTTGATTTGTCTGAAATAGCAATGTAACGACCTTTCCCGCCAACCTATCGACAGTGACGGACATCACCATGCGTATCGCCCTGCTGGCCTTTCCCCGCGTGCAACTGCTGGACATAGTCGGCCCCGCCGATGTCTTCGCCGAGGCGGCGAAGCAACTGGGCAATCCCCGTGCCTACCGGGTGGAAGTGATAGGTACCGAGCCAGGGCTGCTCAAGAGCAGCAGCGGCCTGCGCCTGGCGGTGGATTCCACGGTCGAGACGCACAAGGGCAAGCTCGACACCCTGCTGGTGGCGGGCAGTCCCTTCGTCGAGGACATCGCCGGCAACCCGGCATTGCAGCAGTGGTTGCGGCAGCAGGCCCGCTCGGTGCGACGGATCGGCTCGGTCTGCACCGGCGCTTTTGCCCTGGCTGCCGCCGGCATGCTGCGCGGGCGCCGGGTGACCACGCACTGGAACAGCAGCGTGCGCCTGGCGGAAGAGAATCCCGAGACCCAGGTCGAGTCCGACAGCATCTATGTCAAGGACGGCAACCTCTATACCTCCGCCGGCGTCACCGCGGGCATGGACCTGGCCCTGGCCATGGTCGAGGAGGACCACGGCCGCGAGCTGGCGCTACGGGTGGCGCGGGAGATGGTGATGTTCTTCAAGCGGCCCGGCGGCCAGTCGCAGTTCAGCGCGCACCTGGCGGCGCAGACCGCCGAGCGCTCGTCCATCCGCGCCATCCAGGACCATGTGCTGGCGCACCTTAAGGACGACCTCAGCGTGCCGGCGCTGGCCGCCCTCGCCGGCATGAGCGAGCGCAACTTCGCCCGGGTATTCAAGGAGGAGGCGGGCTCCACCCCGGCGGAGTTCGTCGAGCTGGCGCGCATCGACGCCGCCCGGCGCCTGGCCGAGGAGTCGGATATCCCCATGAAGCGCCTGGCCGACGAGGTGGGCTATGCCAACATCGACGGCTTCCGCCGCGCCTTCTTCCGTCGCCTGGGGGTGACGCCGAGCGACTACCGGGCGCGCTTCAAGCTCGAGGGTTGAGCTCGGCGCCGATGCCGATCTGGTTGCCGTCCGGGTCGAGCAGGGTGAAGTCGCGCATCCCGTAGTCGCGGTCGCCGATGGCGCAGTAGAAGTCCACACCGTCTGCCACCAGCCGTTCATGGAGCTCGTCCACCTCGTCGAAGCTGATGTAGAGGTTGCCGTGGCCGGTGTTGTCCTTGTACGGATAAAGCGAGCTGAGATGCAGGCAGACCGGCCCCCAGGTCAGGCCGGCATAGATAGTCGGCTCGCCGTAGCGAAAATCCAGCTGGAATCCCAGGTGCCCGGTGTAGAAGGCAATCGACCGGTCGATATCGGTCACGTGGAATACTGCATTGCTGCCAGTGGGTCTCATCCTGCTTTCCTCGGTGACGGGGCGCTCCGCCTGTCGGCAAGCAGCATAGCCGAGCGGCGCCGGTGGTCCCGCCCCATCGTCAAGGGGCGGGGCGCAACGGCGCAAGGCCTGCGAGGCGTAAAAGCGCCGCCGGCGGCGACGCTCGGGTTCAGACGAAAGGCTGGTTGCCGAAGCCCCGGGGCAGTCGTTGCTTGCCAGGCATGTTGGTGAGCTTTTCCTGCCAGGCGGTGCGCCAGTCGTTGGCGGCATCGGCGACCTTGGCCCGGCGTGCCGCCCGCCGCGCGGCATTGCGGGCCTCCCGACGCGCTTCCTTGAACACCTCGGTGTTGCGGCAGCTGCGGCATTTCACCCGTGCCAGCTCGGTGGTGGAGACCAGGTTGCGGCCATGGTGGCCGCAGGCGAGATGTCCGGCGACCTTGTAGTGAGTGACCATCGATAATCCTCCGGAAACAGAACACCCCGGTCGCCCGCGAGTCGGGTGCCGGGGCTGTGCGTTCGTGACAGGATTTTGGACTTCCGGCCGCTGGCGGGGGTTCGACCCCGCTGGCCCAACGGTCCAGTAGAGGCCCGGGATCAGCCGGGAGGTGCGTGCGCAGGATAGCCGGCGGCGCGGCGGGCACAGCGGCGGGTGCTATAACTGAAAGCCTTGGGGGATTCACGCTGGAGGTGCCGTCATGGGACGCCTCGGAATCCTGACACTCGCCCTGGCCGCATCGAGCGCCTGGGCCGCCGGTTACGGCGATGGCAGCCTGTACTACGGGCTCGGTCCCTACCTGGGCGGCATCTACCCCGCCGGCCCCTTGCAACCCTACGTCTCGCCACCGCCCAGACCATTCGCCGACCTGCCGCCGCAATCCTTCGTGGTGGTGCCGGGCTACCACGAATTCCGCGATGCCCAGCTGCCCAGGGTGAGCACCGAACGGCCCCAGGTGCTGATCCGGACCTTCGACCCGGAGCTGGGGGTGTATCGCGATACCGAAGTGCGGGACGGGGAGGGCGAGCCGACCACCTGCGATGATGGCGAATACTGCAGCGAGTGAGCAGTGCCGGCGCGAACACTGCAGGGGCGAATTCACTGGCCATGTCTGCGTCAAGTTGGGATGTGTCGCGAAGACTCGTAGGGTGGGCTTCAGCCCACCATCGGAGGTCAGCGTGGGCTAAAGCGGATCGCCGCCCGGCCCACCCTACCAGCTGCATAGAGCGACGGCGTTGGCCAGGTAGGGTGCGCCGTGCGCACCAATGGTTGAGCGAGGCACAGGGGTTGATCCCGCGATCGGTGCGCATGGCCCACCCTACCGGAGCATGTGCAGTCGGTAGCCCGGATTTCTTCCGGACTACGATTTGCCGCTACTGCGGACCCCGCCGCCCGAACCGCCGCCGATAGTCGGTGGGCGAAAGCCCGACCATCTTGTTGAACACCTTGCGAAAGGCGCTGGGGTCCTGGTAGCCCACCTCCCAGGCGATCTGGTCCACCGAGCGGTTGGTGAGCTCCAGCAGTTCGCGGGCCCTGGCGGCGCGCAGCTGCTGGCAATACTCGGTGGGGCGCAGGCCGGTGGCCAGCTGGAAACGGCGCAGGAAGGTACGTTCGCCGAGTCCCGCCTGGGCGGCCATGTCCGGCAGGCTGGCATTGCGAGTGTCCAGCCGCTGCAGCCAGCGCTGGACCTTGAGCACGGCCTCGTCGCCATGGTCGAGGCGGGGAACGAAGCGGCGGAAGTACTGCTGGGAGTGGCGGGTGAGATCGAGTGCCAGGAAGCGCGCGGTGTTCGCGGCGATGGTCGGTCCCAGCAGGCGGTCCACCAGGGTCAGGCCGAGGTCGGTCCAGGCCATCACGCCGCCGGCGGTGATGATATCGCCGTCGTCCACCACCAGTTTGTCGGCATCCACCTTCACCTCCGGGAAGCGCTCGCCCAGGTCCTTGGCCAGGCTCCAGTGCGTGGTCAGGGTGCGGCCGGCCAGCAGCCCCGTCTGTGCCAGGAGGAAGGCCCCGGCACACACCGACCCCAGGGTGACGCCCGCCGCATGCTGGAGGCTGAGCCAGTTGGCGAAGGGTTGCAGCACCTCGGCCGGGGGCAGGGGGCCGATGCAGGGTACCGCTACTACCACCGTGGGGCGGCTGTCGGCGTCCGGGTGACTGTCGAGGGTGCAACGGATTTCGCCGTCCTCGCCGGCCGTCCAATGGCGCACGCGCAGTACCGGCAGATTGGCGTCGGCATGCTCGCCGGCCATGCGATTGGCCACCGCGAACAGGTCGGAGAGGCCGTGGGCCGCTGCGAGCTGGGCACCGGGGTAGAGCAGGAGACCGATCTCCAGCATGGTCTTCATTGTCAGTTTTTCCTGCGAATTTGTCGGTTGCGCCGATCCTCGTCGGGCGCCTGGAGGTTCACCTTAGGCCCCAGGTCTCCACTCCCACAACCCGAGGTGAACAGCATGAGCAAGCAAGCCATTGTCGTCGTCGATATCCAGAACGATTACTTTCCCGGTGGCCTCTGGACCCTGCAAGGCGCGGAGGCTGCCGCCGACCAGGCCGCCCGGGTCATCGCCGGCGCCCGCGAGGCCGGCGACCTGGTGGTGCATATCCGCCACGAGTTCACCAGCCAGGACGCGCCCTTCTTCCGCCCCGGCTCGGAGGGCGCGCGCATCCATCCCAAGGTGCAGAACGCGCCTGGCGAGCCCGTGGTCCTGAAGCACTTCGTCAATTCCTTCCGTGAAACCGAACTGAAGG
>RCUL01000754.1_pt1 | contig 14182 bp, 11 predicted proteins | sample 2167521 | NCBI WGS metagenome assembly RCUL01 (sample SAMN09932745, study PRJNA488358) | compost metagenome | feature: garden; material: soil; isolation source: compost soil in acetic acid-enriched culture | place: Germany: Experimental Botanical Garden Goettingen | collected 2016-01-27
GCTTCGATCGGTGGTCTGATGATCACTACCGAAGCCATGGTTGCTGATGCACCTGTTGAAGCTTCTGCTGGCGGCGGTATGCCAGACATGGGCGGCATGGGTGGTATGGGCGGCATGGGCGGCATGATGTAAGCCAGCCTTACCCGTTCGATAAAAAGCCCCGCCTAGTGCGGGGCTTTTTTTTGCCTGAATTCTGGGGTTGCTGTGCAACCCATCGCCGGCAAGACCGGCTCCCACGGGGGGCTGTATGTGGGAGCTGGCTTGCCAGCGATGCAGTCACCGCACATTCCAGCCTTACGAGGTCGGCACGGTAACCGCAGCCTTGTGCTTCAGTTCAACCGGCCGGCGATACAACACCCAGTAGTAACAGCCCAGGCTGATCAACCAGCAAAACACCGCAGTCCACACGTTGTGCGAAAAGAAGTGCGCGCCCTGCAGCATGCGCCCTACCGAAAACAGCGTGCCCAGGCCAAAGGCGAACAACAGTGCCGCCTTTGCCAGGCGCGGGCGCCGGTCGCGCAGGACAAAGAACAGCGCAAACAGGGTAAAGCCAGTCGCCGCGTGGCCACCCGGCCAGCAGCGCCCGGGCTTGTCCGTCGCCGGGCGCGGGCTGAGCAGCTCGCTGTAGGTCTCCTTGCCGCCAAACTCGGTCAGGCTCCACGGGCACTGCACCGCCGTCACTGCCTTGACCGGTGTGACAAAGCTGGTCGACAACCCCATGGCCAGCACCAGGCAGCCCAGTTCCCGACGCCAGCTGAACAGCCGCGACCAGAAGAAACTCATCGCAAAGGCGACGATCGCCAGCAGACCCAGGACGATCACGGCCTGTTTGGCCCGGTCATGCAGGATGTCTTCGAGGAAGTAGCTGTGCCGGCCAATGAACTGCCCGGCCAGCGGGTCGAACGCCAGCTTGGCCAGGTCCATGTCCAGTGAGGTCAGCTCCAGCAGGATCAATATCACCGCGGTGACGGCGGGGATGCCCAGGGCAATCCAGAAATTCAGCGGACGGGAGTAGGCAGGTAGCGACATGGCAAGTCCAGGTGAATGGAGGGGACAATCCGACCGGCAATTCTCGGGCAGCCGCCATCACCTGTCCGTGAAGGCTCGGTGAAAAAAACGTTAACCTGCAATAAAGTCGCGCCGACCTAGCCGGGCGTCGCCGATGGCCTTAAGCTGCGCCTGCCAAGCAGGCAAAAGCGCCAGACGGGAGATACCCCAATGCGAATTCTACTGGTTGAAGACAACCGCGATATCCTTGCCAACCTGGCCGACTACCTTGGCCTGAAGGGCTATACGGTGGACTGTGCCCAGGATGGTCTGTCCGGCCTGCACCTGGCGGCGACCGAACACTATGACCTGATCGTGCTCGACATCATGCTGCCGGGCATCGACGGCTACACCCTGTGCAAGCGCCTGCGCGAAGATGCCCGTCGTGACACCCCGGTCATCATGCTCACCGCCCGTGACCAGCTGGATGATCGCCTGCAGGGCTTTCGCTCCGGCGCCGACGATTACTTGCTCAAGCCTTTTGCCCTGTCGGAACTGGCCGCGCGCATCGAAGCGGTGCTGCGCAGGGCCCAAGGCGGCGGCCGGCGTACCTTGCAGGTCAGCGACCTGGTGTATGACCTCGACACCCTGGAAGTCAGCCGCGAAGGGAAGCTGCTCAAGCTCAACCCGGTCGGCCTGAAGCTGCTGGCGGTGCTGATGCAGAAGAGCCCCCACGTGCTGCGCCGCGAAGTGCTCGAAGAGGCCCTGTGGGGTGATGATTGCCCGGACAGCGACAGCCTGCGCAGCCACGTTCACCAACTGCGCCAGGTGATCGACAAGCCGTTCGAAAAGCCCCTGCTGCATACCGTTCACGGCGTGGGCTATCGTCTGGCCGAGGGCCGTGATGGAGTTTAGACAGAGCCTTGCCCAGCGGATCATCATTGCCTTTGCCCTGATGAGCGCGCTGGTGGCCGGGGCTTTCGCTTTCGGCATTGTCGCTACCGTCCACCTGGTTGAAGAACGGCTGATTTCCGCAGTGCTGGGCGGCGACCTCCAGCGTTTGCTGCGCATGGACAGCGTCGGCGACTGGAGCCACCGGCCGCGACCGGATCAACTGTTCTATTTCAGCGGCGGGCGCGATGACTTCGAGCTGCCCAAGGATCTGCGCCACCTCGACCGTGGCTTTCACGAAGTGTTTCGTGAAGATCTGTCCTACCACGCGATGGTTGAGATCGTCGATGGCCGGCACTATGTACTGCTGCAGGACCAGAGCGACTTCGAAGAACGCGAGCGCGTGCTGTTCGCGGTGGTGGTGGTCGGCTTCATCCTCAGCCTGGCACTGGCGGTGTTCCTCGGCTGGGTCCTGGCCCGGCGGGTGATGGCACCGGTGATCCGCCTGGCGCGCCAGGTACGTCACCGTGACCAGTTGCTCGGCCTGGCGCCACCGTTGGCACCTGATTACGCTGCGGACGAAGTCGGCCAGCTGGCGGTGGCGTTCGACGACACCCTGGGGCGTCTGCGTGATGCCCTGACCCGTGAGCGGCTGTTTACCAGCGATGTCAGCCATGAGCTACGCACCCCGTTGATGGTGCTGGCCAGCTCCTGCGAGCTACTGCTGGTCAATCCCAACATTGACACCCGTGCGCGTTCTCAGGTCGAGCGCATCGCCCGCGCCACCGAAGAAATGCAGGAACTGGTGAAGACCTTCCTGATGCTCGCCCGCGCCCAGCGCGACGAAGGGGCCGTGGCGTCGCAGGCGAGCATGAAGGAAGTGGCGGACGACCTGATTGGCGTCTGGCGCGACACCATCGAGCAAAAGGGCCTGACCTTGCTGTACGACGTCAGGGCTGCAAGCGCGACCCTGTATAACGCCACGTTCCTCCAGGCAGTGATGGGCAACCTGTTGCGCAACGCCGCGCACTATACCGATCAGGGTTTTATCCGCCTGACCCTGGAGCCGGCCGGGTTCCTGGTCGAAGACAGTGGCGTCGGGATTCCTGAAGAGCAGCGCGAAGCCATGTTCCGGCCGTTCGTGCGCGGTGATGAGAGGCGTGGTGAAGGGCTGGGCCTGGGGCTGTCATTGGTGCAGCGGATCTGCGACGACCAGGGCTGGACGGTGAGCCTGACCGCCATGGTGCCCCACGGCTGCCGCTTTCATGTGGACCTGAGCCTGGCCCCGGATCGGACGGTCGAGGCGCAATAGGGCCATTGGCCAGCTGTGAAAGTTTGTAATTAATTGAAACCTTTGCCGCGCTAACTCACAAATTTTTCACACCCGCATGACCTGACGCCAACGCTTGCCTGCCTAAGGTGGGCGTATTGGAGTCAGGAGATGCACCATGCGTAGCCCCATCAAGCTCGAGTTTTCGGAAAAGTACGACCAGCAGCACGCCAAGGAATACTTCCACAAGCACCAGGACGGTCTGGCACGCAGGATGTCCCACCAGCGTGACGAGCAAATGGCCCGTCGCGCCCTGGCGCTGGCTGGCGAACCCGGGCTGGTCCTCGACCTGCCGTGCGGCGCCGGGCGTTTCTGGCCCCTGCTGGCGGAAAAACCCAACCGGGTGATCATCGGCGCCGACAACTCCGAAGCCATGCTCGAAACGGCACGTGCCTCGCAACCGGCCGAAGTGGTGGAACGGGTACGCACTTTGCAGACATCTGCGTTCGCCATCGATTTACCGGATAACTCGGTCGACAGCATTTTTTGCATGCGCCTGATGCATCACATCGGCGAGGCCGCCCACCGCAAGACATTACTTTCGGAATTTCAACGAGTTACCCGCGACAGCGTGATCGTGTCGCTGTGGGTCGATGGCAATTTCAAAGCCTGGCGGCGCAAGAAGCTCGAACAGCGGCGTTACACCGAAAAGGGGCAGGGCAGTTACCAGAATCGCTTTGTGTTACCAGCTGCTACGGTTGAGGAAGAGTTCGAAGCCGCAGGATTCCGTATTCAGGAACGATTGGACTTCTTGCCGTTCTATGCCATGTGGCGAGTCTATCTATTGCGTAAGGGGTAAGCTGGGCATGGGGTTTGAGCGCACAACAGCATCGACGAACAAGGATCAGTTCGATCATTTCTGGCACCAGCAGGGCGAATGGGTGGAAGAGCCCAATCAGCGCCGCGGCGGCGAGAGTGGTGTACAGCGACTGAGCGATGACACTGGCCATACGTTCTACGCCAAGCGCCAGATCGGCCATATCTACCGCAGCCTGTTGCATCCCTTCGGCCGCCCTACCGTGCTGCGTGAGTACGATGCCTTGAACAGTTTCGAGCAGCTCGGCGTGCGGGTGCCGCATATTGTCTATTGCGGTGTTGACCGCGACACCGAGCATCAGTGGCGAGCCCTGCTGGTCAGCGAGGCACTGGAAGGTTTCGAGGATATCGACAGCTGGTTCGCCGACGGCGCCCGTGAACGTTACCACCCGGCGCTGCATGAGCGGGTCCTGCAGGACCTGGCGCAGAACCTGGCGCGGATGCACCGTGGCCACTGGCAACATGGTTGCCTGTACGGCAAGCATGTGTTCGTCAAGGTTATCGGCGAAGGCGCCGAAGCCAGGGCTGAGGTGGCGTTGCTCGACCTGGAGAAATGCCGCCGGCGTATCAGCTGCCAGCGCGCCGCCGCCAACGACCTTAAACAATTGCGCCGCCATTCGTCTTTCACTGACGCAGAGTGGCAAAAACTGCTCTATTTTTATCAGAGGGCGTTTGGCAGCGCAGTCAAAGGTTTAGAGTAATGAAACTAGAAATTGCTCGAGGTGTGTTTCTGTTGATTGCGCTGGGGGTGGCAACCGCCGCCGTGGCCGCGTGGGAGGAGCCGCGCCCGCAGATTTTCAGCAAGGTCGATGCGGGTGCGCAATGCCCGCTGCCACGGGTAGTGAAACCCCAGGTCGATGCCAAACCTGACCACGATCTGCTGCTGTTGCTGTTCGGGCTGAGCCAGGGCGTACGCGCCAGCGGCTGAACCCTGAGGGAGCGGCGGTGCGACGATTCGACTTGCCCCGCGGTCGATCCCGAAGCGAAGGTTATTCAGGCAGCACCTCATCGCGGGTCAAGCCCGCATTCACCTGCGGCGCGTCGGCCTTGGCCAGCAGGGTGTAGATACAAGGCAGCACGAACAGGGTGAACAAGGTGCCCACCGACATGCCGGTGGCGATTACCGTGCCGATGTCGAAGCGGCTGACCGCACCGGCGCCGGTGGCGAGGATCAGCGGCACCATGCCAAACACCATCGCCGCAGTGGTCATCAATACCGGACGCAAACGGATGGCCGCCGCTTCTTCCACCGCTTCGCGGGCACTCAGGCCTCTTTGCTGGCGCAACTGGTTGGCGAACTCGACGATCAGGATGCCGTGCTTGCTGATCAGCCCGATCAGGGTCACCAGCCCCACCTGGGTGTAGATGTTCATGCTCGATATGCCCAGGAACAGCGGAATCAACGCCCCGCAGATCGACAACGGTACCGTCACCAGGATCACCAGCGGGTCGCGGAAGCTTTCGAATTGGGCTGCCAGCACCAGAAAGATGATCGCCAGGGCCAGGCCGAAGGTTACCCACAGAGCACTGCCTTCCTGGACGAACTGGCGCGCCGCGCCGCCATAATCGAAACCGTAGCCCTCCGGCGCTTCTTCACGGGCGATGCTGCGCACGGTTTCCAGTGCTTCGCCCATGCTGACCATCGGGAAACCCTGGATGATCGCCGAGTTCAGTTGCTGGAACTGGTTGAGCTGACGCGGGCGGGCACGATCGCTGATGCTGATCAGGGTCGACAGCGGCAGCATCTGCCCTTGCTGGTTCTTCACGTAGTAGTTGTTCAGCCAGTCGGGATTGTCGCGGTAGGGCCGTTCGACCTGGGCAATGACCTTGTAGCTGCGCCCGTCGATGGTAAAACGGTTGATCTCCGCCTCACCGAGCAGGGTCGCCAGGGTGCCGCCAAGGGCGTCCATGGACACGCCCATCTGCGCGGCCTTGGCCCGGTCGATATCGACCACCACTTCCGGCTTGTCGAAGGCCAGGTCGATGTCGAGGAAGGCGAATTTACCGGACGCCTGGGCACGCGTCTTGACCCGCTCGGCCACCTCCAGCAGCGACGCGTAGTCGTTGGCCGTGTTGATCACGAAGGCAAATGGCAAGCCTTCGCCGGTGCCGGGCAGCGAGGGCAGGTTGAAGCCGAAGATCTGCAGGCCGCTGATGCCTTCAAGCTTGGCCTGTACCAGCGGTAGCAGCTCCATCTGGGTGCGCTCGCGCTCGTTCCACGGTTTGAGCAGGAAGCCGCCGATACCCGACTGCACACCGTTGAAGCCGTTGATCTGGAACGACGAGTAGTACTCGGGAAACGCCTTGAAGATCGAGACGAACTCGTCGGTGTAGGTGTTCAGGTAGTCAAGGTTGGTCGGTTGCGGGGCGTTGGCAATCATGAAAATGATGCCCTGGTCCTCATCCGGCGCCAGTTCCGATTTGGTGAACTTGAGAAGGACCGGAATCAGGCACAACACGATCACGGCGAACACCAGCACCACCGGCCGGGTGTTGAGGGTGCCGTGAAGCAGGCTCTGGTAGCGGCGCTTGAGGCGTTCGAAAATCATGTCCAGGCGATGGGCCAGGCCACTGGGGTTCTCGTCGTGACGCAGCAGAAACGCACACATCATCGGCGACAGGGTCAGGGCGACGATACCGGAAATCACCACCGCGCCGGCCAGGGTCAGGGCGAACTCCTTGAACAACGCCCCGGTCAGGCCGGTCAGGAAGCCGATCGGCGCATACACCGCCGCCAGGGTGATGGTCATCGAGATCACCGGCATGGCGATTTCCCGGGCGCCTTCAATGGCGGCATCGAACGGCGTCTTGCCTTCCTCGATGTGGCGATGAATGTTTTCCACCACCACGATGGCGTCGTCCACCACCAGGCCGATGGCCAATACCATCGCCAGCAGGGTGAGCAGGTTGATCGAGTACCCCATCATCTGCATGAAGAACATGACGCCGATCATCGACAGCGGGATGGTCACCACCGGGATCACCACCGAGCGCAGGGCGCCAAGGAACAGGAACACCACCACGATCACGATCAGCACCGCTTCGAACAGCGTTTTCACCACTTCGTCGATCGAGGCCTGGATGAACAGCGTGGCGTCGTAGGCGATCGAGGATTTCAGGTTTGGCGGCAACTGGCTCTCAAGCTCGGGCATGAGCTTGCGCACCTCCTTGATCACCTCCAGCGGGTTGGCCGCCGGGGTGGCCTTGATGCCGATGTACACCGATGGCGTGCCGTCGAAGGAGCTGACCGTGTCGTAGTTTTCCGCACCCATTTCGACCCGTGCCACATCACCCAGCAGCACCCGGCTGTCGCCACTGGTCTTGAGCGGGATGTTGGCAAAGGCTTCGGCGGTTTTCAGCTCGGTGGTGGCGTTGATGCTGGTGACGATGTACTCGCCCTTGAGTTCGCCGGCCGCGGAAAGGAAGTTGTAGCCGCGCACCGCCTGGGTCACGTCATTGGCGCTCAGGCCGTAGCCGGCCAGCTTGACCGGGTCGATCCACAGGCGCATGGCGAACAACTGGTTGCCGAGGATCTGCGCTTCGGCCATGCCCGGCAGGGTTGCAAGCTTGGGCTGGATCACCCGTGACAGGTAGTCGGTGATCTGCGGGTTGCTCAGTTCACTGCTGTAGAAACTGATGTACATCAGCGCCGAAGCGTCGGCGGCTTCCTTGCTCAGCACCGGGTCTTCGGCGTCCTGAGGCAGCTTGTTCTTGACCTCGTTGCCCTTGGCCAGCAGCTCGGTAAACAGCCGGTCGCTGTCCGAGCCGATGCGCGCGTAGATCGAAATCACCGAGAAGTTCTGCCGGCTCACCGAGGTCATGTAGTCGATGCCTTCGGCGCTGGCCAGGCTCTGTTGCAGTGGCTGGGTGATATAACCCTGGATGGTCTCGGCGTTGGCTCCGGGGTAAGCGGTGGTTACCGTGATCAGGGCATTTTCCATCTGCGGATACTGCCGGATCGGCAACTTGCTCCAGGCCTGAAAACCGAGCAGGACGATCAACAGGCTGACCACAGTGGCCAGTACCGGGCGGCGGATGAACGGATCGGTAAAAGCCATGACGGTTCCTCGCTCAGTTGACGCGCGACTGGCTGTTCGGTGCTGCCTGGGTCTTGTCCGGACTGATGCTGATCGCCGCGCCCTGGGTGAGTTTCAACTGGCCGGCGGTCACAACGGTTTCACCGGGTTTCAAGCCTTTGCTGATCACCACCAGGCCGTCACGCCGTTCGCCGGTCTCGACGAAGCGCCGCTCGGCGATCAGCGCCGGCGGCTGGTCATCGGCGTTGTGCGGCGGCTGAGCGTCGTCGGTTTTTTGCGGTACGGCGACATACACCGAGTTGCCATACAGGGTGTAGGTCACCGCGCTTTCCGGGACCACCACCTGTGGCTGCGGGTCGGGCAGCAGCACCTGCAGGCTGGTGAACATGCCGGGTAGCAGCTTGCCCTCGGGATTGGCCAGGGTGGCGCGAACCTGCACGTTGCGCGTGCTGTCCTCGACCTTGGGATTGATTGCGCTGATGCTGCCGGGGAAGTTTTCTTGCGGGTAAGCGGCGACGTTGACCAGCACCTGCTGGCCGATGCTCAACTTGGGAATCGACTGTTCCGGGACGAAGAAATCGACGTAAAGGCTGCTAAGGTCTTGCAGGGTGGCGATTACCGTACCGCTGGCCAGGTAGTCGCCGACGTCGACCTGGCGGATGCCGATGGTACCGCTGAAGGGCGCATTGATGCTCTTTTTCGCCAGTGAGGCCTTGAGCTGGTCGACCACCGCCTTGTTGCGCTTGAACTGGGCGCTGAGCCGATCGAACTCGCCCTTGGAAATGGCCTGGCTGCCGACCAGCTGGCTGCCGCGGTTGTAATCGACCTGGGCCAGGCCCAGATCGGCCAAGGCGGTACCGAGCAGGGCGGTTTCGACATCGCTGTCCAGTTGCAGCAGCGGTTGGCCCTTGCTGACCTGCTGCCCGGACTCGAACAGCAGCGTCTTGACCGTACCGGCGATCTCCAGGCTCAGGTCGACCCCTTGCAGGGCCTTGAGGCTACCGACGGCGGGCAGGCGGTTCTGCCAGGCGCGCTCGCGGGCCTCGGTCGCCGCCACGCTGATCGGCGGCTTGGGGACCGAGAACATCTGCACCTGCTGGTAAATCGTGAAGGCTTTATAGCCCCCCAGGATCAGTACGAGCAGCAGGACAACACCTAACATGATCAGCATGCGGCGGCGCAGCATAGTCCAGTTCCTTGGATACGATTTTTTGTTCGATTGGCACGACTGCGGGCGCTCCTGCCCACGTGCGATGTAGCCGAATATTACTCTGTTGACCGGGCCTGGGAAGCCTGTGTTCCAGGCTAATTTCAGGCCAGGTGCAGGTGGTTGTCCCAGAGCCCTGAAGGCAGTTGCAGCGGCTGGCCGATCAGCTCGCTTTTGCGGCAATCGTACAGGCGGCAGCGGCCCTGGCCGGAGGTCACGACAAAGCCGTCTGCCACGGCGCCGACGCCGGCGCAATCGGGCATCGGTGCATCCAGGCGCACCTGGGCAGTGTCCAGGTCCCAGATGAACAGGCGGTTGGCCCGTGGCGCGGTCAGGGCGACCAGGCGCAGCTCGTTGTGAATGGCGACGCTGGCGGTGTAGTGGGCCATGGACTGCAACTGCTGCTCGGACACCGGAAAGGCTTCGAAAGCCTGGCCCGGGCGCTTGATCGCCAGCAGCTCGGCGGTTTCGTGGCTGGCCCCCATGAACTGCTGGCCGGCAACGATGGTGCCATCGGCGGCAATCGCCAGGTGGCGCACGCTGTTCATCTGCTGGCTCAGCACCTCTTTGCTCAGCAGGGTGCCGTCGCGCTGCATCAGCACCAGGCTTGGCTGCATGGCGTCGAGGTTCATCTCTACCCGGCTTTCGGCTTCGGTGCGGATGCCGCCGTTGGCCACCACCAGGGTTTCGCCGTCGGGCATCCACGACACCTGATGCGGGCCGATACCGTGGGTGGAGATTTCACCGCTGTGCTGCAGGCGTTCGCCGTCGAACCGATACACACCCAGCACGCCACGACCGGGCTCGGTGGTGTCGTTCTCGGTGGCGTACAGCCATTCACCGCTCTTGTGAATCACCGCGTGGCCGTAGAAATGCCGGTTCGGCTGCGAAGTGATGGTCTGCAGCAAGCGACCATCACGCAGGTCGATCAGGTAGCTCTCGGTGCCGGGGCGGCGGGCGACGAACAGGGCAATCGGCTGCTCGGGATGGTTGATGATGTCGTGGCAACGCAGGCCCACCTGGGTGGCGAACACCTGGGTACCGTCCAGGCGGTAGCCGACGGCGTAGTGCTTGCCATCGCCATCGTCCCGCGCCGAGAGCAGCAGCGGGGTGCTGCCCTTGTTGCGAAACAGGGCCCAGCCGCCGAGGGTGAGGGCACTGAGCACAACGCTACCGAGTTTGAGAGCCTGGCGTCGCAACATGATCAGTCACCGTCGTTGGCATTGAAGCCCAGCTGGATGCCCAGCGCCTTGGCCAGCTCGCCTTCGTGCAGGCGGTGGACGACGTTGAGGCTGTCGTAAAGGGTGTTCAACTGCTGGCGACCGGCTTCGTCGTCGAGCAACTCGCCCAGGGTTTTCTGGTTGCTGGTCAGCAGCTTGATCGCGTTGGCGTAGGCGGCGTCGATCTTGTCGGCCAGGGCTTGCTGGTCTTTGCCCAGCAGGCCGCGCAGGCCCTTGTTGTCGACCCCGACCCAGACGGTCTGGGCAGCGTTCAGGCTGGCTTCCAGGCTTTTCAGCGAAGAGTGGCTGCGCCAGGCTTCGGCCTGCAGTGGCTGCGGGATGCCCTTGCTCAGGCGGCCCATGGGTGCGCCGAGCTTCTTCTTCAGGGTGTCCAGGGCGGTGACCTGGGCACGCAGCAGGTCGGCAATGGCCTCGTGGGAATCGGCATAACGCTGGTTGGGGAACTTGGTCATCTGCGCCAGCATGCCGTCGGTGGTGTTCCAGCCTTTGAGGATTTCTTCGGCCAGGGCCTTCTGGTGCTCGCCGATGGCCACCAACAGCGGGCAGTAGCGGGCTTTCTGTTCGGCGTTGGCGGTATCCGGCTTGCTGTCGAAGAGGATGTATTCGTAAGCCGACAGGCCGCGCACGACGACACTGGACTTGCCCAGGGTTTCGGCGTCGACCGGCTTGTCACCGTTGACCAGTTGCTCGACCTGACGGCCGACCAGGTTTTTCTTGTCGGGCCAGAACTGCACCTGCCAGGCGCGGTTGCCTTCAGCCAGCGGGCCGATCAGCAGCGGCTGCAGCTCTGCCCAGGCTTTTTGCGCGTGGAGGAAGTCGGCGCGGGCAGTGGCAAGGTCCGCCTTGCCTTCGCAGAAGGCCAGGGCACTGACGGCCAGTTGGCGGTCGGCTTCGACCCAGCGGCTGTAGGTCGGCAGGATCACTTGTTTGGCGATCGCTGCCGAAGTCACCGCTTGCGGGTCTTGCGGCGAGCAGGCGCCGAGGGCGAGGGCGGCAAGGCTGGTGAACAACAGTTTGGGACGGAACATGCCCGGCTCCTTTGCTTAAAGTGAATTCAGGAAGGCCAGCAACGCGGCGCGCTGCTCGGCATTGAAGGTCAGTACGTGCTGCTTGGCCGCTTCGGCCTCGCCGCCATGCCAGAGCACGGCTTCGAGCAGGCTGCGGGCGCGGCCATCGTGGAGAAACTGGGTGTGACCGCTGACGGTCTCGTTCAAGCCGATGCCCCACAGCGGCGGGGTGCGCCAGTCCTGGCCGCTGGCGGCGAACTCGCTGCGGTTGTCGGCCAGGCCCGGGCCCATGTCATGCAGCAGCAGGTCGCTGTAGGGGCGGATCAGCTGGTTGGCCAGCTCCGGCTCGGCGGCGTTGCTGGCGGTGGTGAATTGCGGGGTGTGGCAGCTCTGGCAGCCGGCCTGGTAGAACAGGTTCTTGCCGGCCAGTACCTGGGGCGAGTCGACGTCCTTGCGCACCGGCACCGCCAGGTTGCGGGTGTAGAACAGCACCAGGCGCAGGATGTTGTCGCTGACCTCCTGCTCGCCATTGGCGCCGTTGCCGTTGGGGGCGTTGAGGCAGTCGGTCTGCGCCGGGGTGCAATCGTCCATCGGCCGCAGGCTGGTGGTCAGGCCCATGTCGCCGGAAAACGCGTGGACATTCTGTTGGTTGAGGTTCGGTTGCCCGGCCTTCCAGCCGAAGCGGCCGACCACGGTCTTGCCCAGGGCATCGTCCCAGACCCGGTTGGCGCGACCACGGATACCGTCGCCGTTGCGGTCATCGGGGTCGGCATTGGCCAGGATCGCCGCCTCGGGGATGGCCTCGAGCAGGCCCAGGCCGATCATCGGCGGGGCGACGCGGGCGGAAAAGCGCGTGTCCGGATGCATCGGGCCGTAGCCCAGTTGACTGATTTGCAACCTGGGCTGGCGCAGCTCGACCTGAGTGCCGTCCTTGAAGGCCACGGCTACCGGGTCGTATTCGACCCTGACCTTGCCCTCGGGGGCGACACCGGGCACTGCCATGTCCTGAAACTGACCGCCATACACCGGCTCCGGAACGATGCCCAGTTGCTCGATGACCTTGGCGTACTGCGGCTGATCCGGGATCGACAGGCGCACCAGCATCGACACCGAGTTGGCGGCGGTGGGCCCGGGCGGGTGGCCGCGGCCGTCCTTGATGTGGCAGTTCTGGCAGGCATTGGTATTGAACAGCGGGCCCAGGCCGTCACGGGCGGTGGTGGTCGACGGCGCGATCACCCAGGGGCTGCGGAAGAAGCTGTTGCCGACACTGAAGTCCAGGCGCCGGCTCGGCGGCAGGTTCGCCGAAGGCATGGAATAGGCGTTCTGGTCGCGCTTGTTCACCGTCGCCTTGCCACCGGCCAGCGCTTCACCGGGCTCGGCCTGGGTGAAACGCGGTGCGTCGTCGCAACCGGCCAGAAGGACGGCCAGAAGCAGGGGACTGAGGCGGGGAAGCAACGAGGACATCAATAATCCTGGGGCTTGGGCAAAAAACCGGCGTGCAAGCTTAGCAGGCTCAGGGTAATTGAATAAGAGGGATTTGCGTTTGCTGGATGAAATCTATCGCGGGGCAAGCCCGCTCCTACAGGTGGCAGCGGGCTAGCCCGCGATGATGCGCATAAAAAAGGCGACCCGAAGGTCGCCTTTTTAAACCGCCGCTGAATCAGAACTCGTGATCGGCGGTGTCTGGCGCCAGGTTGGCGATGCCCAGTTTGCTCGACGCCTGTTCGATTGCACCGGTCTGCTTGACCAGGGCGGCGATGGCGTCACGCACGATCTGGTTGCCGGCAGCATTGTCGGCTGCGATCAGCTGGTCGTAGTGCTCGCCTTTGGCCGCGTGGTCGACCATGACCTGGATCTTGGCTTCGGTCGCTTCCAGGTCGGCCTTGAGGGTGGTGTCGGTGGCCGCGTCGACCTTGGCCACCAGCGACGACAGGCTCGGGCCGGTCAGCTTGGTGCCGTCGGTGCGGGTGTACTCGCCCAGGTAGACGTTGCGGATGCCCTTGGCGTCGTAGAAGTGCGAGTTGTGGGTGTTGTCGCTGAAGCAGTCCTGCTCGTCTTCAGGCGAGTTGGCCTCCAGGGAAACCTTCATGCGCTCACCAGCCAGTTCGCCCAGCGACAGGCTGCCCATGCCGAACAGCATTTTGCGCAGGCCGTCGGCAACCGGCTCGGCTTCGAGGGTGGCGCGGTAGTTGGTGGCGACGTTCGGCGCCCAGTTGCCGACCATTTCTTCGAGGTCGTTGACCAGCAGTTGGGTCACGGCTTTCAGGTAAGCGCGACGGCGTTCATTGTGGCCACCGGTAGCGCCCTTGCCTTCGAGGTAGTCGGAAGCAGGACGAGCGCCAGCGCCTGGGCCGGTGCCGTTGAGGTCCTGGCCCCAGAGCAGGAATTCGATGGCGTGGTAGCCGGTGGCGACGTTGGCTTCGGAGCCGCCCAGCTCGTTCAGGCTGGCCAGTTTCTCCGGGGTGATGTCCTTGACGTCAACCTTGTCTTCGCCGACCTGCACTTGCGTGTTGGCGATGATGTTGGCGGTGGCGCCAGGGTTGCCCAGGGCATGCTCGTAGCTCTTGTCGACGTAGTCGATCAGGCCTTCGTCCAGCGGCCAGGCGTTCACCTGACCTTCCCAGTCGTCGATGATGGTGTTGCCGAAGCGGAACACTTCGCTCTGC
>RCUL01000757.1_pt1 | contig 14149 bp, 12 predicted proteins | sample 2167521 | NCBI WGS metagenome assembly RCUL01 (sample SAMN09932745, study PRJNA488358) | compost metagenome | feature: garden; material: soil; isolation source: compost soil in acetic acid-enriched culture | place: Germany: Experimental Botanical Garden Goettingen | collected 2016-01-27
CACTGCCGGGGCAATGCTGCGCTACCCGGGCCTGGAGCATCCGGTGGTTGCCGAACTGTTGCCGCAGGTGCTGGCAGCGGCGCCGTTGTTTTCCGGCAATTACGATGCGGTCAACGACCCGCGCCTGGACATCCGCCTGCGCGATGGGCGCCGCGAACTGCTGCGCAGCGCACAGCGCTACGACCTGATCACCCTGGAGCCGCCACCGCCGTCCGCAGCCGGGGTGGTGAACCTGTACTCGCGTGATTTTTATCAGTTGGCGGCATCGCGCCTGGAGCAGTACGGCCTGGTTGCCCAATGGTTGCCGTTGCCTACCCAGAACGACGAGGATAGCCGCTCGCTGGTGCGCAGCTTCCTTGATGTGTTCCCCCATGCGTCGTTGTGGACCACCGAGTTTCACGAAATGCTGCTGATCGGCTCGGCATCGCCGATGGCACTGGATGTGCCGCGCATCCGCCAGCGTTTCGAACAGCCTGAAGTTGCCGCTGCACTGGCGCAGGTTGGCGTGGGGTCGGTCGATGCGTTGCTGGCCACCTGGGTGACCAACCGAGAGGGCCTGGAACGCTACGCGGGTGATGCCCAGCCGGTTACCGATGACCGGCCGCGCATCGAATATGCACCGTGGGTCCGTCCGCGGGAGATCACGCGGGTGCTCCCGGCGTTGCTTGCACTGCGCGTACCGCCGCCTTTGGAAAATGCCGGCCACGCCCAGCAGGGGGCGGTGGAAGATGAGTGGCAGCTGCTTCGGCGGTTCTACGGTTTGTCATTGCTGGCCTATAACGGTAACCGCCAGGCCTGGATGCGTGAGGCGCGGGCATTGGCGCCGATGACCGCGCAGAACCCCTACATGCGCTGGTTCACCGGCGGTGAGCGTTAAAGCACCGCCTTTGACTCAATGGCTATCAGCGTGAGGCGGGGCAGCCAGCCTTTGGCGACATGGCCGCCTGGCTGATCATGGCCACCAAGCGCTTGACGTTGGCTTGCTGGGCGATCACCACCTCATCGATGCTGCCACCAGATGCGGTTTGCAGGGTGCTGCGACAGGTCAGCTGGATATTGGCCTCCCGGGCCCGCAGGCGCCACCGGGCGTCCAGCAGCGCATACTGCCCAGGCACCGAATCGAAGCGCTGTACATCCACGCGCAAGGACAGCTTGTGTGCGGCGCGCACAGTGCTCAGCTGGTCGACCAGGGCGCTGCGCAACTCATCCACCAGGGTGGCGCCCCACCATTGGGTTTCCAGGATGGCCAGGCTGCTGTCGCCTTGACGGATGACCAGTTGGGGCCGGTCAACCTGCGGCGGTACGCTGACACCTTCGATGAGGATCTCGTCTGGGGCCGTGTGAGAGGAGGGTGCCGGCTGTGCCGGCGTGAGGGTGTGGAACTGGATAGGGTCACTGCGGCAGGCGCCCAGCGCCATCAGCGCGACCAGCAGGGTAATCCTTGGCAACGGGGTCATGCTCAACACTCCTGTGGTCATTTGCGTGGCGGCCCTTGCAGGTCCATTGGCGCGGCGTTGTCCGGGCGGCCACGGATCAGCGACTCGGGGTTGCGGCCTAGGTAGTCGGCGAGTTCGCGCAGCGAGCGCGACATACGGCCGAGCTCGTCGAGGGTTTGCGTCAGTTGCTCCCGTTGCGGCGAATCTTCGGCCAGGGTCGAGTTGGCCGATTTGAGGGTAGTGCTGACTTCGGCCAAGGTGCTCTGTACCCCCGGCAATGTCTTGCCATTGAACTGTGTCAGGCTCTTGCGCAGCTCGACCAGGTTGGCGTCCAGGTTGCTGGCGATACGTTCCAGTGGCAGCCGGTTGACCTTGTCGACCATGGTCTGCAACTGCTCCTGCAGCAGCTCTAGGCTGCCTGGAACGGTAGGGATCATCACAGGTCGCGCAGTCGGGTCGAAGGCCACTTTCTCCGCTTTGGGGAAGAAGTCCAGGGCAATGTACAGCTGGCCCGTTAGCAGGTTGCCACTGCGTGCCTGGGCGCGCAGGCCGTTGTCGATGAACGTCCCCATCAGTTTGGCGGAGGACGCTTCGTCATCAGGATCGTGCTGCAGGGCCTTGAGCATCTTCTCGTGCGCACGGCCCAGGCGCTGGGGGTAGATCACGATGCCGACATTGACCGGGAAACTGCGCTGTTTCTCATCGAAGTCCAGGTTCACTGAGACTACGCGGCCAATCTCCACGCCCAAAAATTCTACCGGTGCATCCACTTTCAGGCCGCGCATCGCCTGGTCGAAACGCAGTGCCAGGTACTGCGCCTTGCCAGCAGGCGGTGCCAGCGCACTGCTCTGGTCGGCGAACAGCTCGAAGCGCTGGTCTTCGCTGGCGACGGTGTCGTTGGGGTTGAAGTCCGGTGCACGGAAGGCGATGCCGCCGACCAGAATGGAAGACAGCGATTCGGTCTTGAGCGCGAAGCCATTGGCGCCGACCTCTACGTCAATCCCACTGGCGTTCCAGAAGCGGGTATTGGCGGTCACGAAGGCATCGTTGGGTGCGTGGATGAAGACCTCTACGTCAACCCCTTTTCCGTCCTTGTCCAGGGCGTAGGCGACCACCTGGCCGACCGGGATCTTGCGGAAATACACAGGGGAGCCGATGTCCAGCGAGCCCAGGTCCTGGGTGTGCAGGGTGAAATGCTTGCCGGGCTCGCCGTAGGTGATGGCGGGTGGGTTTTCAAGCCCGGTGAAATGTTTGACGCGGGTGTTCGACTGGCCAATGTCGGCACCGATGTAATCGCCCGAGAGCAGGGTGTCTATGCCCGACACACCACCGGCACCGATGCGCGGCCGGACCACCCAGAACTTCGAGTCTTCACGGGTGAAGCCTTCGGCCTGCTTGTCGAGTTTGACGGTGGCGTTCACGTTCTTCTGGTCGTTACTGAGCGCCACCTCGGTAACGTGGCCGATCACGACGTTGCGATAGCGCACTTCGGTTTTATTGGCCGCCAGTCCGGCACCGGTCTTGAAGGTGAGGGTGATGGTCGGGCCTTCCTGCATGAGGTTGTGCACCACCAGCGAGAGGCCGACAAGCACCGCCACGATCGGCACGATCCACACCAGTGAGAAGCTGAACCGACGGGTTTTAACAGGTGCCTTGCCCGGCACTGCTGGGCTGTCATTGCTGGATGGATTCATCCATGAGCTCCTTGTCAGGTGGCGTATCCCAGATCAGGCGGGGGTCGAAACTCATCGCAGAAAGCATGGTGAACACCACCACCAGGCCAAAGAACAGAATGCCGGGGCGCGGCTCGATGTCACCAAGCGCCTGGAACTTCACCAGCGCCGCAACCAGTGCAACCACCAGCACATCGAGCATCGACCAATAGCCGATCAGTTCAACGAACCGGTAGAGCTTGGAGCGCTGCTGTTGCGCCCAGGTGCTGCCACGCTGGACCGTGATCAACAACATCGTCAATGCCATGAACTTCACGCCTGGCACGGCGATACTGGCGATGAAAATGATCAGCGCGATATCCCAGGCGCCGTGCTCCCAGAACTCGATCACGCCGCTCATGATGGTGCTGTCGGCACCGCTGCCGAGCATCGTGGTGTTCATCACCGGCAGCACGTTGGCCGGTATGTAGAAGGCCAGCGCAGCAAACAGGTAGGCCCAGGTACGGCCCAGGGAGTTGGTCTTGCGCCGATGCAACGGGGCTTCGCAGCGTGGGCACTGATGCGGTTCGTCGCGCATGTCGCAGGCCAGCCCGCAGCTGTGACACAGGCACAGGTTGAGCTCGGTAGCGGTTGGCGGCCGGTTCATGGCATGTCCCACAGGTCGCGAATGTCACGCCCGGCAATGCGGATCATCAGCAGGCTCAGTGCGGCCAGTGCAAGCAGGCCGATACCCGGCAGCACATCGAGCATGCCGGCGAGCTTGAACACGGCCACCATCGCGCCGAGCAGGCAAACTTCCAGCATGCTCCAGGGGCGCAGCGTTTCCAGCCAGCGCATGCACAGCTTGAAGGCCGGTGAACGGCGGGCGGTGAGGGCGTAACCCAGGACCCAGATGAGCAAAAGCACTTGGAAAGCCGGGGCGATGATGATCGAGATGGCCGCGACCATTGCCATGAACGTGATCGGCCCCTGGCTCAGTGCCAATACCGAATCCCACAACGTGGCGCTGTTCTTCAGCCCTTTCAGGCTGATGCTCATCACTGGGTAGAAGTTGGCGAACAGCCACAGCACTGCGGCCGTGAGCGTGAGCGCCAGGCGTTGCTCCACCGTCAGGCCGTTGTGCCGCTGCAGCACACCGCCACAGCGCGAACACAAGGTCTTCTGATGCTTGGCGAGCAAGGCTTTCTCATACACACAATCGCAGTGCTCGCAGATGATCAATTGCTCTGGTGGGGGCATCAAGACGCTCTGGTCAACTTGAAATCAGGCCTTTGTGAATATAGAAGCGCTCCTGTATTAGGCAAATGTTCAGCTAACAATCTGTAAATCTGTCGGCCAGTTCATTGCGCCGGGTCTATAACTACCCTTGCCTGATTGCACTGCATCAGTGGTAGGAAGTGGCCAGTGCCACGTTACATTTTCATGTCTGTCACGGCTTGCGTACGTGCGGCCATACAGGAGTTTCGGGAATGAGATTAGCGTTTTTGGCAAGTACGCTGTGTGTCGCTTCGCTTACGCTTGTGGGGTGCACCAGCAAGTTGACCCAGCCGGATGAATATTCAGGTTTTCTAAAGGACTACAGTCGCTTGAAAGAAGCCGAATCACCTTCAGGCGCGCCGGTGATGCGCTGGGTCGATCCCCAGCTTGATATCAACAAATACACCGCCTTCTATGTCGAGCCCAGCCAGCTGTATCCCAAACCGCAACCAACCGAGAAAATCCCCCAGAGCACGCTGCAAGGCATCACCAGCTACTACGACACGGCGCTCAAACGTGAACTGGGCAAGTCATTGCCGCTGGCCACCTCCCCGGGTGCCGGCACCATTATCGTGCGCCCGGCCATTACCGGGGTAAGCAGCAAGACCAAGGGTTTGCGGCCTTACGAAGTGATTCCGATCGCCCTTGTGGCGGCGGGGGTCAGCGCCGCTACCGGTATTCGCGACCAGGACACGACCATTGCCACGGAGGTGGCTTTCATTGACGCCCAGACCAACAAGGTCATCGCCCAAGGGGTGCGCAAGGGGGCTGGGCAGCAACTGGACAACAGCAGCCAGGTCATGCAGGCCTCGGATGCCAAGAAAGTGCTGGACAGCTGGGCATCCGACGTCCATCAGTACTATCTGCAGATGAAAGCCAAGGCCAAATAGCCCGCTGTTTGCAGTGTACCCAGGCCTGTACTTGGACGCCGTCAATGGGTGTTGGAGTGCAGGCCTTTGCGCTTCCAGGGAGGTGCGGCAATGATCGAATTCATACTTCACGCCTTGCGTGCAAACCCGGAAATTGCCGTGTTCCTGGCCATTGCACTGGGTGTGCTGATAGGCCGGATACGCCTTGGCAGCTTCCACCTGGGCTCGGTGGCCGGCGCTTTGCTCATGGGCCTGGCCATTGGGCAGATCGGACTGGACGTTCCGCATGAGCTCAAATCGGTATTCTTTGCGTTGTTCATCTACGCGGTGGGTTTCAAGAGCGGCCCGGAATTCTTCGGCAGCCTCAACCGCGGCACCTTGAAGCTGGTGCTGCTGTCTGTGGTGTTGTGCGGCACGGCGTTGGCCACCATCCTTGCTGCGCACAGTCTTTATGGTTTCGATGCCGGCTTTACTGCCGGGCTTGGCGCTGGCGCGCTGACCGACACGGCGATCATGGGCACGGCCAGCAGCGCCATTGCCCAGCTCGCGCTCGACGAAGCCGCCAAGGCACAACTGAACAGCCACATGGCGGTGGTGTATGCCATCACCTATGTATTCGGCACCATTGGGCTGGTGGTATTCGTGGGCAGCATCGCACCGCGCCTGCTGCGCGTAGACCTTGCCGCCTCTGCCCGTGAGCTTGAGCGCTCGCTGGGTATCGAACAGGAGGACGCTGCTTTGGGCGTGCCCTACACGCGGATCGTGGTGCGGGCCCACAAACTGGCGGTGGCTGAGGCGGAGGGCATGAGCATTGCCGATATCGAGGCCTTGCACCGCAACCTCAGTGTCGAGCGGGTGGTGCGCGACGGTCGGGTGCTTGAGCGCGAAGCACACGTGCGCCTGCAGCGTGGCGATGTGCTGGGCGTTTATGCATTACGTGAAGCCGTGCCAGCGCTCAGTCAGTGGATAGGCCCGGAGGTGGATGACCCGCTATCGATGTCCTTCGCTACCCGTACGGCGCAGATTGTGCTCACTTCGCGCACCTTTGCCGGCAAAACCCTCCGCCAGATCAAGCAAGAACTGGTCGGCGCCACGCGAATGGGCTGTTACATCGTCGACATCACGCGCCAGGGCCTGGAGCTGCCGCTGTTGCCCGAGACGGTGCTGCGCCGTGGCGATGTGATTACCCTGACCGGGCGCACGAGCAGTGTCGAGGCCCTGGCGGGGCAGGTAGGCCGGGTGCGCCAGAACCTTTACAAGAGCGATATCGCCATTCATGCGCTTGGTCTGGTCGTGGGGTCATTGCTCGGCATGCTGTCCACGCACATCGGTATCATCCCTGTCGAACTCGGTGTGGGTGGCGGGGTATTGCTGGTTGGCCTGCTGATCGGCTGGTACAACTCGCGCCACCCTGACTTCGGTGCGTTACCGCCGGCGGCGCAATGGGCATTTTCGGAGTTCGGCCTTACCGCGTTTGGCGCTGTGGTAGGGTTGCTGGCCGGCCCGGCCGCACTGGCCGCGATCGAAACGCAAGGCCTTGCGTTGCTGGTTTCGGGCGCGGCAGTAACCTTGATCCCGCCCCTGGTGACCTTGTACTTCGGTTATTACGTGCTTCGTTTGCACCCGCTGATCCTGTTTGGGGCCTTGGCCGGGGCGCAAACCGAAGCGGCGTCGATGAACAAGATCATCGAGCAGTCCGGCAGCAACACGCCCGTGATCGGGTTCACTGTGTGCTATGCCATTTCCAATGTGTTGCTCGCGGTCTGCGGGCCGGTAATCATTGCGCTGACGGTCAGCTGACCGGGCCTTGCCCAGGGATTTGGGGATTGGCCGGGGCGGTATGCCACTGCTCTTTGGGTACCCATTTGGCCTGTTCCGGGTCGCCCAGGTAATGCGGCGACATGATCTGCACGCCATATTCGTTGAACACGTCCTGGATGTTGGCGTGCAACAGGCTCAGCAACAGGGCGCGTGGCCGGGGTTCAGAGGGAATGGCCTGCGCGACCAGGCGGTACTCGGGGTAAAAATCCGACAGGGCCGTCTGGAACACCTGTGGTTTGGGCTCCTGTAGTACGCCTTCGGTGCGCCGTGCGGCTTCCAGCAGCATGGCTTCTACTTGGCGCCAAGGCGTGTCGTAGCCGATGGTGACAACCGTGTCCACGACATAACCTTGCCCTTGCACGATACGCGAGTAGTTCTTGGTCACCGCCCCAGTAATCATGGAATTGGGCAGCGTCAGGACCTCACCAAGCCCGGTTCTGATCGTTGTGGTGAACATCCCCACTTCGGTCACTGTCCCTTCGTATTCGCCCACCCGGACGAACTCGCCGACCCGAAGCGTACGGGTGTAGGTAAGGATCAAACCGGCTGCACCCTGGCCGATGACGCTGGTTGCACCCAGTGAAATCATCAAACCGATCAACACAGACAGCCCTTTGAAGGCATCGGTGCCCGAGCCGGGCAAATACGGGTAGGCCATCACCAGCGCGAACAGCCAGATGGCCAGCGAGGTCAGGCGCATGGTGGGTTGTAGAGTTTCGGCTGTGAGCCACGACAAGGTACCCGGGCGGGCCATGCGCCGTAGTACGCGCTTGGAGAAGGCGCTGATGCCGCGGGCGATGAAGAAGATCGAGACGGCCACGGCAAGGCCCGGCATGGCGCGCAGAATGCCGCTGACCAGATAATTGAACAGCTCCATCAAATGGACATTGAGGCTTTCGCCCCAGGAACGGGTGTACGGGAACTGCGACAGCACGAAACCCAGCCACTGGTAGCAGAGCAACAGCACGACCAACCAGTACAACAGCCACAGTGAGCGGTCGATCAGGTAGTAGAGATTCTGCATGTCGAACAGCTGGGTATGGCCGACCTTGAGGCGTTCGGAGTGCTTGCCCATCAGCTTGGGCAACAGCCCCAGAAGCTTGCGGCGGCTGAGCCCTGCGGCCTTGAGCAACAGGAAAAACACCAGGGTGGCGGCCGCCGAGTAGCCAAGGGCCGTCAACAGAAACCTGAGGCTGCGTGCCTGGCGCGTTTCCTCGACCACCAGGCGCAGGTTCTCGGCAGCACGTTCGGCAGCCTCCCTTGGCGTGATGTCGTCGGCAGCGGCATCGAGCGGAGTAACGATGAATGCCCGACGGCCGCCCAGCAGCACCAGATAGCTGTTCAGGATAGGGTCGGTCCTGACCTTGAGATCGTCGTTCTCCTGCAGGGTTTCTTCGATCAGGCTCTTTGCGCGCTGGGCGCGTGCCTTGGGAGTTTCACCCAGCAAGGTAGACCGAAAGACGAACACAGTGCGGTTGATGACCGTGAGTGCGGCTGGTTCGGCGATGACGCCCTCGACGCCTGTGGCGGGCTGAGCGCTATCCGCATGGAGGAGGGGAGAGACTATCATGTGCAACCCCAGAATCAGCCAAGCCGACCATCCTGAACAACGCTTGATCCCCATGCTCCACTCCCGGCGCCCGCGTGCGAATTGCTTCCAGCATAGTCGGATTCGCGCAACCTTCAGTGGTGTTGCAAAGGGGCGGTTTTATTGACTGATGCGGACGTCACCACGCTATAGAATGTTCATCACTGTCTTACGTGAAGGAATCAAGATGCCGTTGCACGATATGCCCCCTGCAAGCGCTGCTTGTCACGCGTTGTGCGAAGCATGAGCCGCTCGCTGTTCATTTCCATGGACGGCCCCAAGGGCACCGGCAAAACCACACTGTTGGAGGCCGTCACCCAAGCACTACGGGCTGACGGCCTGAAAGTCATCCGTATCTGTGAGCGCAAGAGCGATCCCTTCAGGGCGCAAACCATGGCCCTGGTCAACCAGTTCGTCAGAAGCCCCAGCCCGGACCTTGAGCTGGCGGTTTGTGAGCGCTTTGCCCAGAGCCGTGCCTGGATATCCGAGCACGTGCTGCCCAGACAACCGCCGGGCAGCATCATCCTGATCGACCGCTGGTACCCGTCGGAAGCCGCGTTTCGCCGGCTGATCCCGTTCCCTGAGATCCTGCGCCTCAACATCGCCAGTAATGTGCGTGTACCCGACCTGAGTGTGGGGGTCGTCACCGCCCCGGATATTTCATGGGCGAGGGCGACGGCACGCACGCGCGGGTTGAGCAGCACGGTGATGCACAGGTTCGAAGAGCATGTGGCCTGTACCCGGGCGTTCGAGCGAGCCGTCGCAGAGAACGGCTGGCTGTTGTGCCGCAATGAAGGGACGATCGAAGACGCTACGCTGCAGGTGGTTTCAGCGATTCAAGGCGTGCTTCGATGCCCTTAGAGCGTGCCTGCTTTCAGGCGTCCAGCACCAGGCGCGCACTGCGCGACGCCGAGACGCACGGCGTGATCCATTCGCCGCTGCTGCGTTGAACTTCAGTCAGACACTCGTCACGGTGCTCTGGCTCGCCCTCGATAACCCGGCACATGCACGCACCGCAAATGCCCATGCCGCACGAGATGGGCAGGTCCACCCCGACCCGCGCAGCGGCCTGCAGCAGGCTTTCGCCGGCTTGCACCTGGACCTCACGCCCGCTGCGCTGCAACACCAGTGTGCAGCTGGAGTCGGCCTGGGCTGCAGGTTCGGCAGGCTTGAAGTGCTCGCGGTACAAGGCCGACGCTGGCCAGCCATGGGCGAAAGCGGCCTGCTCCACACTGTCCATGAACCCTGCGGGCCCACAGCAATACAGGCTGGCTTGGGGCTGCCAAACGGGCAAAAGCCCGCTCAAGGCTTGCTTGACCTGCGCGGCGCGCAAGCCGCTGAACACTTCGATCGGCAGGTTCTGGCGCTGGATCAGCGGCAGCTGTCGCGCGTCCTTGGTGAAATACAGCAGGCGCACCGCGCGCCCTTGCGCCAGGCATTCGCGGTACATCGGCAGCAGGGGCGTGATGCCTATCCCGGCCGCCAGCAATGTCACTGGGCCCGCCCCCGGTTGCAGGGCAAACAGGTTGCGCGGGGTGCCGACCTCGATCCGTGCGCCCAGACGCAGGTGCTCGTGCAACCACTGTGAACCGCCGCGCGAGGCAGGCTCACGCTTGATGCCTAGGTACAGATGGCCCTCTTCGGGCAGGCTGACCACGGAGTATTGGCGGACCAGGCCGTTGCCCAGGCGCAGGTCGACATGGGCGCCGGCCGCCCAGCTCAGCGGCAGCGGTGCGCCGCCCGGTGTGCCAAGTTCGACACCCAGTACGTCGTCAGCTTCCAGGCGCAAGGCGCGTACTTGCAAGGAGGTCCAACTCATGCGCGCACCCCCGCAGCCCGCTGCAGGCGCAGCACGGCTTCACGGGCCTGGCTACCCAGTTCGGCGAGGTCCAGGCCAGGGATCGTGTCGTTGTCCACGCTCAGGCGCCCACCTACCAACAAGGCGCGCAAGGTCGGCCGGCCACCGCCCACCACTGGCGCAATTCCCGGGTCGTGCAAGCCGAAGTAGCGGGGCTGGTCCAGGCGGTAAACTGCCAGGTCCGCTGCCATGCCAACCTCCAGCGTGCCAAGCGCGTTCAGCCCCAGCACCTGCGCGCCACCGGCGGTTCCCCAACGCACCACGTCTTCCACGCTGGCGGCATGGGCGCCGCCTTCCAGCTCGCCGCCTGCATAGGCGGGCAAAGCCCGCTCGCCAGCCTTGGCCCGCTGCATCAGCCAGGCGGCGTGGGTTTCGCTGATCATGTCGCAGGCTTCGTTGGAGGCTGCGCCGTCCACACCGATCGAAATCGGCATGCCTGCCGCTTCCATGGCCAGGATATCGGCAATACCGCTGCCCAAGCGCCCGTTGCTCTGCGGGCAGTGGGCAATGCCGGTACCGGTAGCGCCCAGTAGCCGGATTTCCTCGGGGCTGAGCTTGACCAGATGGGCGAACCACACGTCTGCGCCGAGCCACTCGTGCTCCGCGCAGAACGCCACGGGTGACAGGTTGTAGCGGCGCTGGATTTCGTTCTGGTACTCCACCGTTTCGCTCAGGTGGCTGTGCAGGCGGATGCCCAGCTTGCGTGCGGCGCGGGCGGTTTCGCGCAGGTGCTCTGGCGGCATCGAGTAAGGCGGGCTGGTGGGCGCCATCACCACCCGGCGCCAGGCGTCGGGGGCGGGGTCGTGGTAACTGCGCACCAGCCGCCCAACGTCATCAAGGTACTGTTCGAGGGTTTCTGGGCCGGCACTGGCGGCGCCTTCGGCTTGGCGCACCTGGGTTGCGCCGCCCCGGCACAGCACGAAGCGCAGGCCCAGCCGTTCTGCCTCCTCGAACAGAATCTGCGCGCTGTCGAAGGCCATGCCTGGCAGGTACAGGTAATGGTGGTCGGCGACCGTGCTGCAGCCGGAGCGGGCAAGCTCTACCAGGCCGATACGCGCGGCCAGGCGGAAACTGCGCTCATCGAACAGGCCACGGTAGCGATAGGGTACCGCGCCCAACCACGCCCCAAGGCTTTGATCGATGCCCGCCGGGATCCCCTTGAGCAGCGACTGGAACAGGTGGTGGTGAGTATTCACCCAGCCTGGGTAGACCACGCAGTCGGTGGCATCGAGCACCTGCTCACCCGCCAGCGGTTGCAGGGCACCGAGGGCAGCGATGCGCCCTTGGCTGATACGGATGTCCGGCCCGGCGTGGCGGGCGGCTGCCCCGCGCAGGCCGGTGAGGATGGCACTGGCGTTGCGGATCAGCCAGCTGTCGGAATGCTTCATAGGGGGCTCCAAGGGCTTAACCCAGTTCACTTTCGTGCCAGTGGCGCAGGCTCAAGCGAGCCAGCAGGGCCATCAGGCTGAACAATGCGACGCCGGTCAGGGCGATCAGCACCAGGGCGGCGAACAGCCGCGGAATGTTGAGCTGAAAGCCCGCTTGCAGGATCTGGTACGCCAGCCCGGCGCCGGTGCCCCCGGTGCCGGCCACGAACTCGGCCACCACGGCGCCGATCAATGCCAGGCCACTGGCGATCCGCAGGCCGGCGAAGAAGCACGGCAAAGCACTGGGAATACGCAGGCGCAGCAGTACCTGCCAGCGGCTTGCGCGATTGAGGCGGAACAGGTTGAGCAGCCCCGGGTTGACGCTGCGCAGGCCCAGCACGGTGTTGGCGATGATCGGAAATATCGCGACCAGGGTGGCGCAGATCACCAGCGCCAGGGTGGTGTCGCTGCACCAGATGATGATCAGCGGTGCGATCGCCACCACGGGCGTCACCTGCAGCAATATCGCGTAGGGGAACAGGCTGGCTTCCACCAGCCGGCTCTGCACGAACACGAATGCGGCCAGTGTGCCGATGACGACTGCGAGGGCGAACGAGAGGAAGGTGATCTTCAGGGTCATCCACAGTGCACCGAGCAACATGGGGCCGTCGCTGATCAGCGTGCGGCCAATGTCGGCGGGTGACGGCACCAGGTAGACCGGTACTTGCCAGGCGATGCAGGCCAGCTGCCAGAGGCCCAGCAGCACCGCGCCGACCAGCAGCGGCGAAGCGATGCGCAGTACCGTGGGGTTGTGTAGCCAGGGGGTAGAAGGTCGACTCATGTCAGGGCTCTCAGGTTGTGCTCTGAAGTTGGGCGCTCAAGCAGGTTCGCCGTTGGCCTGGGCCAGCAGCCGGGACAGGTGGGCGCACTGCGCGATGAAGGCCGGGGAGGTGCGGTAGGCCTCGTCCCGCTCCAGCGGGCCGTCGATGGGCACATCGGCGATCACCCGCCCGGGCCGCGCGCCCATCACCACCACCCGCGACGACAGATACACCGCCTCGAAGATGCTGTGGGTGACGAACACCACGGTCAGGTCGCGTTGGGCCCAGAGCTGGCGCAGGTCGCTGTCGAGCTTGTTGCGGGTGAACTCGTCCAGGGCGCCGAACGGCTCGTCCATCAGCAGCAGGTTAGGTTCGGTGGCCAGCGCCCGGGCGATCGATGCGCGCATCTGCATGCCGCCAGACAACTCGCGCGGGTAGGCCTGGCCGAACGCGCCCAGGCCTACCAGTTCCAGCGCAGCCTGTACCTTGGGCTGGCTGTGGGCTTTGGGCGTGCCCGCCAGGTCCAGCGGCAGGCGCACGTTGTCCTGCACCCTGGCCCAGGGCATCAAGGTCGCCTCCTGGAACACCATCGCCAGGCTGCGGCCCGCACCGCTGGCCTGTGGATCGCTGCCTGGGGCGTCCTTGCCCCACCAGCGCACATGGCCGGCCGAGGGTTGTTCGAGGCCGGCGAACATTTTCAACAAGGTGCTTTTGCCGCAGCCGGAGGGGCCCAGCAACGACACGAACTCGCCGCGCTGGATCGCCAGCTTGACGCGGTGCAAAGCAACGGTGCCATTGCTGTAGGTCTTCTCGACCTGGTTGGCGAACAGCGGCGTGTCGCTACCCAAGGCGTCGGCGTTGGGTGGTGCCTGCAGCTGGGCGCAGGTTTCGGACAGGGTCTGCATCAACATGGCGCTCTCCCCAAAGGTCATGAGCGGTTGCGTATGCCCCGGTACACCGGGGCGCCGAACAGGCGGTCAGTGGCTGGCGAACACTTCGCTTTCGCCATGGGCTTCGAGCAGGCCCAGCAGTTGCCGGCGGATCACCAGGCCTGGCTTGTCCGAGGGCATGTGCAGCTCGACACGCCGCCGGGTATCGACGCAGGCGTCCGGGTCGGTGGCCTCGAGGATGTCACGGTCTTCGGCGGTGATCGCCGCGTCCCAGTCGATCAGCGCCTGGGTCGGGCAGTCAGCCTCGCTGTCGTTGCGATAGAGCCACTGCACCAGCATCAACCGGCCGTCATCGATCGGTGTGGCGCAGTTGTAGATGATGTGGTGGATGCCGCTGTCCGGGTACATGCAGCCAAAGCGTCGGGAGAACGGCAGGTAGTAGCGATTGACCAGGTGACGCTCGGTGATCGGCGCGCGCGTGCCGGTAATGGCAAAGCTTTCTTCGGGGTTACGGATCGGGACGCGGGTTTCGGCTTCAAAGCCGTAATCGGTTTCGCGAAACTCATAGC
>RCUL01000758.1_pt1 | contig 14139 bp, 12 predicted proteins | sample 2167521 | NCBI WGS metagenome assembly RCUL01 (sample SAMN09932745, study PRJNA488358) | compost metagenome | feature: garden; material: soil; isolation source: compost soil in acetic acid-enriched culture | place: Germany: Experimental Botanical Garden Goettingen | collected 2016-01-27
TTCGGGGCCGCCTTGGCGGCCCATCGCCGGCAAGCCACCCCACAGGTACTGCACAGGCCTTGAGCGCAGCGCAGTCGCAGGCGGGAGCAACTGTCTTGCTCAAATTCCAACAGGTGGCGCGATCCCTGTGGGAGCTGGCTTGCCGGCGATGGGCTGCGCAGCAGCCCCGTCACGCCTGCTGGCGGGTAGCGCACACCACGATTTCACGGATGCACACCGACTGCGGCTGGCCATAGGCGAAGCCGATGGTCTCGGCAATGGTCTCGGCCGTGAGCACTCCGCCCATTTCCTGCTTCCAGTCGTTGTAGCCGGCCTTGATGGCGTCATCGGTGGTATGGCTGAGCAGCTCGGTGTCGACGGCGCCCGGCTCGATGGTGATCACTCGCACATTGCTAGGCGACAGTTCTTCACGCAGGTTTTCCGACAGGCCGGTGACGGCGAACTTGGTGCCGACGTAGGCGACGTGGTTGGGGAAGGCCTTGCGCCCGGCCACGGAACTGACGTTGATGATGGTGCCATGCTTGCGCTCGACCATGCCGCTGGCCACGGCATGGATACCATTGAGCAGCCCGCGCACATTGACGTCGAGCATGCGGTCCCACTGCGCCGGGTCCTGGGTGGCGATGTTGCCCAGTAACATCACGCCAGCGTTGTTGATGATCGCGTCTACCGGGCCGAAGCGCCCCTCAGCCTCGGCCACGGCGGCGAGCACGGCAGCGCGGTCGGTGATATCGACCGCCAGGGCCAGGGTGTTCGGCAGCTGCAGTTGCTGCATCGGTGCCAGGCGACGGGACAACAGCAACAGGGCATGGCCGCGACTGGACAGCAGCTTGGCGGTGGCCAGGCCAATACCGGAGCTGGCACCGGTGATGACCACCAAGGGTTTGTGGGTATGGGTCATGGTTGCAATCCTGTTATCCGATTTGCCGATGGGTAAGAAGTAGAGCGAGTATAGAAGCCGGTTTTTATGCCGAAAAATGGGAAATTCTTTTCGCAGCCATCGGCACTACTTATGGGTACCCCATGGATTATCGTCAGCTTCGCGCCTTCATCGCCGTGTTCGAAGAGCGCAACATCACCGCCGCCGCGCGTTCGATCCACCTTAGCCAGCCGGCGCTTTCTGGCAGCATCAAGGCGCTGGAGGAAGCCCTGGGCACCACCCTGTTCGTGCGCCAGGCCCGCGGCGTCGAGGTGACCGAGGATGCCCGCGCGCTGTATCCCGAAGCCCAGCGCATGGTTGCCGACGCCAACCGCTTGCTGAACCGCTTCAAAGGCGATCGTGAGCGCGTGCCCTTGCAGATTGGTGTCGACCAGGATGTGAGCGCGGCAGTGCTGAACAAGGTGCTGCTGGCGGTGGCGACCCTCCAGCCGTCGGTGCGCCTGCAACTGCTGACGGGATGCATGGGCGCGGTGCGGCTGGCCAGCGAAGAACTGCGCTGTGAGGATGAACTGTTCCTGCCGCTGCACAGCGACCCGTTCGTGCTGGCAATTCCGGAACAGGCAACGGCAGGCGAGCAGTGGGTCACCTGCCCTGCGCAGCCCAGCCATCAGCGCCTGCTGCCGTTTTACAACAGCAGCCCGATAGCGGAAGCCGAGACCTTTGCCCTGGCTCTGCAAATGGTGGCTGCCGGGCTGGGCACGGCAATCGTGCCGGCGTCGCTGGCTACCGAACAGCGCGGCGTGCGCTGCGAGGCCATGGCACAGCTGGACCTGCGCCGGCGCATCGGGCTTTGCTACTCGGCCCAGGCGCTGGCGCTTGATGGCGTCCTTCAACTGCGCGATGCACTGCAGTAAACCCTGCGCAGTCTTTTGCGGGAGCGAATGCGCAAGCTTCTGAGTCTTGCCAAATCAGAGGACCATGACCATCTCATGCCAGGCCATGCCACCGTGGTCCGATGGTGACGGTTTCACGTACTGATACCCCAGCTTCTGGTACAACGCCACATGCTGCTCCTTGCACATCAGGTGAATGGTCAGCTTGCCCGCAGCTTTCATGCGTGCGATGAATTCATCCATCAACTGCTTGGCGTAGCCTTTGCCCTGGTGCGCCGGGTCCACCACCACCGACATGATCACCACGTTTGGCGCCGCCGGGTCATGCCCGACCAGCTCCTTGAATGCCTCGTCGGACATCACCACTTCGTGGGCACAGCCGCTGTTGATGAAACCAACGATCTCGCCCGCGTTTTCCAGCACCAGAAAGCCCTGCGGATACTGCGCGATGCGGGTGCGGATCTTCTCCAGCGTGGCCGCCTCATCGCCTTCATAGGCACCGATTTCGATGGCGTAGCAGCGTTCGGCGTCGGCGGCTGTGGGGGTGCGGAACTGAGGGGCGCTCATGGCGGGTTTCCTTGGTAATGGCTAAAAACAGCCGCCATGGTAAATGAGCGTCGCTGCCACAGGTACAGCTTGTACCCGAAACCTGCGCAGTAACCGAACACATCCACCGCGCAGTCTGCTTCGCGGGTGAACCCGCTCCCACAGATACGGCGCAGGCTTCGGGATCACGCTGTACCTGTGGGAGCGGCTTTAGCCGCGAACACCGGCAAAGCCGGTGCCATCCACTGCGCCTCCCGCCCCCACAACGCCTCCACTGGCCCGGATGTTCAGCCCACCGATTTCAACGGCACACGCCCACTCAGCCGCTCGAGCATGGTCGCGCAGTACCAGTCATCGAACTGGCACACCCCGTTCTCGGCATTCTCCGAGAACGGCCCGGGTTCATAGCTGGGCGAAGAAACGCCCGCATGGGTCCCTTCCACCAAGCGGCGGTCCTGGTCGTTGGTCGCCAGCCATACCTTGGTCAACCGGTCGAGGTCATAGTCGACCCCTTCCACCGCCGACGCCGGCACCAGCCACTTGGTAGTCACCAAGGTTTCCCCCGGGCCAATCGGCAGCACGCGGAAACTCAGCGCGTGGTCGCCAAGGAAATGGTTCCAGGTAGAGGGATAGTTGAAGTACAGCAAGGCACCGATATCCGCCTCGCCACTGCTGTCCAACCGCCCGTTGACGGCGGGCTTGCCGTCCATGGTGTAGCTGACGGCGCCGGCCGAGAGCGGGATGCGGGTCATGCGGAAGCGCCCCAGCGGGTCCATGACCAGGCGGCTGGGCATGCCCGCCGTTTCGCAGCGGGTCCAGTGGGCCACCAGTTCCGGGTCGTCGTCACCGCCCACACCGGCCACCGACAGGTTCTCGACGAACGAGTTGAGCAACTCGGGGTGGGTGCCGTCGCAGTGGTAGCACTCGCGGTTGTTTTCGAACACCAGCTTCCAGTTGCCCTTCTCGATCAGGTTGGACTCGAAGGCGACCTTGCAGTTTTCCAGGGCGTGCGGGGCGATGAAGGGGCTGACCGCCGCGCGGAAGCTGCTGAAGTCCGGCGCCTGTTGCGCCACGCACACGTAGATGTAGGTGTGAACGACCTCCACATGCACCGGTTTGAGGTTGTATTGCGACTTGTCGAAATCCGCACCCATGTTGCCGGCATAGATCAGGTTGCCATCCAGCTCGAATGTCCACTTGTGGTAAGGGCACACCAGCTTGGCGACTTTACCCGTAGCGTGTTCGCACACCTTGGCACCGCGGTGGCGACAGGCATTGTGGAACGCGCGCACTTCGCCGTCCTTGCCACGCACGACAGCCACCGGGTAGTCGCCAATCTGCAGGGTGAAATACTGGCCGGCCTTGGGAATCTCGAATGTATGGCCGGCGAAGACCCAGTCCTTGTGCCAGATATGCTCAAGGTCCTGGCGATAAACTTCCGGGTCCAGATACAGTTCCCGGGGCAATACATGCCGCGGCTTGCGCTGTTTGATCAGGCCAATGACGGATTCATTGCTATTCATTATTATCCTCCAGCCACACGGTGCTCACGACAACCGCTGACAATTACCGAACCATTATTCTTGTAACCAGCCAACTGAAACTTTCTCGCAAGTTAAACTTCAGCCCTGCCCGCTTCAAACGACATTTTCAAAGCACAATTCATAATGCGTTGTTATGCATTGACGGTTTCAGACTTTCCACCAGGTAAACTTTGACAGTACCCAGTCGCGTACCCGCCCGCAGGCGTCGTAATCGGTATTTTCCCTGCAGGCCAGGTAATGCAGGCTGTTGCGTAACGTGACTTGTTCACGCACCGGCCTGGTCAACCGGCCCTGCTCGACCAGGCTGGCCACCAGCTGGTTCCAGCCCAGGGCAACCCCCTGGTGGGCCAGCACCATGTTGATGATCAGGCTGTAGTCATTGGCATGGAACAGTGGTGGGCTGTCGGCGCCACGCTCATCGATGTCCACGTTGTGGAATGCCAGCCACACACTCCAGTCCACATGCTCGGCCACACCAGCCCGGCCGTACGGGCTCAAGTCCAGCAGCGCGCTGTTGCACAGGCCTTGCAGCGTGCCGATCTCGGGGTGACGCGCGAGGTACTGCGGCGTGCACACCGGGTAAATCACGTCATGGCACAGCGGGTAGATGGTGTAGGCATCACCCACATTGGCGAACTTGGAGATGATCACATCCGGCTCCACACCCGGCTCCCGCGTCAGAAAGTTTTGCGTGGTGATCAGGTTGAGCTCGATATCCGGGTTGTTGGCGCGAAACTCGTTGATGTGATGCGACAACCAGAACGCGGAAAACGCCGGGGAGCAACAAATCGTCAGCACGTGCTTTTCCAGCGGTGTATGGCGTATCCGCTCCGCCGCCTGGGCAATATTGACGAACGACAACTGCGACGCCTCGAAAAACACCGAACCTGCCGGGGTGAGTTCAACCGCACGGCCCACACGCTCGAACAACTGAGCGCTCAGGTAAGTTTCCAGCTCACGAATCTGCCGGCTGATCGCCGCCTGCGACACACACAGCGCCTCTGCGGCCCGGGTGAAACTCTGGTACTTGGCTGCCGCGACAAACGCTTTGACAGCACGTAACGAAGGCATGCGAAGTAACAGGGTATCGGGATCAACTTGCCGCTGTGACATCCTGGTGTGTTCTCCTCATTCCGCGTACAGGACACTTGAATCGTACACAGCGGGTAAAAAAACACATCGGCACTTAAATTACTTTACGCATAACCTTGGGTTATGCGAAGAATCGCCGAACTCACCAATAACACTGGGTTATCAAAAAAACCGCACAAAATGTCGTTGGACTTCATCCTTGCTGCACCCATACATTAGTCGCCGACCTGTATGCCAGATCCACCCGCCTGGAATGGCTTTCACTCTATTAGTCAGCCGAACCTCGGGCCTCGGCATCTGGGTGACACATGACAATAACTACAAGAACATTCAGCCACACCTTCAAAGAGCGCAACCTGGGGTTCATGGCACAACCCATCACGCGCCCCAAGCCGTCGCGGGTCGGTTTTCTGCTGCTGGAGAACTTTTCCCTGCCCAGTTTCACCCAGGCGCTGGATGTGCTGGTCACCGCCAACCTGATCGCCCCTGGCTCGATCAGGGTGCATACCTTCAGCCACAACCACAACGAAGTGATGAGCGACCTGGCCATCCCCATTCGCCCAGACACGCCGCTGACCGATGTGCGCCTGTGCGACCTGGACATCATGGTGGTCTGCGGTGGCTTGCGGGCCGCGCGCACGGTACCCGGCTGGCTGACCGCCCTGCTGAAGCGGCTGGCCAGGTTCCCGGTGGTGCTGGGCGGCTTGTGGAACGGCGCCTGGTACCTGGGCAGCGCCGGCCTGCTCGACGGCTACCGCTGCGCCATCCACCCCGAGCAGCGCATTGCCCTGGCCGAGCGGGTGCCGCACGCATTGGTCACCCACGATGCCCTGGTGCTCGACCGCGACCGGCTGACTGCCGCCTCGCCGGCGGGCGCCTTCGAAATGATGCTGCAGTGGCTGAACATTGGCTGCAGTCACGCGCTCGCCGATGCGGTGCTAGACACACTGGACCACGACCAAAGCAAGTTCCGCAGCGTGCAAAAGCCCCTGCAGCCCAAGGTCAGCCGGCCCCTGCGCGAAATCATCAAGCTGATGGAGGCCAACCTCGAAGAGCCGCTGTCACCCGGGCAGTTGTCCCAGGCTGTCGGTTTGTCCGTACGCCAGGTGCAGCGCCTGTTCAAGGACCAGCTCGACACCACCCCGCAGAAATACTACTTCCAGTTGCGCATTACCGAAGCGCGGCGCCTGATCCAGAACTCCAATGCATCGATCTTCGATGTGTCCATCGCCTGCGGCTTTGTGTCGTGCACCCACTTCAGCAGGTCCTACAGTGCGTTCTTCGGCCACCCACCTTCAAAAGAAGTGCGCTATGAAATTTGAAATACAAGGAGCGCGCAAGGAAGGTTTCTGAACAGGCCGTTCCCGGCACTGACAATAAAAACAATCGTATAGCCATCGATCACTGAATTTTCGAGATGGCTTCACGGCCCCGCTTTGGAGGCCGCGCTGCCCTTTTACTCGAAAACCCATATCGGGAGACAAGAATGACAAGTCCAAATATCTCAGTCGAAGATGTACCGCTGAACAGGTTCCACAAACTTCTCACACTGCGCTCTGGCGGTGGCTCGTTCGTCGATGGCTATGTCTTGAGCATTATCGGCGTCGCCCTGGCGCACATCAGTACTGCGTTGTCACTGAACAGCTTCTGGGAAGGCCTGATCGCCGCCTCGGCCCTGATCGGCATTTTCTTTGGCGGCTTCCTCGGCGGCTGGCTGACCGATCGCCTTGGCCGCAAGCGCCTGTTCTTCGTCGGGCCAACCTTGTTCATCGTCGCCTCGCTTGGGCAGTTCTGGGCCGACTCGGCCTTGGCCATCTTCCTGCTGCGGCTGGTCATCGGCATTGCGGTCGGCATCGAATACCCGGTTGCCACCTCGCTGCTGGTCGAGTTCATGCCCCGCAAGTACCGCGGCCCACGCCTGGCCATGCTCACCATCCTCTGGTTTGCCGGTGCGGCGGCTGCCTACATCGTCGGCGAACTGCTGCTGCGCACCGGTGCCGAGGACGCCTGGCGCCTGGTACTGGCCAGCTCCGCGACCATTGGCCTGGCCCTTTTCATGGTCCGTATCGGCACCCCCGAATCACCGCGCTGGCTGCTGAGCAAAGGCCGCAGCGCCGAGGCAGAACAGGTGATCAAGGCGGTATATGGCAATGACTTTTCCCTGCGCAACCTGCCCGAGCAGGGCACCGCGCACAAAGTGAACATCTGGAGCCTGCTGTATGCCGGTTACGGCAAGCGCATGCTGTTCGTCATCGTGTTCTGGACCTGCTGCATCATCCCGCTGTTCTCGGTCTATGCGTTTGCGCCCAAGGTGCTGGCGGCGCTGAATGTGAAAGGTGACAGCGCCTCGATCGGTTCGGTACTGATCACGCTGTTCTTCGTGGTCGGCTGCATGGTCGCCACCCGCCTGATCAACGTCATCGGCCGCCGCAACCTGTTGCTCTACAGCTTCCTGGTGTCGGGCCTGGCCTTGCTGTGCCTGGGCGCGTTCCACAGCAGCGCGGGTATCTGGGTCCTGATGTTCTTCGCCCTGTATGCGTTGTTCATTGGCGGTGCGCAGGTGCTGACGCTGGTATACCCGAACGAAATCTTCCCCACGGAAATCCGCGCCTTCGCGGTCGGCATGGGCACCTCCATCTCGCGCATCGGCGCGGCAGTGGGTACCTACCTGGTGCCGGTTTCGTTAGACGTGCTGGGTATTGCGCAAACCATGTACGTGGCCGCTGCCATCACTTTCTTCGGGCTGCTGCTGTCCTGGGCCCTGGCCCCGGAAACCCGTTCACTGAACCTGCAGCAGGCGGCCGCCCTGGGCTAATGGTGCATGGCACCGGCTGCGCCGGTGTTCGCGGCTAAAGCCGCTCCCACAGGGGCCGCGCCAACCGACTATCTGTTTTGAGCCACAGAAGTTCTACAAGTTGTTGCCGCTGCGAACTTTTTCCCGTTTACCGGTCTATGTGGGAGGCACAGAAAGGTAGCGGAACGCGAGACGAGCTTCGCCGACCACCTGCTGGCCAGATGGCTCAATTGTTATCAGAGGTTGGCTTCGCTCATGAAAATACATGTCGCAAGGTTGATGCTGCTCGGCCTGTTCTCGTTCGCGGCGATGGGCACGGCATCGGCAACACAAATGAAGGCGCCCGTAGCGGCAGCCCCGGCGGTTCAATCACCGTTGCAGCCTGCCGGTAACCCTTGGTCCAGGGTGGCCAGTGTGGCCGATGAACAGCCAGCCACGCTGCTGGCCCACGATGACGACCGCTGGCATGACCACCGCAGCGACTGGCGCCGCGAACAATGGCGCCGCGAGCAGGCCCGCCGTGATTGGGAGCGCCGGCGGGACTGGGAACGCCGACGCGACTGGGAGCGGCGCCGCGACTGGGAGCACCGCCATGAGCGGGCCATGCACCACCGCTACAATGATGACCACCGCTACTATCGCCGTTGATCGTTGATCCGCAATTGGCGCGTTCGATGTGGGAGCGGCCTTGTGTCGCGAAAGGGCTGCGCAGCAGCCCCAGCATTGGTAGCCGTAATGCTGGAACCTGGGGCCGCTCTGCGGCCCTATCGCGACACAAGGCCGCTCCCACAGGGGCGCGTGACAGGCATCAGTTCTCCGTAACGCCTGGGGTATCCGCTGCAGCCTCGGCCTCCATCTTCAAGCGGTCGGCCTTGCAAATGTACTTGGGCTTGCGCGGCGCCAGCTTGGCGCTGGCCTTCTTGGCATGCGCCTGCAGTAGCTGCTTGATCTTCTTGCGACGGTTCATTCTCACTCGACCTGTCAGTCCGGTTTGGCTGAACACATCATACCTTGCCTGGGCCAGCGTCTCGTTGACGTTATTTTCACGCTCGGCAGATTAGCGTCACGCCCTTTCCGGCCACGGGCACATCCGCTGGCCGCCAAGCTACGACGAGGCATACGTGTCACACACTCCATCCACCTCCTCGCCCAAGCGCGTGGACTGGGCCGGCCTGGGCTGGCTTTTGCTGTTCTTCTGGTACTTCTCGGGCGTGACCCAGGCGTTGCTGCTGTTCAGTGGTACCACCGGGTTCGCCGGTTTTCGCGATGCATTCTTCCTCAGCAGCCTGTGGCTGGCCCCGGTACTGCTGCTGCCGCGCTTCACTCGCGCCACGGCAGCGGTCATCGGCCTGGTGCTGTGGGCTGCTTCGCTGGTAGGCCTGAGCTACTTCGGTATCTATCGCCAGGAGTTCTCGCAAAGCGTCATCTTCGTGATGTTCGAGTCCAACACCGCCGAGGCCGGTGAGTACTTCAGCCAGTACTTCAGCGCCTGGCTGGGCCTGGCACTGCTGCTGTACACGCTGGTGGCGGTGCTGCTGTGGAAGCGCCTACGCCCGGTCAGCCTGCCGCTGCGCAGCCGCCTGCCGGTGGTCGCCCTGTTGCTGCTGGCCAACCTGGTGTACCCGTTCTACAAGCAGATGGTCACCCAGGAACGCAGCTTCGCCGACGCGGCGGAAAAGGTGCAGCAGCGCATGGAACCCGCCGTGCCCTGGCAACTGCTGGTCGGCTACCGCCAGTACCGCCAGCAGCTGGACAACATGCAGGAGCTGCTGGCCAAGAACGCCGCGCTGCCGCCCCTGCAAAACCTGCGTGACAGCAGCGGTGCAGCGCCGCGCACGCTGGTGCTGGTGCTGGGCGAATCCACCACCCGCGAGCACATGCACCTGTACGGCTACAACCGCGACACCACGCCCAACCTCGATGCGCTGGCCGCCAGCGACAAGAGCCTGACGGTGTTCCGTAACGTGGTGTCGCCACGCCCGTACACCATCGAAGTGATGCAGCAGATCCTCACCTTCGGCGACGAGCAGAACCCGGACCGCTTCCTCACCGACCCGTCGCTGATCAACCTGATGAAACAGGCCGGCTACAAGACCTTCTGGATCACCAACCAGCAGACCATGACCAAGCGCAACACCATGCTGACCACCTTCTCGCAGCAGACGGACGCGCCGGTGTACCTGAACAACCAGCGCAACCAGAATGCCAGCCAGTACGACGATGTGGTGCTGACGCCGTTCGAGAAGGCCCTGCAGGACCCGGCGCCGAACAAGTTCATCATCGTGCACCTGCTGGGTACGCACATGGACTATCGCTACCGCTACCCGAACGACTACGCGCACTTCAACGACCGCCAGGGGGTGCCCGGCAAGCTGTCGGATGACCAGGTGGAAACCTACAACTTCTACGACAACGCGGTGCGCTACAACGACTACGTGGTGTCGAGCCTGATCAAGCGTTACTCGGCCAGTACCTCCAATGGTTTCCTGCTGTACCTGTCCGACCATGGCGAAGATGTGTACAGCTCTGGCAACCACGATCGCCTGGGGCGCAACGAAGGCGCGCCGACCCGACCGATGTACACCATCCCGTTCCTGCTGTGGACTTCGCCCAGCTGGCAGGCCGAGCACCCGCGCGACTTGCAGGCGATGGCCGACCGCCCCTACAGCAGCTCGCACCTGATCCATACCCTGTCCGACCTGGCCGGGCTGAGCTATGACCGTTACGAACCGGCCAAGAGCCTGGTTAGCCCGCAGTTCGTGGTGGCACCACGCTGGATTGGCGACCCGTACCGCAAGGATGGCCTGCGCGAGTTCGACCACCTGCCGCTGGACAAGGCCGAGCGGGTGCGGGAGACGGCCAGTAGTGGCAAGAACCTGAACTGAGTGTTGCGCGGTAGGGATTACCGGGGGCGCTTTGCGCCCCTTTCGCGACACAAGGCCGCTCCCACAAGGATGCGCACTGTCCTGTGGGAGCGGCCTTGTGTCGCGATGGGCTGCAAAGCAGCCCCACTGGCCCTGCGCCGCGAACAAAGGTTTACCGCCCCAGCGTAAAACGCCATGCTTGGCGCATCTTTGGAATGAGAGATGCCCATGCTCACGGTGCAGGACCTGATCGATATCGAACTGCTCAAGTTGCAGGCCGTGGCTGGCGCGGCCGGCACCGGCAGGCTGATCACCTGGGCCCACACCGTCGACTTGCCAGACCCCTGGCGCTGGGTATCGCCAGGCGACCTGGTGATGACCACCGGCGTCGGCCTGCCCAGCGCCCCGGCAGAGCAGGTGAGCTGGCTGGAGCAACTGGTGCAGAGCAACCCCAGTGCCCTGGTGGTGGCGCCGCGGGCCGATGCCCCGGCGCTGTCCGGCGAACTGCTGGCCGCCGCCGACCGCCTGTTGTTCCCGGTGCTGCATGGCAGCTTCGAACTGGAGTTCGTCAAGCTGTCGCACTACGTGATCGAAAGCGTGCTGCAGGCCCAGCGCGAGCGTTTCAACGCCAGCGAGCGGCTGTTCCAGACCTACGCCGACGCCTTGCGCAAAGCCCCCGACATGGCTGGGCGCCTGGCGATCCTGGCCGACACCCTCGGCCTCGACCTGGCCATCGAGGATGCCCCCAGCGGCACCACCGTGGTCGAAACCCGCCGGGCCGCGCAGGCTGCCGAGCGGGTGGAACGCATCCCGATCGGCGGCCGCGCCCGCGCCAACCTGCTGATGGCGCGCAAAGGCACCCGCACGCAGGATGACGCCATCCTGGTGCGCTCGCTGGTCGGCTTGCTGGGGGTGGAACTGGAACGCCTGATGATCCACCGCGACCAGCAGTGCGAAGAAGGCGCAGCGCTGCTGCGCAGCCTGCTCGACAGCGAGACGGAGTTCAGCCTGGCGCGGCCGATGCTGGAGCGCCGTGGCCTGGTCGGCACCCTGGTGAGCCTGGCGATCAGGCCGGGCAGCCACGGCCCGTGGAGCAGCGCCGACATCCACCAGGCCCCTGCCCTGCATCACTCCACGCCGCTACTGCTCGACGACAAAGGCTTGCTGCTGGCGATCAGCCGTGATGACGCGCCAAGCCTGACGGCGCTGTGCCACAACCTCGGCGAGGGTACGGTAATTGGTATCAGCGGGCCGATCGCGGCGGCCACCGGCTTTCGCGAGAGCGTGCGCCAGGCCCGCCTGGCGCTGACCCAGGCCGAGGAAAGTGGCGCGCAGCAACTGCGTTATGGCGAGGCGGAAACCGGCCTGATCATGGCGCCCAAGTCGCTGGCCGAGGCGCGGGCGCTGGTGGGGCGTTACCTGGGGCCGCTGATCGAGCATGACCGCACCCAGGGTGCGGCGCTGCTGCAGACGTTGGTCACCTTCCTGCACAACGACGGCAACTGGAAGGCCACGGCGTATGATTTGGGGATTCACCGGCAGACGCTGGTGTACCGGCTGAAGCTGGTGGAGCAGCTTACCGGGATCAAGCCGACCACTACCGGCGGGATTGCGCGGTTCTGGATTGCGATTCAGGCGGGGAAGAATACCGACCTGTTCGAGCATCTGGTCTAGGCCCTTGGGGGCGCTTTGCGCCCCTGTCGCGACACAAGGCCGCTCCTACAAGGAGATCGCATACAGGTCCGACCTGGTGCGATCCCCTTGTAGGAGCGGCCTTGTGTCGCGATGGGCCGCAAAGCGGCCCCAGATACACCTTAATTCAACCCAACCTCTGCACCAGGCTGCTGCCCCCGCGGCCCCCGCACCATCACATACGAAACCGCAATCACCACAATCGCAACCACGCATTGCCCCAGGCTCACCCGCATGCTTGGGTCGAAGGCCATGCTCACCAGCACTGCCACAATCGACCCAGTCACCAGCAACGGCAACCACGGATGCCCCCACATGGCGAACTTCAGCGTACCTTCCGCCACCCATTTGCGCCGCAGCCTGAGCTGCGACAGGCAGATCACCAGGTAGACGAACAGGAACACCGTGCCGGACGAGTTGATCAGGAACTGGAACACGGTATCCGGCCACAGCGCCGCAATCACCACGCAGCCATAGCCCACCAGGGTCGAGGCAATCACCCCGCGTACGGGTACGCCATTGCCGCTGACCTTGGCCACCCAGCGTGGCGCCTCACCGTTGGAGGCCAGCACATAGAGCAACCGCGACGAGGTATACAGCCCGGCATTGAGTACCGACAGCACCGCCACCAGGATGACCACGGTGAGCATGTCGCCTGCGCCGGGAATGCCGATATGCTCCAGGGTGGTCACGAACGGCGACTTGCCGGGGATGATCGAGGTCCATGGCTGTGCCACCACGATGAAGAACGTCGCCAGCACGAAGAACACAAGGATGCGCAGCATCACCGTGTTCACTGCCTTGCGGATGTTGCGCGACGGGTCTTCCGATTCGGCCGCTGCCAGGGTGGCGACTTCCACTCCGGTCATGGAGAAGATCACCACCACAACCCCGGTGAACAACGCGCCTACCCCATGGGGCAGGAAGCCGCCATGCTGGGTCAGGTTGGCAAAACTGGCGCTGGAGCCGGGCCACAGGTTGAACACGTACAACCCGGCCACGACCAGAAACACCACGATGGCCGCGACCTTGATGCCGGCGAACCAGTATTCGGCCTCGCCAAACGAGTGCACCGACATCAGGTTGAGCAAGGTCATGCCGACCATCAGGCCCAGGGCAATGGCCCACACCGGGATATCGGGCAGCCAGGCATTGATGATCTGCCCGCCGACCACGGCCTCGAAGCCGACCACGATCACCCAGAAATACCAGTACAGCCAACCGGTCATGTACCCGGCCGGGCGCCCGAAGGCCAACCGGGCGTAGTCGACGAACGAACCTTTGGCCGGGTGCGCGGCGGCCATTTCGCCGAGCATGCGCATCACCAGCGCGACGATCAGGCCGGTGATGGCATAGGTGATGAAGGCACCCGGGCCGGTTGATGCGATAACCGCGCTGGACCCTACGAACAGACCGGCCCCGATCACACCGCCCAGGGCCAGCATGCTGATGTGCCGTGTCTTGAGGGCACGCTTGAGACGCGGGTCATGCTCCGACTGAATCGGCATTGGTTGTCTCCTTTTATTATTAGTAATCAACATTGCCGCTTCGCAAGGGTATGCAGGGGCCAGAGCATGGCCTATCGCAAAAAAACAGGTGCACAGGCGCTGGCCTGTACAAATGTATGAATGGAGGGAAGGACAGGAAGTGTCAGGCGACCGCAGCCGCGGACTCTGTGGGAGCGGCCTTGTGTCGCGAAAGGGCCGCAAGGCGGCCCCGGCAATTGCTGCCGTGACGCTGAAATCCGGGGGCCGCTACGCGGCCCTTTCGCGACACAAGGCCGCTTGTATGGTGATACTCGAAGGGGTGGTGGGACGAAAAAGCCGAATCTGAC
>RCUL01000765.1_pt1 | contig 14065 bp, 7 predicted proteins | sample 2167521 | NCBI WGS metagenome assembly RCUL01 (sample SAMN09932745, study PRJNA488358) | compost metagenome | feature: garden; material: soil; isolation source: compost soil in acetic acid-enriched culture | place: Germany: Experimental Botanical Garden Goettingen | collected 2016-01-27
GCGCCAGCCTTACAGGTACTGGCGAAGCCGGCGCCACGGTCACCGTGCGTGCGCCCGACGGCACCTCGCTGGGGACCGCCACGGTCGGCAGCGATGGCCGCTTCACCGTAGCGCTCAGCCCTGCGGCAACCGCCGGCGACAGCCTCAGCGTGACCCAGGCCGATGCCGCGCAGAATGCCTCGCCGGCACAGACCGTGACCGCGCCGGGCAACCTGGCACCGGACATTCCGGACAACCTGACGCTCTCAGCCGATGGCCTGGTGGTTACCGGCAATGCATCCCCTGGCAGCACCGTCAATGTGTATGGGCCTGACGGCGTGCTGTTGGGCACTGCGCCAGTCGGCAATGACGGCAGTTTCACGGTCAACCTCGACAGCGCCCAGGCCAACGGCGAAGTCTTGCAGGTCAATGCCGTGGGCACCGATGGCAGTGCTTCGCTGCCTGCGACCCTGCAGGCACCGGACACCACTGCCCCGCAACCGCTGACCAACCTGGTGCTGAGCAGCGACGGCCTGACGCTCACCGGCCGAGGTGAGCCGGGCGCCACAGTGGCCGTGATCGGCGAAGGCGGTGTCGACCTGGGCACTGCGGTGGTCGATGCCAGTGGTAACTTCAGCATTGGCCTGAGCACCGCACAGATCAATGGCGAACAGCTCAGTGCACAGCAGACAGACGCAGCGGGCAACGAGTCCGACAGTGTCAGCCTGACTGCGCCCGACCGTGTGGCACCTGATGCTGCCGGCAACCTGGCATTTGCCGGCGGCGGCAGCTTGCTCAACGGTACCGGCGAGGCCGGCAGCACCGTCAAAGTGCTGGCTGCCGATGGCAGCACACTGGGCAGCGCTGTGGTCCGCGCCGACGGTACCTTCCAGGTCACCCTCAGCGCACCACAGGCCAACGGCCAGCAGGTGCAGGTGATACTGACCGATGCCGCCGGCAACCAGTCCGACCCCAGCGCCATCATTGCAGCCGATACCACCCCACCGGCCGCCCCCACCGAGCTTGCGATTTCCAGCGACGGGGTTACCCTCACCGGCCGCGGCGAGCCCGGCGCGCAGGTCAGCGTCAGCAACGCGCAGGGCGACGAAATCGGTACGGCAGTGGTCGATGCCAGCGGTAACTTCACCGTCACCCTCAACCCGGCGCTGGGCAACGCCGAACTGCTCAGCCTCAGCCAGGCCGACGCAGCCGGCAACGTGTCGGCAGCCGCCACGTTGCAAACGCCTGATTTCACGCCGCCGGCCATCCTCACCGAGGTGGCCATCAATGCCGATGGCAGTGTGGTCACCGGCCTTGGCGAACCGGGCGCTACCGTCACGGTGACCAATGCCGCAGGCGTACTGCTCGGTACGGCCATTGTGCTCGCCGATGGCAGCTTCTCGGTGGAACTGGCGCCCGCCCAGATCAACCAGCAAGTGCTGGCGGTACAGCAGGCCGACCCACCCGGCAACATCAGCGCGCCGGTCACGATCGATGCACCCGACCTCACGCCACCTGCACCGGCAACCGAACTGCGCCTCAATGCTGCCGGCGATCAGCTAAGCGGCGTCGGCGAAGCAGGCACCACGGTACGGGTGTACCTGGGCACCACTGAAATCGGAACCGCCACGGTGGATGCCGACGGTACCTTCGTGGTAGACCTCAGCTCGCCGCAGCTCAATGGCCAATCCCTTCAGGTAACCCTGACAGACGAGAGCGAAAACATATCGCCCATCAGCTCGGTCACCGCGGTCGATACCACGCCCCCAGCCACCGTTGTCGCGTCGCTCAACGACAGCGGCACCCAGCTGATCGGTAGCGGCGAAGCGGGGGCACGCATTACGGTGATGAACGACCGTGGCGACATGGTCGGCCAAGGCGTGATCGACCCTGACGGCACCTTCGTGCTTGACCTGACAACCCCACAGATCGACGGCCAGGTACTGACCGTCGTCGCTCAAGACGTCACCGGCAACCCCTCCGCGCCATTCGAAGTGACCGCACCGGACTTGGTGCCACCAGCGCAACCTGCCGACTTGGCGCTGGACCCGACGGGCACGCTGCTGATCGGTAGTGCCGAACCCGGCAGTACCATCACCGTGCGTGGCCCGGACAACATCATTGTCGGCACCGTCCAGGCCACCGAAGACGGCACCTTCAGCGTGACGTTGAGCCCGGCGCAGACCAACGGTCAACTGCTGACCGTGGTCTCTACCGATGACGCCGGCAATGCTTCGCTGCCAGCCACCTACCAGGCTACCGACACGTCGCCACCTGCTCTGGTCACCAACCTGGCAATCAATACCGACTACGACGTGCTGACCGGGCGCGGTGAGCCTAACGCCACAGTGACTGTCAGCCTGGCAGGCAATGTGATTGGCACCGGCGTGGTCGATGCCAACGGTAACTTCTCCATCGAACTCGAACCCGCACCTGGCTCGGTCGCGACATTGGCTGTGACCCAAAGCGACGGTACCAATACCTCGGCAGTGCAGACCTACATCACCCCGCTTATCCCACCACCAGCGCCCCCCACCAATGTGGTGCTGAACGCCGATGGCCTGACCCTCACGGGTAACGCCACCAGCGGGGCGTCCATCCGTGTCTATGACGATGAGGGCAATTTGATCGGCACGGGTGCAGCGGACCTCAACGGCGACTTCAGTCTCCAGCTCGACAGCGCCCAGTTGAATGGGCAATCGCTCTCGGTCACTGCCGTGGCTCTGGTGGGCGGTGAATCGCAGCCGGTATTCGTGCAGGCAACCGACACCACGCCGCCGGCCAACCCGGTGGTCACTGCGCTGTCCGCCAATGGCCTGGTGCTTACCGGTACCGGCGAAGCCAATGCCACGGTCACCGTGCGTGATGCCAGTGGCAATGTGCTCGGCACCGGCGTGGTCAACGCTGGCGGCGTGTTCAGCATCAACCTGGCCAGCGCGCAGCTCAACGGCCAGGTACTCGGTGTGACGCAGGTCGACGTTGCACAGAATGCCTCGGGCAGCACCAGCTATACCGCGCCGGACACACAGGCGCCAGCTGCACCGACCAGCCTTGCCGTGACCGGCGCAGGCACCGTACTGACCGGCGTCGGCGAGCCCGGCGCGACAGTCACCGTCACCGGCCCGGGCGGTCCGTTGGGCAGCGCCGTGGTACAACCCGACGGTAGCTTCACCGTCACCCTCACCAGTACGCAAAACGACGGGCAGTTGCTTACCGTGCGTCAGTCCGATGCCGCCGGCAACCAGTCCGGCAGCGCCAGCATCACAGCACCGGACACCACGCCACCCGCCGCGCCAGTGGCCGCCATCAACGCCAACGGCACCACGGTAAGCGGCTCTGGCCAGATCGGCAGCACCGTCACCGTGCGCGACACTGCAGGCACCGTTCTGGGCACCGCCACAGTGGGCAGCAACGGCCTGTTCGTGGTCAGCCTGGCGGCGGCGCAAATCGACAACCAGGCCCTGACAGTCACCTTGACCGATGCCACCGGCAACACCTCGACCGGCACCGCACTGACCGCTCCAGACCTCACCCCGCCAGCGCTGGCCAGCAACCTGGTGATCAGCGCCGACGGCAGCACCCTGACCGGCAGCGGCGAGCCTGGCGCCACGGTCACGGTGCGCAGCTCCACCGGCACGGTCCTGCAAACCGGCACGGTGCAGCCCGACGGCACCTTCTCCGTAACCCTGACCCCTGCCCAGGACAACGGCCAGACACTGTCGGTATCGCTCACCGACCCACGCAACAACGTCTCCGGCAACGTCAACATCACTGCGCCGGACGTCGACGCCAACGCACCGGTGATCGCCAGCGACAACCTGGCCACCGCCACCGTCAACCTGGCACCGGTTGTCGCCACGCAGACCTACACCGACAGTTTCACCACACTGCTGGCGGGCTTCAGCAAGACCTACACCTGGACCGTCGACGCCGGCACCACGGCGGACCCGACCCTGACGCTGACCACCAGCAGTGCCCTGGCCCTGCTCGACAATGCCACCTTCACCCTGCAGGTGAAAGACGCGTCCGGGGCCTGGGTGACTTTGGCTACCGGTAACAGCCTGGGCCTGCTAGACCTGATTCTGCTTCCCTTGGGCCAGGGGGTGCAGGTCGACATCGGCGAACTGCAGGCCGGTGAATACCGCCTGACCGTAGGCAGCGGCGGCATCGGCCTGGTGACCAACGTCACCACCACGCTGGACATCGAAACCTCCAGCCTGACCGAGCTCACCGGCACCGGTACCCCCACTACCGGCAACGTCATCACCGACCCCGGTGTCGACGGCACCACCGATGCCCGTGGCCCGGACAGCAGCGCCGTGCTGCAGGTGCTCAAGAACGGCAGCTACGTCACCGCCGGCAGCGCCACCGAAGTGCAGGGCCTGTATGGCACCCTGGTGATCCGCGCCGATGGCAGCTACACCTACACCCCGAACGGCACCCCGTCCAGCGTCGGCAAGGTGGACGTGTTCAGCTATCAACTGGTGCACGGCAACGGCCTGACCGATGTCGCCAACCTCTACGTGCGGATCGACAGCCCGCAAGCCACGGAGGTCTGGAGCGATAGCAACCTCAGCGCGCCCGCCACGGTGGTCGATGCCGTCAACGACATCGACAGCACCAACATCAGCCTGGCAAACCGGGTGGACACCGACAGCGGCACACTCGGAACGCTGCCCCTGCCGCTGATCGGCTCGCGGCAGGCGATCTACGAGACCACCGTTGCCGCCGATACCACCGCCAACCTGCAAGTGGTGCTCAACTCCGCCAACCTGCTGGGCCTGCTCAACGGCACCACCATCGCCCTTTACAAACTCAACACGGCTACCGGCCAGTACGTACTTGTGCAGTCTGTGCCCGGCAGTTCGCTGATCAGCCTGCTCGGCGGCGGCTCGGCCTACACCTTCCAGAACCAGGGCCCAGGTGCCTACGAGATCCGTGTCAGCGCAGGTGGCATCGGCCTGCTCAGTTCGATCACTACCAGCCTCAACACCACCACCACGTACACCAACGAGTTCGTGGTCAGCGGCTACACCCCAGTGACCGGCAACCTGTTGACCGACACCGCCGGCGGCGGTGCCGACAACCTGGGTTCGACGCTGACCGTGCTCAGCGTGCTGGTAGCGGCCAACACCTACGCCATCCCCGGTTACAACGGCGTCAGCGTGACCGGCACCTACGGCACGCTTTTGGTGAACGCTGACGGCAGCTACACCTATACCCTCAAGGAGGGCCTGACCTCGGCAGTGGTCGGCCAACAGGACACTTTCACCTACGAACTGACGCACCCCAACGGCACCACCGATACCGCAACGCTGACCATCAACCTGGACAACGCTGCCGGGCTCACCGCGACCACTTCGCTGCTGGCTGAGAGCGGCGACGAGGGGTCGGCCCTGGCGAGTGTTGCCGCGGCTGCATCCACCGAGGTGATTGCCGGCAGCGATGGCAATGACCAACTCGATGGCAGCCAGGGCGGGCAGATCAGCCTGCAGGGCGGGGCCGGCGACGACACCCTCGTGGTGGTGGACCAGGCCTTTGCCAGCGTCGATGGCGGCAGTGGTACCGACACCCTGCTGTGGGGCGGCGGCGATGCCAGCATCGACTTGGGCTCCTTGGCCGGGCGTGTCCACGATATCGAAATCATCGACCTCAACGACACCAGCGGGGTGACCCTGACGCTGAACCTGGCGGATGTGGTGGCCGTCACCGAAAGCGGCAGCAGCACGCTGCTGATCAAAGGCGACGACAAGGATTCGGTGCACATGACCGATAACTGGAGCCTGACCGGCAGTCAGAGCGCCGACGGCATCGACTATAACCAATACACGGCCCAGGAGGATCCGAGCCACCACCTGTGGGTACAAAACGGCATTCATGTCGTCTGAGGCCGCAGTAACCCGCCGGGCGCCATGCCCGGCGGCAAGGACGATCAGCAGTAAGGGAATCATGTGAAGCGAAGCAGTCCGCTGTCACCGCTGTTGCCGGGAGCCGTCGCGCTCCTGGTACTGATTTCAAACCCGGTTGCCCAGGCAGCCGATGACATAGACCCCTCGCTGCGTACCATCGGGCCGTCACTGCTACGCGATGCCCCCGATGCCATCCCTGCCCGCCCCCCGGCGGGCCAGGCCGCCAGCAATGGCGACCGGCTCGGGCTGGCCGAGGCGGTGCTGGCCGCTGCGCAGTGGCACCCCAGCATCGCTGAAGCCATCGGCAACCTGTACAAGCAAGGCGAAGGCATCAACGTGGCTCGCGCCGGTTACTACCCACAGGTTTCCGGCGGTATCCGCACCGGCTATGACAGCGGGTATGGCGGCGACCGCAGCAGCCAGGCGCTGAACCTGTCGCTCAAGCAGATGCTCTACGATTTCGGCAAGGTCGACAGCGCTGTCGACGCGGCCCACGCTGCTGCCGCCCGCGCCCAGGCCAACATCCTGCTGGTGGTCGACGACCTGGCCCGCGATACCGCCTACGCCTGGATCGAAACCCGCCGTTACGAGCAGCTCATGGTGATTGCCCGCGAGCAGATCAAAGGCGTTGGCGATATAGCCGGCATGGCGCGCCAGCGCAGCGACATGGGCGCCAGCACGCGCTCCGACGTGGTCCAGGCCGAGTCCCGGGTGGAAGGTGCCCGCGCCACCCTGGAGGAGTATCAGGCCCAGTACGAACGGTGGCGCTCGACCCTCGCCGCCCTGCTCGGCCGCGTCGCACCGCCGGCCCTGGCCGAAGAAACGCCCCCCGAACTCAACCAGGCCTGCAAGCGCCCACCGCAAGCCGACGACCGCCTGCCTGCAGTGCTCATGGCCCTGGCCCTGCGCGCGCAATCCAAAGCCGAACTGGCACAAGCCAAGGCCGAGGCCTACCCGACGCTGTCGCTGCAGCCGCAGGTCAACCACTACCTGGACAACGACTACGACCGCGACAACAACCGCCTCGACCGAACCCAGGCGGGCATCTACCTGAACCTGGAAGTGCCGATCTACCAAGGCGGCGCCATCAGCGCCCGCAGCCGCGCGGCCGGGCATGCCCTGACCGCCGCTGACTCCGCCGAAGACGCCGCACGCCTGCAGGCCCGCCGTGGGCTGGCCGAAGCCATGGCGCAAACCTCGGGGCTGGGCCGCCGGCTGAGTTCGCTCAAGGCCCGCCAGGCCAGCATCAAAGAGGCACGCATGCTCTACGGCCGGCAATACCTGGACCTGGGCACGCGCCCGCTGCTCGACCTGCTCAATGCCGAGCAGGAAATCTACCAGTCGCGCTTCGAACTGGCCGGCACCCGTTCCGACCTGCTGCGCCTGGATGTCGACTGCCTGTACAACACCGGCGCCCTGCGCATGGCCTTGGGCCTTGAAGGGCGCAACCTGCAAGGGGTGGAGATCGAGCCATGAACGATACCGTCAACCTGAGCCAAGCCACGCAGCAGCAAAACCCGGAGCAGGCTATCGTCCATCGGCCGGACCTTGGCCCGTGGCTTGAAGTCATGCTGCAGGTCGCCCACCACTACCGGCTGGATGTATCCCCCCAGCGCATTCGCCTGGCGGCCGTGGAAGATGCCCGGCCGCTGGATGAAATCCTGCGGCACATGGCGCGCCAGGCCGGCCTGTCGCTGCGCTTCGTGCGTTTCGATGCCAAAGCCCTGCGGCAATGGCGTACACCACTGGTGCTGGAGCTCGACGATGGCCAACTGGCTGTGGTCGAAGCCGTGACCGAGGACAACGAGCTGGCCGTGGTGTTCGCCGGCGACCAGAGCCTCACCTCGCGCCTGCCCCGCGAAGCGCTCGAAGGGCGCATCAACCGCGTGGCACTGATGCGCCCGGCACGGCCGTTGCGCGATGTCCGTACCGACGACTACACCGCCCCGTACGACCGCCACTGGTTCGCCCGCATCGTCCTGCGCGACCTGCGCCCGTATGGGCAGGTGATGGTCGCCTCGCTGGTGGCCAACGTGTTGGCCCTGGCTGGCGTGCTGTTCTCGATGCAGGTGTATGACCGGGTGATCCCCGCCGAATCGCTGCCCACGCTGTACGTGCTGTTCGGCGGTGTGGTGCTGGCGCTGGTGTTCGACTTCAGCATGCGCCTGCTGCGCCTGAAGGTTACCGACCTGCTCGGCAAGCGCGCCGACCTGCGCGTGTCAGATCTGGTCTACGGCCATGCCCTGCGCCTGCGCAACTCGGCGCGGCCGAAGTCCACCGGCTCGTTCATTTCGCAGTTGCGCGAGCTGGAGTCGATCCGCGACCTGATCACCTCCAGCACCGCCACCGCGCTGGCCGACCTACCGTTCTTCCTGTTGTTCCTGTTCGTGTTCTGGCTGATCGGCGGCGTGCTGGTGTTCATCCCGCTGGTGGCTCTGCTGGCCATGCTCCTGCCTGGCTTGCTGGCGCAGCGCCGGCTGGCACGCCTGGCCAATGCCTCGATGCGCGAGTCGTCACTGCGCAACGCCATGCTGGTGGAAAGCGTCCAGGGCCTGGACGAAATCAAGGCACTGCAGGCCGAAGCGCGCTTCGAGCGCCAGTGGAACCAGTACAACGCAGCCTGCGCACACACCAACCTGCGTCTACGCACCCTGACCAACGGCCTGGTGACCTGGACCCAGAACGTGCAAGGCGCGGTGTTTGCCGTGGTCATCGTCATAGGCGCGCCAATGGTGATTGCCGGCGACCTCACCACCGGTAGTCTGGTAGCCGCCTCGATGCTTTCCTCGCGGATGATGGCGCCGCTGGCGCAGCTCACCCATGTGCTGACCCGCTGGCAGCAAGCCAAGGTGGCACTACAGGGCCTGGACAAACTGATGCAGTCACCGGTCGACCACCCCGAAGGCGAAGCCCGTGTGCACCTGCCGGCCATCCGCGGCGAGTACCGGCTGCGTCAGGCCAACTTCCGCTACGACCCCGAGGCACCACCGGTGCTGAACATCGGCCAGCTGGACATCCGGCCGGGCGAACGCATCGCCGTGCTGGGGCGCAACGGCGCCGGTAAGTCGACCCTGCTGCAGGCGCTGGGCGGTGCCATGGACCTGGTGCAAGGCGAGGTCACGCTCGACGGCATTGCCCTGGCCCACCTGGACCCGGCCGACCTGCGCCGTGACGTCGGCTTGCTGGCGCAGTATGCGCGGCTGTTCCACGGCACCCTGCGCGAAAACCTCACCCTCGGTGCCGGCCAGGCCAGTGACCAGGAGCTGGTTGCCGCGCTGGCCGCCACGGGCGCACTGGACTTCGTGCGCCGGCTACCCAAAGGCATGGACCACCTGATTCTGGAAGGTGGCCTGGGCCTGTCCGGCGGGCAACGCCAGGCACTGGTGCTGGCACGTTTGCTGGTGCGCCAGCCGCAGGTACTGCTGCTGGATGAACCCACCGCCTCGCTGGACGACACGACCGAACGCAAACTGCTCGATAACCTCGACCGCTTCTGCCAAGGCCGCACCCTGGTGATCGCCACTCACCGTTTGAGCGTACTGCAACGGGTCGAGCGGATCATCGTGCTCGATGGCGGGCGCATCGTCATCGACGACAGCCGTGACGCCGCCCTGGCCAAATTGCAAGGAGCGCAGGCATGAGCAACCATGAACTCCCCGCGTCCTACCTGGATGGCCAGGACGATCAGGCCGTACTACGCGCAGGCCGTGTCATCACCGTGTGCGCGCTGATGCTCGCCGCGTTCCTGACCTGGGCCGCCTGGTTCGAGGTCACCGAAGTCTCCACCGGCACCGGCAAAGTGATCCCCAGCTCCCGCGAGCAAGTGATCCAGTCGTTCGAAGGCGGCATCGTCGCCGAGATGAACGTGGCCGAAGGTGACCTGGTCGAGCGCGGCCAGGTGCTGGCCCAGCTCGACCCGACCAAAACTGCCTCCAGCGTCGGTGAAAGCGAGGCCAAGTACCGTGCTGCCACGGCCAGCGTTGCGCGCTTGCGCGCCGAGGTCACCGGCAAGCCGCTGGCCTTCCCCGACAGCCTGCGCGACTCGCCGGACCTGATCGACGCCGAAACCGCGCTGTACCAGACCCGCCGCCGCGGCCTGGAACAGACCCTGGCGGGCATCGAGGACTCGCTGCGGCTGGTGCGCAGCGAACTGCAGATCACCGAAAACCTGGCCAAGATGGGCGCCTCCAGCCGGGTCGAGGTCATCCGCCTCAACCGCCAGCGCTCGGAGCTCGAGCTCAAGGCCAACGAAGCGCGCTCCGATTACCTGGTACGCGCCCGCGAAGAGCTGGCCAAGGCCAGCGCCGAAGCCGACAGCCTCTCGGAAGTGGTCCGCGGGCGCAGCGATTCGCTGTCACGCCTGACCTTGCGCTCGCCGGTGCGCGGCATCGTCAAGGACATCGAGGTCAACACCCTGGGCGGGGTGGTACAGCCCGGTGGGCAGGTGATGAAGATCGTGCCGATGGATGAACGCTTGCTGATCGAGACGCGCATCGCCCCCCGGGACATCGCCTTCATCCACCCCGACCAGGCGGCCAAGGTGAAGATCAGTGCCTATGACTATTCGGTGTATGGCGGGCTGGAGGGCAAAGTGGTGGGCATCTCGCCCGATACCCTGCAGGATGAGGTAAAACCGGAAATCTATTACTACCGGGTGTTCATCCGTACCGAGCAGGACAGCCTGCAGAACAAGGCCGGCAAGCGCTTTGCGATCGTGCCGGGGATGATTGCCACGGTGGATATCCGCACGGGCGAAAAAACCATTCTCGATTACCTGATCAAGCCGCTGAACCGGGCAAAGGAGGCCTTGCGCGAGCGCTAAGGGCCGCTGCGCGGCCATCGCCGGCAAGCCGGCTCCCACAGGAACTGCACAAGCCGTTGGCGCACTGGTGACCTTGTAGGAGCCGGCTTGCCGGCGATAGGGCCAGCAAAGGCTGCGGCCAAGTTAAAGCCCAGCCCGAACAGGCCGATAACCGGTTATCCCCTGTCTTCCATGAAGGTCACCATGGCCACGCAAAATGCCCGCGCGGACGCGTTGTCCCTGCTGCTGTTCACCCTGCGCAGCGGCAAACTGATGGCAATCAACCTGCTCAAGGTCAGCGAGATCATCCCTTGCCCACCGCTGACCAGGTTGCCCGAATCGCACCCCCACGTGAAAGGCGTGGCGACCCTGCGCGGCAACCCGCTGTCGGTGATCGACCTGTCGCGGGCCATCGGTGAACGCCCGCTGGCCGACCCGGACGGTGGCTGCCTGATCGTCACCGAGATCAGCCGCTCGCGCCAGGGCCTGCATGTGCAGGCAGTGAGCCGCATCATCCACTGCCTGAGCACCGACATCAGGCCGCCACCCTATGGCTCGGGCACCCGCTCGTTCATCACCGGCGTGACCCGTGTCGACAATACCTTGGTGCAGGTGCTGGACATCGAAAAGGTGATCCATGCCATCGCCCCGCCGGAGCCGGAGCCCGCGCCGGGCAAGCTGAACGAAGAAGACGCCAGCCTGTTGGCCGCCGCCAACATCCTGGTGGTGGACGATAGCCAGGTGGCGCTGCAACAGTCGGTGCACACCCTGCGTAACCTGGGCATCGACTGCCACACCGCACGCAGCGCCAAGGATGCAATCAACGTGCTGCTGGAGCTGCAGGGCACTGCGCAGGAGATCAACATCATCGTCTCCGACATCGAGATGTCAGAGATGGACGGCTATGCCTTCACCCGTACCCTGCGCGAAACCCCGGACTTCCAGCACCTCTACGTGCTGCTGCACACCTCGCTGGACAGCGCGATGAGTGCCGAGAAGGCCAGGTTGGCGGGGGCCAATGCCATCCTGACCAAGTTCTCCTCACCGGAGCTGACCGATTGCCTGGTGGTGGCGGCGCGCACGGTAGTGTTTGCAGAGCGATGAAGGCCGTGCTGTCATATTCAGCGACAAACTCCCTGGCCTGTTGCCGGGGATGCCTCGGTCATACTTCGCCCCCCTCGAACGTTTCACGGTATTGCGTATGAAGTTTTTCAGCTCTCTTCTGATCGCCTGCGCCCTTTTCAGCGGTGTTGCCCAGGCCTCCAGCAGCCAGGCCTGGAACGAACAACGCCAGCAGATGCTCAAGGCCTGCCTGGCCGCCAGCCAGTTCAAGGACGCCCATGCCCGCGGCAAACCTGCGGAGTTCGATGACCAGGTCGGCTTCAGCGCCCTGGTCATCGAAGGGGTGTATCCACAAAAGCACATGCAGCAACGCACCGGCTCCGAGCTGTGCCTGTACGACCGCCAGCACCAGCGGGCCTTCGTCAGCGAATGGAACCCAGACGCCACGTGAACGACTCTCTGCGTTTTGCCTGTACCGGCTGCGGCAAGTGCTGCACCGGCCACCATGTACCACTGACCCTGGCCGAGTCGCGCCAGTGGGCGGCATCCGGCGGCCAGGTGGTGGTGCTGATCGAAGCCTTTGTGGAGGATGGCCCGGGGATGCCGGCAGACCAGCGTGAGCATGTGCTGCGCCGCTCGCACCCGGTGCCTTGCGGTGACAGCGAGGTACGGGTTTCGGTGACCTTTGCCGCGTTCAACCCCGGGCGCTGCCGCAACCTGGACGAAAACGACCTGTGCACCATCTACGAGAGCCGGCCGCTGGTCTGCCGCATCTACCCGGTGGAAATCAACCCGCATATTCCGCTAAGGCCAGAGAACAAGGACTGCCCGCCCGAGGCTTGGGAGCAAGGGCCTGAGCTGATTCATGGCTCGTTACCGGTGGACCCGGCGCTGCTGGCACTCGTGCAGGCGTCCCGGCAGGCAGATCGTGATGACATCGCGGCCAAGGTTGCTGTGTGTCAGGCCTTGGGCATGACCATCAGCGCGCTCAAGGGCAATGGCTTCACGGCCTACCTTCCAGACATGGGCGCCTTGGCGGCGGCGCTGGCGGATGTACCGGCACCGCACCATGCGCCGTGGGCGCTGCACGTGCAGGACACCACCCTGCTGGCCAGCCTGCAGGCGCAGGGCTTGCAGGCTGGCGACACGCCTTCGCAGTACTACGCCTTCATCGGTTTCTAGCAAAGCCAGCACCAAATCCCGGCGATCTCCCTGTGGGAGCCGGGCTTGCCGGCGATGGGCCGCAAAGCGGCCCCACAACCGCTCAAGCGCTGCGGTTCATGCCCATTTCCATGTCGTTGATCAGTGCTTTGGCCATGGCACTGAGAATGCGTGCCGCACTGCCTGCGATCATGTTGCCCTCCAGCGCGTAGCGATGGTCTTCGGCTTCGGTGTCGAGGTAGAGCTGGCTGGTTTTGCAGAGGCAGTCCATCAGCGCAGCAGCGTGAGACCTGGCGTCTTCGGGGGAGAGGTCGGCGATGATTGTGATGTAAGGGATCGGGAATGAGTCCGGTGGATCGGGAACGATTTTTTTCATGATGACTTTCCTGAAGATGCTATTGGAAAGCGACCACCTTGTTCTTCTCACGGATTGGGTGGCAGCCGTACGCGAGGTGAGAAGACCGCGTCCAGGAACCGCGGCCCGGACCGAAGCCCGCACACGCACGGCTGCCATGAAAAATGGCATCCTGGATACAGCTGCGGCTTCTCACGGCCGCTCGCCGTTGTGGCGAACCGTGAAGTTATCGCTGAAACAGTTCCCCGCCTATCAGACGCCATCCGACAGAGGGCGTAGGATAATTCGTCATGGCTTCGCTCTTGAAGCATCTGGTTTCAGATTCAGAATCTTCTTACGAATCAAGGGGAGCAGAGGTATGAATCGGTCAGGGTCGCGGTAGGGCTGCCAACTGCCCCCAACCTGTCAGCGCTGTCAGCCAGCTGTCACGCTGCCGACCCGGTCACAGCGCTATAAGCTTCAATAACCGCCCCCTCCTCTTGGCCAAGGTGCCCGCGCCGATGCGACGTCCTACCCGCCCTCTCCTGCTGGCCGCCACCGCCCTGCTCGCCCTTGCAGCACTGGGCATCTGGTATGGCCAGCGCCAGGAGGCGCCGGTTGCGCGCGCCCAAAGCGCCGTTCCGGTGCGCGTGGTCAGCGTTGCCCAGCAGGACGTGCCGCGCTACGCCAGCGCCATCGGCTCCGTGCTGTCGCTGCACAGCGTCGAAATAAAACCGCAGGTCGAAGGGGTGCTGACCCGGGTACTGGTCAAAGAGGGCCAGTGGGTCAAGCAAGGCGACCTGCTGGCCACCCTGGACG
>RCUL01000766.1_pt1 | contig 14062 bp, 11 predicted proteins | sample 2167521 | NCBI WGS metagenome assembly RCUL01 (sample SAMN09932745, study PRJNA488358) | compost metagenome | feature: garden; material: soil; isolation source: compost soil in acetic acid-enriched culture | place: Germany: Experimental Botanical Garden Goettingen | collected 2016-01-27
CAGCCGCTTTGCTGCGATGACCTTGATGGATATGACTGCCTAACGAGGCAATGGCTCCGCTAATCACCCCGAGGTCATCGGTGAGACCCACTGCGGGGATAAAGTCCGGCACGGCATCGACCGGACACAGCAAGTAGGCGAGGGCGCTGACCACGATAGTTTTGACCCACATCGGCGTTTGCTCATCGGCCATCAGCAGGTAAAGCAGGACGGCCTGCTCCACGAGCAACTTCATGCCCTTGATATGCTTGAGCTTGGCCAGCAGGGAGGAGCGATTGATATCGGTCATGCCGTCCATTCCCCATCCCATTCTGATTCCAGCGCCAGACTGACCACGCCATCACAGATATCCACGACCGGACCAGAGTTCCGAGCGGTGACGTTGAGTAACTTGAACACTGGATGGGCTTTATCGCGCATAACAGCTTGTGTGCCATCCAGAGCAATCCAGCTCTCCGGTAACGGCAACCAGTAGACGGCCTGCTCGGCGCTATCCGTGGTGAAGTTGCTGTTACCCATTTCCCAGACTTCTTCAAAGATGCCGTTGTCCAGATCATGCGTGGCCTGACCGGAAAAGCTGGCAATCGACAGCACCAACTGCCCTATCTGAGTTGAAGGCAGTTGGTGCAAGGTATAGGTATTGGTGTGATTGAATATGGCGACCAGCACTGGTAGACCAGACATCGGCAAAGACTCCGGTACATAACGACCGTGGATGCAGATGGCTTTGACCAATTGGTGATGACGCAACAGTGCCTGTGACAGGGTCCCCAGATAATCCTGAGTCGCGTTTTTGCCTTCGCCAATGGCATCAAACAATGAAAGTTCAGACATAGATGTTCTCCTTGGGTTTCTCTGGCCAGGATGGTCATGGGTTATCAGGAGATTCATATATGTTTGAGAATGGGGCTTTTACGGCAAGGGAAGGGCAGTGAATCGGGATTACCAGCAAGCGATAGCGGGTGATAGGTGGTTTTGAAAAAGGCCTGTCAGATGAAGGGTTTTAGGATTTGAACATACATATAGGGGCAATTTTTCATGCCCTATAGCAATAGCCCGCATCTGATACATAAGGTCTAATCATGTCTCATCTTCATCGCTATCAAATTAACGAGTTTTTCTGTGCCCTGCACCGTGACCAGATTGACTTACGTCCATATCGCCGAGAGCTGGAACATGCACTACAGGCTGTTTTTGGATCTGATCTAAAATACGTCGAAGTGAAGCGCCGGTTCTATGCTTACTCGCTCAAGGGCCGAACGGCTACCTGCAAAGAAAAAATGCGACTTGGCCAGCGGGTTATCTTGACCATCCCTGCATTCAAACCTGCCATCAAAAGTTATCCGCTGCGATACCCGGAGGATTTCCGTACTAGCCGTCGGCTGTTCCAGTACGTGAAGGCTAAGAAACGACTGGCTGAGATTGCGCGATTGTTGCGATGACGTTACCCCCCCTAGCCTTGATTGGCTAGGGGGATTTTGTGATTAGCTGAGGTGCTTAATGTGAGTACTTGGGAAGGTGCGCATACGTCATCAAACGTGGTTGCAGCCATTTCAACTAATTGAAAATTAAAGACTAAATTTTTCTATTTTTTGGCAATGGGTACTTGTTCGCACTTGCCATAACCCAATATAGAGCGCCATGGTTGTTATTCAAACTGAATCTCGATATCAGTTGAGCCAGCAACCGATGGTAGAGCGAGCCGAGCCCGCATTGCGCTGGAAATCCGTGATGGAGCGACCGTCATGTGCAACTAGATGCCCATCAGGCGGCGAGCATGCTCTTTATCGCGGGTGGAGTGGATGATTTTGTGAATGCGTCGACTTTGTGGCCGAGACAGGGGTGGTAAGATAGGGATCAAATAAGTCCCTTTGGGAGGGGAGGTTTTTGATTAATCAGCTCATATAAACTGGACTGAAATCCCTTCTTTATGTGATCTACTGCTATTTAGCAAGGTGTATGGGGAGGATAAATGGGAAGCCCAAATATTCATCAGCAGAGAGCAATACAACATTCTCAAGGGCCGCTTCTTATTATTGCTGGTCCTGGTTCAGGTAAAACATATACGCTCGTTGAGCGCGTTATTAATCTTATCAATGTACATGGTGCAACTCCTGAGCAGTTACTCGTCGTAACATTCACGGAGAAGGCAGCACAAGAGCTTAAAACTCGTATCTCCAATCGAATTCTAGAGCTAAGTTCAGACTTTAATGTCAACGAGATGTACTTGGGGACATTTCACTCGATCTGCTTAAGAATCCTGGAAGAGTACAGAGAGTACACTCGCCTAAAACGTTCCTTTGTGTTGATGGACCAGTTTGATCAACAATATTTAATTTACCAGAATCTCAGAGAGTTCAAAGACATAGATGGTATCGAGCACATTCAGGGAGAACACAAACTCCCTGTATGGATTAAGTCAGAGAATCTCATGAACTGGCTTAATAAAGCTTCTGAAGAGGTATTGGATGTTGATGCACTTTGCCTTTCTCCCGATGTGGCAATCAATGCCCTTGGCGAAAGCTATCGCGTATACCAATCGCTGTTGGTAAAACATAATGCACTAGATTTCTCTTGTATCCAGCTAGAGACCTATTATCTATTGCGTGAAAATCCCCGGCTACTTAAGGAACTACAAAATAAGCTTGAATACCTAATGGTTGATGAATATCAGGATACGAATACCATTCAAGAAAAATTGCTCCACCTACTGATGGAGAAAAAGCAAAACATCTGTGTCGTTGGCGACGATGATCAAGCGCTGTACCGCTTTCGAGGTGCAAGTGTGCGTAACATACTTGAGTTCCCAAAGCAGTTTCCACAAGGTCAGTGTCAACAAGTTAAGCTATCAACTAACTACCGTTCTCACCCAGAAATCGTTGGTTTCTACAATGCGTACATGATCGAAAAGCCATGGTCACGGGAGGGGGTGAACTATCGCTATCCAAAAAATATCGTCGCCCGAGATGGTGAATTTCCTGAGGGACCTACGGTAGTTAGTGCAATGACCCCAGAAGGGGATGATTGGCATGAAGATGTTTATCAATTGCTCACTCATCTAAGAGATAACGGCAAGCTTAAGGATTGGAATCAAGTTGCTTTCTTATTCCATTCAGTTAAGAATGATAAAGTGAGAGAGTTAGCACAATCCCTTGAAGATAAAGGTATTCCCGTCTATTCACCTCGGGCGAACCTGTTCTTCGAGCGAGAAGAGATTCGCCTAATGTTAGGTGTGCTACACATGGTCTTTCCGATGGTGTTGCCAGATCGTAAACAACGCTCCAAAGAGGGCAAAGCACTACCAATCTGGGCCTACTATGAACAGCACTGCTTAGTACCTCTGATTACTGAGCTCTCAAAGGCTGAGCAGTTGGATTTGGTGACGTGGTGTAAGAAGAAAGCACACGAGCACATAAACCTAACCAAAAACGCAGATAGTTCTTTCTTGGGGATAATTTACGAAATCTTGCAGTTCCCGCTGTTTTCTAAATATCTAGAGCAAAAAAATGGCAACGAGCGTGCTCAGAGAAATTTAGCTCAGTTCAGTCGAATGCTCGGAAAATTTGAGTACCTCCACCGTGTAAGCGTATTAAACCCAAAATATTTAGAACGAAACCTTCGAGATTTGTTCGATAATTTTTTTAGATTTTTACATGATGGAGGGGTCGACGAATATGAAGATATGTCTGAATACGCGCCTTCTGGATGTGTTTCTTTATTAACCATACACCAGTCAAAGGGGTTAGAATTTCCAATTGTCTTTGTCGGCTCTCTTGAAGCTTCACCTCGTAAACAATACAGTGATCTAGATGAGCTCATCGAGACACAGTTCATGGGTAAGAAGCCCTTTGAGCCTCTAGAAGATACCAAGTATTTTGATTTCTGGCGTCTTTACTATACAGCCTTTTCTCGGCCGCAAAACTTACTCGTACTGACTGGTCAAGAGAAGTCTGGACATGGGAAAAACCCTTCTCGACACTTTACTGATTACACCTCGAATTTAACGTATTGGCGAGATGCAAAGCCTCAACTCACTGCGTTAAATTTTGAGTCAGTAAAGGATGTGAACATCAAAAATGAGTATGCCTTTACGTCGCATATTACGTTGTTTGAAACTTGCGCCGAGCAATACCGCTTGTTTAAAGAACTGGAATTTCAACCCGTAAAAGCTAGCCCGATGCTTTTTGGTACTTTGATTCATGAAACCTTGGAAGATATACATAAGATGGCTATCCAAGGTGAAGCACATCATATTTCAGAGGAAAATATCAGAGCGTGGTTGACAGATAATTACCGAAACTTGGCTAATCGTGAGCGAATGTACCTTGGAGAATCAACGTTGGAAGCAGCACTTAAGCATGTGATGCGTTATGTTGAACGTAAAGGTGGTGATTGGTCTGACATTAAAGAAACGGAAGTTGGTATATCCTTAGTCAAAAATCGTTATGTGTTGACGGGCAGTGTAGACTTGATTAAGGGCGTTAATGGCACGGTTGAGCTGGTAGATTTCAAATCGGAGCGTAAACCTGATATGGAACGGGGTAAAGATAGAATCCTTCATCATAAGAGACAGCTTGAGATTTATGCTCATCTGGTTGAAAAGCGATATGGTTATCAAGTGAGCTGTATGCATCTGTATTTTACGGGTGAGACCAATGGTTTACCGAATATCTCATTCAAAAATACTAGTGGTTCTATCGACAAAACCATCTCAGAGTTTGATAGAATCATCGACCGAATTGAGAGCAAAGATTTTTCGCTTAAGTCACGCCCAGATAAGGCGTGTGTTGACTGTAGTGCGAGACCTTACTGTGATAGAAAGAACTGGAGCTTCTGCGGCAACCCTAAGTCAGAAGCGAATGAAGAGACTCGAGATGACTATGACCAATGAAGAGCAAACCAACGTCGAAAAGTATGAATTTGAGCCGATTAAAGGATACCCGATGCTTAACTGGAAAGGAAAGCGTCCTTTCCGTTCTACGCAGTATTTTCCGGCACAACTGAAAGAAGTGTATGGCAAGGAAGATGTGAATGGCTGGATCAATAAAATTTTCTGGGGCGACAACCTCCAGGTGATGAGCCACTTGTTGAAAGAGTTTCGAGGTAAAATAAAACTGATTTACATCGACCCTCCGTTTGACTCTAAAGCCGATTATAAGAAAACTATTAAATTAAAAAATCGTCAAGTTCAAAATGATTCTACTTCTTTCGAGGAGAAACAATATACTGATATTTGGGCAAATGACGACTATTTGCAGTTCATCTATGAGAGAATTGTCTTATTGAAGGAATTGCTAAGTGATGATGGCTTTATATTCATGCATTGTGACTGGCATCAATCACACTATATTAGACTTATGATGGATGAAGTATTTGGTTCGGTGAACTTCAGAAACGAGATTATCTGGGTTAGATCAACAAACCCAAAAGGTTCACAACATAAAGCGTCTAAATTTAGCGTATTTACTGACACTATCTATTTTTACTCTAAATCTGAAAATAGCGTAATTGATATTGATAAAGTTCGAGCCCCTCTAAGCCCTGATGAGATAGTGGCTAAGTATCATAGGCGAGATGACATTGGTCCATTTTATGATGCTCCAATTATTCGCTCTACGTCTATGGGGGAGAGACCAAGTTTAGTATATACGTATAAAGGTTATACTCCACCCGCTTCGGGATGGAGAGTTAAGTTGGAAACACTTAAAGAACTAGATCAAAAAGGAAACATCGGGTGGTCATCAAATGATGTTCCATTCAGAAAACTAAGACCAGAAGATGATAAAGGTAAACCCGTTGGAAATATTTGGGATGATATATCGCTTATTAATTCTCAAGCAGCTGAACGTGTTGGTTATCCCACTCAGAAACCGATTGAGCTTCTGGAGCGTATAATTATATCCGCAACAGAAGAAGGTGACTTGATCTTAGATACGTTTATGGGATCCGGTACGACCATGGTGGCGGCAGCTAAACATAATAGAAAGTATATCGGCGCAGATATAAATCTTGGTGCAATCCAAACTACCACTAAACGTTTAGTAAAATTGGAATCGAATTTTGAAGTTTACAATGTAAACAATTACGAGGTTTTCCGAAATCCGGTAGAAGCCAAAGACCTCCTAATTGAAGCCCTAGAAATTCAAAAGTTAGACAGTAGCGTTGTTTATGATGGTGAAAAAGACGGCTACAAAGTTAAGATCATGCCTGTTAATCGCATTGCGACAAAAGAAGACCTGAATGAACTAGTGGTGAATTTCCCTTACAAGAAATTTGAAGAGCGGAAAGCGGCAAATTCCAATAAACCCGTAGAAAACATAATGCTGGTATGTATGGGCCATGAGCCAGGATTGGGCGCAATTCTTGAAAATGAATGTGGTTACAAGCTGAAAGTCGAAGTGGTTGATATTTTGCGTGATAAGTCTGACTTGACTTTTAAGTACGACTCAGAGGCTGTAGTCAAAGTCCAAGATGGAAAATTGATTGTAGATGCTTTCTATCCTCGCAACTTGCTCCAAAAGCTCAGCCTACAAAAAGAGAATGTCACCGAATGGCGAGAAATGGTTGAATCCATCATGGTCGATTGGAACTACGATGGTGCAGTGATGGAGCCAGTCGTTATAGATATCCCAGAAAAGGATGAATTCGTTGCGGGTGAGTACGAGATCCCTACTGGTGCGAGCAATATCAAAATAAAAATCACGGATTTGTTATCTGAGTCTTACGAAGAGGTGATTGCACATGGCTAAAGGTGCTCAGGAGAACTTCGAGCTCAATAACTCGTTCTATATCCATCTTCATGAGTTTTACAAGCTAAATCGGGGCCTGGTGCGTAAGTACTACACACGCCTAAGTAAAGCATTTTTGGATTACAACGATCCTTCTCGGCCTGGGAGTTTTCTACGAGTACCTCAGTTCGAGGCACTCGAAATCTATGTTTTCCTAAAAGAATTCTTAGATAATAAACCCGTTTATCAGTTGTTCGAAGATTGGTATACCAGTCAAAACAAGTTCGAAGGACGAGTAACGGGCATCGATTCTATTGAAGGTCAGATCGTTCAAGGCGATATGTTCTGGGAGATGTCTCAACAAAATTACAAAGGCCTCGTTAAGAATATGAAGGCTAGTAATGCTGGTCGTCTGTATCCTAACTATATCTTTGCACTGACCATGGGAACAGGTAAGACCATCCTCATGGCAACGTGCATTTTTTATGATTTCCTAGCGGGCAACAAAAAAAGCAACGATGAACGTTTTATCAAAAATGCACTCATCTTTGCACCAGATAAAACGGTCTTGCAGTCACTAAGAGAAATCGAATCATTTGATCATTCCAAGGTTGTGCCGCCTGAGTACATGCCAATTGTCGCAGAATTCAAGTTCCACTATCTCGAGGATGCTGGAGTATCGCTTAACACACTTGACGGTTCAAAGTTTAACATCATCGTTTCGAACAGCCAAAAAATAATCCTAAAGCGAGATAGCAAAGGCAAATCAACAACAGACAAATTGTTTAGTTCAGGTAAAGATATATACCAGGGGTTGGGGGATATCGGTGATGCGATTGCAGGTATTTTGGATATCGATGCAGACTCCCTTGCTGCAACTCCGGAAACAGAAGGTGAACTGGTCACTAACCAACGTTTCGAAAAACTGAAACGTCTCCCTCAGTTGGGCATTTTCGTTGACGAAGCACATCATGCATTTGGCGATCAACTAGCGAAAGATATGGGCGTTAAAAAAGCAGCCAACTCATTACGTAAAACAATTGACGAGCTTGCTGTTAACCTAAAACATGCAGGGACTCGAGTAGTAGGTTGCTATAACTACACCGGTACACCCTATGTCGGTAAGAGTGTCCTGCCGGAAGTGATATACGCTTACGGTTTACGCAAAGCTATAGATAATAACTACCTGAAGCAAGTACGCTTAAATGGCTACAGTAATACTCGCCACGAAGATTTCCTTGAGATAGCGATTAACAACTTCCTTGATGAAATGGAATGTTTGAGTGAAACATCTCTAGATGTAAACGGTCAGAAAGTTACTAAGCCATTCCGCCCTGAAGGCATGCTTCCTAAGATGGCCATCTTCGGTACAACAATTGAAGAAATCATCTCGGAAGTTCGACCTGCTGTAGAAAATATTCTGGCCAAGCGTGGAATCTCATCGGATAGAATCTTGATTAACGTCGGTGATGCAAAGCTCACAACCGATGATGATATTCGTGAGTTTAACCGCCTTGATACACCACGCTCGGAGAAACAGTTCATCTTATTGGTCAATAAAGGCCGCGAAGGTTGGAACTGTCGCTCTCTGTTCTCTGTTGCGCTTTACCGTGAACCCACATCAAAAATTTTTGTGCTTCAGGCGACCATGCGCTGTTTACGCGCCATTGGCAAGGCACAATACACGGGCCATGTTTACCTAACTCAGGATAACCTGACGCTTCTTGATAAAGAGCTAGAAGCCAACTTCCGTGTTTCCGTAGACGATATTAAGGAGCCAGATCCTAATAAAGAAACAGTTAAAGTTCGTGTTCAACAACCACCGATCAAAATTCCTATTAAACGGGTTCGTCGTAACTACAAGTTGGTTGAAAAAAATGAGATAGATAAAGGATATAAGCTCGGCTTAAATGAGGTTGAACTTAACGATTATCGCCTAATTCACGAAGTTCGTGACGGTATGAAAATGCCTGACGACCTTGGTAACACGAAAAAGGCGATAAGAGATGATCTCTCTTATCTCAAGGTTCAGCGAAAATTTTCTCGCATTTCCTTGGTAGCCGATATCGCTCGTTATCTCAATAAATCGTGTGTAGAGATCGATGAAATTATTTCTCTCACAGAAGAAAACTTTGATGGAATACTGGCCTTAGTTAATCAGTTCAATGAGGTTCTTTACGATCATGTTATTCCTCGTCTATTCAAGTCAATGTATGACATCAGCTCTGAGAACATTGAGGAAGAGTTTGTAGTAGAATTGGTCAAAGAGCCGCCTATCGATCCTGGTTATTACACTGTTACGGCCTCGAAAGATAAGATTATTCGTAAGTCGGATAGTGGTGTAGCTAAGGTTGCTGAGCGTAGTTTCCACCTCGATAATTACTGTTTTGATTCTATGCCCGAAAGACAATTTTTCTGGGACATGCTTCATAACGATAAAGTGGAGAAAATCTGGTTTACGGGAATGCTAACTCATGGCCAGAGTGACTTTGTTATTCATTATGTGGATTCAGAAACTCAGCAAGTCCGCAGTTATTACCCTGACTTCCTGATTAAGAAGCAAGATGGTTCTTACGTGATGCTTGAAGTAAAAGGTGAGCACATGATTGATTCACAAAATGTCCAGGACAAGAAGGAGGCTGCTGAACTGATGGGCGTTTCATCTGGTATAGGTTATGAAATTGTAGCAGGTAAAGCCGCATCTTCAGGAAGCTATGATCGCAGTTTCTTAAACTGACGAAAGAGAAGACCCATGACATCCATAATTTTTTCCAAGGGTTATGGATGTCAATTCTATATTTTCTATTACATAGAAAAGGACATGTGTTAGTAGCAGATGCAGAAGGTGAACCAGGGGTCATTGTGTACTTTGTGGAACAAAGCTGTAGGCCACAACCCGTTTTTAGTTTGGTGTCAAAGACATACCAGAGCTAATGTCGATTGCCTTTGTTACCCACAAAGGAGCATTGTTCATCAAGCTTGCAGATGAGCGCGATTTATACGTCAGTCCAAGCCGGAGAGCAATCGTCTCAGTTCATCTTCTGGGTTGTACTGCTGGCAGGGTTCCAGAGCTTGCTTCAATGCGTGATTTACTTTCCTGGTTATCCCATGCTGTGAGGTGTCAAAGTCCTGCTGGCATTGATTCAGGGCTCTCTCGATTGCGATTTGTGCTAGGAACAGTTCTTTATCCTGTAGATTATCATTGGCCTTTTTGATGGCACCTCGGTACATGGTGTCGAGCGTCGTTTCGCTTTTAGCCCGCTTGAAGCGAGTAAGCATGCTGTCATAGCTAAAGAAAAGTGCGTTATCGATGTTCATACTGTTGTATCTGATTACCCATGCTCCTCAGCCAACGCCTGAGGTTAATATGGCGTGGGCTGGCACATCTACTTGGTTAGTTTTCAACTATCGTTGAGTTAATGGGGGAGCTCTTGATAGTTGGCTTTCAAAAACTTAGTAGTTTTTGTAAAGGCTGCACGTTTCAATTTTTCCATCTCCAACCGAAGACGTGAGTTGATATCAGTATCATATATTTTGTCACTGTTGAGCGTTAAAATATATTGCTTGCCTGCCAGAATTTCGTTATCGCTTATATAGTTCAGGCTCTTTATAAGCGTGTCATAATCGACATCAAAAATATTATCATGAACCAGCAGCCCAGGGTGGCGCTTTCCCGTTTCGGTGTTAGTCAGCAGGCCGATATCGTATAGGAAAACCTTTTCTCGCTCATTACTATGGCTACCGTCATCATAGATGCGAAGCTCAAACTTAACGATTTCTTTTTTCTTTGAGATCTCCACTTCAAAGGAGCTGAGACGGTTTCCGGCAACCACCTCATGTATATCTAGAATGGTTTCCTCAAGAGACTCTATGATATAAGATGAATTAGATACAAAGCTGTCGAGCAGGAAAATGAGCCCATATCTCTCGTTGTTTTTTTCTTTCTTCTCTCGCTCATAATCTGTGTGCTTTTTGATAAAGGTAGAAAGAGAAGCATGATCCTCTACCTTCTTCTGGTACGTCGAAATAGTTTGACGGAGGCTCTTCAACGCGCCTTTTTGATCGATGATAGAAAGCTTTTCCCTATATTGTTGATCAAGGCGTCTGATATTCGTATCAATTTCCTTGAGGCTATCCTCAAGCTCTTTACGTCGCCCATCAATAAGGGTTTTCTGGAAGTTATCAATTTTCTTTTTGAATGCCGTTACTTCTTCAATTTGCTTTTTAATAAGGTCGCCAAGGCCTGCCTTGAATTGATTATAAAGTTCAGCAATCTCGCGCTCGTCAATATAGTTATCGCCTCGGAATAACTTTATTTTTGAAAGCTCAGTCTTGATGACAGCCTGCCTAGATCGGTATTCATCGAGATGTATTTCAATCTCAATTACTTCGTCTTTTACGATATCATAGCCTTCAACGTTCTCCAGACGCTCTATTTCCTGATGGATTCTGGTGACTTGGCTGGTTAGTTCGTTTAAGTCCGCCTTTGCTTCTGAAACATTCTTTCCTGTGATAGCGGCAATGTTTTCTTTGGCTTTAGAAATGGCTTTATTGATTTTGTCTATTTCACCAAAAAGAGCCTTCGCCTGTTTATATGGCTTGGGATCAATATTGAGCAGAAACAGATGGGGCGTATAGTCAGGCGGAATATTACGATTGGTATCAAAGCACTTAATAATAGATTTGAACTCTGACCGCTCGTCCCGTATCAGTGGGCCCAACATGGCGCGGAAGGATGGAGTGCTCTCATCATTGCATGAGCCGAAAAGCAACGTGGTCAGGTAGCTAGTGGCATCTTCAATATCTGTAAACGAAATGGTTTTACCATCCACAATCAAGGTTGGACACTTATGGTCCTTAATGCTTCTTTTCGTTGTTATATTCTTGCCATTGATTTCAAAATCGAGGAAAATCAGCGTGCCGTAGGGTAGGGTTTCATTCGGAATCAACGAAACCCTGCTATCCTCGTGGCGCTTGAGGAGGCCATAGTTAATAAATTCGACAGCCATCGACTTGCCAACGCCGTTGGTTTTTACGTTGCCCTCGGTTGTTTCACCAAGAATTAGGTTGATCCCATCTTCAAAAACGATGGGATCAAAAACTGGTGGCTCGCTGTATAACTTTCTAATTCTTAGCATTTTGCGACCAAGTATGGTTCATGAAAATCAATGATATCCAGAGAGTATAAAAACAGCATCGCGTAGTAGATGCTTCTAGCATTAATACCCCCAGATTTAGCCATCGTCTTCGCAATGTCAAAAATACTGACTTGGGATTCCTCAGAATCCTGAAGAAGCTTCAGTATTTCGAAACCGAGTACGGGCGCAGACCTGCGTAAGTCATCGTCTTTTGAAAATAGGTTAGACAAGGGCAATCTCCTTCTTGTAAGGGAAGATATTGCACTTCATCAGCTGCTCTATGACGTAAAACTCTGCTGCGCCATCGTCAAATGTATATCCGTTATTCCCCAGAAGAGAGCTAAAATCCGCAATGAGCCGACTGAGAGCTTTTTTCGGATCGCCGCCGCACTCTGTTAAAGCGTTGTCACTATATTTTTTTAGATAATTGGCAGCGCGCCGCAACTTGACCTGCCCAAAATCAGCTTCTTTCTTGACGGCTTCCAGTATGGCACCGTACTCTATATAACCGTTGTTATACATATCGACGAGAAAATCGGCATGATCTGCAAAGCGTCTGTAGATTTTGTCTTCTGGAATGGGCTCCTCCAGATAGCCATTACCCGCACTCTCATGGTCTTCATCGCTGATGTACTCGATGATACCAAGGATTGTAAGGACTTCATTCGGCAAGCTTTTCTGAGCAGGCAGCGCAAGCTCTGCATCCAGAAAATCTGCGACAGCTTTTAATTTCTGAAGGTTTGGATCGTTGGTGATTTTCTTGATGAGATCCTCTACATCAAGAATGTCAGTCTTCGTGTAAAGGGAGTAGTCAGCATCACCGATAGTAGCCGCTGCATGGTTGGTTTTTTTTACTATATTAAGTATGAGCAGTTTGTCGAATTTTTTGTATAGTTTTTTTTCGATAAATTTTTCGACAGTGTATTTCGTTTTAGCCAAAGTCGAGGTAGATGTAACCTGGATGGAAATTTTTTTCTGCTCGTCACCGAGGTCGATAGCAGCGGCATTCTGCTCAGTGATATTTATATTTTTCAGGTTATAGTCGTAGACCAGATTCAAAAGCCCACAATAGAAATCTTCTGCGGCATGATTGATATCCGTCAGGCTCAGGCTGTTGTGGTAATCAACCTCAGTCTTTAGCCAGGAAAGTGCCTTGATAATTTTTTTCTGATAATCCACGCGGTTCATGTTTTAGTGCCTTCCATGCTTTGGCGATTATCGACTCTCATGTATGGGTGACGATATGCTCGGACAAGCCCGATATGCATGCAAAAAATATCAGCAAGGACTTTGATTTCGTCTTCACCCATTGATCCAGCCCCCTATTATTATGGCCTCAATGCTTGGTTATTCCATCTACGCCGCCATGGTGGCGATATGTCCCGCCAGCACCTCGGGATACTGCTCGTTGACGGGTATCGCGAATCCTTCCGTCCCTATCGTCAGGAGCACAATGGTCGAGCGTCAAGCGACATTTGTCAATGCGCTATGGCACCCAGAAGGTCAACGAGCCTCAGTTTATCAGGGATTTGTTGTAGTTGGACCAATTGGAAATGGGGTTTAGCGACTTGCCCATGATGCTGACGTGAAGAGGGATTTAATGTTCAAATCACTAGATCCGCCACAAGCTCCATACAGATCTCTCTGATTTAGTCAACAATGCCTTGCTACTGTCAAGAACTGACTTGAGGTACGTAGATTTTCAGTCCGGTGGTCAGGCGACCAAAACTCGCCAGAGATTGACCAGAGACGCATAACAAAAAGGCCTCGCATTGTAAGCGAAGCCTTGTAGGGGGTGCTGTCCAGACCTGTGACATGGAAACTGTCATGGGGATTTTCAATCCCCTGCTCTACCGACTGAGCTATCTGGGCAACGGCGCGCATTAAACCCTTTCTGGACTGGGGTGTCAACCTTGCAGCCCCAGTTTCTGGCATGTTTTTGCATAGGGTGAACCAAGTGGCGAGATACTGTGCAAGGAGCCCCTGACTCAACGCCGGGGGGGCAGTCCAGTTTCTACGAAATTCAAGGCTATTCATCCTTAAATTGGATAACTTGCCACTCAGTCGTAGCCCTTCTGAGGGCTAGCGGGGAGCTATGTCAGCAGATCTTGATAGATATGGGTTGTACAGATCTAGTTATCGCCAGACACCGAATCAGGTTACACCATTCAGTCAGTTTAAATAGGGTTGTTCGAG
>RCUL01000767.1_pt1 | contig 14039 bp, 8 predicted proteins | sample 2167521 | NCBI WGS metagenome assembly RCUL01 (sample SAMN09932745, study PRJNA488358) | compost metagenome | feature: garden; material: soil; isolation source: compost soil in acetic acid-enriched culture | place: Germany: Experimental Botanical Garden Goettingen | collected 2016-01-27
GATTTTCCTTGCTGCACTGCTGGTGACGCTGATCCCGACCACCATTGGTGGCCTGCTCTCGGCCATCGGCATCGCCGGCATGGATCGCCTGGTGCGCCTGAACGTGATCGCCCGCTCGGGCCGTGCCGTGGAGGCGGCCGGTGACGTGCACACGCTGATGCTCGACAAGACCGGCACCATCACCTTTGGCAACCGCCGTTGCAGCGCCCTGCATGCAGCCACCGGGGTGACCGCCAAGGAGTTGGGCGAGGGCGCCTTGCTCGCGTCGCTGGCCGATGACACGGCCGAAGGCAAGTCGATCGTCGAGTACCTGCGCCAGTTGCATGACTTTGTCGAGCCGGGCGTGGGGCAGTTCGACGCCATTGCCTTCAGTGCCGAGACACGTCTGTCGGGCATCGATTTCCAGCAGCATCGCTACCGCAAGGGCGCCGTTGATGCCGTCCTCGCCTTCGTCGGCATGCAGCGCCTGGAAATGCCGCTGGCGCTGGCCCGCGAAGTTGAACGCATCGCTCAGAGTGGTGGTACGCCGCTGCTGGTGTGCGTGGACAAGCGCCTGCTCGGCGTGATCCACCTCAAGGACGTGGTCAAGCCTGGTATCCGCGAACGCTTCGCCGAGCTGCGCAAGCTGGGCATCCGCACGGTGATGGTCACCGGCGACAACCCGCTGACGGCCGCGGCCATCGCCGCCGAGGCAGGTGTTGATGACGTGCTGGCCGAAGCCACACCGGAGAAGAAGCTGGCGCGCATCCGCCAAGAGCAGAACGACGGCCGCCTGGTGGCCATGTGCGGCGACGGTGCCAACGACGCCCCGGCCCTGGCCCAGGCTGACGTGGGCATGGCCATGAACGACGGCACCCAGGCCGCGCGCGAAGCCGCCAACATGGTCGATCTGGACAGCGACCCGACCAAGCTGCTGGACGTGGTCCAGGTCGGTAAAGAGCTGCTGGTGACCCGTGGCGCGCTGACCACGTTTTCCATCGCCAATGACGTGGCCAAGTACTTTGCCATCCTGCCGGCGTTGTTCGCCGCCATTTATCCGCAACTGGGCGTGCTCAACCTGATGCAGCTGGCCAGCCCGCAGAGTGCGATCCTCTCGGCCATCGTGTTCAACGCGCTGATCATCATCGTACTGATCCCCCTGGCGCTGCGTGGCGTGCGCGTGCAGGCGGCCAGTGCTGCCCATCTGCTGCGGCGCAACCTGCTGATCTACGGCCTGGGCGGCATCATCGTGCCATTTGCCGGGATCAAGCTGATCGACCTGTTGCTCAACGCTTTGCACCTGGTCTGAGGAGGCCACCATGAACACATATGTACGCCCGGCGTTGAGCCTGATCCTGTTGTTGGCGGTGGTCACCGGCGCGCTGTATCCGCTGGCGGTGACCGGTGTTGCCCAAGTGGTTTTTCCGGAACAGGCCAATGGCAGCCTGGTCCGCGATGAGCAGGGCCAGGTGCGCGGCTCGGCACTGATCGCCCAGGATTTTCAGGGGGATGGTTGGTTTCATTCGCGGCCTTCGGCGGGGGCTTATGCCACCGTGGCCAGCAGTGCCAGCAACCTGTCGCCAAGCAACCCGGCGCTGGCTGAACGGGTAGCGGGCGATGCCGCGAAGCTGTATCAGGCAGGGCAGGGGCCGGTGCCCCAAGCCTTGCTGACCACCTCGGGCAGTGGCCTGGACCCGCATTTGCCACCGCAGGCCGTGGCCTACCAGATTCCGCGGGTGGCGGCGGCGCGCCAGATACCGGTAGAGCGCTTGCAAGCCCTGCTGGAAGAGGCCACCCTCCACCCATTGATCGGGCCGCCTGTGGTCAACGTTCTGGCACTTAACCAGGCCTTGAGCAAATTGGCGCGATGAAGCAGGCCCGGACAATGCCGATCGTGGCACCACTGAAGGATGAAGCATGAGTGACGCAGCCCGCGCAGACGCGCTGTTGGCCAACCTGCCGCGCGAAGGCCGTGGCAGGCTCAAGGTATTTCTCGGTGCAGCCCCTGGCGTAGGCAAGACCTACGCCATGCTCCAGGCCGCCCACGCCCAACAGCGCCAGGGCGTGCAGGTACTGGCAGGCGTAGTCGAAACCCACGGTCGTGCCGAAACCGAATCACTCCTCTCAGGCCTCGCCCAGTATCCTCTGCTACGCAGCGAATACCGGGGTGTCACCCTGGAGGAAATGGACCTTGACGGCCTGCTGAAGGCCGCCCCCGGCCTGGCCTTGGTCGATGAGCTGGCCCACAGCAACGCCCCGGGCAGCCGCCACGCCAAACGCTGGCAAGACGTTCAGGAACTGCTGGCCGCCGGGATCGATGTGTACACCACGGTCAACGTCCAGCACCTGGAAAGCCTCAACGACAAGGTGCGCGACATCACTGGCGTGCACGTGCGTGAAACGCTGCCGGACTGGGTGCTGCAGGAGTCTTTCGAGCTGGTGCTGATCGACCTGCCGCCACGCGAGCTGCTCGAACGTCTGCGTGAGGGCAAAGTCTACGTGCCCGAGCAGGCTCGGGCTGCGATCGATGCCTATTTTTCCCAGACCAACCTCACCGCGCTGCGTGAGCTGGCCATGCAGGCCGCCGCCGCGCAGGTCGATGCCGACCTGGCCCACGGCTACCGTCAGCGTGGGCAAGAGGCGCCGGCCCTGCGCGGGCGTCTGCTGGTGGGTGTCGATGGTGACGATCAGGCCGAACGCCTGGTGCGCCATGCCAGCCGGGTTGCGCAGCGTCGGCATTTGCCCTGGAGCCTGGTGCATGTGGACAACGGGCGGCTGCGCGACGAAACCGCACGGCAGCGTTTGCAGGCGGCTCAACAACTGGCTGAGCGCCTGGGCGGGGAAGTGGTGCTGCTGCGCGCAGGCGAGGTGGCACGCACGCTGATCCAGCATGCCGGCGAGCGCCGAGCCAGCCTGGTGCTGGTAGGTCAGTCGCGGGACCGCCTGCGTCGTCGACTGTTCGGCGCAGGCGTGGCTGCGCGGTTGCTGCGCGAAAGCCACGGGCTTGAGATCAACGTGCTCGACCGCGATGCCCAACCGGCCCCCGCAAGTTCGGCCGTGCGACGGGTGTGGGTATGGCGCCACTATCTGTTGGCAATGGCCGCGACCGCGCTGGCGACGGGGTTGTCCTGGGTGGTGTCGAGCGTGTTGGCGCTGCCCAATATTTCGCTGGTGTTCCTTGCCGCCGTACTTCTGGTCGCGGTGCGCAGCAGCCTGGGTCCGGCCTTGGCCTGTGCTGCCTTGTCATTCCTGACCTACGACTTCCTGTTCATCCCGCCGAATTTTTCCTTCAGCATCCAGCGCGAAGAAGACGTGCTGACGCTGGTGTTCTTCCTGTTCATGGCTGCGCTTACCGGCAACCTCGCTGCGCGTCAGCGCCGGCAGTTGCAGGCCCTTCGCGAAACCCAGGCGCAGACCAACCAGCTGCTTGACCTGTCGCGACGGCTTACGGTCGCCACCGACCGGCAAGCCGTATTCAACGCCGCCGGCCAGCACCTCAATGGCTGGCAGGACGTGCACGTGTGCCTGCTCGAACGCAATCCCGAAGGGCAGTTGCACGTGGCCAGCGGCCAGGCCCAGGCCCTGAGCGACAACGAACGCGCCGCCGCCGAATGGGCCTGGCAACATGGGCAGGCCGCCGGCCATGGCAGCGACACCCTGCCTGATGGCCGATGGTGGTGGTGGCCGTTGACCGTCGACGATCATCCCTTGGCCATGCTCGGTGTCCGCCCCCAGTCCGGCGAACCTCTCAGTGCCCAGCGGCGCCGGCTGCTCATGGCGCTTGGTCAACCGCTGGCCCAGGCCCTCGCCCGGGCTCGCCTGGCCGAACAACTGGAAGCCGCCCGTCTGCACGGCGAGACCGAGCAGTTGCGCAGCGCGTTGCTGGCCTCTGTCTCCCACGACTTGCGTACTCCGCTGACCGCCATGCGTGGCAGTATCGACAGCCTGCTGGCGCTGGGCGAAGCCATCCCCACCGAAGACCGCCGCGAACTGTTGGAGGGTACCCGCAACGAAGCCGAACGCCTTGACCGCTATATCCAGAACCTGCTCGACATGACCCGTCTGGGCCACGGCGGCCTCAAGCTGGCCCGCGACTGGGTCGCTCCGGCCGATATCGTCGGCAGTGCCCTGAACCGCCTACGCGTGGTGCTCGCGCCCCTGCGGGTGCACACCGAGGTGCCCGCCGAGTTGCCGTTGCTGTTCGTGCACGCCGCGCTGATCGAGCAGGCGCTGATCAACGTGCTGGAAAACGCAGCGCGCTTTTCGCCCGCCCAGGGCCGCCTCGAACTGCAGGTGTCGGTGCACGACGAGCAATTGCGGTTCGCGGTCAGCGACCAAGGGCCTGGCATCCCCGTGCCTGAACGCGAGAAAATCTTCGACATGTTCTACACCGCGGCCCGCGGCGACCGAGGCGGGCAGGGCACCGGCCTGGGCCTGGCGATCTGCCAGGGCATGATCGGCGCCCATGGTGGGCAGATCCTGGTCAGCGAAGGCATCGATGGCCATGGCACCTGCATCACTTTATGCTTGCCGCTGCCCCCACAACCCGAAGCCGAAAGCGAAACCCCATGAGCCAGTCCGCCACCCTCCTGGTCATCGACGATGAACCGCAGATCCGCAAGTTCCTGCGCATCAGCTTGGCCTCTCAGGGCTACAAGGTGATCGAGGCGGCCACCGGTAGCGAAGGGCTGGCTCAGGCTGCCTTGGCCAAGCCTGACCTGGTGGTGCTTGACCTCGGCTTGCCTGACATGGACGGGCAGCAGGTGCTGCGCGAGTTACGCGAGTGGAGTGCAGTGCCGGTAATGGTGCTGTCGGTGCGCGCCAGTGAAGTGCAGAAGGTCGATGCGCTGGATAGCGGGGCCAATGACTATGTGACCAAGCCGTTCGGCATCCAGGAGTTTCTGGCCAGGGTGCGCGCGCTGTTGCGCCAGGTACCGCAAGCGGGTGGGAGCGAGGTGACGGCGAGTTTCGGGCCTTTGACCGTGGACTTCGCGTTTCGCAAGGTGACGCTTGAGGGCGCTGAGGTGGCGCTGACCCGCAAGGAATATGCGTTGCTGGCGCAACTTGCCGGGCACCCGGGGCGGGTGATTACCCAGCAGCAGTTGCTCAAGGATATCTGGGGCCCGACGCACGTGGAGAACACCCATTATCTGCGGATTGTAGTGGGGCACTTGCGGCAGAAGCTGGGGGATGATCCAACCGCACCGCGGTTCATCATTACCGAGGCCGGGGTGGGGTACAGGCTGGTTGCGCCTTCCTGCTAGGGCCATTGCCGGTCAAGCTGCACCTTCGTTGTTGCGCACCATGAGACGCCCTCCCTTGCGCCCTCTCCTCTGAATGGTCGCAGCCATCAGCCAACTGAGCGTTTTCACTCAGCAACATCGCCCCCAGTTACGCTTCCGTGTCAGGCGTTGCCTTAGGGCAACGCCGGTCTTTTCTTTGTACGCCAATTTTATTTTGTACAGGTATACAGCCGGGAATTTGCCGTATTCACGGCGAATAAGTCTTTGCTAAGAATAAAAAATTGTACAACGCTCTGGATTTGTACAGGTTTTGTCGGTACTGTTGATTTCCTCGCAGGAGCGCGGAACGTTCAAAGGAGTGATGAAGTCTCAGTAATGGCCCATAGCCATAACCTTGTTGCCATTCCGATAGGGGCAGGTGAAATGAACATGAATGTCGCCCCTATGCCGTCCAATGAAGAGCAGCGCTTGGCTGCGGTCGCTGAGTGGTGTGTTGCGCACCAGGACTGCAGCACCGAGCTGCGCACACTGGTCGAATGGGCCGGCCGCTACTTCAATGCGCCGATGTGCCTGATCTCGATCGTCAGCGAGTGCCAGCAGTGGTTCATGGCCAAGACCGCATTGGAGGCCGACAGCACGCCGCGGGATGTGGCGTTCTGTGCCCATACCATTCTTCAGGCGCAGCCGCTGGAAGTACTGGATGCGACGCTGGACCCGCGCTTTGCCGAAAACCCGCTGGTCACCGGTGCACCCGGCATTCGCTACTATTGCGGCGCTCCGCTGCTGGTGGACAAACAGGTCGCGATTGGCAGTTTCTGCATTATCGATACGGCCCCGCGTGAGGCCATGGATGATGCTCAGCGCGGGATGTTGCAGGCGTTCGCAGACATGGCAGTGCAGATCATTGCCGGTATACGCCATCGAAATTTCTACGACCAGCCGACAGGGCTGTTCAATCGGGTAAAACTTGAATGCGACGTGCAGACGCGCCTTGAACGCCATGATGCCCTGACCGTGGTGGTGTTCGACATCATGCCGGCGCAGGTGCTTACGCACATGATCAAGGTGTTGGGCTACAACTTCGCCCACGACCTGACCCTTCAGGTGAAAGACCTGATCGTCAGCCAGCTTGACCCGGGCCTTGCGTTGTACAAGATCAGCCCCACCCGGTTTGCCGTCATCGTGCATCAGCACCCTTTGGCAATGTGCGCGCGGGTAATCGGTGCGCTGAGCGACCCTGTGCAGTGTCATCAGATTCCCGTGCTCCTGGATGCTGCGGTCGGTATTTCGCCGGTCACCCGCTGCGACGACGATGGCAGCCTTGACTGGTTGCGCCGTGCGGTGGGCGCCGCTGACGCAGCCCGTGGCAACCCTAGCCGCTGCGCGCACTATCAGCCGGAGGTGGACGCCGCGCAGCGCAGGGCCTTCTCCTTGCTGACCTCACTGGGGGCAGCGCTGCAGAGCGATGACGAGCTCAGCCTGCACCTGCAGCCGCGAGTTGAACTGCAAGGCCATACCTGCAACAGCGCTGAAGCACTGTTGCGCTGGCGTCATCCGCACTTGGGGGATATTTCCCCTGCCGAGTTCATCGCCCTGGCCGAGAAAACCGCGCTGATAGCGTCGATCAGCCTGTGGGTGATGCGCGCGGTGTTGAACATCCTGCAACACGCTCAGGCGCCGGACTTGCGCATCAGCATGAATGTCACCGCGCGCGACCTGGAGAACGCAGCATTCATGGACACCTTGCTTGCCGAGCTCCAGCACAGGGCCATCGCGCCATGGCGCCTGCAACTGGAGTTCACTGAAAGCGTGCTGATCGAGCAACCCGAAGAAGTGCGCCGGCAGTTGCTGCGTGCACGTCAGGCCGGGATCGACATCGCCATCGATGACTTTGGTACCGGCTATAGCAACTGGGCCTACCTCAGCCGCATTCCTGCCACCCTAGTGAAACTGGACCGCTCGTTGATCCAGAAAGCCACGCACAGTGCCAAGGACCTCCTATTGGTGCAGTCGCTGGTGGGGTTGGCTAACCAGCTCGGTTACCAGGTTGTGGCCGAAGGCATCGAAACCGCTGAACAGCTCACCTGTGCCAAGGCCTGGGGTTGTACCCAGGCGCAGGGCTATTACCTGGCAAGGCCCATGCCGCTGGCCGCCTTCCAGACGTGGTACTGCAACAACCGGCTCCGCTGGTCGCAGATTTGACTTATTCGTCGCTATTCTCAGCAGGTGCCAGCATGTTCAACCGGCAATTGAAAACCACGCTCGCCGAGCGTGAACGCGAACTGGAAAGCCTTCGGCAATGCCTGGAGCAGATAGAGCAGGCGGGTTTTTTTCTGCGGCTCGACGCCGATTGGCGGATCGTCGACTGCAACATTTCCAGTGCTGCTGCGTTCGGCGTCACTGTGGATGCCTTGACCGGCACTTACCTGAGGCAGTGGCTTCCCGCTGAGGCCTTGCGCGGGTTGGCCAGCGCGCTTGCCAATGGTGTGCCGCTGCACGATGACATGAGCCTGAATGCGGCCAATGGCAAGTCGGCGTGGTGGCGCCTGGGCTGGTATCCGCGGTTGGATGCACAAGGGCGGGTATGCGAGGTCCGCGCATACGGGCGCGACGTGTCCAAAGAGGTCGGGCTGGCTCGGGAGAACCAGGCGCTGCTCGACGCGTTGTTGCGCTCCAGCGCGGTCATCCAGTTCGATCTGGCAGGCAATGTGCTGGCCGCCAATGACACCTTCCTGGCGGGCATGGGATACCGTCTCGATGAAGTGGTGGGTAAGCATCACAGGATGTTTTGCTGCGCAGAAGATACCGCCAGCCCGGCATATGCAGAATTCTGGCGAACGCTCAATACCGGCCGCTACGTCACCGGCCGTTTCCGCCGCCTGGACCGGCACGGGAACGAAGTGTGGCTGGAAGCGAGTTACAACCCGGTGAATGATGCGCAGGGAAAATTGGTGCGGGTGGTCAAGTTCGCCTCGGTGGTTACCGCACAGGTCCAGCGCGAAGAGGCCATCAAACAGGCCGCGCAGATGGCGCTTGAGGTGTCCCGCAATACCGTTGGCGGAGCGTCTGAGGGCGCGGCGGTGGTGCAGCAAGTGGAGCAGACCATGCAGGGCATGACCCGGCAACTGCAATCGGCCGGCACGACGATCACTGCACTGGGCGAGCAATCGGTGTTGATCAGTTCGATCGTCCAGACCATCGGCGGCATCGCTGCGCAAACCAACCTGCTCGCGCTCAATGCAGCCATCGAAGCGGCCCGCGCCGGCGAGCAGGGCAGGGGGTTTGCCGTGGTTGCCGACGAAGTGCGAAAGCTGGCGGCGCGCACCAGCACGGCTACCGATGAGATCGTCTCGGTGGTGGCGCATAACCAGACGCTCGCCAGCCAGGCGGTTGGCGAGATAGAAACCAGCCGGGATCACGCCACGCAGAGCCTGCAGCTTGCTTCGCAGGCAGGTGAGGCGATTGGCGTGATCTTGCAGGGCGCGACGGGTGTGGTGAACGCTGTAGAGCGAGTGAGTCAGGATTTGCGTTGAACCGGGCCAGCGTACTGCTTACCGGGCATCGCTCGATATCAGCGCGGTAAATGGTGGCAGACGATGCGCAGTTCCCCCTCTAGATTCGTGTGGCGTGCTGGAAGCCCCGAACAACAATAACGAGGGACCTGACTATGCCGACCGCCATCCAAGCGAACAACGCCTGGCGCATCCTGTTCCTGCTGTTCCTGGCCAACCTGTTCAATTTCTTTGATCGCACGATACCCGCCATCATCATCGAACCGATTCGCCTGGAGTGGCACCTGAGCGACTTCCAGATCGGCCTGATCGGCACAGCCTTCACGCTGGTCTATGCCATCGCTGGCCTGCCATTGGCACGGCTGGCCGACACCGGCTCGCGCAGCCGGCTGATGGGCTGGGGCCTGATGGCGTGGAGCGGGCTGACGGCAGTCAACGGCATGGTTGGGAGCTTCTGGAGCTTTCTGCTGGTGCGCATGGGGGTGGGCATCGGTGAAGCCAGCTATGCGCCCGCCGCCAATTCGCTTATCGGAGACCTGTTCCCTGCCGAGCGGCGGGCAAGGGCGATGGGTATCTTCATGCTCGGCCTGCCGCTGGGCCTGTTGCTGGCCTTCTTCACCATCGGCGCCATGGTGCAGGCCTTCGGCAGCTGGCGCGCACCGTTCTTCATCGCCGCTGTGCCGGGTGTGGTGCTGGCACTGTTCCTGTTCCTGATCCGCGAACCCGCACGCGGTGCGGCAGAAACCGTAGCCGTCTCCCAGGTACCACTGGACCGGCCGCTGCGCCGCGTACTTCACGTACCTACCTTCGCCTGGCTGGTGCTCGCCGGCCTTACGTTCAATTTTGCTTCGTACGCCTGCAACTCGTTCATGGTGCCCATGCTGCAGCGGTACTTCGAGCTGCAACTGCAACAAGCCGCAGTGGCCACCGGGGTCATTGTCGGTGTGACCGGTCTAGTAGGCCTTACCCTTGGTGGCTGGGTGGCCGACAAGGTGCATCAGCGCTTTGCCAATGGCCGGCTGATGTTCGCCGTGCTTAGCATGCTGGTCGCCACGCTGGCCACTGCCTGGGCGCTGCACGCTGGGCGGATTGAGCTGGGCCTGTTCGTGGCGCTGTTCGGCGTGGGCTGGCTGTTCTCGTACAACTTCTACACCTGCGTGTACACCGCCATCCAAGACGTGGTGCAGCCCCGCCTGCGCGCCACGGCCATGGCGCTGTATTTCGCCGGGCTGTATCTGCTGGGCGGTGGATTAGGGCCGGTGGTGGTGGGCGGGCTGTCGGACCATTTCGCCGTCGCTGCCATGGACGCAGCGGGAGAGGTGGTGATGAGCGAGGCGTTCAAGGCCCAGGGGTTGCACGACGCGATGTACCTGATACCGGTGGCACTGATGTTGACCATGGTGTTTCTGCTGGCCGCGTCGCGGTGTTTCAGCCGCGATGCGCAGCGCATGCGGGAGGGGATGGTGGCTGACAGCGAAGCACTGGAGGGCCGCGCTGTCCAAGCCTGAGTAACATTGGCCGCGATTGGTTTCTGAGGGTGGCCAACGCTCAGACGTGGCGCCACGTCTGAGCGGCAAGGCCGTTCCGAAAGGCTGTCATGACAGCGTCAGCATCAGAAACTGGCTTTGACCGATACCATGAAGTTGCGTGGCTCACCGTAATAGTTGCCGAAGGTTTCGGTGCCGATGCTGGCGTAGTAGCGCTTGTCGAACAGGTTGTTACCGTTGAGCGCTACCGACCAGGTGTCATCGATGCGATAACCGATACGCCCATTCCAGATCGCATAGCCCGCCTGGTCGATTTTTTCGCCACTGGCGGGCGAGACGCGGAAGTTGTCGCTTTGCGCGTTGACCCCGGCACCGATAGACAACCGCTCTAACGCGCCGCTCAGGGTGTACTCGCCCCACAGGCGCAACACATGCCGAGGCACGTAGCTGTTGAACGCCGCTCCGTTCAGGCTGCTGTCGATGTCGTCCAGGGTCTTGGTCTGGGTGTAGGTGTATCCCGCAAGCAGTTGCAGGCGCTCGATGATTTCCCCACTGAGCTCCGCCTCGAAACCTTGCGCACGTACCCTGCCGGCGTTGACGTAGCAGTAACCATCGGATGACGGGCATGACGAGTTGTAATCGGTCTGCGCCTGGTCTTTCTGAATAGTACGGAACAGGTTGAAGGCGCCGTTCAGTCGCCCCTCCAGCCAGGCCCCCTTGATCCCCAATTCATAGCTCTGGCCCACAAGCGGCTTGAGCGCGGAACCGTCTTCAGACCGGTAGTTGCCTTGCGGAGTGAAGATGTCCGAGTAACTGGCGTAAGCGGTAAGGTTTTCGTTCAAGTCCAGCAGTACCCCGGCGAAGGGCGTGACCTGCCCGGTCTCGCGGGTGCTGGAATGCTCCGACGTACCGGTGTTGATAAAGTCGGAGTCGGTCGTGGAGGTGTACCAGCTCACCCGGCCGCCAACCACCAGGGTCAGTGGGTCGGCCAGTTTCAAACGCAGGGTCGAGTAGAGGCCTTTTTGTGTAGTCTTGGACTTCACCGGCCCGCCGCGAGATGAGTTGTCGATGAAGTAGCTGTCGTCGGGCTCAGGGATGAACTTGTCGGGGTTGAATACATTCTGGCGCTGCGGCAGAAAGGCCACTGAGTAGAAGTCGTCCTTGTTCGAACGGCTCGCATTCATGCCTAGCACCAGTTCATGTTGTTGGCCAAACGCATCGAATGTGCCATCGACGTAGGCGTCCAGGCCGTAATCGACCTGGTCGTAGTCATACATGCTGCCCAGCATGCCAGTGGTATTGGTACCGGGCGTCACTGCACCTGAGGCAAACGCGTACTTGATGTCCTGGGTGTTCTTCGTATAGACGCTGGCAACCTTGAGTTTCCAGTCTTCGTTAAGCTGATGGGACACATCACTGAACACGGTGGTGCGCTGGCTGCGCCAGGTGTTCCATGAGGGGTCCAGGCAGGTTGAGCGGCTCAGCTTCAAGTCGCTGCGATCGCGGTAGCGCGGCAGGCCACCCCAGCATGGGTTGGCATCCACGTCTTCATAGGCAACGCCCAGCCCCAGGGTGGTGTCGGCATTCAGATCGAAGTCGAGCGCACCGTAATACACCTGATCTTTGCGGTTGGCGTCGTCCACGAAATAGTGGCGGCTTTGTTCGGCGATCACTGCCCGGCCGCGCAGAGTGCCGGATGCGTTCAGCGGGCCGCCGGTGTCCAGTTGCCCGCGGTAGTTGTCCCAACTGCCGCCGGACAGGGTGATGTCGGTATGCGCAGCTGCCAGGCCGCGCTTGCGCACGAAATTCACCCCGCCGGCAGTGCCGCCGGAGCCTTTCATCATGCCCGCTGCGCCGCGCAGCACTTCGACCCGGTCGTAGTACGCCATGTCGCTGCTGAAACTGTCGGCCTGGACATAGAGGTTGCCCATGTCCAGCGGCACACCGTCGTACTGATACTGGCCCGACATGCGGAACCCGCGTGAATAGAAGTATTTGCCACCCATGGTCGAGTCGTACACGGTAATGCCGGGCGTCTTCTCCATGACCTGGTCGATGGTGTACAGGTTCTGGTCGTCCATCATCTTGCGGGTCATTACCGTCACCGACTGTGGCGTCTCTTTGAGCGAGTGCTCACCTTTGCCTATGGTGACCGCGCCCGTGGTGTACGAGCCGCTGTTCTCTGTCGTGGCGCCCAGCACCTGGCCGGTGATGTTGGTGGCACCAAGTTCCATTGCCGAACCAGCGGAAGGCACTTCCCGCAGTACATAGGTGCCGTTGGACTGCGCCTGGGCTTGCAGGCCGCTGCCGGCCAGAATCCGGCTAAAGCCTTCAATGAGACCGAAGGTACCTTTGAGCCCCGAGGAGCTAAAGCCGTCTGTTTGCCTGGCATCAAACGAAATCGCCGCCCCCGCCGCGCTGGCGAAGTGGCCAAGGACTTCGGTCAGGCTGCCACCAGGGATGTCGAACGACCGCACTGCGCTGTGCTGGGCCGCCACGGCTGCCTCGACCGTTGCTGTGGACCAGGCTCCGACAGTGGTTACTGCCAGCAGCGCGACTTTTACCGCGGTCGCCAGACGACCACGCTTGAATACCTCAGACATCCTAATCCCCCCCTGAAAATGATCGATGACACCCAATGGGGGATGAGCCGAACGATGCGTAAGAAAAGTGCAAAAAAGAATTTTTTAATTACTGAGGCGGGACGACAGGAGGCGACACATTGACCCAGAAACGGCTGTAACGCGTGACGCGTAATGAAAGCCCGCTTTCCAGCGCAGCCAACGCCAGGTCGGTGTCATCGATTGGGAACGCGCCAGAGACCCTCAGTTGCGCAATACGCGGATCACAGCGCAGCACGCCGGTGCGGTAGCGCGACAGGTCGGAAAGCAGTTCGACCAGGGGGCGATCAATGGCAATGATGCTGCCGTGTTGCCAGGCTCCCACCGTAGCGTCATTACGCCGTAGCTGCCCCACCGTGAGGTCGGTGAAGGCGATGGATTGCCCGGCCTCAACGCGCACTGTCAATGCGCTGCTGGACGCTCTGACTTCTACCGCTTTCTCCAGGACTGCCACCTCACCGCCCAGCGCTTGTGTGCGAACGATAAAGCGCGTGCCCAGCGCCCGGACCTCGCCATGTGTGGTGCTTACCTTGAATGGCCGCTGTGCTGGGTCGTTAGCGGTCGATACCAGAATTTCACCGCGAAGCAGTTCCAGCACCCGTTGCTGGCCGTCGTACTTGAGGTTTACAGAGGTGTCGGTGTTCAGCAGCAGTGAACTGCCATCGGCCAAACGAAAGGTACGGCGCTCACCCACTGCGGTGCGGTAATCGGCAAACAGCTGTTGCGAGCTGTTGCTACGCCACCCCAGCCAGCCCAGCGAGGTGGCTGGCACTAATACCAATACGCTGCGTAACAGCTGCCGGCGGGAACGTGCGGCACCACGCAGGGCGGGTGCGGCCAGCGCACCCGGCACGCTTGCCATCTGCTCCCCCACAGCGGTCATCCGCTGCCAGGCTTGGCGATTGACCGGGTCGGCAGCCAGCCAGTCGTTCCAGGCGCTGCGATCGGCGTCGGTGGCGATGCCAGACTGCAGCCGCGCGTACCAGCGGGCTGCTGCACTGATGGCCTGCAACTCGGCGGGCGAAAGGCTCATGCCAATTGCATCTGCATCAAACAGCAATGCTCCATTGCCTTTGCCATGTAGTTGTTGACGCTGCGCACGCTGATGTTCAGCTGCTCGGCAATCTGCGGGTAGGTCAGCCCGTCGAATTGCGACAGCATGAACACCTGCCTGACCTTCGGCCCCAGCCCTTGCAA